>Ga0185299_10006617_pt1 | contig 12269 bp, 14 predicted proteins | sample PaiPotPPA55metaG_FD_128002 | JGI IMG/M metagenome (GOLD analysis project Ga0185299, IMG submission 128002) | Iron sulfur acid spring bacterial and archeal communities from Banff, Canada, to study Microbial Dark Matter (Phase II) - Paint Pots PPA... ...
GTTATGGCGGAAATGCGCTGTTGGGCAAGAAATGTTTCGCCTTGCGCATCGCCAGTTATATGGCGCGCGAACAAGGCTGGATGGCCGAACATATGTTGCTCCTCGGCCTCGAAGATCCATCCGGCAAAGTGAGCTACATGGCCGCCGCGTTTCCCAGCGCGTGCGGAAAAACAAATCTGGCCATGATGGTTTCAGCCCTGGAGAACAAAGGATACCGCGTGTGGACGGTGGGTGACGACATAGCCTGGATGCACATCGCTTCCGACGGTACCTTGCGTGCCATCAATCCGGAAGCCGGCTTTTTCGGAGTTGCTCCCGGCACCAATGCAAAGACAAATCCAAACGTAAGGACCGCTTTGCAACACGACGCGATCTTCACGAATACCGCAATGACCGCCGAATCGCGGGAGCCTTGGTGGGAAGGCATCAACGGCGCGCCTGCGGAAGAACTGGTCAACTGGAAAGGCGAAAAATGGAATCCGAGCATGGGGCCGGCGGCGCAGCCTAATTCGCGCTACACCGTCGCGGCCAGACAATCGCCGTCGATTTCGTCCCATTGGGAGGATCCCGCAGGCATACCTATATCCGCGATTATCTTCGGTGGCCGGCGGGCGCATGTTTCCCCGCTGGTATATCAATCGCGCGATTGGGAGCACGGTGTATTTGTCGGCGCGACACTGGCCTCGGAAACCACGGCTGCTACTACGGGCGCCGTAGGAGTCACCCGACGCGATCCCATGGCTATGCTGCCTTTCTGCGGTTACAACATGGGCGATTATTTCAGGCATTGGTTCGAGATGGGACGGAAGATTAAGAATCCGCCCAAGATTTTCCATGTGAACTGGTTCCGCAGAGACGAAAATGGAAAATTTCTCTGGCCCGGTTACGGCGAAAACGTGCGCGTCCTGAAATGGATGCTAGACCGCATCGAAGGCCGTGCGCAAGCCACCGATACTCCAATTGGCTACGTTCCAACTCCCGATTCGCTCGACCTCGACGGTCTTTCCATTCTCCGCAAGAATCTGGATGAACTGCTGGCCGTGAACCCCTCCGATTGGGCCGAAGAAGTGACCGCCACCGGAAAGTTTTTCGAGAAATTCGGCGATCGCCTGCCGGACGAAATCCGCACCGAGCATAAGGCCCTGGCGGACCGACTCCAGCGCTCCAGCGTCGCTACGAAGTAAGGCCAAATTGCGCCACATCTGCTCCCTGGAATCGGCTGTTAACCAACCATGGGTCCACTCAGTGCGCTGGCAAGAAAGGCTTACCCCTGTTAAGCTCGCGCGTCTAACGGAGTACTGTCCATGCTAATTAAAAAAACTCTATGCATGACTGCGCTTTTTGCCGTCTCCACTTGCGCTCAACAGGCTACGCCGGCGCCTGACGCAGCATCCTCGACATCCGTAGAGCGCCACGCGGAACCTGTGCTCCCTTACACCCCTAGCCTCGATCCCGCCGCTATGGATCGCACTGCGGATCCTTGTGTGGACTTCTATGAATATTCCTGCGGCGGCTGGAAGAAAATGAATCCGATCCCCGGCGACCAAACTTCCTGGAGCGTTTACGGAAAACTGTACGAAGATAATCTAAACTACCTGCGCGGCATCCTTGAAGAAGCCTCCACAGCCAAGGACCGCGATGCGGTCACCCAAAAAATCGGCGACTACTACGCGTCCTGCATGGATGAAGCTGAAATAGAGAAACTTGGCGCAAAGCCTTTGCAGCCAAGTCTGAGAGCCATTGACAATCTCAAAAACACGAAAGAACTTGCATCGTTACTTGCGACTCTGCACGTTGAAGGAATCGCCGCTCTTTTCAATGCAGGCTCAACCCAGGACCCCGACAATTCCGAGGAAGAAATTGTAAATGTTTCACAAGGCGGCCTAGGCCTTCCCGATCGTGACTATTACCTCAAGGACGATGCCAAATCGAAAGAAACGCGTGAACGTTACCTGCAACACGTTCAAAAAATATTCGAGCTCCTCGGAGATTCGCCGGATACCGCGAAAAGCAACGCGATGGTCGTCATGCGCATGGAAGCCAGCCTGGCGAAAGCATCTCTTACGCGCGTGGAGCGGCGCGACCCTTACAAACAAAAACACAAGATGAGCGTTGCGGAGCTTTACAAAGTCGCGCCGGATTTCGATTGGAACGCTTATTTTGCCGTCAGCGACGTTCCTAAATTCAAGATCTTGAACGTCAGCTGGCCGGATTTCTTCAAAGACGTTGACGCTCAGTTGAAATCAGACTCGCTGGAGGATTGGAAGGTCTATCTCCGCTTTCACGTTGCCAATTCTCGCGCCGCGTATCTTTCAGCTGCGTTTGTTAATGAAAATTTTGAGTTTTACCGCGCATACCTGCGTGGTGCGAAAGAGCTCCAGCCTCGCTGGAAACGTTGTGTCGAGTCGGTCGATCGCGAGCTGGGAGAAGCCTTGGGACAAGCCTATGTTCGCAAAACATTCTCGCCCGAGCTGAAAGCAGCCACTCTGGAAATGACTCGACGCATCGAAGACGCTATGGCTCTTCGCATTCAAAAACTGGATTGGATGAGCCCGGAAACGAAGCAGCAGGCCCTGGCCAAGCTGCACGCGATTCGAAACAAGATTGGCTATCCCGACCAATGGCGCGACTATAGCTCGGTAAATATCGTTCGCGCTGACTTCTATGACGATAACCTGCGCGCCACTGAGTTTGAAGCTCATCGCCAGTTGAACAAAGTGGGAAAACCCGTAGATCGCGGCGAATGGGACATGACGCCGCCTACGGTCAACGCCTACTTTAATCCGCAAATGAACGACATCAATTTCCCCGCGGGCGTTTTACAGCCCCCTCTCTACGACGCAAAAATGGATGATGCTCCAAACTACGGCAACACCGGATCAACAATTGGTCATGAGCTGACACACGGTTTCGACGATGCGGGCCGCCAATTCGACGCCAAGGGAAATCTGAAAGATTGGTGGACTAAAGAGGATGCCGATCAGTTCGTGAAACACGCCGACTGCGTGGTCGATCAATATGCGCAGTACCTGGTAGTGGACGATATCCACATTAATTCCAAACTGACCGAAGGCGAGGACGTGGCGGATCTTGGCGGAACGATCCTCGCTTACATCGCGTGGAAAGACGCCACGAAAGATATCACGCTGCAGGACCGAGACGGCCTCACACCCGATCAGCGATTCTTCGTCGGCTTGGCACAATGGGCGTGCGAGAACGAACGTCCTGAAAACCTGCGCGTGAACGCGGTCACCGATCCGCACTCGCCCGGGAAATACCGCATCAACGGGGTCGTAGCGAACATGCCGGAGTTTGGGAAGGCGTTCTCCTGCAAAGTGGGACAGCCCATGGCGAAACCGCCGGAGAAAGTTTGCCACGTCTGGTAGCTCAGCCAGCCGCCGGTCGATAAACGCTACAGAATTTCGCGGATCTCGGAATCGATGGAAATGTGAGTCTGAGGAAATCCGTTAATCTGAAAACTTGCCCCAGAGCCCGCGCCCGCGGCATTTTGAAAATGGAAAAAGCGGCTTATATGATAGTCCTCATCGAGAACGTCGAAAACCCGCTCCGTTTCTTCGCGCGAAATTCCTAGAGCCGCCAGCGGAACCGGCTTGCCGAAGCCTCCAGCAGCCGCCAGATATTTCTCCACCAACTCTTTTAATGTCATGTTCAAATCCAAACGTACGCGCCTTCTTCGCCGTACGGAAGATTCATGTAAAAAATATTAGCCTCGGATAATTTGTCGAAGGAAGCCAAAAGGTTTCGCGCACCATGTCTGCCGCAATAAGCTTCCCCAGCCGCAGTTGTAATCAAATCCACTTCATCCAGACTCTGAATCTGCTCGCGCGAGAACCAGAGCCAAGTCGCGCCCCTGGAGCACTCGCGGCATGTCCCTATGTCCTGGCTCAGCCGTGCGTTCATCGCGCCGGAAGTTTCTGGCGCCAGCCCGGCAGCTTCGAAATCCGGCGTGGCCACGAAAAAAAACTGCGTGAAAATGGCCGGGTCCGGCTCAAACGCTACCACGCGCCCACTAAACGATTCAAGCTCCGCGGCAAAAGTGTCGCTCAGACATTCAAAGCACAGCGAAACTTCCGGACGCACGAGGTCCCGGCGGTTGGCTCTTTTCCCGCGAAGATACAGCGTATCGGGCAAAATCGCAGCAATCCAACTGATATCATCGCCCAAATGTATACACTCTGGAGCAGTCCCTTTGAGCCTCGCCCACCAGTTACGGCTGCGCGGCAAGTACTCCAGATTGGGATACGCTTCCTCGTATGAAACACGCGCCAACGATCACCTGCTTTCTAACTCAAAACATCGTAGCAGATTGCAAACGCAATAGTGTGCCAGGAGAACTCGTGAGCCGATATTCGATTGTTTGTTTGCGCTGGCAGCTTCCGCTATCATTGCTGAATCAGATGAAGTAATTCCTAAGTAGGTTCGCGACAGCGAACAGGAGGATTCTGCATGGCAATCTCAGTCGGCGCAGCAGCCCCGGACTTCACACTGAAGGATCAGGGCCAAAAAGAAGTGAAGCTTTCCGAATTTCAAGGCAAGAAAAATGTAGTGCTCATCTTCTACCCTCTCGACTGGAGCCCGGTCTGCACCAACGAGCACACTTGTTTGGTGAATGACATGAAACGTTTTGACGAACTCGACGCGCAGGTGCTCGGCATAAGCGTGGACAGCGCATGGTCTCACAAAGCCTTTGCCGAGAAGATGGGAATAAAATATCCGCTGCTTGCCGATTTTCAGCCACGCGGAGCCGTCGGCGACAAATATGGCGTCTTTTTGGCCGACAAAGGCATTACCGGCCGCGCGATCGCCATCATCGATCGCTCCGGGAGAATTGCCTGGTTCAAGAATTACGACATCCCCACTCTTCCTGACATCAAGGAAGTTTCCGACGCGCTTGCCAAAGTGAAAAATTAACCGGAGCTGCAGGGAACTAAGATTTCGCAAGCTACTGCCGTTTCGGTGTGGCGTCGGTATACCGTGAAGCTTAGTTTGCGGCGGGCGCCACGCCGGCAGGAGGCCTCTGCGCGAAGGTCCGAATGAAATCCACCAACTGCCAGCGCTCTTGTTCGCTAAGTTTGTCTTGAAAAGAAGGCATGGGGCGTCGCCCGTGCGAAATTTTCCAAAAAAGCTCGCCGTCAGATATTAGGGCCATGGCGTGTTCATCGGTGAAATCCGACGGCGCGACCGAAAGGTTCCCCGCGCGCTCCCCTTTTCCGTCCCCTCTCTCCCCGTGGCAATGCTGGCACCGAATCGAGTAAATTTTCATTCCGCGGGCGATGGATTCATAGGTCGCCGGCACCGGATTCTGAACATTCTTTGCTGTCGCTGGAGCGCTCCAATCGCGGTTAACATAGAGAAATATTGCGCCGCCGGCAGCAAGGATAACGAACCAGACCGCTACCTTCAGTAGCAAGTTGTCGGGCGGCGTACTCGTCCCTGGGTTCATCGATAGAATTTGCGTTCCTGCGGCGAATGAGTTGCGCGAACAAATTTTCGCATGCGGGCTTAGGATTTCAAAATGTAGCCGTAAGTTCGATCTCTCGGAATCTTATATCTAATGCACCACATGGACCGCACGAAGCACCGAAACCAGGACAATGATCATCATCACTACTACATAAACACGCAGGCCCCAGAGCAGGACGCGCACGCCTGATGAAAGCTTTTGCCTCCCAAAACGCATTTGTTCTTTCGCCGCGACGACCTGATCCGCTTCAAGAAGTGACAACACAACGCGAGGATCTTCCAGGTGAGGCTGCCCGGTATCCGCAGCAACAGACTGAACGCCAGGTCGGTTAACGCCGAGTTCCGAGTACTCTGATTTCAATTCCAACCTCTCGTATAAATCTGCACCCTTACACAAAATTGCGAATGCTCACGCGGCTTAGCCCCCCAGCCATTTCGGAAAGACTGTCGCCAGACCAAATCCGATTCCCGCAATTATCAAAACCACCGTTACTGTTATTCCGGCGATGTTGGCCCACGTGCCGTTGACGTACTCCCCCATCACCTCTCGATCGTTTACCAGCAGCAGAAGAAAAGCCAGTGCGGGCGGCATCGCCAGAACCGCAATTACGTTCACCGTAAGAACCACAAACTCGAGTGGAAACTTCGGAATCAGCACCAGGGCCGCCGCAGCAGACGCGGAACCCAGCAACACTAAATAAAAAGGCCACGCATCGCGCAATGGACGGTTCAAGCTATGTCCCGTTTTCAGTACTTCGCCGAACGCATACGCCGAGGAAGTGGAAATCGCAATTGCCGCCACGATCCCCGCTTCGAAGATTCCGAGCGCAAAAAGCGCCGCACCGGTGTGTCCAATCAACGGCTCGAGAGCCTCCGCAAACTGCGCGGCTTGAAAGTCGGCTGCATTGATGCCGTGATGAAACAGCGGCGCGGTCGCGAGGATCGCAGCAATCGCAAATACAGAAGCCAAAAGCACGCCGAGAATCGTGTCGAAGCGGCCGGCGTTAATGTCACGCGGTTGCATCCCTTTGTCCACCACAGCACTCTGCTGAAAGAAAAGCATCCAGGGCGTCACCGTCGCGCCGATCGTCGCTAGAATCAGCACAAGAATCTCGTACTGGTTTCCCCCGGGGAAGGGCTTCCAGGTCACTAGCGCGCTGCCCACTGCATGCCAATTCGGACGAGCCAAAATCGCCGCCGGAATAAAAAGGCCATTGAAGATGGCCAGGCCCATCGTTATTCTTTCCCAAGTCCAATACCGCCCGGTAGTGATTGCGCCCGCCACAATCACAAGCGCCCCGCCGATCGCGATAATAGGACGAATGCCGAAGAAACCAAGGCCCGCGCGCACCCCAATAAATTCCGTAACGAGCGTCAAAAAATTTCCCAGCACTAAATCGCCCATGGCGAAAAGACCCCAGAACTTTCCGAAACGATCGAAGATCAGCTCCGCATGTCCCCGGTGAGTGACCGCTCCCAGTCGCACCGTCATTTCCTGTACCACGTACCCCATTACGAACGTGAGCACCACAAACGGAATAAAAAATCCGATTCCATATCGAGCGCCGTCGGCAGAATAGGAAAGCATGCTGGGCGCATCGTTCTCGCCCAGAAAGACCAGCACTCCCGGCCCGATCAGAAGCCAGAGCAAGCGCACCCCACGAAATTTTTTTGCGCCACGCCCTTTCCATCGAGCGCGGGCTACTTCCCAACGGTCGCGCGCGCGGTCCACATCCTCGTGAGTTAAAAGGCCGGCGAGTTCCGGCGCATCAGATGAAGCAGCAGCGGATTCCGTGGTGGGGTGTGCGGTGCCGTAAGGGGCGGCGTCCGGATCGGTTTTCGAACTGTCCATGGAGTTAATCTAGTTAAACTCTGCATATAAACTACGCTTAACTAGTTTTCAGGTCAACCATTCAGCGCATCGCTGTTTCAAAAATCGTCGAGAAGCTCTTCCCTGCTCTGCTATAGTTGAAGAGCTTTTTTAGGAGCGCATCAATGGCTGAAACGCCGAAGCAGCAACCGCAGCAACAGCAAGTGCAGATTAAGGCCGACGAGAAGGAATTGCTCGGGCAATATTCGAATCTGGTAGTCGTTCACCACAATCAGGAAGAGTTCACGCTGAATTTTATTTATCTTTTCCCCAGCGTCCCACAGGGCAAACTAGTCGGCAGCTTAATCCTAAGCCCGGCGCATGCTAAACGGCTTGCAAAGGCGCTGCAGGAAAACGTCTCGCGCTTCGAAGCTCAATTTGGATCGCTTCCGGAGGGCCCCGGGCCGGGTCCGGAACCTAATGTGGGATTCGTGCAGTAAAAGCTGGCTAGGCCGCGTGCATATCCGCTACCACCCATCCGCCGCTTGGTTCGAGAAACTCCAGGCCAACCGCGAAGCCGCTTTTCGGAACCAATTGGCAGTAGGCTACGCGCGCTACAGCTTTAAATGAGCCTGTCAACATGGCGATGGTTAGGCGATCACCCGTTGTCCACCGGCGGCTGCTCAAAACACGTGCTCCGCGCACGCTTACGTTTTCCGTAAACGTCGTTTCCGTTCCGGGCAGCACGGGATGACCGGTGATCTGAACTCCCACTTCCATCGGAATGCGCGTCTCACGACGCTCCGCTAAGGTCTTTGGGACCCCCATCCCAAATCGCATCGCGTCCCCCTTTTCTACAGACAGGCTGCTACATGCCTCAGGCGGAATTTTTTTTCGCTGCGGCCCTTCATACGATAGAGTTCGTGATCGGCAGCGGCCAACAGTTTTTCTATCGTAGTTCCATCATTCGGATAAACGGATAGACCGGCGCTAACAGTCACCGGCGGTTCCTGGCCATCGCGCGCAAGCCTCTCGCAGATTCTTAACGCCGCCTTGCGAGCTTCCTCTTCGCCCGATTCCGGAAGGACAAGCACGAACTCATCGCCGCCGTACCGCGCGGGCGTGTCAATCGTCCGGCAATCGTTCCGCAACGCGGTGCCGAGGCGCTTGATGGCGCGGCTCCCGGTAAGATGACCATACTTATCGTTGATCTTTTTTAGGTCGTCGAGGTCGAACAACAGCACAGCGAAATTCCGTCCAGTTCGCCGAGAGCGCTGAATTTCGTTCTCCAGCACTTCAAGAAGACGCCGGTGGTTGGCAAGTCCGGTAAGCGAATCGGACGCGGCAAGACGGCTTACCTGATCAAAAAGTTGCGCGTTATCCAGAAGCGTCCCGCCCAGAACCACTACATAGCTCAGGTCCATGGTCACATGGGCCAGGGTGAAGGCCGCATCGAACATGTGCTGCGACTGGCTGATAGTGACGTGGCAAATCACATTTAATGCAGCGGCCAAGAATAACGCTCGGTCAAGCGAGGATTCTGAATTTCCGCGACGCAGACGCCACGCGAACCCCACCGTCGCCGCAATGTAAATTGCCGCCGGCACCAAGTCCCAGGGCCGCGGAATAATTGCGCCCGGATGGATCTTCGGAGCATTCGGCAACATGAAATAAAAAACGCTGGTCAAATACGCTACTGCGCCGACGATCAGCGTCGATCCAGCCATCTCTTTGGCAGGTTCCCGAGCGACCGGAATTCGGCGCTCCACCACCAGCGCGGCAAGCAATAAAATTCCCAGAAGAGTCCGTCCGGCGAGCCAGCCGATTGAAATGTCATTCCCCGGAGTGGCGGTGACGAGCATTCCGCGATAAAACGTCATGCTCGCTCCCGCTTCGATCAGTCCTGCCAGGACAAAACCGAACGCCAAAATTAGAGATATCCGATCGTGAGTTCCGCGAAAACGAACCAAGGCGTTCGCCGCAAAGGTGAACGCAATTAAACTTCCTGCCATTTCAAGATAAGTGTCGAGCAGAGGATCTGCTATGTAGGACGAATTGCGAAGAACCAAAATCAGGGCGAAGTAACAGACTACGGCAATCGTCCACAGAAGGACGAGACGAAAACGGTGAAGAACTCCCCAAATTTTCTCTGGACGGCCCAAAACAACCCCCAACGCACTTCTGCCCGCAAAGGAATCAGCAACTACTGGTCCGTTTCGTAACCTAGTTTTAGTACCATTTAAGTATATGCAAACAGGTAGTTTACATTTTGTTAGGCGGAAAGTTGGAACGGGAAAAACAAGGCTCTCCATATGCCCGAGAATCAAATAGGGGTGAAAATGTTACCGACAGGTTAGACTCCTACCCTCTACTTGGGTTGAGGAGGCGGCAGCTCGTGCGCCTGCACCAGACTCTGGAAATTCGACCGTTTGTGCGACCCGTCGCAGAAGGGCTTGCGCTCCGACATACCGCAGCGGCACAACCCGATCTTCGTGCGCCCCGCCAAGCCGTACGCCTTACCCTCTTGATCCACAATCTCGATTTCGCCGTCTATAAGCAGCGGGCCGTTATTCACCACCGTCACCTTAACATCAGACACTCGATCCTCCGATCGCCATGCGTATAACTCTCATATTGGATTTGTTTGCCGTAACCATCAAAATTAAAGAACAGCTAGTACTTCGGGGTAGAGGGATCCACCTCGTCCGACCATGCAAGGATACCACCCTTCAGGTTCAATACCTTGCGAAAGCCTGCGCTGCGCAAAAACTCCACAGCCTCGGCCGAACGTTTGCCGCTGCGGCAGTGCGCCACGATTTCGCGCGAGCTATCAAGTTCGTTCACTCGCCGGGAAAGTTCACCCAACGGAATCAAGTGCCCGCCAAGATTGCAGATTTGATATTCGTGCGGTTCGCGCACGTCCAGGATAAAAAGATCGTCGCCACGATCCAGCCGCGATTTAAGTTCGCGCGGAGCAATTTCGGGCACGGTAGTTTGGGCGGCACTCGCCGCTTCTTCGCCGCGAACACCGCAAAATTCCGCGTAATCAATCAGTTTTGTAATGGTCGGATGCTCGCCGCAAGCCGGGCACTCCGGATTTTTCCGCAGCTTTAATTCACGAAAGCGCATGGCCAGCGCGTCAAAAAGAAGTAGCCGGCCAATGAGCGGTTCGCCTTTGCCGATGATCAGCTTCAAAGTTTCCGCAGCCTGAATCGCTCCTACAATTCCCGGAAGCACGCCAAGCACTCCGCCCTCGGCGCACGATGGCACCAGGCCCGCTGGAGGCGGCTCAGGATACAAACATCGATAGCACGGCCCGCCCGGCGCTCCGAAAATCGTAATTTGTCCTTCAAAGCGGAAAATGGAGCCGTAAACATTGGGCTTCCCGAGAATCACGCAAGCATCGTTTACCAGGTAACGCGTGGGGAAGTTGTCTGTGCCGTCTACCACAATGTCGTAATTCTGCAAGATTTCGAGAGCATTCTCGCTCGTCAAACGAGTTTCGAAACGGTCGATCTGTATGTCTGGATTTAAATTTCGCAGCCGGTCCGTGGCCGCTTCAATTTTTGGGCGGCCGATGTCGTCAGTACCGAACAGAATTTGACGCTGGAGATTCGTCAGGTCAACCGAATCGAAATCCACCAGGCCAATTCTGCCCACTCCCGCGGCCGCAAGATACAAACCCAGCGGCGCGCCTAGCCCTCCGGTTCCGATACAAAGAACCTTCGCCTGCTTCAGCTTTAGCTGCCCATTCATACCCACTTCCGGCATTATCAGGTGCCGGCTGTAGCGCATTACTTCTTCTTTTGACAGCGTCGCAGTTGAATTTGCCGCTTCCGGCAAGTTCGAAATTTTCGTATTGGTTGCCACGAAGAATTCTCCTGATTTAATTCCGCGTCCCGCCTGCAATCGACGGCACGATGCTTAGTATGTCTCCCTCGCGCAATGGCGTCTGATCTCCGCGCAAATAACGTATATCCTCATCGTTTACATAGACGTTCACAAAACTTCGCAGCCGCCCTTCATCGGAGTAAAGATGCTTTTTCAAGTCCGCAAAAAGGGTCGTCAGAGACAACAGCGCTTCTCCCACCGTGGCAGCCTGCAGTTCCACACTTTCTTTCTTGCCGGTATAAGGACGCAACGGTGTCGGGATAATTACTTTCACTGCCATTCTGTAATCTCCTTGTTAACCGTGCAGATTAGATGCTTGCAGGTTGAGCTACGGATTCAATCGCTTCCGAGTCATAAGCAGACCGATCGTCGCGCAGACGCCACGATGTCGTGTCGCGCGGCTCCCGCTGTTGGACGCTCACAATAATGTAGCTATACCACGGCCAAGCGTGTTCGCGGTCAAATTCGCTGGGGCGCGCCGGAGCATCCGGGTGCGTGTGGTACCAGCCAACCACTTCCAATCTCAACTCTCTCGCCTTCTTCTCCGCCATTTGAACATCATCTGCAGTTACCTCAAAGCGATTGCGTGGTGAATCGTTTCGGCGATTTGCCAAGGGAAGCAGCTCCACAACTTCGCGCGTGGTTTCGCCCTCCTTTCCGAGCAACGCTCCGCAGCACTCGTGCGGATATGTCTCCACACCGTGTGCGTGAATTCGCTTTATAAGCGCTTCGGAAACACGCAGCGCCCTCCCGCTCACTCTTCGCTCCAAAACCGATCGCTCAAATACTTCTCCCCAGAATCCGGAAATACTGTGACGATTACGGCGTGCTGCTCGCTCGGCAAACTTCGTGCTGCTTCAAAACAAGCCCACAATGCCGCGCCGGAGCTAACCCCGGCAAGGATTCCCTCTTCGCGCGCGAGTCGTTTCACCAGGCGATGTGCATCTTCGGTGCCGGCATCAATATTTTGGTCCGCAAGGTGGGAGTCATAGATAGCCGGCACGATCGCAGTCGCCATGTGCTTCAAACCTTCCAGCCCGTGGAATCCTGAATCCGGCTGCATGCTGATACAACGAATCGCGGG
>Ga0185299_10006618_pt1 | contig 12268 bp, 8 predicted proteins | sample PaiPotPPA55metaG_FD_128002 | JGI IMG/M metagenome (GOLD analysis project Ga0185299, IMG submission 128002) | Iron sulfur acid spring bacterial and archeal communities from Banff, Canada, to study Microbial Dark Matter (Phase II) - Paint Pots PPA... ...
CTCGGCTAACCGGCGTGCATCGATCTTGTCACTCTGGTTGCCTTCCCTCATGGAGGCATTCTTTCGCGGATCGCACACCACCAATTTCGTCACGTGCGGTTTCAGCAAGTCGTACAACCAGGCAGCAGAGGTTCCTTCTTCAAAGGTGACGTGCACATCTCCACGCAGCCCATCGATAAACTGCAGAATGGTGCTCGCTTTCGTCTCGATGACACATTCCATCCCGATCTTTCCTGCGCCATTCATCACCGCAATCGAAATGCTTTCCTTGTGCACATCCATACCGATATACTTTTTGCTATCCATTGAGGGCGTTCCTTTCCGTAGGGATTGAGGCAAGCACCCAAACCCTACTCCAAAAGGGGCGCCCTTTTATAATGCGTCGCGTTACCGTACAAGTGCTTTTGAGCGAATTCTACTTGGTGTCCGATTGCGCGTGTTGGGTGTCCGTGGTAGCTCCTTCGTTCGAGGGACAGTTGAATGAGGCAAAACAACACATGTAGGACGGGAAGGTCGAGCGGCCGCCGAGATTTGCAAACACCTTCATTTGGGGTTTGCCCCTGCAAGGGTGGTTGCGAGGTCATGCGGCGACCTCAAATTCGAACGAAATTGCAGGAATTATGAGGCGGCTGTTATGTATAAGCCGGGCCCCCGGCACCACCCACGCGTATCATGGCCTGTTCTCCGAAAAAGTCCACTTTGCCCCGCGCAGCATAACTAAGGGTTCCGTTCTCTCTGACCGGCGTCAGGATCAATTTTCCGAATTGTTCCGCCATCACAGCCCGAGCTTGGTGAACGCTGTCAGGATGCGAAATCAGGTTGCGGATATTGGCTAGCCGCTCGTTGGCGAATTCTCTCAATCCGTCGAGAGTCTCTCGAAGGGAGCCCGGCCGTGGTTCCAGTAGCTTGTCCGTAATTTCGAGCAATTCGCGCTCACGGTCACCAACCGCTGCCATGAGGCTTTGTGACGGCTGCCCTTCCGCAATGGCTTGAACCAAGCGAGCAATCTCGGTCTGAATTTGATGCTTCCGCAGGCGCAATCTCTCAAGCTCGTTATCGAAGGATTCAAACCGTTTTTGCAGCTCTTGGGAGATGCGCTCGACGGCATAGTCTATCGCTTCGGGCCGGAGAACAGATTCGCTTAACCCACGCAGCCAGCGATCTTCCAAATCGTCTCGTCGAATTGTCAGTGCGTTCGAGCAGACAGCGTCCCCCCGTTGATGATGTAAGGAACAACCATATCTCTCAGCCCCATTACGACGACGCCCCATGACCAACGCGATACTTCCGCCACACTGGCCACACTGCAACAACCCAGAAAAAAGATAGACCTGTCGTTGTTGGCCCGTTGCGAGTCCTGGCGAACCTTCGCGCGCCCACAGCTTCCTTACCGTTGCAAACCGCCGCTGAACGGCAGCAGACAGATCGTCCGCGATGATTCGCAATTGTGGTGTGTCTATAGTCACCCATTCAGATTCTGGCCGCGGTCTAAAGACCCGCTTGCCGGTACCAGGCACGCGAATCTTTCTCCGCGTGTTCCAGACCGCACTCCCCGTGTATTTGCGATTCAGGAGAATGTGACGCACGAAAGGGATGCCAAGCTTTCGCACCCCGCCGTCCGGCTTCGGGATTTCTACACGCCTTACCGGTTCAAACCTCACAGCGATTTCGTATCCGGCCCCATCTTCTCAGCATTTTTTAGCACGGTGTTCAGAACCAATCCCATTCGTTCAATATCGTGGGCGGTGATTTGTGCGAGGAGTTGCGTGCGGATATTCTCGAATGTAAGTACCAATCCTGGGACTATGCGCAGAGCGCTGCTGGTAGGTTTTAGAACGAATCTTCGGTGATCGCGCGAGCTTACCTTGCGAGAAATCAAACCCTTGGTTTCAAGACGTTGGACGAAGCGACTCATCTGGCCTTTATCTCTGCCGAGTGAAAACGCGAGCCCGCCAGGTGAGGTTTCTATGGCTTCCGAACACCGAACGAGAATTGCTGCTTCTTGTGCTGTCATGCCGTGCATTACGAAGTAGCGGTCAAAGGTGGTTTGCAGCTTTATGTATGTGCGAGATAGCACCGAAAGAAAAAGCTCCATTTCCCACTGTTGCGGTAACACATTTCCTGTTTCTAGCGCATGCATAACTGGCTACACCTGTAGGATGTCGCCTTTGCGGGCGACCATCTCGTAAAGTACCGGGTTGACGAAGAATCCGAGGAGCAATCTGGAAATCAGACCGGCAACCACCACGATGGCAAACGGTTTTTGCGTGTCGCTGCCTACACCTGTGGACATGGCAGCGGGGAGCAGACCCAAGCATGCGACTAAAGCAGTCATCATTATGGGTCGCAGTCGTAACAACGATGCTTCCAGCGTGGCCTCTCGTACGCTTCGGCCTTCAAGACGCAGCTTATTGATATAGCTCACCAGGATGACAGCTGTTTCAACCGAAACGCCGAGCAGCGCAAGCAGTCCTAAAACGCTGGAAACGCTTATAGGGGTATGTGTAAGTTTCAACGCGACGAGCGCGCCGACGGGTTCGGTTAACACCACGCCGAGCGCGATGGTTATTGGGAATTTAAAGTTACCGTAGAGCGCAAACAAAATAAGAAAAATCAAAAGCAGCGCGAGTGGTCCGATGATAAGAAATTGCGACTTGGCCTCAAGGAGCTCGCTATACTCGCCACCCCAATCCAGTGTGTATCCTGCAGGCAGAGTTACGGCTTTACGCACCGCGGCCTGCCCGGAATTAACGATGCCTTCCAAGTTGCGGCCCTCGATAGAGAATTGAATGCCGATGTAGCGCGAATTGTTTTCCCGGTAAATGAACGATGCGCCAGTGCTTTCTTTAATGGTTGCAAGTTCTGCGAGCGGGATTTGCTGCCCGGTTGGAGTCGGAACGAGCAGGTTGCTGATGTCACGGGCAGTGGACCGGTATTGCGGCTCCATGCGAACAACCAGATCGAACAGTTTCTCCCCTTGAACAACCTGCGTCGCGGTTTGGCCGCCGACGGCTGCCTGTACGACCGCCTCAACGTCGGAAACGTTGATGCCGAAACGCGCGATTTTTTGGCGATCGGCATCGATAACCAGGCTGGGCTGCCCAAGTTCGCGGACAACCGTCAGCTCCTTGAAGCCTGGGTTCTTGCTCAACACATTTTTGATCTCTACCGCTTTTTTCTCCAATACGTCCAGATCAGGGCCGAAAATTTTTACGGCGAGGGCACTCTTCAGACCGGTCAGCGCTTCGTCGACAGCGTCTTCCGCCGGCTGCGTGTAATTAAAAATGACACCGGGAAAGGCTTCGAGATTTTTCTCCAGGTCCTCGGTTAGCTGTTGCTTGGAGTGAATCGAACCTTGCTTCCAGGACTTGTCATTGTAAGGTTTCAATCCAACATAAAATTCACAATTGAAGAATCCCGTTGGGTCGGTGCCGTCGTCCGGACGGCCAAGCTCAGAGCCCACCACGGTGACTTGCGGATATTTCATCAAGAGAGTACGGACTTGCGGCGCGAACTTACTGGCCTCTTCGAACGAAATGGTGTACGGCATGGTAGCGCGCACCCATAATGCCCCTTCATCAAGATGGGGTAAGAACTCGCCACCGATAAAGGGCAACAAGAGCAAACTTAAGCCGAAGATGAGCACGCTCAAGGCGACCGTTGACTTGGGATGGTCCAGGCACCAACGCAAACGTTTTGAGTAGGAATCGCGAATCCATTCGAAAACGCGGTTAGGTTTTTCCTGGACACCTTTTTTGAACCAGTACGAAGCCAGCACCGGCACGACGGTAAGTGTTAGAACCAACGCACCAACCAGCGCAAATGCCATGGTATCGGCCATGGGATGAAACAGTTTGCCGGCAGGCCCGGTGAGAGCATAAATAGGCAGGTATCCGGCGATGATCACCGCGACGGAATAGAAAATCGGTCGGTCCACATCGCGCGCGGCGATGAGGATTACCTCGTTCAATTTATAGCTCTGGCCGCTGCGCAGACTCAGCTCGCGGTAAATGTTTTCGACCATCACGATGGTGCCGTCAATGATGATGCCGAAGTCGATGGCGCCAATCGAAAGCAGGTTGGCGGCTTCGCCAGTCAAATGAAGAAATATGAATGCGAATAGAAGCGCCAGCGGAATTGTCAGCGCGGTGATAAGCGCCGCCCGGATGCTGACCAGAAAAAAGATCAGCACGATGAGAACAAATGCCATCCCGCGAAGCAGGTTCCATTCGACAGTATCGGTGGTAACGCGAACAAGATCGCTGCGATCGTAGAACGGACGCACTTTTATATCCGCGGGCAGGATGCTGTGGTTCAGTTCCTCTGTTTTTTTCTCCACTCCGGCGAGGACATTTTGCGGCTGTTCGCGGGTGCGCAAAAGAATGACGCCCTCAACGGCATCATCATTTTTTTCAAATCCGAAAATACCAAGCCGTGGCGCGTGACCTATCTCTACTCGAGCTACGTCCTTCACTCGAATAGGAACACCATTGGCACTGCCCACTACAATTTCTCCGATATCCTCGGTGGACTTAAGCAGCCCGATACCACGGACGTAATAAAATTGGCCGCCCTGGGAGTAAAACCCGCCGCCAGTGTTGGAATTGTTGGCAGTCAGGGCACTGACGATCTGCACCACCGGGAGGTGGTAGCTGTAGAGCCTCGCGGGGTCGAGCAGCACTTGATACTGCATCACCGTGCCGCCGAAGCCGGAATCGTCGGCCACACCGGGGACGCTTTTGTAGACGCGCTCGATGATCCAGTCCTCGTATGTTTTCAACTCCTGTGGCGAACGGTCCGGGCTTTCCAGAACGTAACGGTAGACAAGTCCGCTGGGGCTAAAAAGCGGAGCCATGCTGGGGGTCACACCGATAGGAAGTTGGGCGTCGGTCAAGCGCTGAAATACCACCTGCCGCGCGAAATAGGGATCAACGGTTTCATCAAAGGTCAATCGCAAATCGGAAAGACCGTAAAGCGAAATAGAGCGCATCACTTTCAAATGTGGCGATCCGTTCATGGCCAGTTCCAGAGGCAGGGTCGTTAAGCGCTCGACTTCTTCGGCGGCATGTCCGGGCCACTGAGTAATCAGTTCCACAAGTGGAGGCGAAAGGTCCGGGTAGGCGTCCACGGGCATGCGCTGAAACGAAACGGCCCCGGCAATGATGATCAGCACAGTGATCATGAGCACCAGGAACCGCTGCTGTAGCGCGAATTGGACGATGCGGTGGATCATCGGGCTCGGGTTCCTCGGAGACTAGTGCTGTAGAGAATTTTTGAACTGTAGAAACAAGCTACCGTCGCCGGCAATACGCTGCCCTTGTTTCAATCCGCTGGTAATTTGCGTGCGCCCATTGTGACTGTCGCCTACGGTTACGGATTGACGGGAAAACTGATTGGTAGCGGTCAGCGCGTACACGAACGGCTGGTTTTCTGTGTCGCGAAGGACGGCAGCATCGGGAACGGTCAGCGCATCGTTAATCTTTCCGGCTTGCACGGTGGCGTTCACGTACATATCTTTTTTTAGCTTCAACCCCATATTGGGGGTGACGATGCGGGCTTGAAGAGTCCGAGTGTTGGGATCAAGCGCGGGAGACAAAAAAGAAATTTTCCCGTGAAACGTATCTGGATATGCATCCGTGGTGATGGCGACGTCGTCGCCCATGTGCACGTACTGAAGATCGTTCTGGTAAACGTTGACCAGAATCCAGACGGTGCTCATATCCGAGATGGTGAAACACTGCGTGGTGTTGGCCTGCAGCAACTGACCGGGCCCCACTAAGCGCTCGGTGATCTCCCCGCTGACGGGTGCGATAACCGCAGCCCTGGAGGTGAGTTTTGTTTGGTTTTTCACGCTGCCTTCGGGGTCCTTCAAGCCCAATACGCGCATGGCGTCTTCGGTGGACTGCAAATCAGCCTGGGCCCCGGCGCGATCGGACTCCGCTTGTTGCAGGTCACGTTCGGCGATCGCATGATGCTCGTAAAGATCGCGTGAGCGCTGGTAGTTTTTATCGGCGAGCTGGAATGTTGAACGCGCTTTGATATAGGCGGAGCGAGCAACCGAAAAATCAGGACTCGAAACAACGAGCAAGGGCTGTCCCGCGCGTACCATTTCGCCGGGTGCCACCAAAATCTCCTGCACCGGTCCGCCCACGGCAGTGAAAACCTGCGTAGTCTTGAATCCGTTGTATGCAACTGCTCCAGTAAGGCGGAGAACTCGAGGCAAGGTGGATTTTTCCACCGCGGCGATCTGGACGTGGGACATCTGCTCCTGCGGGACGCTAAAGAGCTCCGCAGTATCCGCAGGATGTTCACCAGCTGAATAAGAGGTCATCTTGGATTCGGAGTCTCCGGACCGCGATCCGCATCCGGCTGCGGACAGGACGCATCCCACTGCGATGGCAAAAAGGGTCTGGCTTCGAATGCGGCTTCTCATGGCAGGCTCCTGGTACCGGTGGCTTGTCGGAGTTGCTCGACTGCGGTCATGTAGCTGGCGAGGGCTTGTCGATAAGCGACCTGGGTGGCGCGATAACTTCTCTCCGCATCGAGAAAATCCAGCAGACTGGCGGCCCCACGTTTGTAGGCGTACTCGGTGATGTCCCTGGACTCTTTACTCTGATCGAGATAACCACCGCGATAGAGCGCGATAATCTCATTGTTGGAATGCAACGTTTCGTAGGCATTGTAAACATCGGAGAGCACTTGCTCCGAGGCTTCGTTGGCCTGCTCCTGGGATTGGGTGATGGCTGCTCGCGTGCGCGCAATTTCGCCCTGATTGCGGTCGAAGATAGGAAGGTCGATATTGAAAAAGAGCGCGGCGCTGTTGATTCCGGCGGTGTGGGTGTAGTCGAAGGTGACGTTCAAATCGCGTTTACTGATGGCTTGTGCGAGTGCCTCCTGGCTGCGCGCCAGCGTAATTCCCTGTTGTGCAGCTTGAAGATCGGGGCGGGTGCGCAGTGCCAGGGCCTTCAAGTCGTCGACCCCGGCGTGAACCGGCTGATAGTCAAGCTCACCCTGGACGTCATAATTGTCCGGGACAGATTCATAACCGAGAAATTGGCGCAAAGCCACCAAGGCTTCGACCTTGGCAAGCTTGGCAGCGGACAAATCGGTCTGAAATTGCAACAGCTGCAACTTAATCTTAAGCAGGTCGCTCTCACTGATGTCGCCGTCTTTATAACGTAGCTCGCTAACCTTCACGGATTGCTGGAAACTGTCGAGATTCTGCTGCGCAAATTCAAGCGTGGATTGCGCCAGCAGCACGTCGATGAACTGCTGCGAAACATTGAAGGTAAGCGTCCTCTCGTTGTCGGTGACTTGTGACCGCGTCACGGCCGTTTGAGCTTTCGCGGCTTGCAAACGGTGTTGCCGCTTTTTGCCGCGCTCGAACAAGTACCCAATGCCGAAATCAAATTGCGACTGATTTGCGAGATAGTCCGCGCTGAATTGGCCAGGATTGAATAGCGGGAAGAATTGGGAATCCCACGAAATCACCGGATTGGGCCGCAGGTTCGCGGTAATTTCCTGCGCTTGATTTTGCAGGATGGTAGTCCGTGCGGCGAGCAGCGCGTGATTGTGCTGCAGCGCCATACGGATTGCGTCGTCCAGTGAGATTCGAGTCGCCGACAACTGTGTCAGGTCCGGACGTGGCGGCGATACGACCGGCAAGGAGGGCGAGGGGTTCTGCTGGCCACTCGCGACAGTCGCAATGGTGAGCGCTGTAGCGGCGAATGCCATCACTGTCCTCATTTTGAGTATCCCTCGGGCGCCCCTTCCATCGGGACGAATAGCTGTGTGAGTGGTAAATACAGGAAAACGGACTACCTTAAACTGCGGGAGGACCTCGAGGAGCAATCAAGAGCGGAAAACTTTTAGACGCGGAAACGAATACTGGAATTACTTCTAGGCGGTTGACCAGCTGCCCGACGGCTATGCTTGGCGAGGGGCTAGGAACTACCGATGCCGCCGTGGAACATAGCGGACAGGGATGCGAACTCGACGGGAGGCCTTGATCCGCACAGAAATGGAGTTGCGCTCCCAGCAATATAACGCCGAGAATTACAGCCAAAATGGCGATTCTGCTAGGACGTTGAGACATGTGCTTATTTAGATGGAGCTTAGGCAAAAATGGTGGTCAGGTCAAGCTTTCGCCAGAAGGGTGTGTCTTTTTCGGCCAACCAGTGACGACGCCAAGCGCCTTATCGCGGCTTAGGGTACTGAGGGACAACCCGGTTCTGCGGGGTGCAGTGACCACATCCATATGATTTCCGGCCATGTCCTGGTTTGCTTTGGAACGGACGTTCGACCTTGTTCCGGAAAACTTCCTCGCCTTCGATAAGGTGGTGTCAGAACAATATTCTACGGACACTCATTTTTTATTTGCCTCTCGCTACTCTTTTGGAATTCATGCGAGCGGTGTTAAAGCATTTTATAACCGTTGAGTTAGTTTACAAAAAATGGTAATCCCCCGCCGAAGGCGATGGGAGCAGCGATTGGTTTCATGACATCTGAGCCAACACCGGTTTTCCACAAAAGGGGAATCAGACTCGCGAGAACACGGTCATTAATTTTGGCCTCAGAGGATGCACGGCACCTTCGATCTCCTCGTGACGTAGCGCTACGCTGGAGCTTAGCTGGTGGTCAAATGCTTCCTGGAGGTACGCGCTATAGCCAACCCAGAGGGCAACACTGAAGTTGTATCCGAGGAGCAACCGTCAGGCAGCGAGGGATAAGCCAAACTCTGTGGTACGCGTGGTGCAAACTGGGCCCCGGCACCAGGATTTGCTTTTTGTTCGCCATGTATACAGATATCGCGGCCTCTGCAACCTTGCCGTTGCTTTCCGCAAGAGACTAAAATCCAGCAAACTCCTAAAAACAGGTCCTGGTCTCATCTCCAAATCGCGTCAATGTTGACCGTAATGTTCGTATTTAGGGGCACACTATCCTCGGGACGAGTATCTCGATGCCGCCGTTTCCACGCGTTAGGAGGGTTTCCGAATGCCGCGCGCCGCAATCGGTTATCTTCAGAGATAAGCGCCGTCCCGTTCCCGACTCAAATTCGACACAAATTTGACAGGGCTTATTTATCTGTTTCAAGCACAACGTAGTGAAGAGTACCCAGTCGCTCAACTTGCAATACTATGGCGTCGGCGGTCTTGAAATCATCCAACGCTGAACGCAGGGATTCGATGGTGTCCACGAACCTTCCGCTCACGGCATAGATTACGTCACCTGGGAGTGTACCCTCCCCCAGGTAGGTTCCCTCGGAATATTTGCCGGCGACGATAACTCCAAATCGACTCCGGAGCGGGGGAAGCATCGACCGAAGTTTGTCATCGAGAGTAAGCGCCAGGATGTCAAGTTGCGGAACTTTACTCTGTTCTGTTGTAACCAGGTCAGCAAGACGTCCTTGCACGTCCTTTTTTTCGGTTACTGGCACCCTGTAGGACAGGGTCTGTTTGCCGCGCTGAATTTCAAGCCTCGCGCTCTCGCCGATAGCGAGAGAATAGAGACCCAGCGCGAATTGATGGATATTTTGCACGCGCTTTTCGTTCACAGATAAAACAACGTCGCCTGCAATTAAGCCGGCGGTGTCGGCTGGACTCAGCGGAATCACATCCTCGATCAGGACACCATCCTCGCGATCGAGACCGAGCCCCGACGCCAAGGCGGGCGTGATATTGCGCGCCGCTACGCCTATTTGATGATGGTGAACGTGGCCTTCATTTCGAACCTGATTATAAACACTTCGCACCACATTGCTGGGAATGGCCAGGCCGATTCCTTCATTACCGCCCGACTGCGTAAGAATAAGCGTATTAATACCTACTACGCGCGCACTGGTATCCACGAGCGGTCCGCCACTATTGCCCGGATTAATCGCTGCATCCGTCTGCACATAGATCGTCGGACTGTCTGGATCAAGCTTTCTGGCGACGGAACTCACAACGCCCATGCTTACCGAGTTATCAAGACCCAGGGGACTACCAAAAGCTAATACCAATTGCCCCTGCTTTAGGTCGCTTGAATCAGATAATTCCAGCGCGGGCAAATCGGTTGCTTCGATTTTCAGTAGCGCAAGATCGGTGTCTCGATCCGCGACTAACAGCTGGGCGTCAAATAACGCGTGGCGTGATTTTCCGTCCCGGAGTGCAGATGCCGCGGCTTCCTCACTAAGTCGAATTCGAATTCGCCGCGCTCCTTGCACCACATGCGCATTTGTTACTACCCAACCATCGGAGGCAATGATGATACCTGACCCGGAAATCAATCCGCGCAACAACAAATCTGTGTTGCGGTGCTCGCGGTCGCTGTCGGGGGCGTAGCCCGTGCTAAAAATCTGTACCACACTGGGACTCACCCGTTTTGAGAGTTCCTGCATGGATTTGCTTATCTGCTGAAGCGGATCAATGCCGCTGTCCACAATTGAGCGTTTTGTCGGACCAAGGGTTGATGTTTTGTTTGACTGTGCCTCTAACGCAGAGGATGTAATAAGTACACTCAGGCAAAAGATACCTGAGGCAATAAGGCTGATCTGCTTACAGTCTCTTCTTCGAAAGCTTTCCATAGACAATCCTTAGGTCCGACGAGCGTGACGGCTGTTCCTGTTGATTCTTCAAAAACAGAGAACCAATTTGCTGTCTACAACGCAGAAAGTTTCTTCTAGTCGCTGCGAGAACTACGGGTCGGCCTCTGTTTCTCAATGATGCGAGTCACCGACGTGAATATATTTAGAGCCAGTACAAGTAGTGCCAGCCAAACCACAATTATTGCCCTGAACATTCTCGATCCTCCCATCAATCGTTCAACCGCTCCGAGGTGTGCGCGCGTCATTCGTCTGCGAATCTCGGGGCCTTCATTTCTTAGTACCTCTACCTCGGACGTTCTATTCCAAATGGGCTGCGTGATGCGGATTCGGACTTCTACTCAGCTCAAATCAGTGAACTTAAGATTGCGCAGCATGAATGGCCTTGAAGGATGAAACTGCGACTGGCCAGGGGCGGCTTTTTGTATCTGACCTAGATTCTTTGTCGAAACGAAACTTGGGGTTTATGTGCTCCGCATCTAAGACATCGGATGCAGGAAAATGAAACTACCCAACGATCAGCTGATGGAGTTGCTTGAGGTCGGCGGGATCGGCATCGGAAACGGCGCAGAAATCGAGTCTGCCCGTGCGCCACTCGATCCATTGATAGCCTTGCCGAGACCCCGCGTGTGGCGAGGCGTCTCCTTCCCTTGTGGACCAGATGAATACGTTAATTAGATTTCCTTGACGAGCATACACAAGCGCCGCGACAGGGCGGCCCTCGATAATATCAATGTGCCCGCCCTGTAGAGCAAAACCGTCCTTCGCGAAATCGTGGATCGGTAAAGCAAATTTAACCTTACCGTCGAACCATTGCTTCACTGCGTGCTCATCATTGGAAGCGATGCCAGTTATGTGCCCTGGCTGCAGGGAGTACATATGCGCGTCCACAATTCCCGCGGCGAATTCGGCTTGATAGTCATCGCTGCGAAACTCAGGGCTGATTCTCCATGCCACGAGCACGATGAGCAGAAGCGCCACGGCGGCAACGAGGCAATGCCAAAAATCGAACTTTGATATGGCTGTGGTGGACGCGACAAGTTGGAGTTGCGCGCCAATCTTCCTGCGAAGCGAAGCAGGTGCGGCCTCGTAGAGTTGAGCAACTTGCAACCTACCTCTTAAGAAGTCTTGGGCCACAAGTTCAGCGCCGCAGTCAGCGCAATGCAGCATGTGCCGTTCGAATTCCACCGTGCGAAAAGCGCTCAACTCACCGTCGAGGTAGCTGTGAAGAAAGGCATCTGTAAAGTCACATTTCATAGACAGCTCTCCCGCGAGAGGAGTGATCGATGGAACTGTGATCGACTACGAAACGCAACTGACGCTGGGCCCGGGACAGCGATGACATGACCGCGGCTGTCGGAACTGGCCTGAATCGTTTCGATTTCGTGGAGGAACAGCCATCCAGTTCTCGAAGAACGAGGACTGACTTCGCGTAATGGGCGGTAAGGTTTCGTCCCCATAGGGCGATTCTTTTTCCAACCACCTGTAGTGCAATTCCGCATGTACGATCTGCAGCAGCCAGGCACACCGCGTCACCGAAGTCGCGATCGAATCGTGGGTCGCAAGCGTGCGTGCGTAATCTCGCCTTACATTGAAGGCTGCGTCCTGATGGGGCTCTAACTCCTCAATCGAACTCGATCCTTGAGAATCTGATTTGCACAACCTTATCCCTCGCCTACGTGAGTC
>Ga0185299_10006620_pt1 | contig 12268 bp, 5 predicted proteins | sample PaiPotPPA55metaG_FD_128002 | JGI IMG/M metagenome (GOLD analysis project Ga0185299, IMG submission 128002) | Iron sulfur acid spring bacterial and archeal communities from Banff, Canada, to study Microbial Dark Matter (Phase II) - Paint Pots PPA... ...
CATCCTGGAGCGCGGCGTCGAGCGGGTCGAGGACCTGCTCGGCATCGACAACCTCTACGAGTCGGTGAACACCCCGCTGGTCGGCTACCTGAACAACGCCATCAAGGCGAAGGAGCTGTTCAAGCGGGACCGCGACTACGTGAACATGAACAACGAGGTGCTCATCGTCGACGAGCACACCGGCCGCATCCTGGCCGGACGCCGGTACAACGAGGGCATGCACCAGGCGATCGAGGCCAAGGAGGGGGTGGAGATCCAGAACGAGAACCAGACCCTGGCCACCATCACCCTGCAGAACTACTTCCGCCTCTACGAGCGGCTGTCCGGCATGACCGGTACCGCGCTGACCGAGGCCGCGGAGTTCCACCAGATCTACAAGCTCGGCGTGGTCCCGATCCCGACGAACAAGCCGATGATCCGCGCGGACAAGCAGGACCTGATCTACATGACCGAGGAGGCCAAGTTCAAGGCCGTGGTCAAGGACATCGAGGGCCGGCACACCGAGGGCCAGCCGGTGCTGATCGGCACGGTCTCGGTGGAGAAGTCCGAGTACCTCTCGCAGCAGCTGCGCAAGCAGGGCATCCCGCACGAGGTGCTCAACGCGAAGTACCACGAGCGCGAGGCGCAGATCATCGCCCAGGCCGGCCGTAAGGGCGCGGTCACGGTGGCCACCAACATGGCCGGCCGAGGCACCGACATCAAGCTCGGCGGCAACGACGAGGCACTGGCCGAGGCCGAGCTCGCGCAGCGCGGCCTGACCCGGATCGAGACCCCGGAGGAGTTCGCGGCGGCCTGGCCCGAGGCGCTGGAGAAGGCGAAGAAGGCCGTGGCGATCGAGTCGGACGAGGTCGTCGAGGCGGGCGGCCTCTACGTGCTCGGCACCGAGCGGCACGAGTCCCGCCGGATCGACAACCAGCTGCGCGGCCGTGCCGGACGGCAGGGCGACCCGGGCGAGTCGCGGTTCTACCTCTCCCTCGGCGACGACCTGATGCGGCTGTTCAAGGCGCAGATCGTGGAGCGGGTGCTGGCCGCGGCGAACGTGGCCGACGACGTGCCGATCGAGTCCAAGATGGTCACCCGGGCGATCCAGTCCGCGCAGAGCCAGCTCGAGCAGCAGAACTTCGAGATCCGCAAGAACGTCCTGAAGTACGACGACGTGATCAACAAGCAGCGCACGGTGATCTACGCCGAGCGGCTGCGCGTGCTCGAGGGCGAGGACCTGCGCGACCACGTCCGGCACATGATGGAGGACACGGTCTCCAGCTACGTCGATGCGGCCACCTCGGACGGCTTCGCCGAGGACTGGGACCTGGACAAGCTCTGGACCGCGCTGCGCACCCTCTACCCGGTCTCGATCACCCTCGACGAGGTCGAGGAGTCGGTCGGCAGCCGGAACGGGATCACCTCGCACATACTGACCGAGGAGCTGACCGCGGACATCCTGTCCGCCTACGACCGGCGCGAGGAGCAGCTGAGCGAGTCCATCGCGCGCGAGCTCGAGCGGCGCGTCGTGCTCTCGGTGCTCGACCGCAAGTGGCGCGAGCACCTGTACGAGATGGACTACCTGCAGGAGGGCATCGGCCTGCGGGCCATGGCGCAGCGCGACCCGCTGGTCGAGTACCAGCGCGAGGGCTTCGACATGTTCAACGCCATGATGGACGCCATCAAGGAGGAGTCGGTCGGCTACCTGTTCAACCTGGAGGTCCAGGTCGAGGCGGCCACCGACGACCCCGAGGCGCAGGCGCAGGCGGACGCGGCCACCGCGCAGCTCAACGCGAAGGGCCTGGACGCGCCCAAGGCGCCGGCCAAGCTGAACTACTCGGCGCCCGGCGAGACCGGCGAGGCGGAGGAGCGCACCGTGGTCAACGACGCGGCGCCGCAGGACGCCAAGCCGGCGGCGAAGGGCGGCAGGAACCAGGGCGGCCGCCGCCGCAAGAAGTAGGCACGCACGGCAAGTAGCCGGCAGCAGGAGATTCCGTCTCCCGACGCCCCGTCAGGTCACCGGCCTGGCGGGGCGTTCGCGTTGTCCGGTGTCCGTTGACCGGACATCTGCTGTCCGGCCCAACGTGCCTCACCGTATCGGGTGATCTTGGCCGGGGCAGGGCAACGAAACGCCCCTTTCGTTGGTCTGACGTGGCATCAGAGTCTCCAGGGTCTCGACAAGAACGGGGCGAAAGATGCTCGAAGACGACACTTTCTTCATCACCGAGGTGAGCCTGTCGGACAGCGGGCTGGCGCGGGTGGCCGGCTCGTTGGCCGAGTACGGCGGCGCGGGCACACCGACCGGGCAACGCGGTTGGCTGCGCTCCTGGGTGACTGGCTGGACGCACCGCCTCGACGTGGACCAACGGGGTCTCCCGCAGGCCGAGCCGATCGCCGGGGTCGGACGGCTGGCCGAGGCCGTGGTGGACGTGCTGCTCGAGCGCAGGCCGCTGGAGCAGATGCGGCGCTGGCTCTCCCGCGACGTGGCCGGGCTGCTGACGGTGCCGGCCCCGGCTTCGGCCCCGGACCGGGTTGTCGGCGCGGCGGCGACTGCCGGTGCGGCGGCGGGGGCTGCGGCGGGTTCCGGCGCGGCCGTCAGTGCGACTGCGGGCGCGGCCGCCGGAGTCGGGGAACGCAGGATTCCGCGATTCGCCGCGCGCTCGATGATCCGCTCGGTGCGGCTGCACCAGCCGGCCGCGGGCATCGTGGAGTCGACGGTGGTGGTTCAGGACGGGACGCGGGTGCGGGCCGTGGCGCTCAGGTTCGAGCAGGCGGCCCCGATCGGCCAGGGCCGGCAGGGGCGGCCGGTGGGCTTCGACTGGCTGTGCACGGCGCTGCAGTTCATCTGACCGAACAGCATCCGACCGGACGGCATTTAACCGGGCGGCATTGGACCGATTGGTTCGCTGCGCTCGCTCACTTACTCCCGCGCGAGCGCAGCGAACTCAGCACCGGCTCCGTGCCGGCCTGCGGCTCAAGGCCCTGCGGGTCGCCCGCGACCACGGACCGTCCGGTGCGCCGCCGGTCGTAGGGCAGCGCGAACTCAAGGCCGAAGGCCGCGATCGCGAACCTGGGCAGGTCGAGCCATGAGCCGACCAGGACGGCGCGCGGCACCCAGCCGGGATGGAACTTGTCGTTGAACCGGTAGAGCGAGTCCACCTGGATCAGCGGGTCGAGCAGGCCGATCGCTCTGATGGTGGTGCGCTGCGTCCGGGTCAGCGCCTGGGGCGTGGCCCTGGCCTGGGACAGCAACGGCCGGAAGGCCGCGAAGTTCAGCGAGACCTTGGCGTAGCCGTGCGTCCTCGCGTATTCGATCACGTCGACGATCAGCCGCTCGTTCACCCCGTTCGGCGAGAGCGGGGTCCTCGGCATCACGTCGAGGGAAAGCGCCGCGTTCGGGCCGCCGTGCGCCGTGGGGAGGTATCGCTGGAAGGCCACCACGTACCCCTCGGGCGCGAGCGCCACCGCGACCAGCGCGTCCGGGTGCGCGCCGCGCGCCATCGCGTCCAGGTTCATCGCGAAGCCGTGCTCCCGCCCCGACGGGCCGAGCCATTCGCGGTGGATCCGGCGCAGCTGCCCGGCCAAGCCCGGTTCCAGCGCCCGCTCCAGGACCACCTCGGTCACCAGGCCGGCCCGCTCGGTCCGGTGTACGGCCTGGCGCACATTGCGCATGGACCGGCCGTTGAGACCGAACCCGGCCGCGTCCACCACGACCTCGTCGCCGATTCCGATACAGCGCATCCGATGCTGCTGCCACAACGGCCGGGCCGTCGGCCCCGCGCCGAGCACGGCCGGGCGCCAGCCGCTGCGTTCGACCAGCGCGCGGAACTCGTCCACGGCGCCGGGCCAGGACTCGACCGCGCCCACCGGGTCGCCGCCGGCCACCGCCATCCCGGCCAGCACCCGGTAGCCGATCGCGGCCCGGCCGTCCTGGGAGAACACGTAACTCTTGTCGTACCGCAGCGCGAAGGGCGCGAGGGTCTCGGACTCGGGGTGCGCGATCATCGCGCGCAGGATGGCCCGCTGCGCCCGGTTGCCGGGCCGCGGCGCCGGGGCCGAGGCCATCAGCCAGCCGAGCACGAACACCAGCACCGCCCCGGTGAGCAGCGCGAGGCCGTTGATCTGCCAGGCCGGTCCGTCGAACGCGTCCGGGCCCGGGTTGGCGGCCGCCACCGAGACCACCTCGCGCCCGATGTCCGGGGCCGAGACCGGGGTCTGGAAGCGGGAGCGCTCCATGAACAGGCCGCCCCCGCCGACCAGCAGGATCGCGGTCGCGGACAGGGCGGTGATCTCGGCGGACTGGCGCAGCCGGGTGGCGTTGAGCGGCACCCGGAAGCGGGAGCGCGCGTGCCAGAAGCCGATGAACGCGAAGGCGAGGGGGGCGAAGCGCCAGGGTGCGGCGGGAGTCGGTGTCATGACCGCCTCGGCCTCGGCCACCGTGCTCCACACCATCAGGGCGAGGATCAGCGCCCAGGCCGTCTGCCGGCTCCTGGCCAGCCCCCAGGCCAGCATCAGCAGGATGCCGGAGAGCAGCACGGCGTGCGGCCCGGTGGGTCCGGTGCCGCACACGGTAAGGGCCAGGCCGTTCAGCCAGCCGGGTTCGGACAGCAGCGCATAGCCCAACATGACCAGGCCGGCGGCCGCCACCAGCCCGGCGAAGGGCCACACCGCCCGATCGTGCCGGTCCCCGGCGTCCGAAGCCGAGTTCGCCGAGTCCTGCGCTTGGTCCTGCGCCGTGTCCCGGCGGACAGACATCACATTCATGGCTACCTCCCCGCAATAGTGCAACTACCCGCAGGGCGGGCGGATTCCCCTCCCGCGGCGGAGTTGTCGAGTCGTTATGGAGGTGGTCAGCCGATCGGCCCAGCCGGATTGCTGCACTCGGGGCGCGTTCGTCGCGAGGCCGGTCCCGCCGCGTATCCGCACAGGCTCTGTGAGATGGTGAGACGGTGTTCGAGAACGTGCGGGACCGCGGGTTGCACGCGTCGATCCGCCACACGCACGTGGCGCCGGTCCGTCGCGGTCTCGTCCTCGGCGGCGGGGGCACGCTCGGCGCGACCTGGATGATCGGCGCTCTGCGCGCGATCGAGGAGACGCGTGGCATCGACGTCGGCGGTGCCCACCTGATCGTGGGCACCTCGGCCGGCTCGATCCTCGCCGCGCTGCTCGGCGCGGGCGCCGGACCCGAGGACCTGTGGCGGCACCAGCGTGGCCAGCAGGTCGAGCACGGTCCGATGGCCGGCCGCAGCTTCGACTACGACCAGGCCGCGGGCGGGGCCGCACCGCCGCTGCCGATCCCGGGCATCGGCTCGCCGCGGTTGATCGCCCGCTCGGTGCGTCATCCGCGCCGTTACCCGGGCACCGCGGTGCTCTCCGCCTTCATGCCGCCGGGACGCGGCTCGCTCGGTGACATCGGGCGGATGGTGGAGGACGTCATCCCCTCCGGCGCCTGGTCCCCGCATCCCGGGATCCGAATCGTGGCCATGGACTACGACTCCGGTCAACGGGTCGTGTTCGGCCAGGCGGGCTCGCCGCCGGTGGGCCTGGCCGAAGCAGTGGTCGCCTCCTGCTCGATCCCCGGCTGGTTCCCGCCCGCGCGGGTCGGCGAGCGGCGTTTCGTGGACGGCGGCACCCTGTCCAACACCAATCTCGACCTGCTGTGCGCCGGGGAGTTGCCCGGCGGCAAGCCGCTCGACGAGGTCTACGTGCTCGCCCCCAGCGCCGCACGCGGCTACGACAAGCCGTCCAGCGTGATGGGCCGGCTCGAGCGCGGATACCGGCACCTGGTGACCCGGCAGATGCTGCAGGAGGTCATCAAGGTCAGGAAGGACGGGACCAAGGTGACGATCCTGTGCCCCGGCCCGGAGGACCTCGAGGCGCTCGGCGCGAACCTGATGGACCCGAGCCGCCGGGTCGACGTGCTCGACACGGCGCGGCGTACCGTGGCCGCGAGCCTCGCCGCCGAGCACGAGACCGACGCGGCGTTCGCGCCGCCGACCCGCTGAGGCTGCGTTAGTCTCGACCCATGCGCGTCTATCTGCCTGCGACGATCCTCCTGCTGGCGCGGCTCGAGAAGGACGGCGAGATCCAGCTGCCGACCGGCTTCGCGGTCACCGAGACCCTCAGGTCCTGGTACGCCGAGGGGGACGAGGAGGAACTGGAGTACGCGGCGCTCTCCGCGGCCGCCCGCACCTCGCTCCGGCTGCTGGTCGCCGCGCCGGAGGCGCCGAGACGGCGGGTGGTGGTCGCCGCTGACGTGCCCGACTCACGCGTCTCGGTGCCCGGTTCGGTGAGCGGCACGGTGGAGCCCGGCGTGATCAGCGTCACGGGTCCGGTCGGGCTGGTCGACATCGCGTCCCTGCACGTGGACGAGGCCGGCGCGGAGGAGTCCGTGATCGCGGCGGTGCGCGCCCTGCCCGCCGCCGACACGGGTGACGACGACGCGCAGTTCACCGCGGACGCGGTCGAGGACTTCGACCTGCTCTGGTACGCCGCCCAGGAACTGCGTGATCTGACCTGAGCGGTGGATCTTCGGCCGCCTGTTCGCCTGGATGGTCCACACTGTAGGAATCCACAACCCAGACGTAACAACGTGATCGGGCAGGCGCGTCCCGGCGTTCCACTTTGGCGGGTAGCCTTTCAGGCGTACCCGAGGCCGGAGACAGCTCCGGCCTAAGACCCCTTGCCGCGCAAAGGCGCGTGGCTGGTATGGAGCGAGCGCTCATGGTGACGCAACTGGACTCGGCTAAAGCGGAGCTGCTCGGGGAGGCGGCCGAACTGGCCAGATCCAGCGGGCAGGCTGACGGTGTGGCAGAGGCGGTGATCAACCGCTACTACCGACACGTCGCCCTCGACGATCTCCTCGACCGCTCGCCCGCCGACCTCGCCGGCGCCGCCGCATCGACCGCGGCCCTCGCCGCCCGGCGACCACAGGGCACCGCGAAGATCAGAGTGCTGACCCCGAGCGCGGAGCAGGACGGCTGGGGCACCGGCCGCGGCCGCCGCAGCGTGGTCGAGATCGTCACCGACGACATGCCCTTCCTGGTCGACTCGGTCACCGCCGAGCTCAGCCGCCAGGGCCACGGCATCCACCTCCTCCTGCACCCGGTGCTCGCGGTCGACCGCGACGTCGCGGGGAATCTGCGCGAGGTCTACGACCTCGACCCGCCGCTCGCCCCGTCCAGCGCCTCCGCCGAATCGTGGATGCACATCGAGATCGACCGGCAGGCCGATGATCCGGCCCGGATCGCCTCCATCGAGGCCGACCTCCGCCGAGTGCTGCAAGACGTGCGCGAGGCCGTCGAGGACTGGCCCAAGATGCGATCCGCCGCCCTCGCCGCCGCTGATGCCCTGGACGGCGCGCAGGGCGAGGGCGCTCAGGCCGCGGGCCTCGACTTCGAGGAGCTCTCGGCCGGCCAGGAACTGCTGCGCTGGCTGGTGGACGGACACTTCACCTTCCTCGGCTACCGCGAATACGAGCTCGTCTCCGCCGAGGGTGAGGACCGGCTGCGCGCCATTCCCGGTACCGGCCTCGGAATCCTGCGCGCCGACCAGGCACAGAACGCCCCGGGCACCTTCGCCAAGCTGCCGCCGGAGGTGCGCGCCAAGGCCCGCGAATCGCGGCTGCTGGTGCTCACCAAGGCCAACTCCCGGGCCACGGTGCACCGCCCGGGGTACCTCGACTACATCGGGGTCAAGGTATTCAACGCGAAGGGCCAGGTGATCGGGGAACGCCGCATCCTCGGCCTGTTCTCGGCCGCCGCGTACGCAGAGTCGGTGCAGCACATCCCGGTGGTGCGGCAGAAGGTCCGGCAGGTGCTGGACATCCACGGCTACTCGCTCAACTCGCACTCCGGCAAGGACCTGCTGCAGATCCTCGAGTCCTACCCGCGAGACGAGCTCTTCCAGATCCCGGTCTCCGAGCTCGCCGAGATCTCCGGCGCGGTGCTGCATCTCCAGGAACGCCGCCGGGTACGGCTTTTCCTGCGCGAGGACGTCTACGGGCGTTTCTTCTCCGCGCTGGTCTACGTGCCGCGCGACCTCTACGACACCACGAACCGGCTCAAACTCCAGTCGATCCTGCTGGAAGAGCTGCACGGCAAGGTCATCGACTACACGGTGCGCTCCACCGAGTCGGTGCTCACCCGTCTGCACTTCGTGATCCGGATGCAGAACGGCGAGCGGCTGCCCGAGGTGGACGCCGAGCAGATCGAGCGCCGTCTCGCCCGGGCGCTGCGCACCTGGAACGACGCGCTCGACGACGTGCTCACCGAGCAGGTCGGCCCAGAGCGTGCCAGTGCCCTGCTCGCCGAGTTCAAGGACGCCTTCCCCGAGGGATACAAGGCGGACTTCCCGCCCGAGCGTGCCGCGCAGGATCTGGCCAGGATCGAGGCCATCCACGCGGACGACACCACCGACTCCTCGCTCGCGATCTACCGCCGCAACGACGCCGCGGACGACGAGTACCGGCTGAAGATCTTCCGCGTCGGCCGGATGATCACGCTGGCCGAGGTGCTGCCCATCCTCCAGCGCTTCGGCGTGGAGGTACTCGAAGAACAGCCCTACGAGCTACGGCGCACGTGCGGCGACAGCGCGTGGATCCTGGACTTCGGCCTGCGCGCGAGCGGTCCGGAGGCGCCGCGCGATCCCACCGCCCGGGACCGCTTCACCGCCGCGTTCGCCGCGGTGTGGTCCGGCGTCGCCGAGAACGACGGCTTCAACACCCTGGTCCTCGGCTCCGGCCTGACCTGGCGTCAGGCGAGCATCCTGCGCGCTTACGTCAAGTACCTGCGGCAGGGCGGGTTGACCTTCAGCCAGGGTCTGATCGAGAAGGTGCTCGGCGCCAACACCCGGATCGTGCAGCTGCTGGTGAAGCTGTTCGAGGCCTCCTTCGACCCGGCGCACGCGGACGCCGGACACGAGCTGATCGACGGCATGCTCGAGGAGATCGAAGGCGCCCTCGACACGGTGGCCTCGCTGGACGAGGACCGGATCCTGCGCTCCCTGCTCACGGTCATGCGGGCGACGCTGCGGACGAACTTCTACCAGCCGGGTGCGGACGGCGGGCCCAAGTCGTACATCTCGTTCAAGATCAACGCCCCGGCGGTGCCCGAGCTGCCGATGCCGAAGCCCAAGTACGAGATCTGGGTCTACTCGCCCCGGGTCGAGGGCGTGCACCTGCGCTTCGGCAAGGTCGCCCGCGGCGGTCTGCGCTGGTCCGACCGGCGCGAGGACTTCCGCACCGAGATCCTCGGCCTGGCCAAGGCGCAGATGGTCAAGAACGTGGTGATCGTCCCGGTCGGGGCCAAGGGCGGGTTCGTGGTCAAGAACCCGGTCGACCCCGCGAACCGCGAGGCCTTCCTGGCCGAGGGCGTGGCCTGCTACCAGATGTTCATCAGGGGCCTGCTGGACATCACGGACAACCTGGTGGACGGCGAGATCGTGCCGCCGGCCCACGTGGTGCGCTACGACGGCGACGACCACTACCTCGTCGTCGCCGCGGACAAGGGCACCGCGACCTTCTCCGACATCGCCAACGCGGTGGCCGCCGAATACGGGTTCTGGCTCGGCGACGCGTTCGCCTCCGGCGGCTCGGTCGGCTACGACCACAAGGTGATGGGCATCACCTCGCGCGGCGCCTGGGAGTCGGTCAAGCGGCACTTCCGCGAGCTCGGGGTGGACACCCAGACGCAGGAGTTCAGCGTCGTCGGCATCGGCGACATGTCCGGCGACGTGTTCGGCAACGGCCTGCTGCGCTCGCCGCACGCGAAGCTGATCGCCGCCTTCGACCACCGGCACATCTTCATCGACCCGGACCCGGACCCGGCGGCCTCCTTCGTCGAGCGCCAGCGGCTGTTCGACCTGCCCCGCTCCAGCTGGGCCGACTACGACACCTCGCTGATCTCCGAGGGCGGCGGCGTCTTCCCGCGCTCGGCCAAGTCGATCCCGGTCAGCCGGCAGATCCGCCGCGCCCTCGGCCTCGCCGCCGGGGTCAACCGGGTGACGCCGGCCGAGCTGATGCGCGCCGTCCTGCTCGCCCCGGTGGACCTGCTGTGGAACGGCGGCATCGGCACCTACGTGAAGTCGGCCGGCGAGTCGCACGCTGACGTCGGCGACAAGGCCAACGACACGATCCGGGTCAACGGCGGCGACCTGCGGGTCAAGGTCGTCGGCGAGGGCGGCAACCTCGGCTGCACCCAGCTGGGCCGGATCGAGTACGCGCTGCAGGGCGGCCCGGAGAGCACCGGCGGGCGGATCAACACCGACGCGCTGGACAACTCGGCGGGCGTGGACACCTCCGACCACGAGGTCAACATCAAGATCCTGGTCGACCAGGCGGTGAAGTCCGGCGTGCTCAAGGCCGAGGAGCGCACCAAGCTGCTCGCCTCGATGACCGACGAGATCGCCGACCTGGTGCTCGCGGACAACTACGGCCAGAACGTGGCCCTCGCCTCCTCCGTCGCCCAGGCCCCGCAACTGCTGCACGTGCACGCGCGGTACATGAGGGCGCTGACGACCACCGGACAGCTCAACCGGGACCTCGAGTTCCTGCCGCGCGAGCGGGTGATCTCCGAGCGGCGCGCGGCCGGGCAGGGGCTGACCCAGCCCGAGCTCGCGGTGCTGCTCGCGTACACGAAGATCGTGCTCAACGAGGACTTGCTGGCCAGCGACCTGCTCGACGACCGGTTCCTGGAGGCGGAGCTCTTCGGCTACTTCCCGAGCGCGGTCCGCGAGCGGCTGCGCGAGCTGATCGCCGCGCACCCGCTGCGTAAGGAGATCATCGCCACCCAGGTCGTGAACAACCTGGTGAACAACGCGGGCATCAGCTTCCTGTTCCGGATGCGCGAGGAGACCGGGGCGAGCTCGGCGGAGATGGCCAGGGCGCACACGGTCGCCCGCGAGGTCTTCAGCCTCGACTCCTTCTGGAAGGCCATCGACGAGCTGGACAACAAGGTGCCCGCCGAGGTGCAGACCCGGATGCGGCTGGCCGGCCGGCGGCTGACCGAGCGCGGCGCGCGCTGGTTCCTGCTCAACCGCAAGGACCCGATCGACATCTCGGCCCAGGTCGAGGCGTTCAGCACGGGCGTCACCGAGGTGACCGCGCAGCTGCCCAAGCTACTCAAGGGCAACGACCTGCAGCAGCTCACCGCGGCCTCCGCCGAGCTGGTCGAGGCCGGCGTCCCGCAGCCCCTCGCGGACCGCTGCGCCGCCGCGTCCGCCGCGTACTCGGCACTGGACATCGTCGAGGTGGCCTGGGACAGCAGCCGGGCTCCGGTCGAGGTCGCGGAGTGCTACTTCGACCTGGTGGACCGGCTCGGCATAGGAGCCATGCGGGACCGGATCACGGCCCTGCCGCGCACCGACCGCTGGCAGACCATGGCCCGCGCCGCGGTGCGCGAGGAGCTCTACACCGCGCAGGCGGCGTTGACCTTCGACGTGCTCGCGGCGGCCCCGGGCGAGTCGGACCCGGAGGCGCGCTTCGCGGCGTGGGTGGAGAAGAACCACGCGGCGGTGGAGCGCGCGCAGGCGATCCTCAGCGAGATCTCCTCAGCGGACACCTTCGACCTGGCCATCCTCTCGGTGGCGCTGCGGGTCATCAGGACCCTGCTGCGGACCAACGCGATGTAGGGCGGTCGAGGTAGCGCGCGGCCACGTTGTGCAGACGCGCCGGTGCGCCTCGGCGCGTTGCCACAAAGTGATCTACAGGGTGACCCTGTAGATCACTTTGTGCTTCCGGGGCGAAGGGGCGCGGCGTGTTGGCACAGGGTCGGATCTGAAAGCCCGGTCAGCGGGCCGCGGCGGTGCTGCCGGCGGCGGAGCGGGCCAGCGCCGCGCGCTGCGCACTCTCGACGAGCAGCGCCAGGTCTGTGGGCGTGCCGGGCAGCACCGGGAGCGAGCCCGTGCCGGCCAGGCCGGCGCCGCGGGCGGCCAGCGGGTCGCCGAGCCTGCGCCAGTCGTCCACCGCCACGCTCGCCCGGGCCGTCGCGCTCGAGGCCATCCGTCCGCTGACCCGCGGCACCTGTACCGGCAGCACCCGGCCGTCCGGCAGCGCGAGCCAGCCGCGGCCGGGCAGGCTCGGGCGTACGGCCGCCGCGTCCGGGAGGGAGACCAGGCGCCTCGACTCTTCCGGGCCGTAGGTGCGCAGCGCCAGGCGCAGGTCGAGCTCCTCGCACAGTTCGCCGTCGAGCAGCCGCCTGGCCGGTCCGTCGTCCAGGGTGATGCCGAGCAGCAGGTGCAGGCCGGAGGCCGGGCCCTCCTGTGCCAGCTCCGTCAGCTCCTTGATGAA
>Ga0185299_10006621_pt1 | contig 12268 bp, 14 predicted proteins | sample PaiPotPPA55metaG_FD_128002 | JGI IMG/M metagenome (GOLD analysis project Ga0185299, IMG submission 128002) | Iron sulfur acid spring bacterial and archeal communities from Banff, Canada, to study Microbial Dark Matter (Phase II) - Paint Pots PPA... ...
TCGTGCAGATCTGCTGATTCTAAAGCACTTCTCGATTCCACAGCTACCTATATGCTCTATATTAAGTGGAAAGTGTGCCAAAACTGTGCCAAAACCCCTCTAGTTAGCCACGAGTGTGCCAATTGAATCCTGCATCTCGTTCGCCTCTCGATTAAGACGTCCGAGTGCCTCACGCTTCATCTGCAGTTTCATTTGTGAGTATTTCTTGAACACTTGGGCATCTCCCTGCCGAAGCAGTTGCGTGACCCATTCGTCTGCCACCCCTCCCGCACTCAGACGTGTGGCATAAGTCGAACGCAGATCGTAGATTCTGAAATATGGCACCTTTGCCCGGCGTAAAGTTGCACGCCATGCAGTCTTAAAGGACTTCTGGTGGCCTCGATCATTTGCGTCGCTGGGGAACAGATACTGACCTCCTCCAGAAATTGCCAGCTGTTGTCTGAAAGCATCCAGTGCCAGTTCCGTGAGGGGCACTTCCGCTTCCCCGCTCGGAGTCTTCGAGTCCGAGATCGACACGACCGCGTTCTTCAAGTCGAGTTGATCCCTCCTCATGCAGATCAATTCCTTATAGATGCGCATGCCTGTCTCCGTGACGATTCGAATCGCATTGCACAGATACGCGGGTGCATGGGATTCGATTCGTTGTTGTTCCGACCAAGGAACGTAGTGTGGTCGAAACATTCCTTTCACAGTGACCGGAAACTCCACTCCGCAGCAAGGATTCGAAGGCAAGAGCCGCTTGCGAACAGCAACATTCAGGATGCGGCGAAGAACCCGAAATTCCTGATGTACCGTGCTTGGTTTCACGACTCCTGTTTCCCTGTAACCCTTAGAAGTTTTGAAACGCCTCCGTTGACGAAGGCGGAGGCGAAGGAAAACCTCGATCTCGTCCGCCGTTATCTCGCCGAGTTTCCGAGATCCCAAAGTAACATTCAAGATTTTGGCCACCCGAACGTTTACGGCATGTGTCTTCTCCGCTCGAACTGGAGGAGTGGAATAGATTGTTAGAAAGTGTTCTACCCATTGTCCTAAGGTAAGGCCTTCCCCTTTGCGGACAACTTCGAGAACGTTATGGTCACGAGCTAGAAGGCGCTCGCGGAGCCGCTTCTGCGCTTCTTGCCAGTTTTCCGTGAGGGTTGATTCGCGGTGGCGCTGCCCAGTGCGGTCGCAGTAGCGCATCCACCACAACTTTGAACCTTTTCGTCGGAAAACCACACCATCATGCCTCTTGGGTCTAGCCATTCTCCATCTCCTGTTTAAACGAAGCGCGGAAGGGTTCGAGATCCGATTTCAGAAACCGGATGTTTCGACCCATTACGCGGAGATGGGGAATCTGCTTTCGCTCAACCCAAAGATACACAGTTTGCGTGCTGACGCCAAGATATCTGGACGCCTCCTTTACGGATAGCGGACGATCATCGGTTGGCGTGGAATTGTGTCGATCGATTTGAAGAATTGCTTCTCGGGTCATAGCGCGCGCCTTTGGTTTCAGTAGTTCTCTCAGGACTTGGTCTTTCCGCCGCCAATTGGGCCCGGGCTTATGCAGCGTTTTTCCAATGAGCGCTCGAAATAGACGGAAGACTCACGCGCTTCAACATACTATATGTATAGCACCATGAGAAGTGTTTTTAGGAGGTAGGAGGTATTACTCGAACTGGCGTCTCGTCAGTAATCGGCTACCATCGCCCTGAGTGTGTCCCTGTTTTTGTTCGAGGCGCGGATCAGCTTGTCGTAGCGCAACCGGGCGCGAACGCGCGCCGCTGGGAGCGCATCGTCTGGGGGTTCCACAACACAGGTAATGACGTACTTCAGGAGCACGTCCGTTATGGCGACCTGCGCCTCTACGAGCGTTTGAAGATGTTGCCCCTGCTTCGCCAGGTTCGTGAGTGTGGCTGCGATGCGCGCCTCAAACTGCGTTACGGATTCAGTGTCATCACCCCTGCGAATCTCGCGTTCGCGAGCGGCGAGGATAAATGCCTGTTCGGATCGGAAGCCCCGGTCCTTCGACGCCTCCCGCGCTCGCTCTCGGAATTCCTTGTTCGGAAACAGCAAACTCCGCTCAATTCTGCGTTTTGCCATATATTTCCTTCCATTTGGACTGTCGAAGTGTCGAGAAACGTGGAAGAATCTGCGGTGGCACATTTGTGCCACATTTGGAGCAAAAGCCGCCACATCCCTTCCCTCCGAAAAATAAGAACTTGCCTGTGGAAACACGCGCAGCGTCGCCACAACCCTTTATGTTCCAATACCTGTGTCGCTCACCTATAATCCGCCTCCATTTCATGCCTGTCGTCCCCACCGCTGTTGAAGAGTGTTGACTTCTGTCGACTTGCGCCGACTTTTGCTGAGAAGTGTTGACCCGCGTTGAGATTTGGAGACTTCTGACGGCTTTTGTTGATTTCTGTTGACTCAGAACCTTTTCATGGGTTACATCAGTACGTCACGCCGCTATATGTACAGCAGCGTGAAAAGGTGCGTCAATGCAAAAAGACTACCGCCTCTGTCTGCAAAAACTGGCCGGCGCTCCCCCGAAGAGAAAAGCCGCGCTCATTCGATCTCTTCTACCGGGGATAGAAGCGGCACTGCACTCAGGGCAGAGTTTTAAAGATATTTGGGAAGCATTGGGAAACGAAGGCTTGCAGATCACCTATCACGTTTTTCACATGACTGTCTGGCGCGCGAGAAAAACTAGAAAACCAACCGCAACCAGCTCCTGGGGAAAACAGGATAAACCTTCCGAGTCGCAAGGGCTGCAGGAAGCAAAAGTGGAAACAGTTGAAGGGCGGGACCCATTTGCGAATCTAAGGCGATTGGAGGAAGACAGGCCTGGTTTTCACTGGCGGGGTACACGATGTTTGAAAACATTGGTGCGCGGAACGGAGGGGCACGAATGACAAGAACAAAGGTGATGGAAGCAGTGGAACAGAATTGTAGGGGGCGTTGAACAAGAGGTGAGGGTGGTGTATATATCCGCATGTACGGGCCGTGACGTATCTTCAGTCGCGGCAGCCCCATCCAGAAACAGTAGGGAATCGTGCCCAAGCGGCGAAGCGTTCACTTCGGAGTCTACAATGTCCGGCTGCTGAGTGCCCTCGACAAACTCCTGCGGGACAAACCGAGATTTATGGGAGAACTGTCGACTTCGATCAATGATGCGCTTCTGGCAGTCGACCTGAATACTGTCGAGCTCGTGACTCTTCAATCCAGACAGAAACAAACCGGGAGAGAAACGCAAGTCGTCATCTTGAATCGCCTTCGTAAACGCATTCATGACGTAGCCAAGAAGCGAAATTGTTCGATGAACCAGCTTGTGAATAGCGCTCTCCTGGCTTATTACTCGAAGACTGGAGAAGGCAAACTCAAAAAAACAGCCAAGGGTCGGGGTTCGTCCGTGCCTTCGTACGACACGATGTCGGAGGCCGAACGTCGGGAGCTTCATCAGATGCTTGCGGAGCTTTCGGCAATGCAATCTGTTTCCTTCGAGGCAGAAGAGCCGAACGGGTCATATTACGAGTACGATCGGAACCTGAAGGCGACAGTGAAGGTAACGCCTGACGGAGAGCGAACCCCCGTTGAGAAATTAGAGACAGGCTTTGAGCCAGCTCGCGGGAAGGCTCCGCGCAAAATTGCACGCGAGGAAATCACAACCTGAGCCAGCAAAAACCAGCACTGTTCATAATCGCAGGACCGGTTGGCGCCGGTAAGACAACTTTCTACGAAGCCTACTTGAAAGAGCCGTTCCCAACCCTTGTTCCCGCCTTGAGGCACCAGCAACAACCGTTTCTTGATGAGCGACGTTCTTTTGCTGTCGAAGACATTCGTGTGGACACGCAGCTACTTGACCAGGCCAAAGCGGCAGGGTATTCGACGAAAGTTCTTTTTATCTCTACGGAAGACGCAAATTTGAATGTGGGCAGGGTGTTGGTGCGCATGAGTCGAGGTGGGCAAGCCGTGCCTGTGTCCAGCGTGATTGAGTCCTATCGGGAGTCAACGAAGAGTCTTTCCGAAGTTCCCAAACTTGCTGATGAATTGCTCGTGTATGACAACACAGCGCATCGGCGCGGCGTCCGAGTAGTCGCGCATTTCATCGGTGGCAAATTGATTAAAACTGCACAGACAATACCGGACTGGGCTGCTAAGGTGTTTGGCAAAGAGCTGCGCGCGGCAAAACAACACGAGAAGCCCGGGCGCGGACGCTAACTTTTTTCTCCATCTAATTCACTGTGTGCTCTGGCCCCGACTCACTCTTTCCCCTGCTTCATGACCAAGCGCCCCGTCCTGTAACAAACTAGGGCGTAAAATTGCCCCACTTCCTAACGATACTTCGTCGAACGCAAGCCCCATAGCCGAGTTTGGAAGCTCGTAGACAACCTTAGCGTTAGCGGCGAACCACTCCGATTCGGCGAAGATTTTAATTGACACCTCGCGATCGGGGGGCCGAGTATTCGGCGTCTCTACGTAGCAGCCATGAAGACTGATTGTCGCGACCTGACAACTAAGGCTTCCGTCAGATTCTTTGTAAGCGATTTGGGCAACGGCAATGAAAGGAATGCGTGGACTGCGACGCAAGACTCCGGAGGGGATTGAGTTACTGAGGTTTAAATTATCTATCGATGGCTTTTGATTCTGCTGGTTTAACGATTCTTGCAACCAGTCATTCAGCATCGACCGGAAGAGTGGCTTCACTTCTCGAAAAGCGACCGCCATACCCGTCATCGGTCGGGAGTACAGCACTGTAGCCGTTGCTTCAAATATCTGATCCTTGCTCTCGTTATTTTGACGATCACTCGCGTTCCCGTTGCCGGGTGCTGCTTAGTTTCCAGATAACACCCGTGACGGCTAAGCTCCGTCACGCGGGTCATCTCAATGGAGTCGTCCGAAGCCACTTCGGCAGAAGCCAAAAATGGAAATCTGTTCGTGCGGTCTGCCATTTGCCTCGACGCGAGGGCAGATTGTAGATTGTGGCCCGGGCCAAACTATCCAGCAGGCAACGTAAACAACTCCCAAAATTCCTGTACCTGTTAAATTCGCCGCCGGACCGTGAGCCGCCAGTCAGCCAAAACCGGAAATATGGTGTGTCAATTACCGCGAAGCCAGTATTGGCTCGCGAGAGTTCCTAAAGCACGATGAGCGCCGAGAATTACGTCAATAATTCATTCATCCGGTACAGGAGACAACATGGACGAACTGAAAAAGTCTCAAGAATCAATGGGAGCCGCAGCCGTTAACGTGAAGAAAAAGGTTTCAGAGACGGCAACCGACGCTAAGGAAAAGCTGACCGAGTTGGGGAGAGACGCTGCTGGCCAGCTTTCCGAAATGGCTCAAACTGCCACCGACAAGGTTAAGGCGGCAGCCGACTACGTTCGGGAAACAGAATTGACAGCTATGGCAGAGGACGTAAAGGAAATCGTGAAGCGTTACCCGGCCTGGTCATTAGCAGCGGCTGCTGGAATTGGATTTCTGTTGGCCCATGTGAGCAGCAGAAATACAAACCGATTCAGCAAATATTATTGATTCATTTTTGGCGGTTGGCCGCTGATTCGCTCAGCATCAGCGACCAATCGACTCATTTCGCGAAGGAGCGTTCTTCTGCGCTCCGGGTCGTTCGCGGTCTTTAGTTCTGAGGCAATCGCCTCAAGCTTCCGTTGTACTTCGGCGAAATCTTAACAAACGAGGCTTTCGGTAGGGTGGACCACATAGCCACATTTTATTGGCATCCCAAGGCCACATCGGTTATAAATCAGCGCGCCCTGCGCCCAGGAGGATGTTTGTCAATTAAGGTGCTGTTGGCCGATGATAGTGAAGTGATGCGCCGTATTATCGCAAAACTTCTCAGTGAAGAACCCAGCACATCATTGGTGGGTGAGGCAAAGGGGTTCGCTGAAACTATCCAGCTTGCAAATGAACTAAGGCCCGATGTCTTGGTCATGGACCTGCACATGAGCGATGAGCGTCAATATTCGCCGGAATCGGTAAGATTTCAACTTTCCATGCACTCTGGATGTATTGTAGCTATATCGGTGTGGAACGATGAGCAGGCCAAGGCGCTGGCTAAGAGGTTCGGCGCGCGGGTCTTGCTGGATAAGGTAAACCTTTATTCGGAACTGATTCCCGCGATAAAGTTCAATTGTCCACCCGGCGCGGCAAGCGGAATCTGATTTCGTCCATTTGTCCAATGATGCCTGCAGGCGGGGCATCCATTAAGACTTTGATTTCGGACCGTCATCATTCTGACGAACTGATAAATGACGGCGTTGCAACAGAGCCTTGACGCTTTCTTTTAGCGGGAACAGGCCGCGATCTTTCGTCACTATCGCATCGACGCCCATTTGACCGGGGTCAAAACCACGCATCATGCCTTCGTGAAAAGTGAACAGAATTATCGCCGTTTCAGGAAGTAGTTCCTTCAATTTTGGAGCAGCTTCAACTCCGTTCATGCGGGGCATGGAGGCATCAAGAATTATCAGGTCCGGCTTTAAATCCTTTGCTTTATTGATGGCGTCAAAGCCGTCAATGGCTTCGCCGCAGACACAAAACTCGTTGTCCTCTTCAAGGTAGGCGCGAACAAGTTTACGCACTTGGGGAAGATCGTCAACGACAAGGATGCGCTTGCTGGCCTCTACTCGGGCTTGAGTCCGTTTTGAAGCCATAGCCAACACTACGGCCTACTGGAACTGACTTCATATACTGCTGTCTACGTATAATTTATTTAATCAATCAGGACGGTACATCAGTTCAAATCGCTGATAGACGGCAGACGTTTGATAGTTTGGACACGCTAGATTCAAGCCGCCAGTTGGAAAGTCCGGTTTGGCGGGCCATAACGGGTCGTATGGAAGCGTCGCGGGCCTCAGGTTTATTTGGCTGTGCTGAAGATTTGATGACAGTGCGGACAATCAAGGACCCACTGAGCCATTGGTACGGTTTCTCGTGGACTGGGGAGCATTTTGGTGGGAGGTCAATCTATTGTCATCGTGGGCCGAGTCCCATACCTGCGAATCTGTATGAGAGCTGAGAAAACGTCGAGCAAAGGCGAGACTTCGCCTTTCTTTCGTTTGTCCCCACCACAGTGCAACCGCATCATATTTATATGCGCCTACCCCGGATGCACACGGCCCAACTGTCCCTGGTGCGTCAGCCGTTCGACCATCCCGATTTCCTTTTCGAATTGAAGCACGACGGCTTCCGGGCCCTGGCGCACGTCTGGGATGGAAATTGCGAACTAGTCTCGCGCAAGCGGAATGCGTATAAGAGTTTTCAGGGACTCAAGGACAACCTGGCCAAGTTGAAGGTGAAGGACGCAATCATCGACGGCGAGATTGTTTGCCTGGACGCGGAAGGCCGCAGCATCTTCAATGAATTGCTGTTCCGCCGGGGCCGCCCAACGTTTTACGCGTTCGACCTGCTGTACCTGAACGGTCACGATCTCCGACAACTACCGCTAATCGAACGGAAAGAAAAGTTGAGTGCAGTGATTGAAAAGAGCGCGCTGCCGAACGTGATTTGCGGAAAGTACGTCGAAGGTCGAGGCGTGGATTTATTTGATGAAGTGGCGCGGCGTAATCTTGAAGGCGTCGTGGCTAAGAGAAAAAATGGCACGTATGCCACCGTGTCAGGCTGGTTGAAGATCAAGAATCCGAATTACACTCAGTCAGAACGGCGGCACGAATTATTCGACTCGTTCAAGGCGAGGGCTGCCGACAACGTTAAGCTGCCGCCCGTGCCAAAAAAGCCGCCCATTAGGACTACGCCCACGCAAGAAAAGGCCACTGGTAAAACCCCCGTGTCGAAGGCCGGAAAGCCATAAATGGCTAAAAATTTACCGTCACTCTTGGATCGTACTTAAGGGCGTACACGTGGGTAAGTTCCGCCCCAAATAGTAGTATCTGCGCCGAGTAGTAAATCCAGATCAAAAAGACGACCAGAGACGCCGCTGCTCCGTACGCGGATGTCAGGGCTGAATGGCCCAAATAGAATCCGATGAGCACTTTGCCCACCGTAAATAGCAGGGACGTAACTGCTGCCCCCATCCATACATCGCGCCATGGGATTATAGTGTCGGGAATAAGCTTGAATATGAGGGCGAATAGGAGCGTTATCACGACAAACGAGAATACGAAGTTCATTGATTGCAAAACGACGATGGAAATAGGAAGTAACGTCCCTACGAGCCTTTCTGCGGCAGACAGGGAGGCTGTTATAACGAGCGAGGTCAGCAACAGAAATCCAGTAGCTACGACCAGACCAAGGGAGAAAACCCGGTGCCTGAGAGCCACCCTCCAGAAACTTTTTGTACTATGCACTTTCCAAATTATGTTGAGGGCGTCCTGAAGCTCGTTGAAGGCGCCAGATGCACCAACTAATATCGCAATAAGGCTGAGTGCAGTTGCGAGCACCCCGAGCCCGGGCCGGTTTGTGCTTTGTAGAATTATCTCGATCGCAGTGGCCCCCTGCGTACCCATCAGCCCTTGAAACTGCCGAACGATCTCTCCCTGCGCCGCTTTATCGCCGAATACGAGACCAGCGACGGACACGGCCACAATCAATACCGGGGCAAGCGAAAACAGGGTATAAAAAGCCAATGCCGCCCCAAGCGTAGGTGCGTCGTCATCAAGCCATGCCGCACACGCTTGTTTGAGCAGGGCTGCCACTGTCTTTAGAAGACTGGTCGGAGATTTTTCTGAGCTTTTTGTCTCCCACATTGCCGGAATAACACTCGAGGTTCACTATTTTCCCGGTGTCGTCGCCTCCGGCTTTGCCTCGATTGTCACTTCGACGGCGGCCCCGAGTTTTAAACGTACGTCATCCCCCGCCAAATTTTGCATGGTGTTATCAACTCTAATTTCTCGATACAGGGTTTCAGCGCCTTCAACCGCAATTTGCGCTTTTTCAGGCTGGCTTCCCACAGCAGGGATTATCTTGTCCACGGTGCCCGGAAGAGTTACAACCACGTTCTCTTCTGCGCCGCGCTCGTCTTTCAGTTTAGAATCCAATTTGAGACTCCATTTCCTAGAGAATGAGACTTTTCGGGAGCAACTTCGTTTTTGCCGAAGACATTAGCTTCTCTTAGTGTGCCACAAATCGTCGAAGTAATACTGTCGCGTCGGAGACAGTCGGTATGGAACTGGGGAATAATTTATCGAGCGAAAGGGTCAGCTATTAACGCCGAAGTCGGAAACGTGGTCTCGTTACTTTCGGCGCTCAGATCGGCGATTCGCTAAGTTCCTTAAAACCGTTCACGGGTCAAAAATTCGGCGGCCTGAGGTTCTACGTCAGTCATCGGCATCGGACGGACGCAATTCTGCAACGCATCAAGGTCGCCGAATCGGAATCCCTTCGCACTTGCGAAGTGTGCGGTCAACCGGGGAGCCGTCGGGACGGCGACTGGATTCCTGCCGTGTGCGATGAGCACGCAAGCCTGTGAGCCCTTCGGTGTGTGCCTGTCTCGACGATTCCTGCGGGTGCTTTAAGATCGCGACGTGGGGGCCCGGGCTACTCGGCGTTCCTATAACCTTCAATCGCTAATTTACAACCTGTTCCCGTATTCCGGCCTCAAGCAACTTACCCGCCTGATCTGCCGCAACGGCCCGGCTGAAATAATAGCCTTGTCCCTCGTCGCATCCATGACGCCTGAGGAATTCCAATTGCTGCCGAGTTTCCACACCCTCTGCGATTACCCGCTGCTGTAGACTTTTGCCGATATTGATCATGGCGCTTACGATGGTTGCGTCTTCGGGGTTCGCCGTAATCTCTTGCACGAAAGATTGATGCAGCTTGAGCGCATCGGATGGAAAACGTCGCAGATAGGTAAAGCTCGAATACCCGGTGCCAAAGTCGTCGATGGCTAGCTGCACGCCCATGGCCTTCAGCTTAGCCAGCGTCACTACGGCCGCCTCTGCGTCTTGCATGAGCACGCTTTCCGTCAGTTCCAACACTAGGTTCTCAGGCTGCACCCCTGTTGCAATCAGTACGGTCCGCACCCCGGACAGAAAATCCTTGGCGGCAAATTCGGACGCCGACACATTCACCGATAGCGGCACAACTCCGAGCCCCGCCTTCTCCCACGCGCGTACTTGTGTGCATGCTTCCAGCCTCACCCAATGTCCGATGCGCTCGATCAGACCATATTCTTCTGCAATGGGCACGCACTGCGCCGGAAATACCATTCCCCGCTCCGGGTGTAGCCACCTTAGCAATGCTTCCACACCAGTGATCTTGCCTGACTGGAGATCAAGTCTGGGCTGATAGTGCAGCACAAACTCCTTCCGCCCCAGCGCGTAGCGCAAGTCCGCTTCCAGTGATTGTCGTTCTGCCAGTTGCGCGTGCATCTCGTGACGGAAAAACTGGAAGTTATTCCGTCCGTGCTGCTTGGCTTCATACATCGCGTTGTCGGCTGTGCTGATCAAGCCTTCCGCATCTTGCCCATCGGCCGGGTAGGTGCTCACCCCAATGCTTACATTGATGTCCAGACTTTTATTATTGATCAGATATGGCGCTGATAACGCTCTTAGAATTTTTCTCGCGCTGAACGCCGCATCTCCTGCATGCTCGACTTGGGAAAGCAGTACAACAAATTCGTCACCGCCCATTCTGCTGATCGTGTCCGACCGCCTTACGCTCGCAACCAATCGTTTGGCCACCGACTGCAACAATTTGTCTCCCACCTCGTGTCCCAGTGAGTCGTTGATCTTTTTGAAGTGATCGATATCGACAAACATCACCGCTAGTTGATTGTCCTGCCGCTTCGCCAATACAATCGCTTGCGTAAGCCTATCGTTGAACAACGCGCGGTTTGGCAAGTCCGTCAGCACATCATGCTGCGCCGAGTGCGACATCTCCAGCGTCTTGGCCCGCGCCGCGCTCACGTCGTGGAACGCCAACACCGACCCGGCCACGCTCCCATCGTGGTCATAGATGGGAGCCACGGTAATATCCACTCCAAATTCGAATCCGTCCCGTCGAACCAGACGACAGTCTCTACAGTTGGCCATTTCCGCGGTGGTTTTTTCATTTAGCGCCAGCATTCCCGCGACGGTGATAGAAGTTGTGCCGCTGGCAGTCTCGGTGATTCGAAGTACGTCCGCCACGGGGTGCCCCCGCGCCTCCTCCCGGCGCCACCCAGTCATGTCCTCCGCCATGCGATTTAGATATGTGATGTGGCCGTGCGCGTCAGTGCGCAGCACCGCCTCGCCGATCAAATCGAGCGTCATGTTGGCGACTTCATTTTCCAATAGCATTGATTTTTGCCCTTAGGATTAACCACTACGATGCGAGGAAACAGTCCACCCAAACCTGAGGTCCCCAGCAGCACAACGCGCTCTAGACGCTTTACTAGTTCTGTTTCTTCAGGGCCTCATCCGCTGCCATAAAGCGTAGAATTTGCTCCTTCAATTGCGCATCCACTTCGTCCGCGATGGTCACTACATCGGGAAGCAGCGCGCCGAATTCTAGATTCTTCACATTTTTGTGGAGTGTGGAAAAAATTGTCACCTGCAATAGTCGCGATTCTTCTACCGTCATCGCTGCTGTATACCCTTGTTTTCTCCGCAAATCGCCGTGTTCCGCCGCCCATTTTGAAATCGGAGCTTTTGTTCCGACATCCAGACGCAACCGCGCGATCACATCATTAAGCAGATATGGCAGATGCCCGGTGCGCTCTTCAAAGTTCAGTTTTATACACGTTAGGTCTGGCTCTTGTTCCACCCGCAGGAGCCAGTCCCGAATTACATGGTCTAATTCGCGTGTCAGAATGTCCGCCACACTCTCAATCCCGACAGCGCGATTTCCATTGCCGCCCACCGCAGTTTCTACAGGTTTTAACATTTCACTCCCCATTTCCTTTTAAGCTCGTTTCCTTCCGACATCTTGTCGGCATCTTATGAGACAACTGTTTCACTAAACCACCTATGTATCTGTCTCTAAGGACACACATCTGATTTGTGAGGCCTTTCTTGTGTGTGAAGAGTAACTAGCGGATGAGCTGACTTGCTGGGTGAAAATCACGTACATCGGCGGCGGAATGAGCGATGGAAAGATGAGCAGACGGAAGTGGTCGCCGCTTTCGGAGATTAGATCGGCGATTCGCTAAGTCTTTTAGAACTGTTCGGCGTCAAAAAGGGTCATTCCATAGAGATCGTAAGTATGAGATTGCTGATCTGATTTTCGCGCTTTTCGTGAGTCTATGACTATGTCTTCGGGCCAGCTTTCTTTGATTTGGAAAACGGGATGATTCTGGTGGCGACGCGATGGGCACAGCTTCTCATCAATT
>Ga0185299_10006623_pt1 | contig 12267 bp, 11 predicted proteins | sample PaiPotPPA55metaG_FD_128002 | JGI IMG/M metagenome (GOLD analysis project Ga0185299, IMG submission 128002) | Iron sulfur acid spring bacterial and archeal communities from Banff, Canada, to study Microbial Dark Matter (Phase II) - Paint Pots PPA... ...
GCCGTCGGAGTTGGTGCCCACTTCCAGGTCGAGTTTGCGGGCGTACATGAATCCGTAGGCGATGTGAACAGCGATCTTGGCGGCATAGACAGCGGCGCCGTCGGCGTCGGACACGGTGAAGTCGGCGGAGCAGGGACCGATTCCGCCATCCACCACGGGAACGGGCTGGGCATCCGAGCCCCGGCCGGCCTGGGCCGCAGCCAGAATGGCTGCAACCGTCAACATAGCGAGCCAGAGAGGCAGCAGTGAAATCGGTTCTCGCATCTTTCGCATCCTGAAAGAATACGCCTAAGCAGGAACCCCGGACGAATCAATGTGGGTCTAGGTCCAAGATGGCGTTGGCTTTACAGGTACTAGTTACCAACGGTCATTGCGAGTGTACGAAAGTGACGAATATACTTTTTGAACACCATCCGATTAGGCGAGGGACAACGGTATTACTGCATGCCTGAGGCCGGCACTCAATTGACACGGCAGAATGAGGAACTGACGATCTTTCACGATGTGGCCAAGGCGCTCACGTCGTCGCTGGATCTCGACTCTATCCTGCAGACCATCATGGAAAAGATGGCGGAATATTTTCGTCCCGATACCTGGTCGTTACTGATGGTGGACGAAGGCCTCGACGAGCTCTATTTTGCGATTGCGGTGGGCGACAAAGCGGAAGCGCTGAAGAGTGTGCGGCTGAAAATGGGCGAAGGTATCGCCGGGTGGGTGGCAAAACATGGGGAGGCGCGAATTGTGCCGGATGTGAGCGCGGACCCCGCCTTTGCCAGGCGCGTGGACCAGACCACTCAGTGGGAAACGCGATCGGTGATTTGCGTGCCGCTGCGATCAAAGTTGCGGGTGCTGGGCGTGATCCAACTGGTCAACGTGGATCTGGAGCGGTTCAAGGATGCGGAGCTGTTCTTCCTGCAGTCACTGTGCGACTACGCGGCGATCGCTATTGAGAATGCACGCTGGGTCGAGAAAATTCAGGAACTGACCATCACCGACGACTGCACGGGTTTATATAACGCACGGCATCTGTATAAAACGCTGGACACCGAGGTCTATCGCTCTTCTCGATTTGGGTACGAATTCAGCATCCTGTTTATCGATCTGGACCACTTCAAAGGGGTCAACGATACGCATGGCCATTTAATTGGGAGCAAACTGCTGGCGGAGATCGGGTACTTGATTAAGGCGCAGTTACGCTTGATTGATTTTGCGTTTCGCTACGGGGGCGATGAGTTTGTGGTTCTGCTGCCACAGACCGGGAAAGATCAGGCATTGGTGGTGGCGAAACGACTGCGCGATGGTCTGCGGGCCAGCAATTTTTGCCGCGAAGAAGGACTGAATCTGAATGTTCGGGCTTCGATCGGGCTAGCGACGTATCCCCACGACGCCCGCACGGCTCACGACGTGATTCGCCAGGCGGACGGCATGATGTACGTAGTGAAAAATTCCAGCCGCGACAATATCGGGATCGCGCAGCGCGGGACATTAAAAGAATAGAACCGGACCTCAGACCTCAGACTCAGGCCTCCTAATAATCCATACTCCAGTTTTCATTTGGTTGGCGCGAAAATCGTTTTCATTTCAAGGCGGGCTTGAGCCCGCGCCGGGCTTCGCTTCTGGGGCGGAGGGCCTCCAGGGATTTGCGTTGGCTGGGGCTTTGGGGTTGACCCCGAAATCCCAGACGTAGAGGTTCATGCCTTCTTTGCCTCCTTCCTGAGTCATCATTTCGACCAGAACATATTCTCCGGGCGCGAGACTCTCGGTCGGAGTGAGTTTCAGCCAGCCTCCGCTCACGCGAGTAGCGGTGGTTTTTACCAGGTGCTGCTCCTGGCTGATTTTGCCCGTGACCTGGCGTTTCACGTCGCCCAGGACGCGCTTACCATTCTTGACCTCTGCGCGGACGATACGAAAACGGTCGGTGGGTATGCTGGGCTGCTGCGGATTTTGTGAGGCGTTTGTGGAACTTTTCGTCACGGCCCGATCCGGGTGGTCTGGTGCGGCGTCCACTTTGATATAGAGCGAGGGAACCTCGACGTGGGACTGCATCGGAGCATGGGCTCCGTCGAGTTCGATGGTTTGCTTCACGCCAGCCACCGGGTTGATTGCGCCACGGAAAATGTTAGCTTTCGTGTTGCGGCTGACGTCGCCCGCGGTCTGTTGAAGCTCCACGAGCTGGGGCTCGCCCTGAAAACTGTCGAGAAGAAACACTCCTGAATCTTCGGGCAGGCGCAGTCCGGGTGCGACCTGGGGGAGCAGCGTTTCTTCGCGTTCACGCTCCTGTTCGACTTCCTTATCGAGTTGCACGGCTTCTGGAACGGACGCTCCGGCAGCACGATCTTTTTCGTATTTCTCGGTGGCGGGCCAGTCGACCAGCGACTCCGGAATTTCCTCCCACTCATTGCGCTCCGCGCTCAGATAGCGTACGCGATTACCTTTCGTTTCATATTTCGTGACCAGCTGATAGGAACCGTCTTTGAGGATGAGGCGGCGCGCAAGCTCCTGCGCGGCCGAAAGAGAAGGAAACGCGAGCAAGAGCATGAAGGCAGAAAGCAGTGCGGCCGCGAAGAAACGTTGAATGTGCTGGAGGCTCAGGAGCATGTTTCTCCAATTATCGTCCGCAGCAGGTAAAGAGTCGAATCTTCATCTGGGCGCAATTCGCCGGTCTGCACGCAAGATCGTTCCTTGTCTCACAGGTTGGCTCCGCTCAGAGCACACCGAGCGGAGCAGGTCCAGGAGAACTTGACTTCCACGACCACGGGATTCCACTGATCCACACTCGGGCGATCGTTGTAGTATGCTGTTGCTCGCAAACGCAACCTCTGCAAACTATGAACCGCACCTCTCTGTTGGCAAGCCTCTCCTACTTAGTGTGCATAGCTTCGTTGTGCCGGGTGCCCGCGGTGGCCCAATCGGGTCCAGTGCCGGCTTCATCTTCCGCTAGTGAGCAGAATTCTACGCAAGCCAGAACTCCTTCCGCGCAGGGTATGCAACCGGTTTCGTATGCGTCAATAACGCAGTTGAACGGAGTGTTATCGCAACTGGAAGCGATCGCAAAGAGCACCCAGGCCGATCTGGCGAAGTTGCGAATTGAACGCTGGAAGGCGGACGGCGGCTCGAAGAAACAAACGTTGGCGAATGTGGATTCTATTCAGCGCAACCTGCAGGGCGCTCTCCCGGAGATCATCGCGCAATTGCGCGTTCAGCCCGAAGATCTGCCCACAACTTTCAAACTTTATCGCAATCTGGATGCCTTGTATGACGTGCTGGGAAATGTCGTAGAGGTGACGGGAGCCTTTGGATCGAAAGACGATTTCCAGTCGCTCGCCAACGATCTGAGCACGTTTGAGGGCTCGCGCAAGCAGTTGGCGCAGCGGATTGAGAGTTTATCGTCGGCCAAGGAAGCTGAGATCGTGAGGCTGCGAGCCGATTTGAAGACGGCGCAGGCGGCGATTCCAGCGGCTCCGCCGAAAAAGATTGTCGTGGACGATACTGAGCCGCCGAAAAAGCCGGCAGTAAGAAAGAAGAAGCCGGCGAGCCCATCTCCTACGAAGCCGCCTGCGGGGCAGACGCCGCCCGCGCAACCGTCCCCATCGTCGAAGCCGCAGTAAGCGCCGCGTCAGCCGCGACAATAGTTCGTGAGCGACAACTCCGAATCTGGTAATCTTCCACCGCATCTACATGGCGTCCTAAAACGACTTGATCGAGGGTCCTAAGTCGGAAGCCTGACGCCCGAAGCCGGAAGCCCGAAGCCTGAAGCCCGAGTTTTGACGCTGAGGTCTGAAGCCCCGTTATGCATTCACACGGCAGCATTGTCGCGACAGTGTTCGGCCTCATCATCATTTGGGTCGTACTGCTGGATGCGTTCGAAACCGTGGTGTTGCCGCGCCGCGTGATGCGGCACTTTAGGCTGACAGCCTGGTTCTACCGGCGGACGTGGGTTCCATGGCGAGGCATTGCACGGCGCATCAAGACGGCCTCCCGACAACAAAATTTTCTGGGCTATTTCGGCCCGCTGTCACTGATCCTGCTGTTGGTCTTCTGGGCGGCGGGACTGATTCTAGGATTTGCGCTGCTGCAGCACGGGATCGGTGGACACGAACAGCTGAACCAGGAGCCGATTACATTCTGGCGAATCCTTTATCACAGCGGAGAAACTTTTTTTACCCTCGGATATGGCGACATTGTCCCGACTTCGGCAGGGTCGCGAGCCCTTTCGGTGATGGAAGCGGGGATGGGCTTCGGGTTTCTAGGCGTGGTGATCGGATACATTCCCGTGGTCTACGCCTCGTTCTCGCGCAGGGAGATTCAGATTTCGATGTTGGATTCCCGCGCGGGTTCCCCCCCGTCGGCTGCGGAGTTACTTCTGCGCCTGGCCGGAAGGTCGGAAGATCCCGGTGTGGATCAGAGAGTGCTTGATGAAGTTCTGCGGGACTGGGAACGCTGGGCGGGAGAATTGCTGGAAAGCCACATCTCGTACCCGGTGCTGAGTTTTTTTCGTTCCCAGCACAGTAATCAGTCGTGGCTGGGGGCATTGACGACGATGCTCGATGTGACTTCGCTGGTGCTGACCGGGATTGACGGAGTGCATCCAGGCCAGGCGAAGTTGACATTCGCCATGGCGCGGCACGCGGCAGTGGATCTGGCGCAGGTGGTGAACGCGCGGTACGACTCCGCAGCACCAATCCGACTGACGGAGGCGGAACTGATCGATCTGCGCCAAGTACTGGCGGCGGCTGGGCTGCGCTTGCGAAGCGACGAATATGGCGGCGATAAGCTAGAGAAGTTGCGATCGATGTACGAACCGTATGTGCATTCCACGGCCCGGAACTTGATGCTGACCCTGCCTCCGTGGAAACACGCTCAAAAGACGCGCGACAACTGGCAGGCGGGCCCCTGGGATCGCCTGATTCAGGCACGAGGGTTGGGAGCGCTAGGGGAGAAATCGCAAACGCCACCGCCAGTGCTGGCGGGCGAGGATCACTTCTAAGGATCGTAAGCCGATTCTTATTCCAGCCGTGCGGCATCCAGACCCATCGGCGATGTCTCCATGAAAGCTCTGCGTGCTAACATCCTTTCTTCCGGATTCTCAGCAATGAAACATACCGGCGAGAACGTGGTGCGCATAGAGGCCGAAGCCTTGCGCGCTCTAGCGGATCGGCTGGCGGGGCCGATGGCAGGAGCGTTTGCGCAAGCCATGGACTTGCTGTTTTGCTGCGCCGGCCGCGTAGTAGTCACGGGTATGGGGAAGAGCGGACTGATTGCGCGCAAGATCGCGGCAACCTTCAGTTCTACAGGGACCCCGGCACTGTATCTGCATCCCGTGGACGCAGTGCACGGCGATCTGGGCATGGTGGTGCGGGGGGATGTCGTGCTGGCGTTGTCGGCAAGCGGGGAGACGGAAGAGATTCTGCAGTTGCTGGCGACTCTCAAGCGGCTGCGAGTGCCATTGATCGCGATGACGGGGGATGAGATTGCTGGAAAAAGCGCGCCCACACAATCATCTTCGAGAGGGGCCAGATCCACTTTGGCGGCGGCGGCGGATGTAGCGCTCGATTGTTCGATCACCCAGGAGGCTTGCTCGCTGGGGCTGGCTCCGACAGCTTCTACAACGACCATGCTGGCGTTGGGCGATGCTCTGGCTGTGACTTTGAGTGAGAGGCGTGGGTTTAAAGAAGAAGATTTTGCCAATTTGCATCCGGGAGGGAAGTTAGGGAAGCGGCTGGCGCGGGTGGAATCGTTGATGCATGTAGGAGAAGCGCTACCCTGTGTTACCCCAGAGACAAAAATGCCGGATGTGATTTATGAGATGTCGCGCAAGAAGTTGGGCGTGACAGCGGTGGTCGAGGGCGGGAGGGTGGTAGGAATCGTCAGTGACGGGGATTTGCGGCGGTTGCTGGAGAAGTGCGGAAAGGATGTGATGGATCTCACCGCCGGCGCGGCCATGACAAAGGATCCGAAGACGATTGCGCCGGGAGAATTTGCCACGACCGCGCTGGCTTTGATGGAAGAAAAGAAGATTACTTCATTGATGGTCGTCGATGGAGGAGGCAAACTGAAAGGGATCGTGCACCTGCACGATCTGTGGGGGACCGAGCTGGTTTGATTTGAATGATTGTGTAATCTGGTAATTGTGCAATTGAAAGGCCATGTGTCCGGCCGGTTTTCAATTCCACAATTACTCAATTTCCAAATTACTCAATCGAGAGAATTACATGTATCACTACGATCCCAAGACCGCGCTGGAAGAATTGAATGAAGATGCAACCTTGCCCAATCCCGTGCACGTACGCGACATGATCCTGCGCAAGAAGCTGACGGCGGACAAATCCCTGGAGTTGAACCGGCTTTTTGTCGCATACCAGAAATTTTTCGGCGAGGCGCAGAAGCTCGCGAAAGAGATATTGAAGCAATTAGCCGAGAGAGGCAACTAGCGTTTTGTCGTCCGTAGGAACGGGATCCTTGTGTTTGCGCAGGCTGGCGATATAGCCGGAAATGGCGTCTCTGGCCATTTCTCGCGCCTCGTCCACAATGCGGCCGTAGGTGACACAGCCCGGTAGCGCGGGAACAAGCGCGGTGTATCCGCCCTCTGGCTCTGGTCGGAGCATGATGTTGTAGTGATAGCGCGCTTTTGGATTAGTGCGTAGGATCATTCTAGCCGCGAGCCGAGAGCCAGTCAAAGAAACTCGCTGCTACAATTACCAATTCATCTGCGGGACCGTGCGAGCGAATGTTGCTCGCGTGCTCGGAACTCAGGACATCGTACTCAAACCTTATGCATCGTTGGTCACAACTCTTTATTCCTACCTTGCGCGAGGCGCCGGCCGATGCCGAAGTCGCCAGTCACAAGTTTCTGGTGCGGGCAGGCTACATCCGTCAGCTCGCGGCGGGAATCTATTCCTATCTTTTTCTCGGAAACCGGTCCTTCAATAAAATTATCGCAATCGTGCGCCAGGAGATGGACCGCATCGGGCAGGAGTTTTATTTGCCCGCGCTGCATCCCCGTGAAATTTGGGAGGCCAGTGGGCGCTGGGCGCTCATGGGTGACAATCTTTTCCGCTTGAGAGACCGCAAAGGCGCCGACCTGGCGCTCGGCATGACCGAAGAAGAAGTCATGACCTCGATCGCGCTAAAGGAGCTGCGCAGCTATAAGCAGTTGCCGCAGATCTGGTATCAGATTGCGCCCAAATTTCGCGACGAGCTGCGGCCCAAGTCGGGGCTGCTGCGAGTGCGGCAGTTCATGATGAAGGACGCCTATTCTTTCGACATTGATGCCGCCGGACTCGATGTTTCTTACAAGAAGCACTATGAAACCTATTGCCGCATTTTCGACCGCTGCGGATTGAAGTACATGGTGGTGGAGGCGGATTCCGGGGCGATGGGCGGAAAGGAATCGCACGAGTTCATGGTGCGGACTCCGGCGGGGGAAGATCAGATCGTCAGTTGCGACGGATGCAAGTACGCCGCGAATATGGAGAAGGCTACTTCAAAGCTGGAGGCGGTAGAAGATTTGCCCGCCGAGGGGGACGGCAAGCCCCTAGAAGTGCATACCCCGGGGCAGAAAACGATTGAAGATGTGGCGAAGTTTCTGGGAGTCTCGCCGAAGAACAAGATCAAGACCTTGGCGCTGATGGCGGAAGAGAAAGACGAGAAGACTGGCAAAACGAAGTTACGCGGGATCGTAGTGCTGATGCGCGGCGACCATCAGTTGAATGAGGCCAAGCTGAATGGCGCCGTTGGAATGGCTACGCGGCCCATGGAAGAGACCGAGATCAGGGCGTTGTTCAAGTCTCCGGCAGGATATTTAGGACCGATTGGGATTGAGTGGGCGAAAGATCGAAAGAAAGACGCGGAGAAACCCGTCCTTTTTGTCGACAAGGCGATCGAGGGGCGCGCCAACCTGATCGCGGGTGCCAATAGAGAAAACTATCACCTAAAGAATCTGACGCCGGGAAAGGACTTCCATCCCACGGCGTATGCCGATCTGCGCGCGGTGGCCGCAGGGGAGGCTTGTCCGAATTGCGGCAAGCCGCTGCGTATCGATACGGCGGTAGAGATCGGCCACATCTTCAAGTTGGGGTACCGGTACTCCGAGTCCATGGGTGCGCGTGTGCTGGACAAGAACGGCAAGGAAATAACGCCGATCATGGGGAGCTACGGCATTGGCATTGAGCGGATTCTGACCGCGGCGGTGGAACAGGGCAATGACGAGAATGGATTTTGGCTGCCCCCGGCGATCGCTCCCTTTGAAATTGTGGTTGCGCCCGTGAACGTAAAAGATGAGACAGTTCGGGCGGCCGCGGAAGACATCGCAAAACGGCTCGAAGGGGCCGGATTCGACGTGATCCTTGACGATCGCGATGAGCGGCCTGGGGTTAAGTTCAAGGATGCCGATCTGGTCGGTGTCCCGTTTCGAATCACGGTAGGCAAGAAGGTTACCGAAGGTACTGTGGAACTCGTTCCGCGCTCGACTCGCGAAGTCCGCGATGTTAGGATCACCGCGATTGTGGAATCTTTCGAGGAGTTGCTCCGCCGGCCGAGATGAGGTGTTCCTCGTCCCAGGCAGAGCAGATAGTGGACATGGGGACATTCAAAGCAATTGGCGGGTTTCTAATCATCATCGCACTGCTCTATGCCGGATTTCAGATCATTCCCCCGGAGCTGACTAACTATTCGTTTACCGACGACTTGCGGATGGTCGCATTGACGGGGGGAGCGAATCCGCGTACGACAGACCAGGAATTGGTCGACACCGTGATTAAGAAAGCCCAGGAACATCAAATCGTGCTAACCCCCGAGAACGTCACGGTGCAGCGGATCGGAACACCGGGACTGCCGGCCGTGTATGTCGCGGCCGACTACAGCGTTCCCGTCAGTTTGCCAGGTTACTCCTTCAATCTTCATTTCACCCCTTCCAGCGGAAACAAGGGCTTCTAAGGGTTCGTCCCGAGAGATTGGTTTGCCGGGGCACACTCTGACGCCGCGGGTTCGATCAGTTCGCCGTGGCAGAATTCGGTCCATTGCTCCCAAGAGTTCATTCCTTCATACGGCACTCAGAGGGGTCCGCAGGTTCCCTTACCGTGCTTGATAGAGTGTGCGGGGCAGCGCGTAACCAGTTCAGCAGGCGTTGCGCCACTTCACTTTAGGATCCTGGTGCCCTCGCTGTTTGGTTGGCGCGAAGATGGCAAGCCCTCACGGATCTGTGCCAGCCATTCTGTCCCTAATATGAATATGTTCCCCAGCTGTACGGCTTCAGAATCGCGAGCGGACCACTGCGAGTCCAAAAATAAAGTGCAGCCCGCGAGTGGGCTGCACCAGAGAGGGAATGAAACAGTGCGGAGGCGGACGCCGCAGGTCTAGGACGGTCCGCAACCGGGAACGCCTGACTGGACCACGGCCGCGCCAACGCCGATTGCGACAGGCTGTGAGGTGAAATTCCGATACGTCGCAGTCGTCTGATAATAGCCAGTGTACTCCCAAGCTGGCGGGGTCGTCGGCTTGCTGGTGGTAGGATCGATTGGGTCAATCCAAGTGCACACAGACACAATACCGGTCATTAGCCCCGTTTTGTTAATGGGGACGGTGTCTGGACCATACGGCGGTAGCGGCCCTGCACAAGGAGTGGTGGGATCCCCGCTGAATACGCAACCCGTCGGCGTCACCGACCATGTAGACGAGGTCGTCACGTCAATCTGTTTGCCGCTGTTGTAGATGGCAAAAACCTTCAGCTGAACAACCCCATCTTGGCCGGAAAGGTTGAAGACGCTGGTACTGCCGCCTGTACTCGAGGTGAGCAACAGGGACTTGATGCTGTCGGACGTGCCGCAGCTGGATGTCAGCAGCGCAGCGGCGCTGAGAAGAACTGTTGCCAATAAGAGTGTACGTTTCACTGGGAATACTCCTCCGCGAGATTTCAATTTGCATGTTTACAGCTTCCAATTTTGGAGGCAAGGAACGACGGTGCTGGTCCGATGGTCACCACGAGCGCTCGCTGGCAGGGTTGAATGCGCGCTAACGCGCATGAATGCTGGTCGAAATGTGAATAGGGATCTGCGCCCAAGTTGGGACGTCGAAATTTTCTGGGAAGTTACTTTTGGCATTGAAAGCAGTCTGGCGGATCATTTCCGATGCGCGCGACGCGCTTCTCGATGCGTTTTAGAGACCTGGAATAGGTGTGGCGTAGTTCTTCATTGATTCCTCTGTCTACTTATCTTGTCGCGCCGCCCTTTGGCATCCGAGGACTCTCAACCGCGGATGGCGCAATTAGATATCGCGCGGGAACTAAGTCTCGAGCGCCTGGGTCAATGACATTCGTAACGTTGCCATCACATTACCGTCCTCTTACTATCGCGATGGGTGAAAGGTTTTCGCTGTCAGCGCCTTCGCGCGCGCGTGGCAAGGATCCCGGGAACATTGAATTCGCACAATCATCTCCACAGCCAAGTAGCCAAAATGTTCGCAGCAGGAAAATAAGCTGGAGGCAGTTCATGAAGAATCTGATTCGAGTGGCACTGAGTTTTGTGGCGATGCTGGCGATTCTGCTGCTGGCAAGCTGCTCCGGCGCGCCCGGATGCCCGCAGAACGGTTTCGGCAGTTCATCGGCATGCGCGCCTGGGGGCTCCGGAAACTTGGGCGGCGGGGGCACCGGCGGCTCCGGCGGCGGGGGTGGTGGCGGAGGTAATGCGACGCCAACGGCTTTCATTTACGCGGTGGATCAGACCGGCGGTGGCTCAGGCGCCAACGGAACGATCGATGGCTATGACCTGAGTAACAGTGCTGGCAGCTTTCTGAAGCTCTCCGGCTATACTGCTCCGCAAATCAAACCCACCGACGGCGGCATAGCAATGGTCGTAGCCGATAAGAAATTCCTCTACGCGGCTCTCGCAACTTCGGGGCAGCTTGGCGGGTGGTCTATCAATGCCGCGACTGGCGGCCTCACCCTCATACCCGGCTTTCCGATGACGGTCACCCTGGATTCCAATGCAGCGAATTATTTTCAGATGACGACCGATCCAGGCGGCAATTACCTGTTCATCAGTTCCACTAATGCAAACCAGGTTTATGTCTACTCCATCGACAGCACGACCGGTGCGCTGACACCCGCAACGGGATCGCCGTTCTTAACGGGTGGAGCGGGTATTCTGCCTGGCAATCTCACCACAGATGGATTAGGTAGGTTTCTCTATGTATGCTCTGACGTCCTCCACGGTGGTGCAACTGGAGGCTTTGTGGCCTATGCGATCGGGGCTGGCGGAGTTTTATCGTTCATCCCGGGTAGTTTCGTTGGGGGCAACTCAATCAACATGTGGGAGGTGCAAGGCGATGCCAGCGGGAAGTATCTGATCGGGACTAGCGGGAGCAATGTGTTCTGGAATGGCTTTGATGACTTGCACCTGTATGTATTCAGCATCAACCAGACTACGGGTGTGGCCTCGCCGACCCCAGGATCACCCGTTTCGACCCAGTTTTCGCCGTTCACGATTGCGCTTCAGCCGCCTTCCAGTAATGGCGAATTTGTATACTCGTTCAGCATCAACGATACGAACACGGGATATAACGGCATCGAAGGCTACGAATTAAATCCCTCTACAGGGACGCTCACCGCCGTTACGGGATCGCCTTTCAGCAATGGTTTGACTCTTGGGTATTGGGGACAGTTCGATCAGTCAGGCTCGAATCTGCTGGTGTACACCAGTGAGCAAGCTGGAGCATTAGTCCAGATTGCCCCTCTTCAGGTCAGTTCCGCTGGCGCCCTTACCCAACCAATCTCGCCTATAACGCTAGTGACGCCTGGTTACTGGGCTGTGACCGATCCGTAGAAGTTGGCCCGGGGTAAGTGTTGATGGCTTTGAGACCCGCGTGTACTGCGGGTCTCTTTTCATTTATGCAGTAGCGGTACAATAGACGCATCCCAATCGTGGCTGCGGCGCAGCAACCGTTCACCATGGAATTCGCAAGCTGTTGGGCTGGGAAGTTCGCGATACAAACCTTTTGCGGCATCCCGACGTCTGAGAGAGGGAGGAATCGTTCCACAAGTCCGCTCACGCCAAAGAAAGTTCTCAAACCGTGACTATCAGAATCAGAATTCCGAAGGGCGGTAGGGACAATGCTGGCAGGATACTCCGCTGGCTGCCTCGCGACCCGGTGCTGCGCGCCGCGCTGGTGGCGTTTCTGATTCTCGCAGTCTCGTTTACGGTTTTGTTTTCTTACTTTTACATCAAGTACGACCGCATCATCGAGAAGCGCTTCCGCACCCCGATATTCGCCAAC
>Ga0185299_10006624_pt1 | contig 12267 bp, 8 predicted proteins | sample PaiPotPPA55metaG_FD_128002 | JGI IMG/M metagenome (GOLD analysis project Ga0185299, IMG submission 128002) | Iron sulfur acid spring bacterial and archeal communities from Banff, Canada, to study Microbial Dark Matter (Phase II) - Paint Pots PPA... ...
CGCCGGGTGGACCATTTGCGGAGGAACCGGCGTGCTCTTTACGCCACATCCGGGCAGCACGGCTAGGCTGATCAACCCGAGCAGCGAAGGGCCGAAGATGAGAATTGAGAGCCGCCGATGGATGCCCGTAATTACAGTTCCTGCGATGCGCACCTCGCAGGCTCGTTTCCGGACGGCTTGCTCGGGGTTTCGGCTCACCAGGGCTTCGGTCCGATTCGCTGAGACCCGGTTCTCCGCCTCCGCCTGGTTCCGCCTGGTATTTAAAGTAGCCATTCAGACTGCCAACCCTTTCCTAAGGCCTCCCTACTTCAGGCGAGGAGTTCAAGCACTACACGATGTGAGCACCGCCCATTTTGTAAAAACAGGGACGCGCCAGACGCAAGCTACTGCTGCGAAATTAGCTGCTACACACCACCGGCGGCAGAGCGGTGCTCAAAGAACTCGCCGGTGCGCTAGCTCAGCCAGCCGCCGGCGTACGGTCTCCGGCGCGGGGCCGCCCACTACTTTGCGCGCACGCAGTGAATGCTCGGGCGTGAGCATCTTCAGCGCATCCGCTTGAAACGCGGGTGAAAGATTCTGCAGTTCGGCCAGCGTCAACTCTGAGAGCGTACGGCCAGCCGCGCTCAGTTCTCGTACCAGCGCTCCGACTGTCTCATGTGCCTGGCGAAACGGCACCCCCCGCCGCACGAGATACTCCGCAAGATCAGTTGCCAGGGCAAACCCGCCCGCCGCCGCGCCCATTGCCTCCGTATTGAAAGTTATCCGCGGCCATAGCTGCGCCATCAGGCTGAGCATCGGCTTGAGCGTATCCAGCGTGTCAAACACGCTCTCCTTGTCTTCCTGTAAATCGGAGTTGTAGCCAAGCGGCAGCGCCTTCAACACGGTCAGCAAGGCAACGAGATTGCCTGTCACCCGTCCGCTTTTGCCGCGAATCAGTTCGAGCAGGTCAGGATTCTTCTTCTGCGGCATCATCGAACTGCCGGTGCAGAATTCATCCGGCAATTCCGCGAAACCGAATTCAGCCGTCGTCCATAAAATGATTTCTTCCGCCATGCGCGACAGATGAATAGCAAGAATCGCGGCGGCGGCGAGGAAATCCAGTGCAAAATCCCGATCGCTGACCGCGTCCACGCTGTTCGCGGCAATTTGTTTGAAGCCAAGTTCGCGCGCTACGGCCTTGCGGTCGATCGGCAGGGTGGTTGCCGCGATTGCACCGGCTCCTAGCGGCATCACGTCGGTGCGCACAAGCGCCTGCTCGAAGCGCTCGCGATCGCGTTCGAGCATTTCGATATGGGCCAGCAGATGATGGGCCAACGAGATTGGCTGCGCCCGCTGCAGATGTGTATAGCCGGGCATCACGGTTTCCAGATGATGCCTGGCCACCGCGCCTAGCGAGCGTACCAAGGCACGGAGCAAGTGGATTACGCTGCTGATTTCATCGCGCAGGTAAAGGCGCAGGTCGAGTGCGACCTGGTCGTTGCGCGAACGTGCCGTATGCAACTTACCTCCCGCAGCACCGATCTTCTCTGTAAGGCGGCGCTCAACCGCCAGGTGTATATCCTCGTCAGCCAGATCGAACCGAAACCGCCCGCTCTCGATCTCACGCTCGATTTCTTTCAAGGCCGCCGCTATCGCATTTGTCTCGTTTGGTGTCAGCAGCCCCACGCGGCCCAGCATCCGGGCGTGTGCGGCAGAGCCTTGAATATCATGACGGTAAAGTCGGCGATCGAACGGCAGGGATGCGCTGAACACCTCCACGTCAGGCAGCCGTGAACGTATGAAGCGCCCTCGCAGCAAACTCTTCTCTTTCGGTTTCCCCCTGTGACGAGCGGGAGCGGTCAGGGGTGACAGCAAAGAGTTTTCCGCCGGCTTACTTGTTTTGCCGGGTGCGTGGTTGCCGGATGCCTTCATGCGATGTGACAAGAATTACCGTGCGGATGGGGGAGAAACTTGAACGGTCAGCGTCCATTCCCACGGCGACCCATCGACTCCGATTGCCGTTCGGCGCCATTTAGGATGGATGATTTCTGCAAGTCGTCTTTCCCGGAAATGATGGCGGACTGGTAAGCCTGCCATCTTAACGAATTTTCAGTGCGATCTGGTATTTAGCGAACCGGCGCCGTCCGACATAGACATCCACGCGCCGCGCATGTGAGCACGCCGTTGGGATGCATGACATGGACGTCTTTTTTGTGGCCGCACTTGGGGCATTCACCACTTCGAGAGCGTGGTACTAGTTTGGGAGTTGGGCGCGGCGGCCGGAATTGGATTACTTTGCCCAAAGAACCCTCACCCCAAAGGTCGTCACTTCTTTGCCTTCTCGATTTCCGCCAGCGCTCGGAGTCTTAAGCCATTGAGCCGGATAAAGCCTTCTGCATCGGCCTGGCGATAGCCACCAGCCTGCTCGAAGCTTGCCATCGCCGGATCGTACAAAGAATCGCCCGATTTACGCCCGGCGATTGAGACTGTGCCCTTGTAGAGCTTCAGCCGTGCCACCCCGGTCACGTGGCGCTGGGCCTCGTCGGCCAACGCTTGCAACGACTCGCGTTCCGGGGCGAACCAATAACCATTGTAAACCATTTCGGCGTATCGAGGCACCAGTCCGTCTCTTAAATGCATGACCTCGCGGTCGAGCGTGAGCTGCTCGACCGCGCGATGAGCATGGAGGAGCATTGTCACACCCGGAGTTTCGTAAACGCCGCGCGATTTGATGCCTACGTAGCGGTTTTCCACGAGGTCAACTCGTCCAATTCCGTGGCGACCGCCAATTTGATTGGCCCTCTCGATTATAGCTGCCGGGGTAAGCTCCTCGCCATTGATCGCGACCGGGTCTCCTCGCAGATATTCGATTTCGACGTATTCTGCCTGGTCCGGAGCATCTTCCGGTGCGACCGTCAGGCGGAACATGTCGGCGTAAGGCTCACGCCATGGGTCCTCGAGTACGCCGCCTTCGTAACTGACATGAACGAGATTGCAGTCCATCGAATACGGCTTTTCGGCAGTAACCGGCACTGGAATCCGTTTCTCAGCAGCGTAGGCGATCATATCGGCGCGACCCTTGAAAGGCCATGCCGGATGACGCCACGGCGCAACCACCGTCAGTTGCGGCGCTAGCCTGGCAAAGGTTAGTTCAAACCGCACCTGGTCGTTGCCTTTGCCGGTGGCGCCATGAGCAACTGCGTCTGCCCCTTCGCGCAATGCGATTTCGACCTGCTTGCGCGCGATAGCCGGCCGCGCGATTGAGGTGCCAAGCAAATAGTACCCCTCATAGACTGCGTTCGCGCGCATCATCGGAAAGACAAACTCGCGCGCGAACTCCTCGCGCAGGTCTTCAACGTAAAGCTTGCTCGCACCCGTGCTGAGCGCCTTACGCTCGAGTCCCTCGGTTTCGTCGCCCTGGCCAACATCGGCGCAGTAGGCGACCACCTCGCAGCCGAAATGGTCCCTGATCCATTGCAAAATAACGGATGTATCGAGACCACCTGAATATGCGAGCACCAATTTTCGGATGGTGGCGCTCATTATCCCCGCCCTGCCGCCGCGATTTCATCGGCGCTCAGTACGGATGGCCGCAGCAGCCACAGCATGATGGCTTTCTGTGCATGCAGCCGATTTTCGGCCTGTTCAAGGACCACAGACTGCGGCCCGTCCAGAACCTCGTCGGTGATTTCTTCGCCGCGGTGGGCCGGCAGACAATGCATCACGATCGCATTGGTGCGCGCGTTCTGCAACAATCTGCTATTCACCTGAAAATCCTGGAAATCACGCCGTCTCTTCACCGCCTCGCGTTCCTGGCCCATCGAAGTCCACGTATCAGTGTACACGACCTCGGCGTCTTTAACTGCCTCAACCGGATCGTTTGTGACGAGACAATGCGGTTCACGTTGCAGCCGCGCGACGAAGTTTCGGTCCGGTTCGTAGCCGGCGGGACAGGCCACCCGGAGCTCAAAATGGATCAGCGTGGCCGCTTCAATCCAGCTTTGCGCCAGATTGAAACCATCACCGACGAAGGCAATCCTGACCTTGCGCAAATCCCTGTACCGTTCACTCAGCGTCTGCAGGTCGCCGATCAACTGACACGGATGCAGCAGGTCGGTAAGGCCGTTGATCACGGGCACGCTGGCTTCGCGCGCCAGTTCCAGGCAGGTGGCATGCGAAAAGGTGCGGATCATGATGAGATCCACCCAGCGCGAGAGGTTGCGTGCTACGTCCTTGACCGATTCGCGCTCGCCAATTCCGATATCATCCGGCGCCAGGTAAATCGCATGGCCGCCAAGTTGCGCCATCCCGGTTTCGAAGGTGAGGCGGGTACGCAGCGATGGCTTCTGAAATATCATGGCCAGCGTGCGGCCGCGCAGGTAGGGATGCTCCATCCCGTTTTTTAGTTCGCTCTTGAGCCGGATGGCGAGCTGCAGCAGGCCACGAAGCTCGCCGATCGAGAGCGAACCAAGATCGAGAAAATCCCGCTTCATGCTTCACTTTCCAACTTCCGCATTATGCGCCAGCGGTGCCCGCTTCCGCACGCAATGCCCGCTCGATTACGCCGAGGCCGGTGTCGGCTTCTTCCTTCGTGAGGGTGAGTGGGGGCAGCAATCTGAGGATCGTGTCGGCGGTACTGTTCACGATTAGGCGTTCGCGGAAACAGGCGTCGACCACCGGTTTCGCTGCGTGTTTAAGTGCCACTCCGATAATCATCCCCTGCCCGCGAACTTCACGCACATCCGGACATTCCTTGGCGATCTCTCGGAGCTGGGTCATTAGATATTGTCCGACTTCGGCAGCATTGGCGATTACTCCGTCATGTTCCAGCGCATCGAAGACCGCAAGGGACGCCGCGCATGCGATAGGGTTGCCGCCGAAAGTCGAGCCGTGGGTGCCCGGCGTCATCACTGAGGCGACTTCCGCGCGCGCCACCATCGCACCGATCGGAATCCCTCCGCCCAGCGCCTTGGCCAGGGTTATAATGTCGGGTTTGATTCCCGAGTGCTGACAGCCGAAGAGCTTGCCAGTACGGCCCATCCCGGTTTGCACTTCATCCACAATCAGCAACAGCCTGGCGCGGTCACAGACCTCGCGCAGGCGCACGAGATATTCGGCCCGCGGCATCACCACGCCGCCTTCACCTTGGATAGGCTCGACGATGATAGCGGCGGTCTTCGCATCGATCGCCCGCTCGATCGCAGCGACATCATCGTATGGCACCAGCTTGAAACCGGGCACCAGCGGCTGAAAACCTTCGTGATATTTTTCCTGACCGGTTGCACTCAGGGTGCCAAAGGTGCGTCCGTGGAACGAACCCAGCGTTGAAATTATCTCGAATCGTCCGCCGTTCGCATGACCCCACCGGCGCGCCAGTTTGAGGGCCGCTTCGTTCGCCTCAGCGCCTGAATTACCGAAAAATACGCGGCCATCGCCGAAAGCCTTCGCAATACGTGCGGCCAAACGTGCCATCGGCTCAGTGTGGAACACGTTGGAAGCATGCGTAAGCTTTTCCGCCTGCTGCTTGATTGCACCGACTACTCGCGGATAGCCATGGCCAAGACTGGTGACCGCCAGGCCACAGAAGAAATCCAGGTAGCGGTTGCCGTCCGCATCATACAGATAGGCGCCATGGCCACGCACGAACGCCAACGGCATGCAGCCGTAGTTGTTGATCAGATTGGCGTGCGCGAGTTCGACGATTTCCGCATTATTCATGGTGCTCAGACCCTTTCTTCATCTTTATAAGCTCCGCCTGGTGCCGGCGCGATGCACACTTTCGATCAACGAGTACCATGATTGCAACCGGAGCCGTGAACTGAGGGAACTGGTTCGGGTCGCGAGCAAGAGCGAGCATCGATCTTTTATTCCGCCGCCTCTTCCCTTCTCACTTCAGTGCCGATGCCGGTGTGAGTGAAAATCTCGAGCAACACCGAATGCGATAGCCGCCCGTCGATAATGTGGGTACTCTGAACCCCGGCGCTCAGCGCGTCGATGCAGCATTCGACCTTCGGAATCATGCCCTCGCCGATCGTGCCTGACGCGATCATCTGGCGTGCGCGGGCGGCGCCCAGGACGGAAATGAGCCCCGCCTTTTCGTCCTGCACGCCGTCGACATCGGTCAACAGGATGAGCTTTTCCGCGCGCAGTGCCCCGGCGATTTTGCCGGCGGCGACGTCCGCGTTGATATTATAGGTCTGACCTTCTCGCCCTATTCCAATCGGCGCAATAATAGGAATAAACCCGCCGTCTCTGAGCGTGGTCAACACCCCGGTGTTGATGGTATCGATTTCGCCCACCAGCCCGATATCGACTTGCTCCAGTTTGCCGTCTTCGCCTTTCGCAACCATGCGCATTTGCCGCGCCACCATCAGTTCGCTGTCCTTGCCGGAGAGGCCAACGGCGCGGCCGCCGTGACGGGAAATCAGCGCCGCGATCTCTTTGTTGAGCCGCTGCAACACCATCTCGGCAGCTTCCATGGTGGGCTCGTCAGTCACGCGCATGCCGCGTACAAAACGTGACTTGAGTCCGAGTTTGGCAATCAGCTCAGTGATTTGAGGTCCGCCCCCATGCACCACTACCGGCTTGATTCCCACCGAATCGAGCAACACGATGTCCTGGCAAAAGGCGGCGCGCAATTCCGGCGTGAGCATCGCATGACCGCCGTATTTGACTACGAACGTTTGGCCATGAAAGCGCTTAATGTACGGCAGTGCCTCAACCAGGACCTGAGTCCGCGCAATCAAATCGTCCAACGCCCTGCTTCAACCCCCAATATGATTGTCCAAAGATGCGCGCAAGCAAGCCCTGGTGCAAGAAACCGGAAGAGCGAGGAAGGCATAGAGTCTATCCTAACGCCCCGATATCAGCGCCTTGCCTCGTTCGTCCGGCTGGGCACTCCGCCTACTGCTATTTGGCGCAATAATCGGTTGAGTGTTTGACTCGGGCTGCTCGGATTGGCTGTAGCCTGCCCGACTTTTTGACGCCGGGAGGGATTACACGAGCTAGCCCTGTTCCGTCGCTACTAATGTTGCGCGGCTAGCCGCCAAGCAGAAAATTCCGAGGGAACCGCGGGTATCCGCGGCGAAACCTGATTCAGGGCGGCGGTGGTCGGAAATCGTTGAGCTATGTGGCGAGGGTTTACCTGCCCTGGACCACAACCGATGAGCGGGAAGGTGCCCGAGGGTGATTGCCGGTATCTGAGCAGCGAGCGGAAGCCAAGAAGCACGAACCTGCGATGCATCGATGCGCGGTGACTCCCACTGCTTTCATCCAGCGGCGAGGATGCACCGGCGCAAGGATTCAGCCCACACCGCAAACCGCCGTGACAAATAAACCAGCATCGGCGCGCCGCCAGGTAAAGGTGACGATGTCACCCCCGTGGGTATAGTCGCTAATGGTACGGTACAAATGTAGAAATCCCAACCGCCAATGCCCGATCCAACAATCCTATTTCGACCCGGTCTGATCGCCCGGGTGATCGTGAGTTAGGGCTACCGATCTTGCGTAGATCGCTTTTTGTGTTACCCTATGGGTAACACTGGTGGAGTTGACCCAGATTACCTCCAGGGTTATGAAAATCGAGATTCCTGATAGAAGGCTCAAAAAGGCCCTGGAGGACGACAAGGAGTGCAAGAGGCGTTTTGGCGCGGAGATGGCGAAGAAAATACGGCTGCGCCTGGCTGCCCTTGAGGCAGCCGAGTCCCTGGCCGATTTCTAGCCGCCGTCGTCGGGGCCGGAGCGTTGCCACGAGTTAGCGGGGAATTTAGCTGGTACTTTTTCAATGGACTTAAAGCATCCGTAGCATCCGTACCGACTGCTCTTCGAATCCGTCGGCTCTTCAGGTGAGGTTGAAAGAAACGACGAAAAACACCGGTGGCAGGCAATTCAGGCAATCAGGATAAGAGGAACTGAGGATACACATGGGTAGCGACCTTCGGCTGGCTTACGAACCGTCAGCGGTCCCTCACCCAGGTGAGACCGTTGGCGAATATCTGGAGCATAATGGCTGGTCGCAGCGCGACTTGGCGCGCCGCACCGGTCTAACCCCAAAAACGATCAGTGAGATATGCGCCGGAAAAGCACCAATTACTCCCGCCACCTCATTGGCCTTTGAGAAGGTGTTCGGGAGGCCGGCCCACTTCTGGCTGAACCTGCAGCGAAAGTTCGACGAGGTAGAGGCCAGACGTAGAAGCGCGAATAAATCCCACGAGTGGTGGAGTTGGGCGGAACGTTTTCCGTTAGAGGAAATGCAACGCTACGGTTGGCTTGAGATAGCGGATGGAGTTTCCAGGATAGACGTTCTTTTGAGCTTCTTGGGGGTTTCTTCGCCCAATAGCTGGGACTCAGTTTGGCAGGCGAGCAAAGTCGCCTATCGGCAGACACGGAAGTTTCGGACTAGTGTCGAAGCGGTCTCAGCATGGGTGCGTGCCGCCGACTTAATGGCGGCAGAGCTGAACGTGATGCAATTCGATGAGAAGCGACTGCGTTCTTGCCTGGGCTCCCTGAGAGAGCAAACGAGAAAGAAGCCGGACGACTTCATTCCTTCGGTACAGTCGATTTGCGCGAGCGCGGGCATCGCGATGGTCTGGGTGCCCCAATTGTCACACACCGGCATCAGCGGATGCGCTCGCTGGCCTACGGAGAAGAAGGCGCTTATCGCTCTTACTCTACGGTACGGCACGGACGATCAGGTATGGTTTACTTTCTTCCACGAGGTTGCGCACATCCTTCTTCACAGAAAACGGCACGAATTTATTCTCGATAATGCTGTCGAGGATCTTGCAGATCGGGTGGTCGACCCAGAAATGCAAAGTGAAGAAGAAGAGGCAAATAGGTTCGCCGCGGACACGTTAATTCCGCCGGACGCATTATCGGTCTTCGTGAAGCAAAATGAATTCACCAATGAGAGCATCAAGCAGTTCGCCGATAACTTGTCGATTGGACCTGGGATACTGGTTGGTCGTCTTCAGCGTGAGGGACTGTTAAAGCATTTTCAGGGAAACAAACTAAAGCAGAGATTCCATTGGCGGATTGCACACTAGGCCGACGTTGCGGCATTGCCGTTGGGCTTTTGCTACTACAAATTTGCCGTATCGGACTCTCAAGGATGTGTATATGAAGAAGGGCTACGTGTACATTGGGCGTAGCGGATATGACCCCGACAAGGGGAAGGGTATCAATGATCCGTATCTCGGGGATGTGCCGACACTGGGTGCGTGCGTGCCAAACATCCGTGGGCGTGTAGTTCCAGGGGACCACATATTTTTTGTATCTGGCAAAGTGTCCTCAGTGCAGCAGTTCGTGATCGGCGGATTCGAAGTTGCCGAAAAGATTCCCGCGACCGAGGCGTACGCGAGGTTTCCTAAGTTGCGCCTATGCCTCGGGAAGAATGGTGAAAAGATCGGAAACATCATAGTGGATCAGCACGGTAGGCAAAGTCCATTGGACGACCATGATGATTTTGAACACCGTATTGATAACTACATAGTTGGGCGAGATGCTATTGTTCTTGTGCAGCCTAATGAAGTCGCGCGTGGCCGTCTTGAGACTTTGGATGTCCTGAGGAAGGTATTTCGAAAAGACGGCCCCGGTCCCATAAACGTGATCGGGCGCTGCAGCAGACTCGACGAGGACCAAATCGAGGAAATTCGTTATTGGCTGCTGAGCATAAAGCGCGCAGCGTGAGCCGCAAATCTCTCGCCCCTCTAACCACTCGCTTGCCCTGCCGAATTGAACACCTAAAGAGTTTCAGGTAGGAGATGCGCGTCGTGGCACTGCGGCGCTCGAACTGAGTTAGTCGTTAGGTTCGTCAGCAGCTCGACGGCTGGGCTCCCTATCGTTTTTCGCAGTCTGCCCCCGCTGCTCACCCAGGCACCGCAGCTGGTGCAGATATGGCGAACGTGCGGTGTGAATGCGTCGACACCGGTATCGAAATGCACGCTGCGGCACTGCGGGCAGTAAAACCCCACCAGTCGGCCTGGTATATGAGGAAGAGCACTCTGGCCATGTAGATGCGCACATAAGTTGGATCGAGGGTTACAATGTCTATGCGGACGTGTGCGAACGTATCGTCGATTAGCGTCTGGGAGGGATCATCGGCGAAGGCGTGAATACGGATTCCTTCCTCGTCGCTTCTAGCGGCAGTCCACACAATTGCAGGGTTTGATCCCCAGATCTGGATGCCGCCTGGATAGTCTCTCTGCATTATGTCGATATCTTTGGCCGCTGGCTGCATAGCATGCCACCCCGGGCTAATCATCTCGCGTACTTTGGCGATCGGATTGCCTATCCCGGCCTCGATATCTTTGAACTGTCTGCCGCACCCCGCACAGAGATGGCGCCTATGCTCATGAACGCTGAACCAATCTTTGTCTAGATGGGGGAAACCGCACAGGGAACACTCGACGTACTTAACAGAGAAGCCGAAGACAGACGAAGCCATGTAATAAATGGCGTCCAGTTCAGAAATCACGAAGTCGGTCTCTCGCTGCTGGATCAAATGGACTGATCTAAATGTGGCGTCGACTTCTTTTGGACCTTCTGCGGCTCGTCGGGCGTGTACGTGAACCCCCTGCTCCATGGGCTTCCTCGTCGTATCGTAGATTGGTGGTACGGCGCCCCAAATGGCCACGCCTCCGCTATATTCGCGCGGCTCTATCGTTACGCTTTCAGACGGCGATATTGGCGGGATGTCCGCGTAGCGGCAACGCGCCGCTCTTCGCCCATATTTAGCGGTTGCATCTGCCTTGTGCTCTAGGCACCAGTAGCGGAAGCGGCCATCGCGGCGCTTCTCGACCGCTACAATACGGCATGTCGTCAGGGACGGCTTTTGAAGATCGTGCATCTTTGGTCCTATGGTTCCCTAGGTTCGCTCGCGATGCGAGTGGTTAGATCACCGAGCACATCTTCGATTTGTTCCAGCGCGGCGCGGAGGTCTTCGGCTATTTCGGCGGCCAGGATGTGGGGGTCGGGTAGGCTGGCGGAGTCTTCCAGGCTTTCGTCGCGCAGCCAGAAGAGGTCGAGGCTGGCTTTGTCGCGGGCGATGATTTCCTCGTAGGTGAATGGGCGCCAGCGGCCTTCGGGGTTGCTCTCGGGCCCAGGTTGGTTTCCGGTCGTGGCGATTCGCAAGATTGAAACAGGCGACGAAGTCGTCCAGTTCGGCACGCGACAGGCAATTCTGCTTTAGCGTGAAATGCATATTGGTGCGGAAATCGTAGAACCAGACGGTTTTGGTCCACGGCGTTTCGCTGGCCGGTCGGCGGTCAAAGAACAGGACGTTGGCCTTGACGCCTTGTGCGTAAAAGATTCCGGTGGGCAGCCGCAGCACCGTATGCAGATCGCATTCGCTAATTAGCTTGCGCCGCACGGTCTCGCCGGCGCCACCTTCGAACAACACATTGTCCGGCACCACTATCGCGGCGCGGCCATTGATCGCCAGCAGACTTTTCACGTGTTGGAGAAAATTGAGCTGCTTGTTGCTGGTGGTGGTCCAGAAGTCTGGGCGGGTGTAGGTGACAGACTGTTTGTCGGTCTCGCCCTCCTCGTTGACAACTGTGATGCTGGATTTTTTGCCGAACGGCGGATTGGTAATTACGACCTCGCAATGGTCGGTTGGCTCGTTGCGCAGCGCATCGTCGGTCTTGATCGGCGGCGCGTGCTCATCGTCTTCGGGACCGATGCCGTGCAGCAGCATGTTCATCGCGCACAGCCGGGTGACGCCGTCCACCAGCTCTATTCCGCGCAGCGCGTCATAGCGCAGATGGCGTTTTTGATCGAGACCGAGTTGGTAACGCGTTGCGATGTAGTGATACGCCGAGAGTAAGAAGCCACCGGTCCCGCAGGCAGGGTCGCAGATCACTTCGCCCGGATGAGGGGCTATGCAATCGACGATCGCATCGATCAGCGCGCGCGGCGTGAAATACTGGCCCGCGCCGCTCTTGGTATCCTCGGCGTTCTTTTCAAGCAGGCCCTCGTAGGCGTCGCCCTTGACGTCGGACGACATCGAGGTCCAGGTTTCCTTGCCGATTAGCTCGACGATTAATTGGCGCAGCTTGGCCGGATCCTGAATTTTGTTCTGCGCCTTGCGAAAAATGATGCTGAGCATGCCGCCGCGCTTGCCGAGTTCAATCAGAGTCTGGCGGTAATGTTCTTCGAGCCGCGCACCTTCCATTGTAGGGGCGTCAGATCGATTATAGTGCGTGCCGACAAGGGGTTTTACGATCACGGTTTGGTCGAATGGCTCGAAACCCAGAAGGCCGGCTTCGTCATCGTCGCGCGCCTGACCGG
>Ga0185299_10006626_pt1 | contig 12261 bp, 7 predicted proteins | sample PaiPotPPA55metaG_FD_128002 | JGI IMG/M metagenome (GOLD analysis project Ga0185299, IMG submission 128002) | Iron sulfur acid spring bacterial and archeal communities from Banff, Canada, to study Microbial Dark Matter (Phase II) - Paint Pots PPA... ...
CTTTGCACGCGCACGTCGTTGCCGACGACCGCCTGCAGATTGAATGCAAGGGGAAGCGGCGCATGCGGCGTGGTCTTCGCGGCGTGCGGATTCCAGAACGCCGTCAGCGGAATGCGAGCGCTCGGAATGTCGAGGGTACCGGTGATCGTTGGGATGCCGCCCGGATTGCGGAACGCGACGACGTTTGCGTCGACCTTACCGCGAAAGTATTGCGGACTGTTAATCTGCGCGCCCTTCGCGACGATCCGCGAGGTAAACGTCGCGGCCTTGGGATTTCGGAAATTTGGAACGGTCGCTGTTGCAGCCATGTCCATCGTGCCGCCGCCGACGTTCGCATGCAGCGCCCGAATCGCAATCGTGTTGCCCGCGAAAGCCAGCGTCCCGTTCACCTTTTGAATCGGATTCTGATCGATCGGCCCGACGAAGAAGCCGTTGTGCAGCGTGATGAGACCATTCAGCTGCGGAGCATCTACCGTTCCGCGAATATCCAGATTGCCGCCCATGGTGCCCGCCAAACGATACCCCTTCGGCAAGGCGCTATTGAAATCGCTGAAATCAACGTTATCGATCGCCAAATCGAACGCGATCGGTGCGTTGCGCGTCAGGTGCACGGGTGCGCGCCCCGATGCGACCAACACCCGCCCGCGCGGCAAGTCTACTTCGCCATGTTCGAGGACAACCGTACGCGTATTTCCCGTCAGCGTACCCCACACTTTAGGCACGATGAACTTCGCATAGTGCACCGAAGCCAGCGTGAAATCATCGCGCAGCTGCGGCTCGACACGAGTGCCGCTCACGTGCAGCGTCGTGTCGAGCGTGCCGGCGGCATCGTTCGGCTTGCCGGAAACGGTGGTCATGAGTTTGCCGATGTCGGGACTGGTTGCGTGCAGCGCAATTTGCAGCGGGTCGTTCTTGTGAAAGCCGAAGGTCCCCGACCCGTTCGCGACCAGGTACGGAATTCGAACCGAGGCCTGCTGAATCTGTCCGCGCCCGCGCTCGACGGAAAGCGCAACCTGTGCTTGTTGAACCTGTACGCGCCCTACAACGCCGTTTGCCACGTTAGCGCGTGCGTTCAGTGAAACATCCGGATAGCGCCCGCGCGCCGTTGCATCGGCATCGAGACGTCCCGTAACCGGCGCGGTAATCCCCAGCAGCGGCAGCCACGTGCCCAGGTCAACGTCACGAACGCTGCCTGCGAGATTCAAATCGGAGCTCGTTGCGAGCTGCGCGACAGATTGGAACTGCGGCACGACCACCGTGCCTGCAAGATGTCCACGACCGGCGCTGCCGCCCACATCGGCCGTCATCGAAACCGTGTGCCCGTTCGTGCGCCAGTCCGCTACCGTGTTGCCGATATCGAAACGATGGAAACGCACGTGTGCAAGTTCGACGTCGCCGCTGCTTTGTATGGATTGTCCCGACATCGCAACGTCGAGCGCGAGTTGCCCGCTTCCCGCAAACATATCGCCCGTGTCGAAGTAATCGTTGAAGTCAGCCAGATTTGCGCTCGGGGCCGAGATGGCGCCCCGCATCGAACCGGTGCCGCCCGCAGCGTTGAACGCAACCACGGTCGAGCCGATTGTCACGTGGCCGCCGTTTACGTTGAAGTCTTGCGCCGTACCGCCGAGCGTGCCGCGCAGATTGCGGAACGCCAATCCGTGAACCGAACCTTCGGGAACGTCGAATGCACCGGAAACCAGCGGCGCGCGCCCGGAACCGCCGACGTGCACGTCCGCATCGATGCTGCCTTCAATGTATTGCCGGGCGAGTTTAGGCTGCGTAAGGGCGACGAGCGCGTGTGCGTCGGCAGCGCGAAGCGTTGCGTTCAAATCGTATTGCGGCGCCATCGGCGCTCCCATGCGAACACCGCCGACGCTGCCGTCGAGAGCCACGAGCGCCGGGCCTATGCCAATCATCGCGTCGCGAACGTCGAGCGTATCACCCGCGTACGCAAACGCGGCGTCGCCCGTCACCGGATAGCGTCCATATTGCGCGCGATCGAGCACCATCGCACCGCGCACGTTCGGAGAAGTTAGCGAACCGCTTGCGGTTGCGGCGACATCGGCATACCCCGCGCGCAGCGGTACACCGGCACCCTGCAATGCAGCCAAGTTCAAATGTGCAACGGAAAGCGCAAGACTGCTGGTGCGCGATCCTACGCTCCCGGTCGCAACTGCGCTGCCGGACTGGGCGATGGTCGCGCGAGCCGCATAGACTTGCACGTTCTTGCCTTGCGCGCCGACGGTCGCACTCAGCCCGTTAATCGGAATGCCGCGAATGCTCGCGCCGGAGAACCGCGCATCGCGGATTTGCGCGACACTTGCGCCGCCACTGTAGACGAGGGCAACGGGCGCATCGATCGTTCCGCTTCCACCGAACGCGGCGAGTGAGCCGTTGAATCGGCCTTCGAGCGCAACATGGTTCGTGCCCGTAATCGTGCCTTTCGCGTCCAGTGTGCCGAACGATCCGCGCGCAATGAGCGAAGAAACACCGACATTACCAGGCGCTCCGCCAAAACGCGCATGCGCCTGTGCGATCGCAATACTGCCGTAAGATGCATCGCGCACATCGACGTTTCCGCGCAGCCCGAGTTCGCTGTTCTGCTGGGCCGCAAAAACATCACCGGTAACGGTCGCGCTCACCGGCGGCGGCGCCTTGACATTCACCCCAGGCAGCGCGGCGACTTGCGAAGGACGAACTGTCAGGCCATTCGCGTGCACCAGCGCTGCAATCTTGCCATGCGGCCGATCCAACGCAACCCGCGCATCCAATTTGTCACCCATCCACAAATCAACACCACCCACACCATTACTCGCCACATGAAACACGCTCGCAAGCTGCGAACCGTTGCCGCTCCCGCCGAGGACGCCCTGCGTGTCGATGCGTTTGAGATCGTCACCGCGCGCAAGCAGCATGCCTTGCAACTGCATGCCCGGAATGATTTCCGACGCATACGGAATTCGATTGCTCGGCCCGGTCACGCTTGCGAGCGCCTCGAGCGCGTTGCGCTCTTTCTGCAGCGCCATCCGTCCGCGCGCGGCCAGATTGAAACCACCGTACCGCAACGTGAAATGGAGCACGTTTGCGGTCTTGCCGTCGAAGACCAGCGTACCGTCTGCGTCGTGCAGCGGCATCGCACGGTAGTCGATCTCTCGCGAACGCAGCGCAATCAGCGCGAGTGGCGTACGCACCGGGCCTTCGACCAGCATTGATAGATCGATTGGGCCGCGCATGGGCAGTTTCGCCGCAGCAACGGCCAGCTGCTTGAGTCGCGAGACGTCGCTGTGTGCCTGCATCGACATGCGGAACTTCGGCGCCTTCAGATCGTAAATGCCGCCCGTAATATAAACCGGGGCGCCCGCGACGTCGGCGATGATGCGCGGCGTTGTCAGCCCGGCGCTGGTAACGTCGAGCGGGCCATGAACGTTGCGAATCGGTGCGCTCACGCCCTGCATGGAGACTTGACCCCCCCGCATGTACGCGCTCGCGGAGATGCTGCCGTAGTAACGTGCGTCTAGATTGTCTAAGTACCCCGCTCGCATGCGCAGGTTGGCATTGTTGAGCGCGTAGTTCACCAGCTGCGGAAGCGGTACGTGCGAGGCCGTCCAGTGATGAAGGGTAAATCCGTCGGGCGCATCGATGACGCCGCCGCCGTGAATCGGATACGTTCCCCCGCCCTCAACATACGCCATTGTCGCAACGTATCGCGTGCGTGCACCGGTATTCACGTCGGCGTTGAAGTTTACGTCGTCGATGTACAATCGACGCGCCGATGGGTCGAGTCGCGTTTTATCGATCACGGCGATCGATCCGCCGATGACGCGCAGCGTCAGGTTCAGAGGCGCGGACGTTTTGTTCGACGGGCCCGCGTTCGGCAGTTTGGGTAAATTGTAGCTGCCGTCCGGATTGTGCACGACGGTGATCTGCGGCCGGTAGACGACGATCGCGTGCAGCCCGAAACGGTGATTGCTGCCCGGAAGCAGTTCACGCAGATTATATGAAGCATCGACGCGCGGCACGTAGGCGAGCGGCTCGCCGCCGTGACCGGTCATGCGGACATCGGTCAGCGTTGCATGGCCGCCGTGAAGCGAGATAGCGCCGAACGAGACCTTCGTGCTCGTCGCGGCGCCGAGCATGACGGCTGCACCGGCTCGCACGATTGGCTGCCAAAATATGGCGACGCAGGCGACGAGGGCCACGAGCACCGCTAGGGCGACCGCTCGTTTGCTTCGCATCACCGGCTTCATGATGCAAGTTATGCCCACCCTGGTAGATCGTGAAGCCGTAGAGGCTACGTCATCGCGATCTCAGCCCGTAGCGAGCTCGGCCGGTACTCCATATACTCCGCGGTAAAGGCGCTCTCGCGCGATCCGTAGTAGCGCTCGACGATCCGTAGCGCAAGATCGATGCCCGAGGTAAGCCCACCCGCGGACGCGAGTTTGTCGTGCTCAACGTAGCGTACCCCACGGACCAACTTCACCTTTGGAAACCGTTTCGCGAAACGCGCGTACGCATCGTGGTGAGTGGTAGCGGCAAGGCCATCCAAGAGACCGGTAGCGGCGAGAACGGATGCACCGACGCACACCGACATGACAACTGAAGCGTTTCGGTGTTGGGCGCGAATCCAATCCAGAGTTGCGGGCGTGGGCTTTTCCTGAGCACCGATCACCAAGATGTCGAATTGCGGGGCGCTCGAGAAATCATAATCGGGCGTTACGTTTAGTCCACCCGCAACGCGAATAGGCTCAGTGCTCTGCGCGACGGTCGAGCGGGAAAAAGGCGTGTATGTCGTGTCCCCGTAATCGTGCCCGCCGAGGCCGAGTTTCGCCGCCGGAAGAGAAATGTTATTGAACACCTCCCACGGTCCGGTGAAGTCGATAACCGTAGCGTCTTTCGTAATCAGAAATCCGGCGCGAACGGGGCGCCCCTCCGGAGGTGTCAAGCGTCGTGAAAGGGGGATTGTGGCTGCGCCGGCACGCGTCGCTGAAGACGCTAAAATGGCCGTCGCACCAAACATCAATAAGTCGCTGCGTTTCATGCCTTACTATAGCAGCGGGGCTCATCAAAATTCTTCAAACAGGCAGGCTCGAACCTAGCGCACGTAGCTGCCGCCGTTCACGTCAATCGTCGCGCCGTTGGCATAATCGCCTTCTCCGCTAGCGAAAAACGCGATAATCGAGGCGACGTCTTCCGGCGAGCCGACGCGGCCGAGCGGGATTTCGGCTTCAATCTCAGCCCGCCGCCGTACCAACTCCTCAGCCGCCATCTCCGTTTCGATAAACCCGGGTGCGATGGCGATGGCGACGATGCCTTCGACGGCGCACGACCGCGCGATCGATTTTGTGAAATTGATCAGCGCCGCTTTGCTCGCGCCGTAATCGGCGAAGGTGAGTTCACCGCGATGCGCGGCGCGCGATGCGACATTGATGATCCGTCCGCCGCCCTGTTCGCGCATGCGCTGCAGAACAAGATACGTCAGATCCACCGTGCCGAACAGATTGACCTCAAAGGTGCGTTCCCATCCGGCGCGCCACGAATCGTAGTCATTCCCAAAGAACGGGTTCTCGTCGAACCGTGCGGCGTTGTTAATCAGGGTATCGATCGGCCCGAATCGCTCGATGCAAGCTTCGACCAGCGATGGGAGCGCATTATGATCGGCTAGATCGCAACGGAACTCGGCGATGTGCTCGCCGAGTTCGCTGCGCAGCATGTATGCTGCCGCGGCGTCACGATTGTAGGTGAAGGCCACCCGGTGACCCGCCGCATGCAGCGCGCGAACCGTGGCGGCACCAATGCCGCGCGATCCGCCTGTTACAAGTATGGTTTGATCTATGGTTTAACTCTTCTTGCAGTTGCCGCTTTGAGCCGGAACCGGCTTTCCTTTGCCGTCCGTTCCCGTAGCGCGCCAGTTGTACTCAGAGTCGTTGACCCTGGTGATCGCTGTAACAGTTATGCTACCGTCCAGCGCCGACCTATCGGTCCATACCAAGTTGTTCCCGCTCCACCCCGGCGTTGAGGCCAGGCTGTAACCGGCTGCGTCATCGATATTCACGTTGACGAAGCGCTTCATGACCGGATCGTACGTATAGTACGAGTCGGTATCGATGGGATAGGTACGATATCGATCGAATGGCGGCGCCACATCGTGTACCTGCAGCCAGCGATCGTTCAGGACCATGGTGGCGGTCGATGTGTCGGGGCGGTCAGATCCTCGAAGCTTTTGATGACAGGTCCACGTGCCGGCGAAGTACATGAGCTGGCTTAGGTCCGGCTTTGGATTCGGGACCGGCGTGGACGCCGGCTGAGCTTGTGCCAGTACGATGGCAAAAAGTAAAGGAAGTAGCATATACACTCCTACTAAAGCGCACACCCCTGCGCGCCAGGCAGTATAGCACCATTGCCCTGTAACCGGGTTGAGGCGGAGGTCCCGTCGCCGTTACGTTCGCAACCGTTCGCGCAACGCTCGACTGGGAACGCGAACTTTGTCCGCAAGCCGCATCAGCCACAGCAAGCGAATCGTCCACCAAGTGATGTCGATTTCGTACCATGCCATACCGTGGCGCGCAGAATACGGAAACGCGTGATGGTTGTTGTGCCAGCCCTCGCCGAACGAAATCAGCGCGACCCACCACGAATTCGTCGAACGATCGCCGGTCTTGTAGGTGCGATAACCAAACATATGCGTAGCGCTGTTCACGAGCCACGTCGAATGATATGCGAAGACCAGGCGTCCGAAGATCCCCCACATCACAAATGGCCACCCACCCAGCGCAAAGAGCAGTCCCGCAAGCGCTATCTGCATCGGTATGTGAATGTGCTGCATTGCGCGGTAGAACGGATCGTCCCACAGATCCGGACAGAACTTCTTGAATTCCTCGGAGGTGGTCGGAATGTTCGGATTGGGTTTGAACAGCCACTCGACGTGCGCCCAACTAAAGCCGCGGCGGGTGCTATGCGGATCGCCTTGCTCGTCGGAATTCGCGTGGTGAACGCGGTGCGTAGCAACCCACGAAATTGGATCGCCTTGAAATGCGAGGGTTCCGAGTATCGTCACGATATACTCGACGGGTTTGCGAAGACGAACGCTGCGATGCGAGAGCGTGCGATGAAACCCCAGCGTTATTCCGAGCGCACCGGTAGCGTACGAAATAATAGCTGCGACGATGACCGCCCACCAAGAGAAGAACACCGGGAGCAGTATCGCTAAAGCGGCCAGATGGATCAGCAATAGAGCGATCCCATTAGGCCAATTCGGCCGGGCATCTCGCATGGTCATGATGTTGTTCTGTCCCCCTTGTGCCGGTTACTCCGCATTATGCCCAGGCTCGCTCCCATTAACCTTCGCAGCGCAAAAACGCCCGGCGCTTCTATGCACCAGGCATCTTTACTGCTGCACCCGAGGAGATATCTAAACGAGGCGGGCGCGAATCGCGTAGACCGCCACTTGCGTGCGGGCGGTCAGGTTCATCTTAGCGAGAATGTGCGAGATGTGATTCTTCACCGTCTTGTCGCTCAGCGAAAGACGCACGCTAATCTCCTTATTCGAGAGCCCTTCGGCCACTAAGCGGACGACTTCGAGTTCGCGCTCGGAAAGCGCCGCGAGGGCATCGCGCTCAGGAGTAGTGGCGACGACCTGTAAATGTCTGGCCGGTGTTTGGTATGACGAGCCGCCCGGTGCGAGCTGTTTGACCGTGCGCAGCACTTCGGCGAGCGTCATGCCTCCGAGCGCCTCAAGCAGGCAGAGCTTGGTCGCCGGCGCGACCTGTTCCAGATAATCTTGCGCCTGCGCCGTTTGAATCGATTGGCCGGCTTCGTCCAGAATGATAACGTCCGGGCGCATTTCCGTAATGGGCGCTGTGCCAATGGACGGCGCCGCACCCAGAACCGCGACCTCTTCGTCGAGCTCAAGCAGCTTGGTAAGTGTACGGGTAACCAATGGGTCTTTGCCGACGACCATTACACGTGGTCTGCCGGCGGCTTCCGGTGATAGGGCCATCCAAGAGTCTCCCCTAACAGAAAACGGCTCTGGCGCCCTTCTTAAGGACTCCCATATCGGCGAGAGGACCCAAAGGACGTATACAGAGCCTACCCGACGCCGTTTTCATGGTACTTACGGACCATAAAAATCCACTTACAAAACGATTACAGCTTGCTAGCTTAGACAGAAGTCATTCCGCCTAGTAGCGTCGTACTAAAAGCATGTGGCTGGTATGTCGGGCCCGCTGCTAGAGATCCGGCGCGACGCGCTATTGGATCGGGTCGATCGCGTCCAGCCCAGGATTGTTGCCCTCATCGCGCCCGCGGGTTTTGGAAAGTCGACGCTCGCCCGCCAGCTGGTGGCGGGGAAGTCGGCCGCGATTTGCGACGCGGCCGGAATTTTGGACGACCTGGACCTGGCCCGGCGGCTGGTGCCGGCTTTGGCAGTCGAAAGCCCGAGCCGCACTCACACGCTCACGCAGCGCGAATTGATGCTGGGCGACGGCGGGACGAGCGTCGCCGAGCGGGTGAACCTGGCACTCGAAGCTTGGAAAGAGCCGACGGACAAGACCATTTTCGTCTTCGAAAACGCCGAGTCCATCGCCCGTCAACCGTCTGCGCGGGAATTCTTCGCACGGCTGCTCACGCAGCGCGGAGAGCGACGCGTGGTCGTCATCTGCTCGCGGGAGAACCTTCGCGTCCACCTTACGCGCTTCGCTTCGCCGCACGAGATCCTCACGGTGCGAGCCGAGGACCTCGCATTCGACCGCACCGAGCTCGGGCGTTTGTTCCAAACCCATGAGGGCGAGCCGGGGTTCCTAACGCGCATCATGCAGCTTTCGCAAGGCTGGCCGATTGCCGTCTTCCTTTTAAAGAGATTCGCAAACGAAGGCCGGATCGAGCAACTGCTCGAGAGATTGGACAGCGTTGCCTTCGATGAGCTGCACGACTATCTGGCCGACCAGGTTCTCGCTTCGCTCGATCCAGATTTGCTCAATGCGCTGTTCGCATGCGCGTGCATTCCGCACGCCACCATTGCCGATCTGCAAGCTGCGATTTCGAGCGAGCGCGTCGTAACCGAACTGGCGGAGTTTGCGCGCGAATCGCCGTTCCTCACGCGCACCGCAGAAGGTGAGTTCGTGCCGCATCCCCTGCTCGCCTCACTTTTGGTCGAGCACCGGCAAGAACAGCGCGACGAAGTCCTGATGCACACCGCGCGAGTGCATGAAGAAGCAAAACGTTATCAGCGTGCTGCCGAGCTGCATCTGGCACGCGGCGATCATCCCGCCGCGGCAAAAGCGCTCGGTCAGCATGAAGTCATTCGCGATCACACACCGTCTATGGCATACGCGCGCGTGCTTTCTTCACTCGATCGGACGCTGATACAGCGGTATCCGCGCCTGTGGGCGGTAACGGCATTACTGCGCATCTTCTGTGTCGATACCGAAGAGTTGCTCGACGAAGCGGAATCACTGTGGCGCACGCTCGCGCCCAGCTGCTCGGCGACCGAACGTTATTACATCTTGGTCTTCCGCGTGCTGTTCATGAGCTACATCGGATTGCTCGAAGAGGCGGCCGAGATACTCGAACGGTTCGGCGTCGAGCACGGGGTCGGCGACGAGCCCAAGAATCACTTCGAAGGCTATCTCTTTTATTTACTCGGGATCATGCGCTCGCGTCTCGGGCATATCGCACGCGCAGAACGCGATCTCACGCTGGCGCTGCCGCATGTGGGCGGCATGGATATCATGGCTTCGGGAACGCTGCTCGCGCTCGGCGCCGACATCGCCCGCGTCCGGGGCGAGTACCCGGTATCGCGCCAATTCGTCGACCGAGCGCTCGAGGCTTCACGCCGCTCGGGTTTGTACAATTTCGTCGCGCTCGACCTTGCGGAAGGCGCGTTCGGCGCGTGGCTATCCGGCGATAATGCCTCGCTGGCGCGGTACGCGACCGAGTTGGACGAGCTCGTGCATCAGAACGGCGTGCGAGGCTTTGCGTATTTTTCGGCCGTCGTGCGCGGACGCGCGGAGGCGCCCGCCGACGCGGATCTCCTCAAATGGGTGGCATGCGGCCGCATGATCGAAGCGGCCAATGCGAGCGATCCCGCGATCGCGGTTCGCCACGCAAAAGCGGCGGTGGCTGCGGCCCAGCAGTATAGCGTTGCGTTCATCCAGTGCTTGTGCGTAATAACGCTGGCATATTTCGACGAGGTCCGTTTCGACGAGCACATGCGTAAAGCGATCAATCTGGCAGAGCGCTGCGATTCACGTCAACTCGTCGCGGCGGTGTATGCGATCGCGGATCGCGGTCCCGACCAAGGCATGCTCTCGCATTTCGTTCGTCGCATGGAGCGCGAGCGAGTCGAACGCGTGCCGATGCTCGAAGTGCAGCTCACGGCCGGCGAAGTCCTAAGCGCCGGGCGTCCCATATCGCTCTCCGAGCGCGAACTTGCGCTGCTCGTCGCGCTTTCGCTGCGACGGGAAGTCGTGCCGCGCAGCCGTCTTGCCGATCTGCTCTGGCCCGAACTGGACGAGTACGCCGCACGCAACGCGCTCAGCGTGTGTCTGCATCGTTTGCGCCAGCACGTCGGCAACGATCAGGCCATCGTGCGCAGCAAAGACGGCTATGCGGTGCACGACGACGTGCGCGTCGATCTTTGGGACATCGACCGCGCGGTCGCGGCCTTACGCTCGCGTCCCGCGCTTTCCGATGCCGAGCGCCGCGTGCTCATGAGTATCTACGAAAAACTGCGCGGACGCCGGCCCGACCGCATGCTGCAGTGGGAATGGTTCGAAGCGACGGAACGGCACATCAGCGAGCTGCGCTTGGAAGTGGCAGGCCGCCTCGCAAAAGATGCCCTCAGTCACGCAAATCCGCATCGCGCGCTCGAACTGGCCGAAGAAATGATCGGCTACGATGCCTGCGATGAAGTCGCTCGTCAAATCGCCATCACCGCGCACTTAGCAATCGGCGATCGCGGCGCCGCACTGCGTCACTACCGCCAATACCGCGATATTCTAGCCGCCGAACTCCAAGTCGAACCCTCGACCGAAATCAAACACCTAGTGGGCCTTACCTAATCTTTGTCATGCTCCCACTACTCCTGGCCGCGGTACTCCATTACGACGTCCTCATCTCCGCCGGACACGAAGGCCGCCCGCAGAGCTGCGCGCATTTCCCGAAGCATCACTGCAACCTCGGCGCGGCCGGCGAGCGCGAATGGACGCCGATTGTGGCAAACGTCGCGACGAGCGTTCTGCGCGGACGCGGCTTCACCGTTGCGCGCGAGCCGGCGGACTTCGACGGCACGTACGATGTAAAGACGGCGATCTTCATTCACTTTGACGGAACCGATCGACCGTGCATGAGTCGCGCATCGATTGGCTATCACACCGATGCATCAAAGCCGGCAGCGGAATTGTGGCGCAAAGAATACGGCGCAGTCTTTCCGTTTGGCTTTCAAGCCGACAACTTTACCGGCAACCTGCGCGACTATTACGGCTTTCGCCAAGTGCACGCACAAAATGGCGCGCTGGTGCTCGAACTCGGCGAGATGACCTGCCCCGCGCAGAAACGCTGGATGGCCTCGCGACTGCAGTGGGAAGGCGAGTTCATCGCGGATTTCGTGACAAAACTCTTGCGCGAGCCGCCATCGTAACAAGTAAACCGGCGCTGCGCGCCTAAATGGCGCTCATGCGCCGTTTGCTCATGCTTTATATCGCCGTGCTGGTCTTGTGCGGTGCTGCGCCACAGCCCGATCCACTCTCGCAGCTGCGTTTCCGCAATGTCGGGCCCCAAGTCTCCGGAGGACGTCTGGGCGCAGTCGCCGGCACCGACGCGGATTCATCGCTGTACTATGCCGGTGCAGCGGGCGGCGGCGTGTGGAAAACGACCAACGCAGGGCAGAGCTGGTTGCCGGTCTTCGATAAACAAGACGTGCAGTCAATCGGAGCGATCGCAATCGACCCCTCGAACGTAAACGTGCTCTGGGTCGGAACCGGTGAAGGCGCGCCGCGCAACGACGTCATTCAAGGCGACGGCGTCTACCGCAGCGGCGACGGCGGCAAGAGCTGGCAGCGCGCACTTGCGTTGCACGATGCGCTCGTGGCGCGCATTCTCGTCGATCCGAGTGATTCGAAGACCGTACTGGTCGGCGTACTTGGCGATCCGTTTGCCGATTCGGTCGATCGCGGCGTTTATCGCACGACCGACGGCGGCAAGACGTGGAAGAAGACGCTTTACCTCACGCCGCGCACCGGCGTCTCCGACATGGATGCAACAGCG
>Ga0185299_10006630_pt1 | contig 12257 bp, 9 predicted proteins | sample PaiPotPPA55metaG_FD_128002 | JGI IMG/M metagenome (GOLD analysis project Ga0185299, IMG submission 128002) | Iron sulfur acid spring bacterial and archeal communities from Banff, Canada, to study Microbial Dark Matter (Phase II) - Paint Pots PPA... ...
AAACAATATTCGAAGAAGGCGATGCCCCAACTGGCCAGGATGACTTTCCAGAGCGCCTCGTTGCGATATTTCAGGTGGCCGTACCAAGCGAAGGTCATGAAGATATTTGAAATGGTGAGCAGGAGAATGGTTAGCATTGGCGCGGATTTTTCCTCGAGGTGAATAGTAATGGGCCAGGAGCTGATGGCAAATACAGATTTCTACTCGGACGGCATAAACGGAAGGCAATGCTGATTCGATGGGATTCGAGCTTAGACGTTGAGCGTGAGTGAAACGAGGTCGGGGCGCGTGGGCGGCGGGATGGGCGGCATTTTGGAGCGGTCCACGGGATTGTAAAGCGTGTCGCGCTCGACGGGGACGCGGCCGGCGCTGCGAATGAGGCGTTCGAGCTCGGCGCGCGAGGTAAATTCAGAGGTGACTGCGCCGGCATCGTGATAGATCTTCTCTTCCACCACCGTGCCGTCAAGGTCATCGGCGCCGAAGCGCAGCGCGATTTGCGCGATCGCGGGAGAGAGCATGATCCAGTACGCCTTGATGTGCGCGAAATTATCTAGGAGCAAGCGGGATACCGCGATGTTGCGCAGGTCGTCGTAACCGGTGGGCTTGGGAATGTGCGAAAGCGCGGTGTTGTCCGGGTGAAAGGCCAAAGGAATAAAGGTTACGAAGCCGTGCGTCTGATCCTGAAGCTCACGCAGCTTGAGTAGGTGATCGACGCGCTCTTCTTCGGTTTCCACGTGGCCGTAGAGCATGGTGGCGTTGGAATGAAAGCCGAGTTCGTGGGCCTGGCGCGCGATGCTGAGCCACATCTGGCCGCTCACTTTATGGTCGCAGATAAGTTTGCGCACCCGGGGATGAAAAATTTCGGCGCCGCCGCCCGGCAATGAATCGACGCCGGCGTCTTTCATTTTCTGCAGCGTTTCCTTGATGGAGAGCCTGGCGATGCGCGAGAAGTAGCCGACTTCCACCATGGTGAAGGCTTTGAGATGCACGGTGGGGCAGCGCTGCTTCAGGCCGCGAATCATGTCCAGGAAATATTCGAAGGGCAGATCAGGATGCAGGCCGCCGACCATGTGAAATTCGGTGGCGCCTTCGCGAACGCCTTGTTCGGCGCGTTGGTATATTTCTTGGAGCGCGAAGGTGTACGCGCCGGGAGCGTTGGGGTCGCGACCGAAAGCGCACAGTTTGCAATGCGCGACGCATACGTTGGTGGGATTGATGTGGCGGTTGACGTTGAAATAGGTGGTGTTTCCGTGGCGCTTTTCGCGTACGTGATTGGCTAGCCAGCCCACGGCGAGCAGATCGGGCGAGCGATAGAGCGCGACGCCATCTTCTTGCGAGAGGCGTTCGCCGCGCAAAACTTTTGCGGCGATGGGCTTCAAGCGCTGGTCGGTGATGAGTAACTTTGCCACGGCTCTAAGTTTATCCTTTAACGAAAATAGCTGGCGATCACGGTATGTATTTCAAAAGTTTCGATGTGTTCAAACGCGCCAGAGGGCTACTGCGGCGCCCCACAATAAAAGAAACGACATACTAATATAACCGTTCATTGCGAAAAACGCAGCGTCCAGCTTGCTGAGGTCGTTGGCTTTGACGAGCGAATGTTCGTAGGCGAGCAGTGCGGCGACAACGGCAATACCCAACCAAGCCGGCCAAGGCAGCGCGAAACTGGCGGCGAGCCATAGCAGCAGCGCGACGACGGCGACGTGCATAATTCGCGCGATGACAAGCGCGTTCGCTACACCGAAGCGCTGCGGAATGGAAAAAAGTCCGGCGCTGCGGTCGTAGTCGATGTCCTGGCAGGCGTACAAAACGTCGAAGCCGCCGACCCACAGAGTGACCGCGGCGCAGAGAATCAGGATGCGTGGATCGAAGCCGTCAGTGATGGCGATCCATGCGGCTGCGGGAGAAATACCGAGCGCGAAGCCGAGAAAAAGATGCGACCAGGTGGTGAAGCGCTTGGTGAAGGAATAGAAAAAAAGAATTGCCAGGGCCAGCGGCGCAAGTTTGAGCGCCAAAAGATTGAGCTGCCAGGCGGCGAGAAAGAAAATGGCGACGGCGATCAGCATGAAGGTCCACGCGAAAGGCACGGAGAGTAATCCGGTGGCGAGCGCGCGCTGGCTGGTGCGCGGATTTTCGCGATCATAGCGGAGGTCCACGACGCGATTGACGGTCATGGCCGCGGACCGGGCTGCGACCATGGCGACTATCACCCACGCGAGTTGGCGCAATGTTGGCCAACCGTGATGTGTTGCGCGCGCGCCGAGCAATGCGCCCGTCAGCGCGAACGGCAGGGCGAACACGGAGTGCTCGAATTTAATCATCTCCAGCACGATTTTGATGCGGTTGGGTCTTTTCACACTGGGAGCGATGCCGGTTGTTAATTCCGTGGGCAAATCAAGCCTCTGCTTTTTTCGCTACCGCGATGGAAGTGGTTCGCCGCGGCTAAATCACTGCAATTTGTGGATATATTCAGTGTCGCAACGCGGTTCGGGCAAGTCAAGATTGGGAAGCGTTCGCCGAACGCGATTGGAAGGAACGCTGAACGCGGAGGCGACGGTATACTCTAGATTCCGGCCCGAAGGAGAGTGGATGGCTAGCGCGGTGCCAATGGAAGCGGTGGTGGAGTTTATCAAACGCATCAATGCGGGGAACGTGGACCGGTTGTGCGAACTGATGACGGAAGATCACGTATTTCAGGATGCGCTGGGAAAACGGTTTATCGGGCGCGAAACTTTGCGGGGCGGATGGAAGATGTATTACCAAATGGTTTCGGATTACAAGGTCCGCGGTGAACAGTTTTTTGTGGATAAGAACGTTGTGGCGGTGTTTGGCACGGCTAGCGGCACCAGCAAGCGCGATGGCAAATTTTCCAGCGACGGGTTCTGGGAAATACCGGCGGCGTGGAAAGCTGTTGTGCGTGACGGGCTGATTGCTGAGTGGTGCGTGTATGCGGAATCTTCACGCGCGTAACAATCTCGTTGAGCCGCGCCGCTAAAAAGAAAAAATTCTTATGACCGAAACTGACCTGCTGCAGTTGCTCGAGGAAGTGCGTTCCGGAGGGCTGGCTCCCAGGAAAGCCATGGAGCGGCTGAAACTTTTGCCGTTTGAAGATCTGGATTTCGCGAAGGTGGATCATCACCGCACGCTGCGCCAGGGATTCGCGGAAGTTGTTTTTGGGAAAGGCAAAACCTCGGCACAGGTGGCGGAAATAGTGGCGGCGCTCTTGGGGCGAAAGCCCGGGCGACAAAATATTCTGGTGACGCGCGCGGATGTGAAGATGTATGCCGCGGTGAAGCGAGCCGCGGGTAAGAAGAATGGAGCGGTGAAGTTTCATGCGCTGTCCGGCGCGATCACTATCGAACGCAATCAGGAGATATCCGGTAAGGGCACGATTGTCGTGGTTTCCGCGGGGACCAGTGACATTCCGGTGGCGGAAGAGGCGTTGCTTACAGCGCGGTTGATGGGCAACCGCGTGGAGCATCTTTATGACGTGGGCGTCGCGGGAATTCACCGGCTGTTGAAGCACAGCGAAGGATTGATGCGCGCGCGGGTGATTATTTGCGTGGCGGGAATGGAAGGCGCGCTGCCGAGCGTGGTGGGGGGACTCGTGGCCGTGCCGGTAATCGCAGTGCCGACCAGCGTGGGTTATGGCGCGAGCTTTGGAGGAGTGGCGGCTTTGCTGGGGATGTTGAATAGTTGCGCGTCGAATGTGACGGTGGTGAATATTGATAACGGGTTTGGCGCGGCGCGGGTGGCGAGCTGCATTAACCGGCTGTGAGTGACTGGCGTTCGCGAAAAATTTTCAACGGCAAAAAAGACGCTAGCGCATTTGCGTTCTAGTTTTTCCTAAATAAAACTTTCACAAGATCATTCAGGCTTTAGCAGGACCTTCATTACGCCGGGTTGCTGCGCGAATTGGATTGCGGCGGGGGCTTCGCTGAGCGGAAATGAGCGGGTGATGAGCGGGCGTGGGTCAACTTTTTTGGAGCGTAATAGCGCGATGGCTTTTGGAAAGGGGCCGCAGCGCGATCCGATCAGGGTGATTTCTTTGACTACTAAGGGCCAGGTTTCTACCGGGGCGGCGCCGTGAAATGTGGACTTGAGAACTAACGTACCGCGAGGCTCGGCCATGTGTTGTGCCAGAGCGAGGCCGGAGGGCGATCCGGTAGCCTCCACGACCAAAACAAAATTATCTTTCACGCGTTTCAGATCCGAAGCGTCACCTCGAACGATTCGTGTGTCAATACCGGCTGCAGCGGCCTGCTGTAGTTTTCCTCTGTGCTTGCCGTACATGACTACGCTTGGCAGAGCGGTACGCAGGAAGCGCGCGATTAATTGGGCGAGCTTACCGTCGCCGAGGACGGCGGCTTCGCTGAATTGTTTTACGTTGATCTGGGCAAGGATTTCGCAGGCGGCGGCGAGCGGCTCTACGAACACGGCTTGCTCCTCGGTGATGGAATCGGAAATGAGATGGAGATTTTCGAGCGGCAACGCCAGGTATTCGGCGAAAGCGCCGTCGTGATTGACGATGCCGAGGACGGTGCGGCGCGCACAATGAGTTTTCAGGCCGCGATGGCAGAATGCGCAGACAGGCCGATAATTGTACGCGGAACAGGAAACGTTGATTTCGCCAGCGACGCGTTTGCCGAGCCATTTCACTTTTTCTTTTGCGGAAAGGCCATTGACGGCGGCGACTTCGCCGACAAACTCGTGGCCGGGAACTCCACGAAAGGCGTGATAGCCGCGAAGAATCTCCACGTCGGTGTTGCAGATGCCTGCGAGGAGAACGCGCACGAGCGCCCAGCGGGGACGGAGTTGCGGGACCGGTGTTTTTCTAGCGAGGAGTTTTTTATTTCTAACTGTGAAGGCCAGCATGGAATGTTTTTGCGCTGATGTTTTGACTTTTTTCTGTGCTAGCGAAGCGCGGCGGCCAGTGACACTGCCAGTTGGGGCTCCTGCTCGGGAAAAACGGTGCGCAGATCGAGGATCACGCGGTCTGCTTCCACGCGGGCGATAACGGAAACACCGGAGGGTGGGCGGCGAAGGCGTTGCTCTAGTTTGGCTGCAGCGTATTTGGCGCTGGCTATGCGAATAATTTTAGAGGGGAGAGATTGGTCCGGCGTGGAACCGCCGCCGGCCAAGGAAAAGCCATCGGCTATTTCCATCTTGGCGTCAGCGGGCGGCACAAGAGATTTCACGTGGCGCAGAAGATTTTCCGCGCGCTGCTGAAGTTCTTTGGCAGTGCAGCGAATCATGCGTTGCGCGGGGATTTCTTCCCACGCGGAGCGCAGATACACATTGAGGGTAACTCCCAGCGCGGCGATGGTGAGCTTGTCTACACGGAGCGCGCGAAACAGCGGATGGCGGCGTACACGCTGCACCAAATCTTTTTTGCCGGCGATGATTCCGGCTTGCGGGCCGCCGAGAAGTTTATCTCCGCTGAACATCACCAGGGAAACGCCGGCCTCGATGCTGTGGCGCACAGTGGGTTCCGCGAAACCGCTGGCGCCCAGATCAACGAGGGAGCCGGAGCCGAGGTCCTCCACCAGCGGCACGGAAGCGCGCTCACTGAGCGCGGCCAATTCGGATAGTGAGGGCTTTTCCGCGAAACCGGTAATTTTGAAATTGGAGGGATGCACGCGGAGCAGCGCGCGAGTGTTTTCGTTGATGGCGTTTTCGTAGTCGCGCAGGCGGGTGCGGTTGGTAGTGCCAACTTCGCGAAGAATGGCGCCGCTTTGCGCCATGATTTCGGGGATGCGGAAGCCATCGCCGATTTCAATCAGCTCGCCGCGAGAAACAATGACTTCGCCGGCTCTGGCGAGAGTGGCGAGAACCAGGAGAACGGCTGCGGCGCAGTTGTTAACGACGATGGCGTCTTCCCCGCCGGTGAGACGCGCGAGCAACTCACTCGTGTGGTCGTCGCGCCGGCCGCGAGCGCCGGATGCCAGGCTATATTCGAGATTGCTGTATTGCGTGGCGGCGTTTTTTATGGCGTCGACCACGCCGGCGGAAAGCGGGGCGCGGCCCAGATTGGTGTGCAGGATGACGCCGGTGGCGTTGATGACGGGCTGAAGCGAGGGCTGGAGTACGCGATCGGCTTCCGCGGCGATCAGCTCTTCGATGGAATCGAAATCGAGCGGTGTGGCCGATCGGCTGATCGGCTTGCTGCCGATCGCACTGATCGATTCAGGAGCGGTGATTTGTGCGCGCAGGGCGCGCAACACTTCGCGGAGCAGCAAGACTAGCTGCTCGCGATCCATGCGTTTTGCATACTCGGCCACACGCGGTCGCGACAGCAATTCATCGACAGACGGGATGCGGCGTAATTGTTCTGTTTGCTCGGGGGAGATGGCGGCTTTCGTCACCGCGATGCGGAAGGCGCGATGTTTGCGAGGTTTTCGAGTGTCCACGGCAATATTTCAGCACAGGGCAGCGGTCTACCGCAATGGAGGCCAGGCTGCGGCTGCGGTATTCGTTTCGCACGAAACCTGGCGGGTTCCATTGACCGCGGCACAGCGTACTTCTAGCATATTAGTCAGAGGGCGTCCCAGCGTGGCCGTATCGACCACCACCACCAACACCATTGACGAAGAATTGAACCAGTTCGAAAAAGATATCCGCCAATTGAAGATCGAGTATGAGCAGTATTTTGGCGGAGGACGCAAGCGGCCGCCTACGGAAATCGAATGGCGACTCGAACTGGTGGCCAAGCGCTATGCGGAGCGTAGCGGTGAGCTGAAGTTCGGGCAGCGCTTCCGGTACAACAATCTCTCGCAGACGTACGCAAAATATAAAGACGTTTTTCGCAAACGGCTGCAGCAGAAAGAAGAAGGCAAAGTATCGCGGCATTTCGGCTCGGCGGCCAAGAAGATTGAAGCGGAGCGCGCGGAAAGGCGCGCGGAGACGCTGGCAAAGGCCGAGGCAGCGGCGGAGGCCAAGGGCAGCGTGCACAAGGCGCTGGCAACGTTTCGAGTGGTGTGCTCCAAGCCGGAGCTGGAGGCCGAGAAGATTAACAAGCTGTATGAGGCGTTTTTGGAGGCCAAACAGAAAGCGGGCGAGGATACGCTGAAGTTTACGCGGTCGAATTTCCACGAATTTGTGATCAAAAAGACGAAGGATTTGCAGAAAACGACGCATTGTCACGACGTGGAGTATGTGGTGGAAGTTGCAGAGGGGCACGTTAAGTTGAAAGCGCTAGTTAAGGGCTAATTAAGGGCTATTCGTTGCGCGGGACATTGAAACATTTGTTGAATATTCCCTCCTGAAGTTTTTTCAGCATTATCGCTCCGAATATTTATCGGGCCATAAAAACGTGAATGGAAACGCTCGCCGCAGGTAACGCGGGGTCGGCGTTTTTGCTTTCGCCGGTGTGCGACGCTTACACTGTGGCCTTTCGTATGGGGAGGAAGCAGATGGCGGTGCAGCGCGCGCTGATCAGCGTATTCGACAAAACGGGGGTGGTGGAATTTGCAAAGCGGATAAACGTGCTGGGCATTGAAATTTTATCTACGGGTGGCACGGCGAAATTGTTGCGCGACGCCGGGGTCACGGTGAAAGATGTTTCGGAATTTACCGGGTGGCCGGAAATGCTGGGCGGGCGGGTCAAGACGCTGCATCCGAAAGTGCATGGCGGGTTGTTATTTCGGCGCGGGCACGAGGAAGATGAGAAGCAAGCGGCCGAACATGGAATCGCGCCCATCGATCTGGTGGTTGTGAATCTCTATCCCTTCGCGGAAACGGCGGCGAAAGCGGGGCTGACGGCTGGGGAGTTGATCGAAAACATAGATATTGGCGGGCCTACGATGCTGCGCTCGGCGGCAAAGAATTTTGAAAGCGTAGCGGTGGTGATCGATCCGGCGGATTACCAGCGCGTGGCTGAGGAACTGGAAGCGCAGCGGGAAACTTCGCTCGGGACGCGACTGGAGTTGGCGCGTAAAGTTTTTGCGGCCACGTCGAGCTACGACGGAGTGATTACCACCGAGCTGGAGCGGCTTTCGGCCCAGGCGGCAGCGATTGAGTTGGGTGAGAAACAGCCGCTGCCGCAGCGTTTGCATATTGCTTTGCGGCTGCAGCAACCGCTGCGATATGGGGAAAATCCGCACCAGGCTGCGGGGCTTTACGTTCCGGCGGGTGGTGCGCCGCGCGGACTGGCGGCCGCGAAGCAACTACAGGGCAAAGAGCTTTCGCACAATAATTTTGTGGATTTGGAAGCGGCGCGCAGGTTGGCGGGGGAATTTTCACATCCGGCCGCGGTGATTATCAAACACAACAATCCTTGCGGTGCGGCGGCGCAGGAGACGTTGCTGGAGGCGTACCTGAAGGCTTTGGCGAGCGATCCGGTTTCGGCGTTTGGAGGCGTGTTGGCTTTCAATCGCGTGGTGGATGCCGCGACGGCCGAGGCGGTCGCGAAACTTTTCGTGGAGTGCATCGCCGCGCCGGGCTTCGACGAAAAAGCGAAGACCATTTTTGCGGCCAAGAAAAATTTGCGTTTGCTGGAACTTCCCGGGAACGGATTGGAGCCCGACCGGGAATTACAATTGAAGCGCATTCTTGGAGGCGTGCTAGTGCAGCAGCCGGACCTGGGAGAAATTAAAGAAGGCGAATTGCGCACGGTCACGAAACGGACGGCGTCCCCGGAAGAGATGAGCACGCTGCGCTTTGCGTGGAAAGTTTCGAAGCACGTGAAATCAAATGCGATTGTATTCGCGAAAGATGGAGCGACGTTAGGTGTGGGCGCGGGACAGATGAGCCGCGTGGATTCCGTGAAGTTGGCGGTGATGAAGGCGCAGAGTTCATTGCAAGGCAGCGTGGTGGCCTCGGACGCGTTTTTTCCGTTTCCCGATGGCGTGGAGGAAGCGGCTAAGGCTGGGGCTACGGCGGTGATTCAGCCGGGCGGGTCGGTACGCGATGCGGACGTGATTGCGGCGGCGGACCGGTTGGGAATGGCCATGGTGTTTACGGGCATGCGACATTTCTTGCACTGATTTTGCACTGAAACGACTACTGCGAAGGCTTGCGCTCAATTTCTAAGAATCCCAAGCGCACATCTGCCGTCTGGTGTGGTCGGAGCATCACAAAGTTAGGCCGTTGGCTTTTCCGGGACGGTCTGAGGCAGGGGCTAGGTTAGTTTTGTTGCCTGGAAACGGGGCGAGTTTGACTTTTGACCACGCTACAGGCCCGTGGGATACTTTCTTTTTGGGGCTTTCATGAACTCTCAACGAATGATTTTTGCGCTTTGGGTGGTTGCTCTGTCGGCCAGCGCAAGCTTTTCCCAAACCGCCGGGCAGACCACCGGCCAGACTAATGTCGAGACCGGTGGCCAAGCGGCATCACCGGCGGGAACGTCGCAGGACAAGGCCAACGTGCCGGCCGCTACGAGCGATAAGCAGACCAGCGAATCTTCTGCGCAGGTGATGAAGACTCCTTCTCGCGCGGATGCCTATTACAACTTCACGATGGGGCACATCTTCGAGCAGCAATACGAGTCCACCAGCAAGCCGGAATATGCGACCCAAGCGATCGACGCTTACAAAAAGGCGTACGCGCTCGATCCCAAGTCTCCGGTGATTGGCGAGCGGCTGGCCGAAATGTACTGGAAGGCGCAGCGCACTCACGAAGCGGTAACGGAAGCGCAGGCGTTGCTGAAGCGCGATCCTAATGACATTCAGTCGCGGCGGCTGCTGGGCAGAATTTATCTGCGCAGCCTGGGCGATTTCAGCGTGGGCAACGGGCAATCCGAAATTGTGGAACGCGCGATCGAACAGTACGCGGAAATTTACCGGCTCGATCCAAGCGACATTGAATCGGCGCTGTGGCTGGCGCGGCTATATCGCTTGCGAAACGAGCACGACAAGGCCGAAGCGGTTTTACGCGGCATGTTGAAAGAAGATCCAGAGAACGAACCGGCCATCGAGCAGTTGACGCAACTGCTGCTGGACGAAGGCAAGGCTCCGGAAGCGATTGCGCTGCTCGAAGAAGTTACGCGTCGGTCGCCATCACCGGCCATGCTGGATTTGCTCGGCGATGCGTACACGCAGTCGCACGACTTACCTAAAGCCGAAATTGCGTATCGCAAGGCCACCGAACTGGATCCTTCTGAACTGAGCCACCAACGCGGGCTGGGCCAGACTTTGATGGCGGAAGAAAAATATTCCGATGCGCTGGCGGTTTACCAGAAATTGACGGATTTGATGCCGGACGACGCAGATGTGTATCTGCGTATGGCGCAGATTTACCGCGAGCTGCACGACCTGGGCAAGGCGGAAGATAATTTGGTGAAGGCACGGCAATACGCGCCGGGCAGCCTGGAAGTGATGTACAACGAGGCCATGCTGTACCAGGCGCAGGGACGGAATGAAGATGCCATTCGCGTGCTGTCCGACGCGGTCACGGGAATCAAGGCGCAGCCGCAGGGCTCGGCTTCGCGGGCGCATTCGCTGGGGATTTTGTACCAGCAACTGGGGCAACTGTATCGCGACACGCAAAATTATCAGGCGGCCATTTACACCTATCAAGAGCTTGGGCGGTTGGGAGAAGAGGAGGATCGGCGCGCGCGTTTGTTGATGATGGATATTTATCGCGCGGCCAAGGATTTGCCGAAGGCGCTGCAAACCGGCAAGGATGCGGTGGCCAAATATCCGGGTGATGTGTCGCTGCGCTCGAGCGAGGCGCTGTTGCTGGGCGAGAGCGGGCAAACCGACGACGGCGTGAAGATGCTGCGCACGCAACTTACCGGGAAGCCGGGCGACCGCGAAGTTTATTTGAATATCGCGCAGGTATATGAACGCGGGCGGCGTTACAAGGAAGCGGAAGAATCCGCGAAGGCTGCGGAAGTTTTGCCTGGGCCGCCGCGTGATAACGAGATGGTATGGTTTTTGCTGGGCGCGATTTATGAGCGGCAAAAGTTTTTTGATCGCGCGGAAGAGCAGTTCAAAAAAGTATTGACGGTAAATCCGCGTAATGCGCCGGTATTGAATTATTACGGATACATGCTTGGCGATCTGGGGATTCGGTTGGACGAAGCGGAAGCATTGGTGCGGCGCGCGCTACAGGAAGAGCCTTTTAGCGGCGCTTATCTGGACAGCCTGGGCTGGATTTATTTGAAGGAAAATAAATTGGGCGAATCGGAGGTCGCGCTTCGCAAGGCGCTCGAGCATGAAAGCCATGACGCGACTATTCATTCGCATCTAGGCGACCTGTATGCCAAGACCGGGCGTCCGGAAATGGCGGCCTCGGAGTGGGAAAAGTCGCTGGTGGAATGGAAGCATTCTCTTCCTGCAGATGTGGAAACCGATAAAATCGCGGAGCTGGAGAAGAAGCTCTCGCAAATGAAGCATCGCGTGGCGCAGAAATCCTCCGCGCAAGAAACCAAGCCACAATAAGGCGCATGCGCGAAGTACGCATTCCATCGTTTGCAAAAATCAATCTACGTCTCGACATTCTGGGGAAACGTGCGGACGGTTATCATGAGTTGCGCACGATTTTTCAGACCGTGTCGCTGCACGATGAGTTGCGGCTGCGCCCGAGCAAGAGCAGCGAAATCTCGTTGACGATTCATGGAAATGAGGAGCTGGCGCGCGAGCCGGTGAAGAAAAATCTGGCGTATCGCGCCGTGGAGGCCTTGCGCAGCGAACTCAAGATTCGCCGCGGCGTTGAACTGGAATTGCATAAGACCATTCCGTCGGGCGGCGGGCTGGGCGGCGGCTCCAGCAACGCGGCGGCGGCGCTATTCGGGTACCTGCAAGTGGTTGGGCGCAAGCTGCCCCTGGCGATTTTGCTGGAGCTGGCGGCGTCGCTAGGCGCGGATGTGCCGATTTTTTTATTCGGCGGGCGGGCCCTGGGAGCGGGGCGAGGCGATGAGATTTACCCGTTGCCGGATATCGCCAAGCTGGCGCTGCTGATTGTCGCGCCGCGCGATATTCGCGTGCCGACGGCCGACGCGTTTCGCTGGCTGAATGCGCCCGTGCGCAACGCCGCTACGTTGACAAAACTGGCCGCAGACCCTAAACTTTGGGAGTTCTGTGCTCTATCCTGGAGTGCGCAGGGGAACGGCCTTTCTAACGATTTTGAGAAGCCAGTTTTCAAGCGCTATAACCGGCTGGATCGAATCAAGCGGGTTTTGCTTCAAAAAGGAGCTGCAGAAGCCTCGTTGGCGGGTAGCGGTTCGGCGGTGTTTGGAGTTTTCCCGAGCCCAACGATGGCGCGCCGAGCCGCTGTTGGGTTTCCGCACGACTTGACCTTCGTTTGCGAAACAATTT
>Ga0185299_10006632_pt1 | contig 12253 bp, 15 predicted proteins | sample PaiPotPPA55metaG_FD_128002 | JGI IMG/M metagenome (GOLD analysis project Ga0185299, IMG submission 128002) | Iron sulfur acid spring bacterial and archeal communities from Banff, Canada, to study Microbial Dark Matter (Phase II) - Paint Pots PPA... ...
GTCCGCTACGTCGACGGCGACCTGCTGTCCTTCGTGCACAAGGGTGCCGGATTACTGGAGACCGAGTTCGGCCCGCTGCGCTACCGCGAGGGCGACTGGGTCTACATCCCCAAGGCGTGCACCTTCCGCCAGGTGCCCGACAGCGGCGAGGACGGGGCATCGACCCTGCTGATGATCCAGGCCACCGACGAGTTCCGGGTGCCGCCGCCCGGTCAGCTGGGCAGGCATTTCCCGTTCGACCCGTCGCAGACCGTAATCCCGGAACCAGAGCCGATGGCCGACGACGGGCGTGAGGAATACGAGGTCCGGCTCATCCACGGTGGGGGCCCCACAACGCTTTACTACCAACACCATCCGCTCGACGTCGAGGGCTGGCGCGGCGACAACTTCGCGTTCACCTTCAACATCGCCGACTACAACGTGGTGACCTCCAACAGCGTCCACCTGCCACCGACCGTGCACCTGTTCATGCAGGCCACCGGTGTCTACGTGATGAACTTCCTGCCCAAACCCGCCGAGGGCGTCGCGGGCACAGAGCGCACGCCCTGGTATCACCGCAACGTCGACTACGACGAGATCGCGTTCTTCCATGGCGGCTCCCTCTACGGCATCCCGATGCCCGCCGGCCTGGTTTCCCATGCGCCGCAAGGCGTGCACCACGGCGCGCCGGAGAAGGCACGGGAGCGGGCCCGCCGCAAGTTCGATGACTACGACAAGGTCGACTGGCAGGTGATCGCCATCGATACCCGGCGCCGTCTGGTGCCGTCGGATGAGGTGTTGGCCAACGATCTGGGGGGACACTCATGACCGCCACCACAGAAGCTCCGGTGAAGCACGAATACCAGCGGATCCCGTATCTCGTTGCCTACCAAAACACTTCGGGCGTCCGCGACGTGTACGGCGGGGTGGCCGAACTCGTGGTGCTGGAGAGCTACCTGCTCAAGCCGAAGACCAAGCCATCAGATACCGTGCTGGTGTTCATGCACCCGATCGGTGGCGGCGCCTACCTGCCGATGATCAACGCGCTGGCCCGTGCGGGCCATCACGTCATCTACTGCAACAGCCGCTTCCGCGGCACCGACTCGGCGTTGCTCATGGAGAAGGTCGTCGAAGACCTCGGCGAAGCCATCAAGGACGCCAAGAACCGGCTGGGCTACTCCAAGGTGGTGCTCGCCGGCTGGAGCGGCGGCGGCTCGCTGTCGGTGTTCTACCAGCAGCAGGCGCAGCACCCGACGGTCACCGCAAGCCCGTCAGGGGACGGACCCGACCTGACCAAGCTCGGCCTGATCCCGGCCGATGGCATCATGCTGCTGGCCGCCCACATCAGCCGCCACGGCACGATGACGGAGTGGCTGGATGCGTCGATCCTCGACGAGTCCGACCCGTCCAAGCGCGATCCCGAGCTGGACCTCTACCACCCGGACAATCCGAACCAGCCGCCGTACACGGCCGAGTTCCTTGACCGCTACCGTGCGGCGCAGGTCGCGCGCAACCGGCGAATCACCAAGTGGGTTAAAGAAAAGCTCGCCGAGCTCAAGGCAGAAGGCAGGCCCGACGACGAGTTCGGCTTCGTCGTGCACGGCACCATGGCCGACCCCCGCTGGCTTGACCCGACCGTCGATCCCAACGATCGCACACCTGGCACCTGCTACCTGGGTGATCCTCAGGTGGTGAACAACAGCCCGGTCGGGCTCGCCCGGTTCTGCACCCTGCGCAGCTGGCTGTCTCAGTGGAGCTACGACGACGCCAACGGTGACGCCGTGCGGTGCGGACCCGATGTCGCGGTGCCCGCGCTGGTGATCGGCAACCTCGCCGACGACGCATGCACACCCAGCCACACCCGCCGGTTGTTCGACGCGATCGGGCATCCTGATAAGGAGATGCACGAAATCGCGGGCGCCAACCACTACTACTCCGGACCGGCCAAGCGCGGCCCGCTGCGCCAAGCGGTCGGAGTGGTCACGGATTGGCTGCATCGGCACGGGTTCTCGCAATGAGTGTGACCGGCCCACTGGACGGCATCCGCGTGATCGAAGTGGGCACGCTGATTTCCGGGCCGTTCGCCGGTCGGCTGCTGGGCGATATGGGCGCCGAGGTCATCAAGATCGAGCCGCCTGGCGCGCCCGACCCGCTGCGCACCTGGGGGCAGGCCGAACTCGACGGCCATCACTTCTTCTGGACCGTGCACGCGCGCAATAAGAAAGCCATCACGCTGAACCTGCGCGAAGATGCGGGCCGGGACCTGTTCCTCGACCTCGTCGAGCGCTCCGACATCATCGTCGAGAACTTCCGCCCCGGCACGCTGGAGAAATGGAATCTCGGCTACGACGTTCTGCATGAACGTAACCGGGGCATCATCCTGGTGCGGGTGTCCGGCTACGGGCAGACCGGCCCTGAGGCTCACAAGGCCGGCTACGCATCCGTCGCGGAGGCCGCAAGTGGTCTGAGGCATATGAACGGCTTCCCTGGTGGGCCCCCACCCCGCCTCGCGCTCTCGCTCGGCGACAGCCTGGCGGGGATGTTCGCGGCCCAGGGTGCAATGGCCGCGCTGTACCGGCGCACGGTCACCGGCGAGGGCCAGGTGGTCGATGCCGCGTTGACCGAATCCTGTTTGGCCGTCCAGGAATCGACGATCCCGGATTACGACGTGGGCGGCGTGGTGCGCGGCCCGTCGGGCACCCGCCTTGAGGGCATCGCGCCGTCGAACATCTATCCGACGGCCGACGGCAGCTGGGTGGTGATCGCCGCCAATCAGGACACGGTGTTCCGCAGGCTGTGCGCGGCGATGGGTCAACCGGAGCTGGCGACCGACGAGCGGTTCGTCGATCACGTTGCCCGCGGGCGTAACCAGGATGAACTCGACAAGATCATCGGCGACTGGGCCGCCGTCCGCCAGCCCGCCGAGATCATCTCCACCCTCGGCGCCGCTGGGGTGATCAGCGGTCCCATCAACACCGTCGCCGAAGTGGTCGAAGACCCGCAGCTGCTGGCCCGCGGCATGATCGCCGACCACTTCGACGAGAGAATCGGCCGGGTCGTGTTGGGACCCGGTGTGGTCCCGGTGCTCTCGCAGACACCGGGAACCATTCGCAATGCCGGTCCGCCCCGGCCGGGCCAGCACAACGACGAGGTGTACCGCGGGCTGCTCGGCCGCAGCGACGCCGAGCTCGATGCCCTGCGGGCGGAGGGCGTGCTATGAACGACTTACCTGCACATGTTGACATTCGCGACGTCTCGCTGCGCGACGGGCTGCAGATCGAGGACCCAATTCCGTTGTCCGCCAAGCTCGAACTACTTGCCGCGGTCGCCGCTACGGGGGTGCGGGAAATGGAGGCGACGGCCTTCGTCTCACCGTCGAAGGTGCCAGCGCTGGCGGACGCGGCCGAACTGGCCGCCGAGCTTCACCAGTTTGACGGCATCGAGTTCTCCGCGCTGGTCGCCAGCCCCAACGGCGCCAAGCGGGCGATCGCGGCGGGCCTGCACTCGATCGAGTACGTGGTGTCGGCGGCCGACGGGCACAGCCGCTCCAACGTGGGCCGCACCACCGCTGAGGCGACCGCGCAGATCGCCGAGATCGTCGCGATCGCCCACGACAGTGGCGCCGTGGTCGAGGTCATCGTCGCCACGGCGTGGGACTGCCCGTTCGACGGGCCGACGCCGCCCGAGCGCGTGGTCGCGGTCGTGAATGCGGCATGCGACGCCGGCGTCGACCGGCTTGCGATCGCCGACACCATCGGGACCACCACGCCCAGGCGGGTCAGCGATTTGATCGCGCGCATCCGTCCGCTGATCGGCGGCGTCCCGCTTGGCGCGCACTTCCACGACACCCGCGGCGCCGGGCTGGCCAGCGCCTACGCCGCGGTGACGGCCGGCGTCACCCGGCTGGATGCGTCGGTGGGCGGCCTTGGCGGCTGCCCGTTCGCGCCGGGGGCCAGCGGCAACATTGCCACCGAGGATCTTGTCTACTTGTTGCGCGACAGCGGAATCCACGTCGATGTCGACCTGGAGGCCGCAATAGCCGCGGCCCGGGTAGCGCAGGACGCCGTCGGCCACAACCTCCCCAGCTCGTTGTTACGCGCCGGCGACCGCATCCTGGATTGATCGGACATGCCCACCGGACCATCAGCGACGCTCAGCGCCAAGGGCCGTCAGACCCGGGAGGCCATCGAGCTGGCAGCGCGAAAGCTGTTTGCCGAACGAGGGTTTCACGGCACGACACTGGCCGACATCACCTCGGCAGCAGGCAGGTCGCCCGCGGTGTTCTACCGCTACTTCGCCGACAAGGAGGACCTGCTGGCCGCGCTCGCCGAGTCGTTCTTGCACCAGGTGGTGACGCCGCCGGGGTTGAGCCTGCAGCTGCCGGATTCTCCCGACGACGACGCGTTCTTCACATCGGTGGTCACCGGCTACTGGAACATGTTCAAGCAGAACATCGGCATCATGATCGCGGTGGCCCAGCTCGCTGCCACGCAGCCACGGTTCGCCTTGGTGCAGAACGAGTTTCGACGGCTCGGCATGGACATCGTCGCCGCGTCTGTACGGCGCGCCCAAGAACAAGGCTACGGCGAAGAGCTCAATCCCGAGCACACCGCCGCCGCCATCGCGCTGCTGTTCGAGAACTTCACCACCGTCTTCGTCGGCACATCCGGCCTTGGGGTGGCGATCAGCGACGCGGACGCCATCAACACCCTGTCAAGGATTTGGAAGAAGACGCTGTACGGGTTCTAGAACAAGGACGTTCAAAGGAGAACTAGAGTGGACTTCACCCTCCCCGACCATCTTCCGGGAGTGCTTGCCGAGATGGACGCCTTCATCGAGGCCGAGATCAAACCGCTGGAACGCGAAAACATGCAGTACTTCGACCAGCGCCGGGAGTACGCCCGCACCGACTGGGACAACGGCGGCATCCCGGCACGGGCATGGGAAGACCTGCTCGGTGAGATGCGCAAGCGCGCCGACAAGGCCGGCTGGCTGCGCTACGGCCTTCCCGCGCAGTTCGGTGGCCGCGACGGAACCAACCTGGACATGGCCGTCATCCGGGAACACCTGGCGCACAAAGGTCTCGGGCTGCACAACGACCTGCAGGACGAGTCATCGATCGTCGGCAACTTCCCCCAGGTCATCATGATGGATCGGTTCGGCACCGACGCACAGAAGGCGCAGTGGACCGAGGCGCTGATCACCGGCGAACGCTCGATGGCGTTCGGGCTGACCGAACCGAACCACGGGTCGGACGCGACGTGGCTGGAGACGCGGGCCGAGCAAGACGGCGACGGCTGGGTCATCAACGGCGCCAAGCGGTTCAACACCGGAGTGCACCGGGCGACCCACGATCTGGTGTTCGCCCGCAGCTCGGGAGAGCCCGGGCAGGCCCGCGGCATCACCGCGTTCCTGGTTCCGACCGACACCCCCGGCTTCACCGTGCCGTACTACTGGTGGACGTTCAACATGCCCACCGACCACGGTGAGGTCGAGCTCACCGACGTCCGGGTGCCCGGTGAGGCGGTACTTGGCGAGGTGGACCGCGGCCTGGAAGTCGGCCAGACCTTCCTGCACGAGAACCGGATTCGCCAGGCCGCCAGCAGCCTCGGCGCCGCCCAGTACTGCATCGACCGAGCAGTCGGCTACGCCAACGAGCGCATCGTGTTCGGCAGGCCGCTGGCAGTGAACCAGGCCGTGCAGTGGCCTCTCGTGGAACTGCAGACCGAGGCACAGATGGTCCGGCTGCTTGTCCGGTACGCGGCCACCGAGCTTGACGGCAGCCACCACATGGAGGTTTCGGACAAGGTGTCGATGGCCAACTATCGCGCCAACAGGCTGGTGTGCGAGGCAGCGGACCGCGCGATGCAGGTGTTCGGCGGTGTCGGCTACAGCCGTCACGAACCCTTCGAGCACATCTACCGTCATCACCGCCGGTACCGGATCACCGAGGGTGCCGAGGAGATCCAGATCCGCCGAGTCGCCCAGCGGCTCTTCGGATTCGGGCGCAAGTGAGCCAGCAGCTGGCGATCGAACTGGAGAAGGTGCTCCAGCCGGTACTCGGCGATGTGAGCGTCGAGAATTTGCACGCGTTGACCGGCGGGGCGAGCCGGACCACGTCGGCGTTTGACGCGGTTGGCGACGGCGATCGGCGGGCGCTGATCCTGCGCACCGGCCCGCCCGACGACGTCCACGCAGCCATGGAGTTGGAGGCCCGCGTCCAGCAACGGGCAGCAGCGGCCGGCGCTCCGGTCCCCCACATTCTCGCCGCCGACAATTCCCCCGCGGCACTGGGTAATCCGTATCTGATCTGCGACGCGATCGGCGGCGAGACGATCGTCAGGAAGATTCATCGCGGTCTCGACGAGGACGGCAGGCAGCGGCTCCTGCGCCAGTGCGCCAAGGCGCTGGCCGCGATCCATCGCGTCGATCCCGACGGCATCGGCCTGACGCAGACCGAACAGCTCACCGAGTGGCGCGACCGGCTCGACGCGATGGGCGATACGACGGCGACATTCGAATGGGCGTTTCGCTGGCTGGCCGCGAACCGGCCGCCGCCGTCACCGCCGGCACTGGTGCACGGCGACTTTCGGATGGGCAACCTGATCGTCGACGAGTCCGGTCTGGCGGCGGTGCTGGACTGGGAGCTGGTGCACATCGGCGAGCTGTACGAGGACCTGGCGTGGTTTTGCATCCGAGCATGGCGATTCGGCGCGCCCGAGCAACTCGGCGCAGGCGGGCTGGGCAGTGTCGAAACCTTCCTGTCGGCGTATGAAGCGGCCGCCGGGACGACCGTCGATCGTCAGGCGTTTCGGTGGTGGCTGACCGTTGCCACGCTGCGCTGGGGCGTCATCTGCCGGTTTCAGGCCGAACGGCACCTGTCCGGTCAGATGCCTTCGGTGGAACTCGCGGCGATCGGCCGCCGTGTCAGCGAAACCGAGTGGGACGTACTGGATCTGCTGGAGGGATGTGGTCCGAGGTGAACTGGCTGTATGGACGGCCGACCGCGGCCGAACTCGTCGCGGCTGTGGCGGACTTTCTCGACAACGACGTACGGGCGGCCACCGAAGGCCAGGTCAACTTCCACGCCCGCGTCGCCGCCAACGTGCTGCGCATCGTCGAGCGAGAGCTACGCGACGACTCGGCCGCCGACGTCACCGGCCGGCTGGCCGGACTCGGGTTCGCCGACGAAGCGCAGTTGGCCGCGGCCATCCGCGCGGGGGCAATGGACGACCGGGTGGCCGACGTACTGCCGACCCTGCGCGCACTGGTCGGCCGTCGGCTGGCGGTCGCTCACCCCGGCTACGACCAGACGTGACTGGGTGCCGGCGTCAGGATTGGTCTGACAACTGCTGCACCACCCGCAGGAAGACGGCCCGATCGGTGGCCGGAAGTGTTGCAAGCCAGCGCTCCTCGCCCCGCTGAATCGCCGCCTGGGTGTCCTCTTTCACCCTGCGCCCCTCACTGGTGATCGCCAGTAACCGTGCCCGCCGATCCTCGGGGTCTGCCACCCGTTCGATCAAACCGCGCTGCTGGAGCTCGTCGAGGATGGCGATGATGCGGGTCTTGTCCGCGCCGATCGCTTCTGCGAGCGCCGCCTGTGTGCGTATCGCCGACCGATCGAGGGCTATCAACACGCTGTAGCCCCACATCGACAGCCCGTTTGCCGCCAGCACAGGCAGTTCGGCGGCGATCATTTCGCGAAGCAGCGGCGCGAGCATGGCGGCGAGGTCGGGCCGCTCGCGCCGTGGGGTCACAACGAGATACTAAACATTGACCGATCGTATGCGCTGGCATATGATCTGTTGATGCTTACTAATAACGACCTGCGTTCCTTCCATCGCGCTGCGGTGTTGGCATCTGTCGACATCGTCAACGACGTGACCCCGAACGAGCTGCACCGCGCGACACCGTGCGATGGCTGGAACCTGTCGCACCTGCTGGCGCATATGACCGTGCAGCACCGTGGATTCGCCGCGGCGGCCAGGGGCGATGGCGCCGATCCGGCCCGGTGGGACACCGCCACCGTGGCCGACGCCGTGGCGATCGATCCCGCAGGCGCCTATGCCGCGGCCGCGGCCGACGTGCTCGAAGCCTTCGCCGATGACGACGTGCTTGCCGCGTCGTTCGCACTGCCTGAATTCGGCCAAGGAGCTGTGTTCCCTGGCTGGCAGGCCATCGGCTTTCACTTCGTGGACTACGTCGTCCACGGTTGGGATGTCGCGCGGGCCGTCGATGCACCGTTCGTGCTGCCCGCCGATGTGATCGACGCGGTTCTGCCGCTGGTCTTCGCCGTTCCCGACGGCGACTTCCGCACCGCACCGGAGTCGGTGTTCGCACCGGCCATCGCGGCGGGCGAACCGATCAGCGACCTCGACCGCGCATTGCTCCACCTGGGCCGATCGCCCGCCTGGACTCCTTAGACGCGCTTCGAGCGCCCAGCCTCCCTGATGTCGGATTCGCTGACTTGCGGGCCGGTCCAGCTCGACGATCGCGGGCCGCGGCTCGCCAATCACCCATGGTGCGGTTCGGGGCTTGTCGGCACTGTCGAATCGGGAGAGGCTAGGTGTTGCACCGCCAGCATTCAGTGTTCTACCTCAACCGAGCTTGAGGTCAAGGGAGGACCACATACATGGCCGTCATCGACGCCGACGTCATCGCCGACGTCGCCGATCGCTTGTTCGACGCGATCGAGAGCAGCGATATCGCGATGGTGCAACAGTTATGGAACGAGGATGTGGTGGTCTGGAAGGTCGCCGATCGCGACCGCGACCGCGAACGTGCGCTGCGGGTGATCAGCTGGTTCGTCAACGCGACCACCGACCGCCACTACGAGATCCTCGACCGCCAGTTTTTCGACGGCGGTTTCGTGCAACAGCACATCCTGCACGCCAAGGGCCGCAACGGCGGATCGATCTCGATGCGGGTCTGCATCGTGATTAAGGTGGGCACCAACGGCCTGATCAGTCGTATCGACGAGTACTTCGACCCGGCAGAAATAGCCCCGCTGCTGGAGTCGGCCGAATCACAACGGAGATGAAATGACAAGCACACAAGACCTTCTGACCAATCCCACCTCCGTCGGCGTCTGGAACGTCGATCCGGGGCGGTCGACGATCGAGTTCAAAAGCAAGTCGATGTGGGGCCTCGCCCCGGTCAAGGGGCGCTTCAAGGAATACAGCGGTGACGGCCAAATCACGGACACACAAACGATTTTCGGCCGCATCGACATCAAGGCAGCATCGGTTGACACCAAGATACGCAGGCGCGACGATCATCTGCGTTCCGCGGACTTCTTCGAGGCAGCGAAGTTTCCCGACATCAGCCTCGTGGTCACCAGCGCCGAGGCCATCGACGGCGACACCGTCGACCTGCGAGCACAACTCACCATCAAAGGCACCACCGCACCGTTGCCGCTGCGGGCGACGGTCGCCGTGCTCGACGATGGCGCGGTGCGGGTGAGCACGCATGCCACCATCGACCGCAGCGACTTCGGCGTCGACGGCAACATGGTGGGGATGATCACCGACAAGGCGACGATTTCCGGCGACGTCGTGTTCCGCCGAGCCGGCTAGCCGTACGATCGGCCGCATGGCGGAGCGTCCATTGCGGATCCTGGTCTACAGCGACAACCCGAGGACCAGGGAGCAGGTCCAGCTGGCGCTCGGCAAGCGGGTGCACCCAGAACTTCCCGAGCTGACCTACGTCGAGGTGGCCACGCCGCCGATGGTGATCAAGCAGATGGACGAAGGCGGGTTCGATCTGGTCATCCTGGACGGGGAGGCCACCCCGGCCGGCGGCATGGGGATCGCTAAACAGCTCAAGGACGAGATTGCCGAGTGCCCACCGATCCTGGTGCTGACCGGGCGCGCCGACGACAAATGGCTGGCCAGCTGGTCTCGCGCCGAAGCCGCAGTTCCCCACCCCATCGACCCGATCCGTTTGGGCGACGCCGTGGTGTCGCTGCTGCGCGCCCCCGTAGAGTAACCGCGGCACGAATTACCCTGTTGGACTTGCCTATTCGGGGCACGACAACATGGCTGCATGCAGCTACTAGCGATACTAACCAAAATGCGTGGCACCGATCATCAAGCTCGCTAGGGTGTGGGTAAGCTCACATCGACAGCCCACGAGGGAGCGCTAACCGGCATGAATTTGTACACGCCAATCCTGGTACTCGGCGCGGTTGCGGCCGCGTTTGCCGTGGGGTCGGTCGGCATTGCGCTGCTGATCGGGCCGCGCCGTTACAACCACTCGAAGATGGAAGCCTACGAATGCGGCATCGAACCGGTGCCGGAGATGGCCACCGCGCACGCGGCGGGCCAGCGGTTTCCGATCAAGTACTACCTGACCGCGATGTTGTTCATCGTGTTCGATATCGAGATCGTGTTCCTGTACCCGTGGGCCGTGGCGTTCGACAGCCTAGGCGTGTTCGCGCTGGTAGAGATGCTTTTGTTCATGGTCGTGGTGTTTGTGGCCTACGCCTATGTGTGGCGCCGAGGAGGCCTGAATTGGGACTAGAAGAACAGCTGCCCGGCGGAATCCTGCTGTCCACCGTTGAGAAGGTGGCCGGCTACGTCCGCAAGGGCTCGCTGTGGCCTGCGACGTTCGGCCTGGCCTGCTGCGCCATCGAGATGATGGCAACGGCGGGCCCCCGCTTCGACATCGCCCGGTTCGGGATGGAGCGGTTTTCCGCGACGCCCCGCCAGGCCGACCTGATGATCGTCGCCGGGCGCGTCAGCCAGAAGATGGCGCCGGTGCTGCGGCAGGTCTACGACCAGATGGCCGAGCCCAAGTGGGTGCTGGCGATGGGCGTCTGCGCTTCATCTGGCGGAATGTTCAATAACTACGCGGTCGTGCAGGGCGTCGATCACGTGGTGCCGGTCGACATCTATCTGCCCGGTTGCCCGCCGCGGCCGGAGATGCTGCTGCACGCGATCATCAAGCTGCACGAGAAGATTCAGCAGATGCCGCTTGGCGTCAACCGCGAGGAGGCGATCCGCGAAGCCGAGCAGGCGGCGCTGTCCATCACCCCGACCATCGAGCTCAAAGGCTTGCTTCGGTGATGAGCCGCTCGGGCGAAGAACAGACGGGGGTGAGCGAAAGCACCGGAAGCAACGGCAGCGATGCCCCCGAGGTAATCAGCGTGCGCCGCGGCATGTTCGGCGCCACGGGCAGCGGCGACACCTCGGGCTACGGCCGTCTTGTCAGGCCTGTCGCCATGCCAGGCAGTTCGCCGCGGCCGTACGGCGGCTACTTCGACGAAGTCGTCGACACCCTCGCGGATGCGCTCGGCGAGGACGGCCCCAATTCATTTGCCGCCGCGATCGAACACGTGGTGGTCTTTCGCGACCAACTGACACTCGAGGTACGGCGCGCGCAACTGCCCGCAGTGGCGCAGACACTTCGCGATCATCCGGGGCTGCGGTTCGAGCTGTGCCTTGGCGTGTCCGGGGTGCACTATCCCGACGACACCGACCGCGAGTTGCACGCTGTGTACCCGCTCATGTCGATCACCCACAACCGCCGCATTCAAGTGGAGGTCGCGGCACCCGACGCCGATCCGCATATCCCGTCGCTGTTCGGCGTCTATCCCACGACAGACTGGCACGAGCGCGAGACCTACGACTTCTTCGGCATCGTCTTCGACGGCCATCCCGCCCTGACCCGCATCGAAATGCCCGATGACTGGGAGGGGCATCCGCAACGCAAGGACTACCCGTTGGGCGGCATACCCGTGGAGTACCACGGCGCGCAGATTCCGCCGCCCGATGAGCGGAGGGCCTACAACTGATGAGTGCCCCAGCTACTCCGCCCGACCAGGGCGGTACCGAAACAGTCGTCGTGGTCGGCGGTGAAGACTGGGATCAAGTGGTGGCGGCGGCCCAGGAGCACGTGGGCGAACGAATCGTTGTCAACATGGGCCCACAGCATCCTTCCACCCACGGAGTGCTGCGGCTGATCCTTGAGATCGAGGGCGAGACGATCGTCTCGGCCCGCTGCGGGATCGGCTACCTGCACACCGGCATCGAGAAGAACCTCGAATACCGCAACTGGACCCAGGGCGTCACGTTCGTGACCCGAATGGATTACCTGGCACCGTTTTTCAACGAAACAGCGTACTGCCTCGGCGTAGAAAAGTTGCTCGATGTCACCGACGACATCCCCGAGCGCGCCAACGTCATCCGCGTGATGATGATGGAACTCAACCGCATCTCGTCGCATTTGGTGGCACTGGCGACCGGCGGCATGGAATTGGGCGCGATGTCGGCCA
>Ga0185299_10006635_pt1 | contig 12250 bp, 12 predicted proteins | sample PaiPotPPA55metaG_FD_128002 | JGI IMG/M metagenome (GOLD analysis project Ga0185299, IMG submission 128002) | Iron sulfur acid spring bacterial and archeal communities from Banff, Canada, to study Microbial Dark Matter (Phase II) - Paint Pots PPA... ...
AAATGAACCACCCAAGGGGAAGCACCGCAATCGCTTCGCCGCAAACCGGCGCTGCATTCTCCGATTCGAATGCCTCAATGCTGAACGCAACCGACACGGAAGGCATGGCTGATTTGGCCGTGCGTCAGCCGCCAGGCTTACTCGAGCGTCTGGCGCCGCCACGCATCGCAATTCCGCTCCTGTGCGCCTGTGGCGCGCTGCTCTTCATTGTAAATCTCGGCAATTATCCCCTCTATACCAAGGGCGAGCCGCGCGAAGCGGTAACCGTTTTCGATATTGCGCATGGCGGCGGCGTCATTCTGCCGATGCGTGCCGGGGTCGAGGTGCCATCCAAACCGCTGATGATGCATTGGCTGGCCGCGCTGGTGTCCCTCGCAGCCGGGCAGGTCAATGAATGGACGGTACGGCTGCCGTCCGCAGTCTTCGCAATTCTCGGATTAGTCGTTTGTTATTGGTATGTGCGGCGACTCTTCGATGAACGTTCGGCTCTAATCGCTGCGCTACTCCTCGGCACAAGCTGCCAATACTTGCAGGCGGGCGGCGCGCGTGTCGACATGACCTTGACCTTCTTTCTGGAGACGGGGCTATTCCATTTCCTCGCCATTGCTGAAGGATTGAGTAAGCGAACCGCACCGCTTTATCTAGCTGCCGCGGGCGCGCTGTTGAGCAAGGGGCCTGTCGGCCTGGCCGTTCCGATATTGGTAACGGTTATATGGATAGCATTGACAGGGCGGATGGAGCTGTGGCGCACACTCAGGCTGGGGCAGGGCGCTTTAATCATCGGGGCAATCGGCGGCGGTTGGTATCTCGCGGCGACCATTAGCGGTGGGACTGCATTCATCCACAAGCAACTGCTGGAGGAAAACTTTTACCGGTTATTCGCGCGACACGGCTTCAATGAGGGCCATGCGCATCCTTTTTATTATATGGAGGGAGCGCTGATCGCCGGCTTTATGCCGTGGTCGCCTGTCGCGGCGCTCGCAGCGTTACAATCTTGGAAGCAGCCGCCTAAGATTGACGCGCGCTTTGGCTATCTGCTGGTGTGGTTCTTCACGGTTCTGGTGTTCTACAATCTGCCGCACAGTAAACGGGGCGTTTACCTGCTTGCACTCTACCCCGCACTCAGTGCGATCGTCGCACTACTACTCCGCGAAGCATACCAGTTCCCCTCTCCGGCACTGCAACGCTGGACCAGCGTAGTCGGCCGATTCGGCGGCGCATTTTTCATCGCAACAGGCGCTTTCGCCGTTATCGGCTGCGCCATACTTTTTTATTGGCCGGCGCCGCTGCGCTGGATGCTGGCGCGATTCGGTATCCTGGTGACGGAATTGCCTATGGCGCTACGCATTGCCGCGAGCGAACATTGGTTAGCCATGGTTGTCATCCCGCCTGCAACTATTATCCTGGGTGCTTGCATGCTGGTTTCGCGCCAGTCGATAGAGCGGATTTTCGCAGGAATCGCCGCGGGTACGGTGGCGATTACGCTGGCAGTAAACCTGGTTATCGAACCGGCAATCGCGAACACGCTGTCGCCCAAAGACTTTGCCATACAGGCAGGCGAACGTGCGGGCCCGCGGACCATTTACTACTTCGGCAGCCTCGATTATGCCTTCGTTTTTTATAGCAGGCGTGACGTGAGATTTATCTCAGCACACGATTACCCCGAGCTGATCGTTGGGTCGGAGGAACAATGGCCGCTAATGCCGGCAAACTTCCGCCTGCACTACCGCGTCGCGTTGCGCAGCAATCCAACTGAGTTGGACGGCAGCGGCCGCTTGCTGCTACTGCGCCGGACTGACGCATCGTCCTAATCTTTGCGGCGAGTCGCAGACACTTAACTCGGTGGTTGTTGACTTTATCTGCTCCGCTGCGCCGCCAGGAGAATTGTCAACCGGAGTTCTCGTTTTCATCGCTCCCCGGACGGCGCCGCAGCAAATAGAGCGCGGCCGCGATTGCTAGTATCGCGCCCGCGTTCGCGCCAAGGTCGAGCATGGCCTTCTGGAATCTGTCAGCAGCGATGTTTTCGCCCGCCACACTCATCTGCGCGCCGATCGCCAAGATGCGGCGAGTCGCAGAAATCGCTGCGATGAATAGGAACGGCTGTAGTGACGAGCCGCGCTCCTGGAGATACGACAGAACTGTCCGCAGCACTTCCATGATAATCATGACCAGCAGCAGGTCATTGACCAGAGTGACGACTGCCAGGCCAAAACCGGTGTCGCGGAGGTTGGCGGGGAAAGCGACAACGGTATATCCGAGCATTCCGAGCGCCGCCACAAAGAAGACCACCCCGACCATCGCGTAAACGACAGCGTCCGCAGCCTCAAGCATCGGGACGACGGTTTGGTGAACATGCCGCGCAGCTGCGGGCTGCTCCTGATCGTTGACCGATTTCATCGCGTCTACCATACAGCAGACACTAGCGGAGCCGGAGCCGCAGCGAGCAAACGAGTCGGCGAGGAGCATAAAAAATAGCGCCGAGACTGCAACCCTGCCCCCTTTGATTGTGTATGTTGATCGCACTCGTGGGCTATAGTAGCAAGCAAGTGCTCGGCCGAGTCCGTAAGCCGGATGCCAGGATGGCTACCCGCCCGCCGGTCTGAGAGAGCGTCATCGCGCGCACGCTTGGCGGGTCGCAGCCGGCGTCGGAGAGACAATGGATGATTGGATTGATTGCCCTCATGTTTGACGTCGCGAGTTTATTTCGCACTTGGCTTGCTGGTTCCAACGCCAGAATGACGCGGCTCACCCTTCGACTTGCAGCGGCAGCGATGCTGTGCGCGGCCGGACTTTTTGCCGGATGTACCGACGTCTCGATCGCTGGTGCCCGCCATCAAATCGCCGCCGGTAATTACGCCGCCGCCCATCAGTACCTTGCCGAAGCGGCTGCCAAACCCGAGAAACTCTCGCCACGCCAAAGGCGCCTGGTGATGGACGGGTTATGCCGTACCGAGTACCAAATCGGTGCCCCCACCTATCCGCTGGCGCGTCAGCTTGGTAGCTGCGCCGCCGCGCTCAATCAGCCTGACAGTGAAAGTGGCCAGATCTTCGCCGAAGTCGCGCGCAAGCAGCGCGCGGCCTTAACCGAAACGATTAACACAGCGCTGGCACAACAGGATATTGCCCGCGCCGATGACGCGATTCTTCGCTATCGCGCATTGCCCGGTACCAGCCCACGTCTAGCTTCCGGCTGGACCCGCCAAGTCTGGACCATTGTCAATCGGGAAGCCACTCCAGGCCGGGGTGCGCTTAGGCCTACGATTTCGCAGGTGGCGCGTCAATTCCGGCACCAGCAGAATATGAACCAGCGGCAATTTCACCGTTGGATCGAAGAAAACATGACCGTCGATGGCAACTTGATGGTGTCCAATGTTGAAATCGGCAAGCGCACGCTCGGGCTATGGGTGAGCGACGATCAACTCGCTAACGCTGCGCTAAATCTCGATCGCTTTGCACGTGTCAACGATGGTCTGGTCGCGCGATGTCGTTGCAACGGGCGCACCAAGGTGGCGCTCAAAGACAGCGGTTTGCCGGTCTACCTTGTGCGGCTCGATTCAGCAAGCCATCAATCTGAAGTTCTCATTCTTGACCAGCCCTAAAAATTAGACGCCTCTCCACAAGCCATTGCGGATGGAGCGAAAGTCGGGAACGCCACGTAATATTCGGCGAGCCGGGTGACAGTCAATTGCCTGGAGCGCTGACAGTCGAAGCATTCCGCCCTTCGTCCCGGCGGCATGGCGCGCCGCCTTATATCGCGATGACGGGTGTGTATATCTATCCATCTCTCGCGCATCGAACCGCCTTTCCCCGAGCGCTGTCGAGCGGACTCGCGGTCACGGAATTCGAGGAGGAGGGCAGGGCGGCCGAGGTGATCAAAAACCTGTGGAAGTGGATCAGCAAACAGTTGTGAAGCGGAAAACCGGAATCGGCAACATCATTGGCAGGGAAGCCGCGCGCGAGCCGCAGCGCAAGCGGAAAACGCGCGGGCAGGGGAGACCGTCGGGCTGACTCTGCGATTGAAGCCGCATATATGGCGCGCACTTCACGAACGGGCGCTCAACGAGCAAACGAATATCACCCAGATGATTATCGGTTGGCTGCAGGAACGGCGTCAACGCCGCGGCCTGCCGTTGCTCGACGAGAACTAAAATTGTTTCAAGACATCGGGTTTCTGCATATGTAGGTATTGAGCTATATCCGCTGTTCCCTTGAGGGCGGAGGAATTAGAATCTGCATTGAGACTATGTTCAGAGGCCCGCACGAATGTGCTGAATAGGAAAGGCTTGCGATGAAAGTAATCTTCGAAAAAAAAGGGCCGGTCGCCTACGTAACGATCAACCGGCCGGAACGGCTCAATGCGTGCGATTTCGAGACCTACGGCCTGCTAGCTGATTACTGGCGGCAGTTTCGGGACGATCCCGGGTTGCGCGTCGCTATCCTCACCGGTACCGGCGAACGGGCGTTTTGCGCCGGCAGCGACGTCAAAGCCAATTATGTCGAGCGCCCTGGCGTCGAACCGCATAATGCTCCGTTTGCCGTAATGTTCGATATGTACAAACCGATCATCGCCGCGATTAACGGTCATGCTAATGGCGGCGGACTCGAGCAAGCGCTCGCCTGCGATATTCGAGTTGCCGCCGAGCATGCCCAGTTCGGCTTGGGAGAAGTCCGCCTCGGATGGCTCCCCGGCGGGGGTGGCACTCAGCGATTACCCAGGTTGATACCGCTTGGGCGTGCGCTCGAACTGCTCTATACGGGCAACCGAATCGGCGCCGCCGAAGCATTGCGTCTGGGACTCGTTGACTATGTGGTGCCGATGAATCAGTTGATCGGCAAATGCGAAGACATCGCCGCCGAGATTTGCAAAAGCGCGCCGCTCGCGGTGCAACGGATCAAACAGGCCGCGTTGCGCGGATTGGACATGCCGCTCGGCGACGGCCTCAAACTCGAACGCGAGCTGTATGAATGGCTGCAGAAAACCGACGATGCACGCGAAGGTGCAATCGCATTCACTGAGAAGCGGCCGCCACGATGGCAAAGCCGCTAGTAGTAAGTTGCGTAAATCCGCGTAAGGCACGTGGCGACGGAATAGGACTGCAATTCCTCCCCCTGACCAGGGGGAGGTTAGGTGGGGGTGGCTGCGGCGGTACATAGTGGCCCGCCAGAATCTCCCTGATGTAGTAATTTTGTCCATGTATTCACAGGCAGCGGGCAACCCCCACCCCGCCACTCTGGTCAGGGGGAGGATCAAAGGCGTCACGCCGTACAAACAACCCGAACATGCCAAGTCAACAACCCAACCCTTGTTGCGCGAAATCATGCAACTAACCGCTAGAATAGGAAAGCGGAGCAGGGGCCATTATACAGCGAGGCCGTTTCGGCTGATGCGAGCCAGCGAGTCCGCCAGGACTGATTAGAAGAGGTCGCTGAAATAAATGAAGTTTGGAATCCTGCAATTCTTCAGTTGGCCCGAGCGGCGAGTTCCCCTGCCAACTGTTTATGAGCGCGCTCTGCAGCGTATCGAAATCATGGACGGCGGCGGCTATGACGCGGTCTGGCTGACCGAACATCATTTCAGCGACTACAGCGTATGCCCGTCAATCCCGGTAATGGGCGCACACGTGGCGGCGCGCACCCGGCGCCTGCGAATCGGCGCGGGGGTAACGCTCGCGGCATTTTATCATCCGTTGAGACTGGCCGAGGAAATCGCGCTGCTCGACATCCTGTCCAGCGGCCGGGTGAATTGGGGCGCAGGGCGCGGCTTTGATGAACGCGAATTCCGAATATTCAACGTTCCGATTAGTGAGAGTCAGGCGCGTTTTCGCGAAGCCGTCGACGTGGTGATGCACGCCTGGGCCAGCGACCGCCTCACTTACAACGGTCACTTCTTTTCCTTCGATAACGTCGAAGTCCTGCCCAAGCCGCTGCAACAGCCGCATCCGCCGATGTGGGTGGCAGCCGGTTCACCCGAAGCGACTAAATGGGCGGCTTCGGCCGGTTATTCAATTCTCATTGGCCCTCATGGAACGCATGTGGAAATCGGCCAGCAATGGGAACGCTATCGCGACTGGTTGGGCGAGTACGGGTATTCGATTGGCGAGCGCGAAATTCCAACCGCCCGTCTGCTCGCAATTGCGCGCACTGATGCCGAAGCTGCCGAAATTGGGAGGGATGGCGCAAAGTGGCTGCTGAAGACTTATGTTAACCCGACGCAGCTCGGATTCGGCGGCGCCGACCCGGTACAACGTTATATCGATTCGGTCGTTATCCATGGGACGGCCGAGCGCGTCGCCGACCAAATAGCGCGGTTACACAACGAGGTGCATCTGGATTATCTGATCGGGGCCCCGCTCAGCCATGAGACTTTTCTCGCTTTTACCGACAAAGTGCTACCGCGTCTGGTCTGATATGTTTTCCATGCATACCGCTGTCAAATACACAGCCGGCGCTAGTTAGCGCTAATAGTTGCAAGCATTGTTTATCTGATGCCCGGCACAAAAGCTGCTCTAGATTAAATGCCGCTGGCTGACTATGCCTGCAGCTCGACCGCGACTGAATCTTCCAAGGAGCAGTTTAAGAATGCACATGATAAGACGCATCGCGTATTTCGCCATGACAGTAATGGTAAGCGGGTTGCTCGCCGGATGCTTTTCGTATCATCGAGAAGTTCGGGAAACGGCGACTCCTGCGGTTGAAGCCACGCCGGCGAGCTCGACTACCACTACGACCACCACGAACGATAATGGAACCGTCGAGCGCCATTCCACGACTACCTACACCCCTTGACCGCCGCCAAGCGACTCCGACGAAGCGACGGGAACAGGGGAAGCAGCAGCTTAAGCACAGACATAGTAGCTGCGCTTCCCACCGTCGCTTCGCGGTCGGTTGATCGCTTAACGGCATATGCCGTCCGAACTGCTTCGACTGCCGCGGTTGTCTTCCGCGATATTGCCGGTGTCGATCTGCACCGATCGGCTGCCCGGCCGCCTTCCCCCGGTAACTCGCGTTCGATAACACTTTACAGTACACGGACAGCTCATCCCGCAGCACTAATAGCGGCTCACCGGCGAAAGCTCAGCGTCCGCCGCTAGTTGACGAATCGACGACTTGCAACCGCGCAATCCCGGACAGGTTGGTAGTGGGTCAGCTTGCGCCGTGCTTGTGTAATTCCCGCGCGTCTGGTCTGCTTGGCGCGCAAGGGATCCCTGAATCCGGGAGCCTTCGCGCGGCAGCCACGCGCGAGGGTGACACAAACTGAGGCCTCTATGATAAACATCAACTCAAAGTGACCCATTACCGAGAGGTTATCTATCCAAGAAGCGTCGGCGGAGCGAAGACAGAAAGGAACGATTGGCACGCACGGTACAAATTAATTAAAACTTGTTCTACTGGACGCGGAGGTAAATGTGGTGGCGCAGTACGTGGAAGTCGAACAGGCGGTCGCTATGAACGGCCTTCGGGTGGTGCTTTCGCCCGGCGTTCCCGGACCTTGGAGTGAAGCAGCCAAAGGCATTCTCTTCGTCAAGCAGCTCCCCTATACAAAAGTGCGTCAGGAACTCGGCGGCGACAATCTGTCGCTGCTTCAATGGAGCGCACAAACGACCGCGCCGGTCTTCGTCTATGAAAATGAACGTCCGCGCAGTCTCTGGAATGATCAGCTCTATCTGGCCGAGCGGCTGGCGCCCGATCCACCGTTGATTCCGGACACTATCGAACAGCGCGGCTTGATGCTCGGGCTCGCCAATGAACTATGCGGCGAGAACGGCTTCGGCTGGTCGCGGCGGCTGATGATGCTGCATGCAACGCTATCGAATCCGAAAACACCCGAGGCGGCGAAGTCGGGCGCCGGCTTCCTCGGTAGAAAATACGGCTACGCGCCTGCGCCTGCTGAAGCCGCGCCGAGGCGGGTAGCTGAAATATTGCAAGCGCTGAGCGTGCAGCTCGACTCGCAGCAGAGAAGCGGGAGCCGGTTTTTTATTGGCAAGCGTCTTTCGGCGCTCGATATTTATTGGGCGGCTTTCGCCGCGCTGATTCAGCCCCTGCCCGACGAATTGTGCAAGATGAGCCCCGGCTTCCGGAGGATGTACACTTGTACCGATGCCGCGGTATCGGCTGCTGCCAGTCCGCAACTGCTGGCGCATCGCGATTTCGTCTATCAGGAGTTCTTGGAATTGCCGGTTGATCTCTAGGCATGATGAAGAAAACCGCAGGGGCAGACTCCCCGGCTGCACAAACCAGGTTGGTGAAAAAATGGCCGATAATCTTTCAGATATTGGCGAAGCGATCCGCAAGGCAAGCGAGGCTTATGCGGAAGCAATCGCGGCAGTGAGCAAGGCGCTGCAAAATATTGCCGCTCAAGCGGGCGGTGGCGACCGCGACCGGCTGATCGAAAATTGGTTGCGAGTCGCGCGGATGAGCAAGGACGGTATGATTACCGCGATCGAACAGGCCTATGAGTTCTGGGAACGCGAAGTTCGCCGCACTGCCACCGGCAACCCTTCCGCCACGCGGTCGAATCCAATGGATGCGTTGGCCGAGAACTGGCGCAAAGCCACGGAGGCATTCGCCAGTGGCAATTGGAGCGAAGAAGCTCGCAAACAGGCTCAAAACGTGCAAAAAATCTTGAGCGACGGCGTCCGCGCGTGGCAACGTATCTGGGAGCCCGAGAAGAAATAAAGCGGCCTTTCAGCAATCACCGGTCAGCACTTAGCTAATTGCAGGAAGCAACCCCCGATGCGTTTGACGGCAACGCTCCGCTTCGTGGCTCCTGGCTGACACTCTTACGCTGAGTGTTGACCGCCAGCCATTCCCTGCCGGAGGCCCATAGCCGCGATGATGGAATCTGCGATGGCCTCTGGCGGAGATGAAATATCGACCTGCAGCACGCAGTGAGGTTCTTCGAGGTCGTTGAATTGTGTTTGCAGCAGTGCCGGGTCGAAAAAATGTCCTCGCCGACCGGCCAGACGTTCCGCAATTAGGTCCGGCGATCCTTTCAAATAGACGAATTTGACCTCTTTAATATCGGCAGCCAACAATTGACGATATGCTCGTTTTAGCGCGGAGCAAGCGTAGATCGCATTTTCGCTTCGGCTAACCGATCGATCGATAGAAGCGCGAATTGCTTCAAGCCAGGGACGCCGATCGTCATCATCGAGCGGGATTCCGCGCTGCATCTTTTCGCGATTGGGTGCTGAATGAAAATCATCCGCGTCGTGAAAGGGCCATCCCAGACGGCGTGCAAGGGCCTCACCAACGGACGTTTTTCCGCTTCCCGCCACCCCCATAAGGATGATCACCATTTTCTTACCAAACCCGCCGGGGCAGTATGCCAAACTGACCCGACAAACCGCGCTTCTGGCCGGCGGAGGATTCGCCAGCCGCGCCGGTGCGCAAATCAGCGCCCGAAATTGCGCTGCCACGCGTCGGCGGCGGGCAATACGGTCGCATCATCGCCTAGCCGTCCGACCAGCATCATGCCGACCGGCAGTCCCTCCTAGATTCCGCAGGGAACATTCATCGCGGGATGACCTGTCAGGTCGAACTGCCGGAAGCTTTCCAGGTCTGAGGAGGAAAGGTCCAGGTGCAAACCGTGCGCGATACGAGCCAGGTCGTCAATCGTCGGTGGCTCAATCGGCATGAATGAGTCCCCCTCGAAACCTCGCCTGTGAGCTGCCCTCGGTTGTATCAATGCAACCATCGAAGCTTTCAGTCCGAAGTCTTGCATGCAAGCGCCTTCATATATGACAAAGCAGGCTGCTGCCGGGCAACCAGCTTAAACATTTCCGCCACTGCCGATAAACCTGTAACCGTCAAACATGGTTGTGTTCACTCTCGATTAAATTTTTCCGCTTCACCAGAAGAGGTAAATGATATGAGGCTTCACGAGCGACCAGGCATTCCCTGCCAGCCGGTGTGTCATACCTATTCGATTGTCGCCCGGGACGCAGCCACAGGCGAGCTGGGTGTGGCCGTCGAGTCTCACTACTTTTGCGTAGGCGGCGTGGTCACCTGGGCAGAGGCTGGGGTTGGCGTGGTTGCAACCCAGGCCATGGTCGACCCCGCATACGGTCCGCGCGGGCTTGAGCTGATGCGCGCGGGCAGCAGTGCGCCGGAGACACTCGAGAAGCTGGTTGCTGCTGACCCCGGCCGCGATATCCGCCAGGTTGCGATGGTCGATAGCGAAGGCCGCGCCAGTGCGCACACCGGCTCGTCAACCATTGCGGAGGCCGGACATATAATCGGCAACGGTTTTTCGGTGCAAGCCAATATGATGTTACGCGGCACGGTGTGGGCGGCGATGGCCGAGGCTTATTGCTCGACACGGGGCGAATTGGTGCATCGTTTGCTTGCCGCACTCGACGCTGCAGAGGTTGAGGGCGGCGATATCCGCGGGCGCCAGTCGGCGGCGCTGCTGATTGTCGCGGCAAAATCCTCCGGGCGGCCATGGTCCGACAAGGTCTTTGATATTCGAGTCGACGACGCGCGTGAACCGCTCGCCGAACTCAAGCGCCTGGTCGGCGTCAGCCGCGCTTATAACCACCTGCGGCTGGCACAGGCTGCGCTCGCGCGCGGCGATTCGAGCGCGATGGACGCAGAGTTCGAGCGGGCAGCGTTTCTATGCGCCGATAATCCGGAGATGCGCTTTTGGCAAGCTGTGGCACTGATGCAATCCGAGCGCATCGGCGAGGGCTTGGCCATACTCGCCAAAATTGTCGCGGGCGATGCGAACTGGCGCGAGCTGGCGTTGCGCCTCCCAGAATTCATGTTGCCGCACAAGCGGGAGGAGCTGTTGGAACGCATACGCAGCCTCGCGTGAAGATTGCTCCCGTACGTTACCTGCAGAACCAATCCTGTTTCTCGCCGCGATCGAGGCGTGTAAGAGCGCCTGAGGAGGCCGCAATGATCGACCATACAGGCATCGGTGTAGCGGACGTCGCCCGTGCAGCCGCCTTTTACGATGCAACCCTGGGCGCGCTCGGCCTTCGCCGGGTCATGCAAGTTCCCGCGAACGACGGGGCCGATGGCGTCGGCTATGGTATCGATTATCCGGTTTTCTGGATTGACCGCTTTCACCCGCATGGAGTGAAGCAGCATACGGCCTTCGCGGCCAGGAGCCGCGCCGAGGTCGACGCCTTCCACGCGGCTGCCCTGAAGGCGGGTGGGACCGATAACGGCCCGCCCGGGCTTCGTGAAACCGCCGAAGGTTACCCGCCGGGCTATTACGCCGCCTTCGTGCACGATCCGGACGGCAATAACATAGAGGCGGTCTTCCGCGATAAGATGCATGATGGCCGATCGATGCGCTGAATGGCTATCTTCAGAGCGCTTCGGCGGTGACGCCAACAGCGAGGCAATACGGGCTCGGAATGAAGCAGCGTGCGCGGATTCGTGGCACTCTGCTCGATTTCGCATATCCGAAATCGCGAAGAGACCGTGCTCGACGTTGGGGTGCGGCGATGGATTGATGGATTTGGCGCAGTGGAACGCAGCGCACCATCAGGCCGGACTATCTTTCTTGACATCTCCGATGACTTCAGCGCTGACGAGAAATCGCGCGTCGATAAGAGCTGCGTATCCCGCTGGCGTTGCCTTCTCCGGCAAGGCCCCTTCATGAAAAATCGTTATTGCACCTGAAAAACGATTACCGTCGCTTCGTTTCATGGAAAAGTGGCGACCAGCCTGAAATTCGGTAGTGTTGGAGCGACCGTCCACGAAAATTGATCATAGGCGCCGCCTCGGCAGGCCAATCGCACCGAGCCGCTGCCTATGTTGCTGAGCGTATCGCTCAGGCGGTCAACGGCAGAGAAGATAACTGCAAGCGGGATATCCAAGATTTTTTAGTCGCTCCGCTTATGCGCACGTCCAATAGGCCCTACGGGCCGTTCGGCAGACTCCTTGCTCGCTACGCGCGCGGACGCGCTTCGCTAGTGTGATTTTTCCTCTCAGGCTGGAAGCCTGTGCCACTTAAAGATCCTTTTCTGTCATTCTCGCGCGTCTGTTCTGTTGCCTGGCGCGCGAAGAATCCCGAGGACGCCAAGAGCGAAGACCAGCATCGCGCAGGTGAACTGAATTTGTTGTCACCGACGGCGATTTCCTGGGCGCGGACTACGTCACCGCCGCGCGGCCTGCGCACGGTCGCGACGGTGCCGTCGCTGACGGTTACGGTTTTGGATTGGTCAGGTGCAGTTAGTCTCATTTGTTTTCTCCCCTTCTCTCTGTCACTCTGGCGCGCCGGTCAAAGCGAAGACGC
>Ga0185299_10006636_pt1 | contig 12250 bp, 12 predicted proteins | sample PaiPotPPA55metaG_FD_128002 | JGI IMG/M metagenome (GOLD analysis project Ga0185299, IMG submission 128002) | Iron sulfur acid spring bacterial and archeal communities from Banff, Canada, to study Microbial Dark Matter (Phase II) - Paint Pots PPA... ...
AGAATTGTCTGCGTTATTGTGAACTAACAAAGGTTGATCAATGAAAATATCTTTCCTCGCGGTTGGCGCCCTGTCGCTTCTCGGCGGTTTGGGAGCCGTGCAAGTTGCAGCCGCTCCACTCGATCCGCCTGCCGCCAGTCCTGTGCCGCTCCTCAGCGCGGACGAAATCGTAAGCCGGCTGGTGGAGAGAAATCTTGAACGCGCCCGGGCCCTGGAAGCCTATGAGGGAACTCGAGTCTACCGCCTGGAATACCGCGGCTTTCCCGGCTTCCGAAGCGCGGAGATGATTGTGGACGTAAAGTACCGCTCTCCGGGAACCAAGGATTTCCACGTCCGCTCCGAAAAAGGTTCCCGGCTGATTATCGAGAGGATATTCAAACGCGTTCTTGAGACCGAGAAAGAGGCGCTTAGCGAAGAAAACCAGAGTCGCGTAGCCCTGAATCAGGGCAACTACGAATTTACCTTGGACGGATACGAGAGCACGCCCGCCGGTCCCTTTTACATTCTTTCGGTTCACCCTCGAACCGATAACAAGCTTTTATATCGGGGCCGAATTTGGGTGGATGCCCAGGACTTCGCGGTCGCGCGCATTGAGGCGGCTCCCGCGAAAAATCCGTCGTTCTGGACGAAAGAAACAAAAATCGAACAGGTCTATGCGAAAGTGGGCAGTTTCTGGCTTCCTTTGTCCAATCGAAGCAGCAGCGATATTCGGCTGGGAGGGCACGCCTCCTTCACCATCGACTATCAGGACTACCGGATTACGGCTGCCAAGCCGGTGCGCAGGCAGGGCGAACTCGCGGGATTTCGCTAGCAACGCCTGACGAAGGTCGATCAGGGCGAACGCGAAGGCCGGACTCTTTCGGCAACCACTAGTCGTGTAGAACCACATTCAGCAGAGAACTGTGAACCTGCAGTCCGCCGTCTTCCCCACCGGCATAGTGAATGAATCCCAGCTTCCGGAATCGGTTCATGAAAAAACTGACTCGCGATCGGGTGGTGCCGACCATTTCCGCGAGGGTCTCCTGGCTGACTTTGGGAACCACGGTTTCAGGAATTCCCTCTTTGCCAAAATGAGCCAGCATGAGCAGAACGCGGGCCAATCTCTTTTCGCTGGAGTTAAACAACTGGTCGACCAGATCCTCTTCATAACGGATATTGCGCGCCAGCAAATAGGCTACGAACATGTCGGAAAACGTATGCTCGCGATGCAGCGCGGTCATCATCGCTTTCTTGTCGATGCGCAGCAGCGAACAATCTGTCATGGACACGGCCGAACCCATGCGCAGCGCCTGCCCCGCCAATGAGCCTTCCCCAAAAAAATTCCCCTCGCTCAGGATGCCGAGGACCGCCTCTTTGCCTGTCTTAGAGACGACGGACAGCCTCACTTTGCCCTTCTGAATGTAGAAAACCGCGTCGGCCGCATCTCCTTGGGTGAAGATGCTTTGCTTCCTCGAAACCGTCAGGCTTTTCCGCCCTTCTCCAATGGTTGCGAGGAACGTGCTGGGATCGAACTCACGACTTTTCCTGGCCGGAATTGCCATTTTTTGACTCGCGTCTGGCTTAGAGGCTTACCCAACGGTTCGGTAGAATTAGGACGCTGGTGGCAACTAGGACACTATCTAGGTAAGTATAGCAGAGTCTCGGTACGGTACTGTACAAAAATGATCACTTTGGCCGCCGGGCCGTGCGGGTAACTGGATCGGAGTCACACTTCAGCCCATACAGAAACCCAATTGAGCCATGGCTGTCAGTGGCGTGAAACTCCAACGGGGCTGCCTTTCAGCGGCATCGTTTCCCTCGCTTTGGGGTCAACGTAAGTGCCCGGCGGAACACATACACCCCGCTCGCAATCCGGGTCCGGGCGCGGAATCTCAATTCATTTCCGAGGAGGTCGGAGACGTAGCATTCTTCATGCACGGTCTGCCCGTCCTCATTGGCATGGCTCTCTTCAAGCTTCACGGTTTCTCTACAGATGACGCACTCGGGGCGCCACTGACCTTCGAAAATCTGTTCGAATCTCTGAACGTTCAACATTTGGTGCCTCCTGGGAGAGGACAATGTTTACGTTAGTCTTAGCCGGTCTTGATGTATGAGCAATGGGGCTCACTTTTGTGCAAAAGCTGCTTTTTCCTATCGCTATAGTTCAGCCCATTCCATGCCTCTGTCTTGGGGCGTTCCATTTCCTCCATCGGTCTTTGAAGGGGAGGGGTTCTTCACGAATCCGCTCTATTGGCTCGCGGAAAATATCATCTTGATCGTTCATTCCAGGGGGGCGAGCTACATTGATCAGACGTGAATCTGAATCAAGACTAACGTAGGGATTGTCCTCTCCTCGGGAGGTAATCCAATGTCCCATGTTCAGTCCCAAGGCCAGTGGCGTCCCGAGTGCGTCATCTGTAAAGAATCCGTGCCGCTGGAAGAGAGTAAAGTGGATGAGTACGGGAAGGCCGTTCACGAAGAGTGCTACGTCTTCAAGCTCACGAGAACGCCAAACGGCCATGGTGTCGCCGTATAAAACGTTGGCGTGATTTGGGTAGTCACCTAATTAAGATCCCGCCTAAGATCCCGCCTGATGGAAAAGCCGCGTACCTTGTGGGGAACAAAATTGGTCGGGGCGATAGGATCTGAAATCTTAACCAAACCCTGAAGGGCAAGAAGTGGAAACAGCGTTCGGCGTGCTGGACCTTGCCAGGGCAGTAGAATTGGGACTGGCTAGACAGTCTTGTAACGGCGGTGTGGGCTAAGAAGAAAAAGAGTTAGCCCCTCAAGATGCGGGCGGGCGCGTTATCGGTTGCGTAGGGTGTTGTTTCACCACAGTGAGGAAGTAGCATTCAGCATGTACTGCTTTACCTTTATCGTCAATCTTCGCTGTTTGAAGATCGACGGGCTGGTCGCATATCGAGCAACTGATGTCTGACGAACCGGAACTCATAAGCACCTCGTTGGGACGACGGGGGCACGTCTAACGTACCGACATTAACACATAAGTTAAAACCGTGTCCGCATGGTGCCCTACACACCCTACACACGATTTGCCAACCAGGATTGCCATCCAAACGAGCGCGGCCGCCCGGAGCGGACCGCGTGCATCCCCCTTGGGCCCCGGTGCCCGGCGCAAATCCTAACACAGAGCTGCCGTTCCAAAATAATCTTGGAACCAAGGACCGGATAGCGGCGGAGTGTCCGCATTTTGATTGATGGTCGGGGCGATAGGATTTGAACCTACGACCCCCTGCGCCCAAGGCAGGTGCGCTACCAGGCTGCGCTACGCCCCGACATGACTAGCAGGATTGATTCTAAGGCACTTTCCAACTTTATGACCACTCCGAACCATGATTTCTGGCCTCGATCGTCCCAAAACCGCAAGACCAGGTATCGACTACCGACCCCGATTCCACTTACGCCAGGAAAGGCGGCACGCCGGCCCGGTCTGTGGTGTACCGCATTTGTGAATCGATCACTGTGTTCACGGGCAGGCAACTGCAGGCACGGTATTGGCATTTTCCTGCCTTGGCTGCTACACGCGGTGCATGACTTCAGGAGTGGTTGGTGGAAGCTGCTCCGCATGGGAGACGGGATCGCGGCCACTGGCTGCTTCTTTCGATGCGCAATCGGCGGCCAGAAGAAGGGAAAGCACCGGCCAAGCTTTCCTCGTGCCCTTTGGTTTCCCTCTCTCGTTGCCCGCTTGTCGATGGCAATCTTGGTTACACGCCACGGGAATTGTACGGAAAACGGATTAGTCAAGAATCGAGTTCAGGAAGCGATATCCGTTCAAGGTCTGACTCATTGGGACATTCGGCTGTGAAAAGTCAGGGGGCTTGTCGGGCTGGCTATCTCGGGTCTAGCCGATGACTCAGACTCTGGCGCTCCGAACTGTCCGGGCCGACTCATCGCAAAGAGTGGAACGACGGCTCGCATGGTGGTTCCATGACCATCCGATTCCATTTCCAATCTCCCGTTCAGTTCGTGCATCCGCTCACGCATTCCGGCCAGACCAACGCCCGTCTCAGCACTGGCATTACGAAGTCGAACCAGACGCTCCGCCGGTATGCCGCACCCGTTATCTCGGACTTCTAGAATTACCTCTTCGAGTTGGTGCCGAAAGCAGACGTTAACCTGTGCAGCTCCAGAGTGCCGCTGCACATTGGTCAAGCTCTCTTGCAGGACGCGGAAAAGAGCAATCTCCAGGCTCATAGGCAGCCGCCTATGATCGTGCGCAATGTCTAACGTCAGGGTCACCCCGCTTCGCTTCGCAAAGCCCTGGATGAACCATTCCGCCGCGCAAGCAAAGCCTACCTCATCCAGCAGCGGTGGATGCAGAAGGTACGACATAGTCCGTATTTCCTCGATTGCCTGATCAGCCAATTGTGTCACCTCTGAGAAAAGCGCAAGTACAGACGGACCCGACTTGCAGTGTTCCTGAAGGAAGGAAATACTGATTTTTAGCGCGGCCAACGTTTGACCTGTGCTGTCGTGCAAGTCACGAGACAACTTGCGTCTCTCCTCATCCTGCACCTTCAGAAGCCGCTGAGAAAGGATCTGCAGCTCAGCGGTGCGTTGTAGAATCACCGATTGCATTTGCGAATGCTCAAGTGCCATTTGCTTGGAGTTTTTTGAAAGGGCCCACATACATCCTCCGAGGCGCGGTCGCAGGAGAACACAAACAAGTCTCTAGTTCAGAGTTCTTGAATTATGCCATTCAGCGCTTCTTGAGTCCGTTCACAAATGCTCACGCCACCTTTAGAGGGCAAACCCCTTAGTAATCCGCTTGCTAACAACATGCTAGCGTAAAAGTGTGCTTCCAGCCGAATCGTCGAGAAGCTGGATAGTGGCTCCCGCTCCGGCGAACCGTTTCATGACGGTGGGCGAGGATAAGGGCACGCAGCCGATTCCCGATTCGGCGAGATACGCACTATTTTGTTCGAGTGAGCAATTGTGAACAGGCAGGCATGGTTCTGGTTGCCTGTCTTCTGGACCATGGCAGTCCCTTGAGGCACCCCATTCTCGACTCGCATGCGACAGAAGGTCTAGGATAATCAGATCTGGGACTTCCTTGCGGGCCACTGCTATCGCGGCAACGGCATCGCAAGCCCAGACGACCGCATAGCCGTTACTTTTCAATCTAGGAGTCAACCCCAGCAGAAGATGTTCGTCGTTGTCGATAATTAAAATTGTCTTCTCGGGTATCGACTTATTGGTGCTATGGACCATGTTCTTTGCTTCTTTTAATGACACCTAGGCGTGACCTGCGCTCCCACTGTCCAGCCTTCCTCACGTTGGACTCTCGACCGGCGTAGATAAAATCACGGCTCCATTCAGAGAAACAGTAAAAATCTGAACTTCATTGCCTTGGTACCTCCGCCGATCTTCTGACCCTGTTCGTCTTCGATAGTCCAACCCTGTGCACGGGATAAATTAGCCAACACCTTTAGACTACGGTTCAGAAGCTGGTATCGTATGTTCAAAACTGCTCGCTACGAAACAACTGCTCGGTATGTGCGATGAAAATGGCGCCGCTCCCGAATTAGATCCGGCAAATGCCTGATATGCTCATTGCAAATTCCTGATCGTAGCCTTGGGGCTCGCGGCGGGAACGCTAATCGCGAAGAACGATGTTGAGAAGTGAGCTATGAACCTGCAGTCCGCTCCCGCTGTTCGAAGCAAGTTCAACTGGGAATCGCGATGCCACATCAGATTTCACGGCAGAGACGACAATGACGATGGGGACGAAAGCTACTCGGGTGCAGCGTCGCCCGCGCTTACGGCCGATCAGTCGGAGTTAGAGGCCGCGCACGTTTATGACTCGCGGATATATGAGTAACGCAGGAGCCCTCGCAAATTAAAAAAGCTCCACGGGTGCCGCATGGCCTGAAGCAGACGCGAGTCGAGCATCTCTCGTAACCAACGCGGCTCCTAGTTTCTCGGCAAGCACGATGTAGGCAGCATCATAGGCGGAAAAATTGTGACGGAGTTGCCAGACGCGGGGCAGGAGCACCAGATGGGGATATCGAGTAATACGGAGATCCAGCAGATCGTGGATCGCCTCGTCAGCACGATGTACGGAGACCACTCCTTGCAATGCCAGACGCCGCAATACCTGCGTGACCTCAATATCTAGGAGGTGAGGCGCGTGTAGGGTTTCGTTACGCGAGTAAATACGCTTCTCGATGTGCTGCCCGGCAGGTGTCTGAAGAAGCCAGTCAACTGCGGCAGACGCATCCAGGACGATCATCTCGCCTGGCGCTCTTCTCGAACCAGGCGAGCGGTATCGATCTGCTTCGAAACCGGCTTACGTTTGTGCAAGCGCTCCCGCAATTCCGCAAGCGTTGGCCTCTCTGCGATTTCCTTGATCTCGGCCAACAGATAGTCCGAAAGCGACATGCCTGCCATGGCAGCGCGAGCTTTGAGGCCGCGGTGCAGGGCATCGGGTACGTTACGAAGCTGAATCATCTTGGTCATGCTACAAGCATACTTTCATGTTGTTCACATGTCAACGGATTGCCTTTCAGGGCGGCGCAGTTTTTTGCTGTTAACAGTGCCAACTGTGTGCGAGACCTACGCTCAATCGGCAAGTCCAATATGGAGACACGAATGATGAGCCGACTTACGGCTGGTCAGCCGTGTGATGCGCATCTTCGGCGTCATTCTGATGGTGGGTAAGGCGAGTGTGCTAAAGCAAGGAAAATGGAATGGGGGGACTATTATGCAAAAACAGGCGACGATAACCAGCAAGGGACAGATTACGATACCTCGCGAAATTCGACGGGTGCTTGGGGTTCGAAGCGGGGACAAACTGCTATTCGAAAGCGATGGCAAGGGTATACGCGTCCGGCCCGTCCGGAGCAAAAGCGCGTTTTCAAAATATCGCGGCATTGGTAACTCCGAAATTCCGTCCGGTAGAAAAAGCATTGCAAAATGGATGCGCGGGATGAGGGGACAATGACAACCGCTATCGACACAAATGTAGTGATCGCGCTGTGGGACAAAGACTCAGCATTGAGTTTGGCGGCACAGAACGCCCTGGACACCGCATTTAATCGAGGGACTCTGGTCGCTGCCGCTCCGGTGTTCGCAGATTTGATCGCAGCACCCGGTCGCAGCGAGGCGTTCGTCGGTTCCTTTTTTGAGGAGACAGGAATCGGCGTCGATTGGGAGCTGCCAGAGCAAATATGGCGATTGGCCGGACGAGCCTTTCAAGCTTATGCGGAACGCCGGCGTAAGCAGCGCGATTCGGGTGCGCGCCGCATTCTCGCGGACTTCGTTATAGGAGCTCACGCATCAGCCAACGGTTGCCGCCTTCTAACCCTAGACGATCGGCTGTATCGCTCTTCATTTCCGACGCTCGCAATAGAGACCTTTTAAAACTCACGGGCACAAGGTACCAGCAACGTCGACTGACGGCCGATCAGCCCCACGCTCTTTGGAGAAGCGATAGATCGCCTCGTGGCCAGGTTGCTGTGCGCCAACGGTGTGCGTGATTTCAGGTCAGGCACCTGCGTGTGCACACCGCCAGGCAGTGACCAAACAGGGATGATGAGGGGCGTCTCATCGTGTACTACAAATGTCGCTAGGGAACAATCAGAATTGGAGCTCGCCAGAAGGTCGCCTTCTGTGCCGTCGGATCAAGGATCGTGATCTGGCAGTCGTAATGTCCAGATGCGAGATGATTGGTGTCAACGCTGAAACTGAAGGGCATAGTTCCAAGCCGGCTGGTGGTACTAGGAACGACCGCAGTGGGTGGGGTCTCAAGAACTTTGTTGTCACCGAGATATAGGGTGACGAAAGCGAAAAGAGGCTGGCTCGCGGGCGGGCTACCCTGCGGAGGCTGCTTATAGGCCTGGAGGTAGATGTACATCTCGTGACTCGTACTGAAGACTCGAGTCACGCTTGGGACAATCTTCTTTCCGTTTTGGACGAGGGGGTTGACCGCGACCTCTTTTTCTTTGTGCGTACCTTTCTCAACCTCATAGAGCACCTCTCTTAGATCGACGCGCTGGCTGCTCAGCACGACTGAGCTGATGGGGACACGCTGGTCCTCTTTGTTCAGGTTGGGGATTACGAAGACGGTTTGATAGGTACCGATTCTCCCCGTCTCGTCGTCGCGCGCCAGGAACTTGATCATGTACTTTCCGGGCAGAAGGGTAAAACCTGTGTCGTACTCGACGGGGCGCCGGGCGAGCTCAGCGGCGGTCGCGTCGGAGAGCTTAATGTTGACATGGTCGCGGACGTTGGTGACGGTGGTGCCACCGACGAGGTCTTTAATTTCACCGACGAAGTCGAGCAAGGTGTGCTCAGCGCCGCCGCGTTTGGCCAGAGCGAGCTCGCGTCCAGGGATCTTAACGACGATGGGGACGAAGTATTCGGCCCGGTTGAGCTGGAAGTGATCGATCTCCATCGCAATGGAGAGTTCCGTAATGGGGTCGTCGAGCATCAGCGCGTCTTCGAGTTGACGCTCTTTGTCGACAGCGGTAAAGCGGCTGAACACCTTATCCGCGTAGTAGCCCTGGCGATAAGTAAGGTTCGCGCTGGAATTGTTCGTGAGGGAGACTTTGACGCGCCGGAACCTGCCGTTCTGAACTTTGTTACTGGTGTAGTAGCCAAGAATGTAGTAGTCCGAGATTGCTTCCTGGGCCTGGACGATGCCGCGGGTGAGGTCATTGTTATCAAAGAGCGCTTTGCCTCCAGTGTCTCCGGCAAGCGCAAAGAGAGTGTCCTGCGAGTGCTGAAAGTTGTTGGTGGTGGCGAGGGCGGCGGCGCCTGTGTACATGGCGGAGTTGCCGGGCGAGCCTTGGGTCGCGTCGCCGAGCGGAGCTTCTGCGACCAGGCCGCGCGCGTCGACCGGCCAAAAAGAAACGCCGGCTTTGATGGCTGCGTCGACGGTGGCACGAAGCTGGGCTTGGTTGTCGATGCCGTTGAGGCGGAGGCCGCTGGCGAAGTAGATGAGGGACTTTTTCTCGTTCAACTGGCCGAGCATTTTGGCCGCGGTTTGCAGGGCAGAGAGCTGGCGGTCCGTGTTGAAGACGTTGAACTCACTGTCGTCTTGGCCAAACGCGGCTCCCGTATCGGCGCTGCTGGCATCGTCGATGGTCTCGACCGACCCTTGGCCCTCGCCTACGATCAGGGTCTGGAGGATGCTGAGCAGCTTGTTGCGATCGGCGGTGAAGTCCTGCAGGATGTCGACCGAGCCGCCCTGGTAGCGGAGGATGGATACGAGATCGACGGTTGTCATTTGCGTGCGGAGAAATTGTTCAGCCGCAGAAAGCGCGCGGAGCTGGTCAGCCGGGCGCATCGCAGACATGTCGAAATAGAGAGCCAGCAGGCGGCGATTCTTGTAACGTTCGCTGTCCGGAGTCTCAGGCGTGACCTGTGTGCGAGCGAGGCGCTTGTAGAGCTTGAGCTCTTCGGAGCCGGGCAGTGCGACCGGCAAGGGCGATGCGTTCGCGGCGAGGTCCTGGTGCTCGCAGAAGGTGATCTTCTGTGGTGCGCCGTCCTCGGTGATCGCGAAGTCCTGGGCGGTGAGTCCTGGGATGAGTTTTCCCCGCTTGTCCTTCACCACCACTGTTTCGACGACCAGTTGCGACTTGACCGTGACAGTAAAAGTCCCCGACTCGCCAGGAGGCTTGTTCTGACCGGTCTGCTGAGCGGGTGCGTAGGCGGCAGCTAGCAGAAGGAAAATGGCCGGCAGCATTCTCATCTCAGAACTCATTTTAGAACCTTAGGCGCAGTGAGGTTTCGAGACTGCGCATCGGATTGGCGGCAATCGGGAGGCCGAATTGCGTACTGTTTACAGTCGTGTTCCAGCCGGTAAAGACACCGTGGTTGAGCAGGTTAGTTGCATCCAAGCGCAGGTCCAGGTAGAAGCGTGAACTCGGGCGGAAGGAGCGTACGAGCGAGCCGTCGAGGCTGAACTGATCAGGGCCGGTAATCGAGTTCCGGCCCGCAGTTCCCCATTGGCCCGGCAACGGCGCCGTGTAAGCTGCAGCGTTGAGATGCACGCCTACCGGCGACGCGTAGATGGAAGCGCCGATGGGGTCGGGGCGGATTGTTCCAGTCGATCCGGTTCCTGGCACCGCCGCCAAATAAACAGGCGTTTCTGGCAAGCCCGTTCCGGCGATGATCATGGTGAGCACGGTCCAACCCTTAAACAGCCTGCCCCGCCAGCCCGTCATGAGAGTTCCGCCGCCGAGGCCCTCTCCGCTCGTGTATTGCACTTGCAGATTGAGCAGGTGACGTTGATCGAAAGTGGAAAGCGAACGCTCGGCATGCAGATCGAGCCAGTTCTGCGCGATGGCCGGTGTTGGCGCGGCCGGGCTCTGAGTCGGCGCGCCGGCGGATGTAGAATCAGTCGAGCCTTGCGTGCTGGCGGTGACATGACCCAGTCCGCCTAGTTGAGCATCGTCATCGATCGATTTTGAAAATGTGTAGAGGAGCGATGCGGTGAAGCCGTTGCGCAGCCTGCGGCGCAGTTGGACCTGGCCCGCTTGACGCGTGGAGTCGCCACCCGAAGTTTGATAGACGAAGCCCGAGGGGCACGTGGGACAAGGGTTCATTGCGCCGATCGGGTAAGTGTTAGGAAGAAATTGCTGAACGCCTCGCGTGCCTTTGACGCCGAGGTATGTCGCACTGAGCTGGATGGCCGCCGGTAAATCGCGCTGCACCGACAACTGCCAAGCCTGTGCGTAACCTACCCTGAAGTTAGGATCGACTGCAAAGGTGTCGGGAGTGATGGACGAACATGGATTGAAACCGTTTGCTAGTGTCAGTGGACACGCGGCACCGTTCTGCACGCTCAGACTTTTCGAAAACGGGGCTTGCTGGGCAAGATCGAGCGCGGCCGTCTGGTAGACAGACGTATCGCGATAGACGCCGTAGCCGGCGCGGACAACGATGGTTGACGCCGCAATCGGCCGCCACGAGACGCCGATGCGTGGTTCAACGCCGAGCCTGTCCGGGCGAATGAGCGAACTGGGATAGTGGTTGCCGGTGAGCGGGCCCACTGGATCGGTGCCGAGGATGGGAGCCACTGCGGTGAATTCAGGAGCCACGTCAAGATTAACGAGGCGGCCGTGAATCTCAGTGATGGGCGCGCCGTACTCCCAGCGCACGCCGGCATTGATCGTGAACGTCGACAGGATACGCCAGTCGTCTGTAGCGTAGGCGTCGCAGACAAGTTCGCGGAGATATTTGTCGGCGTTGCCAAAGGCGAGAGAACTCGTGTCTGGCACGCCGATAAGAAAGTCGGCGAGGTCGGAGCCGCCAGTTGTTACACCGCCGGCGGTGCCCTGGGTTGCGGCGCCGGTAAAGGTGAAGACGCCACGCGGGTCCTGTTGGAAGAAATCGTTGAACTGCTGCTTGCGAAAGTCGCCGCCCATGGTGATGTTGTGACGGCCGCGATAGAGAGCCGTCGACCCCGAAAAGCCGTCGGTGCGGGCACGATTGAACGAGCTCTGCGCATCGGTGAGGGCGGCAACGCCACTTGAGAAGTTGAGCGTGGGCGGGCCCCAGTTGGTGGGATCCTGATCGTTACCAAGGATGCCGGCTGTGCCCGATACGTTCTGGCGGTTTTCAAAATAGGGCACAACGTTTGTTCTGAGCCGGCTGAAATGATAACTGGCATAAACGAAAAAATGCTGGCTAAAGCGGTGAGCCCAGTTAATGTTCGCGTCGATGCCGAGAATATCGGTTGTATCCGTGAAACCGAACAGGTTGGTATTGCCCGCCCGCGTGCTTTGGAAGTTGAAGTTTCCGTAGAGTTCGTCTTTACGGCCCAGCGTCTTATCCAGGCGCGACTGCAGCGCATCCTGATGGGTACTGTTGAGAACGGGCACCTGGTAGTTATAGAGCGCATCGCCAGCAATATTTGGCAATGGATAAAGCTGCAACAAGGCTTGCGCCTGCGGGCTGACAGGAACGACATTGCCAGGGAACGGCAGGCCGGTCGCTGGATTGAAGACGACGACCGGTTGACCGAGGGGGTTGATAAGGCCCGCTAGATTGCCCATCCTTTCTTCCGCGGTAGGTACGAGGCCCGACTCAGTCTGAGCGACGCGGTCACGCGTCCACTGGTAGCCAACAAAGAAAATGGGACCGTGCGGCAGCAGATGCGGGATCTTGATCGGTCCTCCGAGGGTAAAGGCACCGGTGATGCGATTGTAGAAAGCCTTGGGCGTTTCAAGCCCGCTGAGCGAGTAGGGACGCGCGTCAAGCGCGGAGTTGTCGAAAACGAAAGCCAGCCCGCCGTTGTAAAGAC
>Ga0185299_10006638_pt1 | contig 12247 bp, 12 predicted proteins | sample PaiPotPPA55metaG_FD_128002 | JGI IMG/M metagenome (GOLD analysis project Ga0185299, IMG submission 128002) | Iron sulfur acid spring bacterial and archeal communities from Banff, Canada, to study Microbial Dark Matter (Phase II) - Paint Pots PPA... ...
TAAACGAGTTAGGCACTTTTCATTCATGAGCATCATCGACAACAGAAAAGCCTTCTTCGATTACTTCATCGAAGATCGCTACGAGGCGGGGCTCGTGCTGGAAGGGTGGGAAGTCAAGGCTCTGCGGGCCGGCCGCGGCCAGATCAAGGAGGGCTACGTCATCATCCGCGACGGCGAATTGTTCCTGATCGGCGCGCACATCAGCCCGTTGCCTGAAGCATCGACCCACATCCATCCGGATCCAGTCCGCACGCGCAAACTGCTGCTGCATAGCGAAGAGATTTCAAAGCTCATTGGCAAGGTCGAGCAGAAAGGCCACACCCTCGTGCCGCTGAACTTCCACTACAAAGGCGGTCGCGTGAAGTGCGAGATCGGCCTGGCGAAGGGCAAGAAGCTGCACGACAAACGCGAAACCGAGAAAAAACGCGACTGGGAACGTGAAAAGGCGCAAATCATGCGCGGCGCGAAGCATTGAGCGCCGCCAGCATGACAATGAGCAGTCAAAACAAAAAGGGCATCGACTTACAAGGTCGACGCCCTTTTTTCATTCAGCAAGCGTAAGGCTTCAGCTCTTCCGAGCCACCCCGCCACCCGCTCCCTCGCCCTTGATGATGGTCAGCGCGGACGCGATCATCGAACTCATCTCCGATAAATTCCCCGGCACGATCAACGTATTGCCCTGCTTGGCGATATTCGCAAACGCGCTGACGTATTGCTCGGCCACCTTCAGATTCACGGCTTCCATGCCGCCAGCCGACGTGATTGCCGCGCCCACCTTTTCAATGGCCTGAGCATTTGCCTCGGCCACCGCCAGAATCGCCGACGCCTCGCCCTGCGCCTGATTAATCTGCGCCTGGCGCTCGCCTTCGGACTTGTGAATGGCCGCCTCGCGCGCGCCCCATGCAATATTGATCTGCTCCTGCTTGCGACCTTCCGACGCAGCGATCACCGCCCGCTTCTCACGCTCGGCGGTGATTTGCGCCTGCATCGCGTGCAGGATTTCCTTTGGCGGCGTCAAATCCTTGATCTCATAGCGCAGCACCTTCACGCCCCAGTTCGCCGCAGCCTGATCGAGCGACGTGACAATGCTGTGATTGATGTAATCGCGCTCTTCGAACGTCTTGTCGAGCTCGAGCTTGCCGATCACCGAACGCAAGGTGGTCTGCGACAACTGCGTGATCGCGTAAATAAAGTTGCTCGATCCATACGACGCCTTCATCGCGTCCGTTACCTGAAAGTACAGCACGCCGTCCACCTGCAACTGCGTGTTGTCGCGCGTGATACAGACCTGGCTCGGCACTTCCAGCGGAATTTCCTTCAGCACGTGCTTGTACGCCACGCGATCGACAAACGGCACGACAATGGTCAGCCCCGGCGTGAGGGTCGCGTGATAGCGCCCGAGCCGCTCCAGCACCCATGCATGTTGTTGCGGCACGATCTTGATCGTCTGCGCCGCAATCGCGATGACGATAATCAACAAAATTGCCCCGATGATAGTCACGTCCATTTCTACTCCTTGTTATGCGCGTCTTGCTTATCGACCTGCTTATCGACCTGCTTACCGATCTGCTTAGGAAAGCTTAAACCCCGGTCCAACGTCTCAGCGTTTTGCCGCCACCACCAGCGTGTTGCCGGAAAACGCCGTGATCCTGTAGAGCCGCGCGCCTTCGGTCTCGCCGGGCGCCAGCTCGATATCCCATTCTGCCCCGCGATACAGCGCCCTCGCGCGACCCTCGTGCCACTCGCTCACCTTCAGCGTCTCGCCAATATCCAGGTTCACGCCCGGATCATGCGATGCATCGCGCCGAGTAACGTGGCCGAGCTTTGAGCGCCGCAGCACGGCCACGGCAATTATCGCGACCAGCGCGGCCACGAGCAATTCAATCTCCAGTCCTGCTCCAAACAAATGCGCGATCCCGCCTGCGATAAAACCCAGCGCAATCATCAACAAATAAAACGTGCCGGACATCAGCTCGAGCAAGACGAGCGCCCCGGCGCCGATCCACCAGAAAAGTCCGTTAGCAGCCATGCGATCCCTCCAAACAAAAACACCCCGGAATGTCCGGGGTGTTATAGCATGCTTACTATTTTGAAAGGTTGATACCCTTTCGGTGCAGTCGCATGTTTTACTTATTCAATGCAGCTGCAAGCGTCTTCCACGTGTCGATGATCGTGTCCGGATTCAGCGACATCGACTCGATGCCTTGCTTCGCGAGCCATTCGGCGAGATCCGGGTGATCCGAGGGACCCTGACCGCAGATGCCCACGTACTTGTTCAGCCGCAGACACGTTTCGATCGCGCGCTTCAGCATGAACTGCACAGCCGGGTCGCGTTCGTCGAAATCGACCGCGAGCAACTCCATGCCCGAATCTCGGTCCAGACCCAGCGTGAGCTGCGTCAGGTCGTTCGATCCGATCGAGAAACCGTCGAAGAATTGCAGGAACTCTTCGGCAAGAATCGCGTTCGACGGAATCTCGCACATCATGATAAGCCGCAAGCCGTTCACACCGCGCTTCAGGCCGAATTTCTCGAGCAGGCCGACCACCTTCTCGGCCTGCGCCAGCGTGCGCACGAACGGCACCATGATCTCGACGTTGTCGAGGCCCATCTCTTCGCGCACCTTCTTCAACGCGATGCATTCCATCTGGAAGGCTTCGGCGAAGTCCTGCGAGATGTAACGCGATGCGCCACGGAAGCCGAGCATTGGATTTTCTTCGTCGGGCTCGTAACGCGAACCGCCGATCAGCTTCTTGTACTCGTTCGACTTGAAGTCCGACAAACGCACAATCACCGGCTTCGGATAAAACGCCGCCGCGATGGTCGCGATGCCTTCGGTCAGCTTGTCGACATAAAACGCTCGCGGCGATGCGTGACCGCGCGCGACGCTTTCCACCGCCTTCTTCAGATCGGCATCGACATTCGGATACTCGAGAATCGCCTTCGGATGCACGCCGATGTTGTTGTTGATGATGAACTCGAGCCGCGCCAAACCCACGCCCGCGTTCGGCAGATGCGAGAAGTCGAACGCGAGCTGCGGATTGCCGACGTTCATCATGATCTTGACCGGAATCTCGGGCAATTCACCACGCTCGACTTCGGTCACTTCGGTTTCGAGCAGGCCGTCGTAGATCTTGCCTTCGTCGCCTTCCGCGCACGACACCGTCACCAACTGGCCTTCCTTCAGCAAGTGGGTTGCATCGCCGCAACCCACTACCGCCGGCACGCCCAGCTCGCGCGCAATAATGGCCGCGTGGCAAGTCCGCCCGCCGCGATTCGTGACGATTGCCGACGCACGCTTCATCACCGGCTCCCAGTTCGGGTCGGTCATGTCGGCCACCAGCACGTCGCCCGGCTGAACACGATCCATCTCCGACGGATCGTGAATCACGCGCACCGGCCCTGCGCCGATCTTCTGCCCGATGGCGCGTCCCGTCGCGAGCACTTGCGACTGGCCCTTTAGCTTGAAGCGCATTTCGGCCTTGCCGGCGTTCTGGCTCTTCACCGTTTCAGGACGTGCCTGCAGGATGAAGATCTTGCCGTCGCGGCCGTCCTTGCCCCACTCGATATCCATCGGACGCTGATAATGCTTTTCGATGATCACCGCGTACTTCGCGAGCTGGATCACGTCTTCGTCGGTGATGGAAAAGCGGTTGCGCTGCTCGTGCGACACGTCGACGGTCTTCACGCGGCCGGCTTCGCCAGCGCTCGTGAATTCCATCTTGATGAGTTTCGAGCCGATCGAGCGGCGGATGATCGGGTACTTGCCTTGTTCGAGCGTGGTCTTGAAGACGTAGAACTCGTCCGGATTCACGGCGCCCTGCACAACCGTTTCACCCAGGCCATAGCTCGACGTGATGAACACGGCGTCCTTGAAACCCGATTCGGTGTCGAGCGTGAACATCACGCCGGCTGCGCCCACGTCCGAGCGGACCATGCGCTGCACGCCCGCCGACAACGCGACTTCCGCGTGCGTAAAGCCCTTGTGCACGCGATACGAAATAGCGCGGTCGTTGTACAGCGACGCGAACACGTGCTTCATGCGATCGAGCACTTCCTCGATGCCGACCACGTTCAGATAGCTTTCCTGCTGACCTGCGAACGATGCGTCGGGCAAGTCTTCAGCGGTTGCCGACGAACGCACGGCGAACGACAGTTCTTCCGGCGAGCTGGCCTGAAGCGTGTCGAAGCCTTTGCGGATCAGCTCTTCGAGGCGCGGTTGCATCGGCGCGTCGATGATCCATTGACGGATCTCCTTGCCGGCTTCGGCGAGGGCTTTCACATCGTCGACGTCGAAGAGTTCCAGACGTTTGGCGATGCGCTCGGTCAGGTTGTTGTGATGGAGGAAGTCGCGAAATGCCTGCGCCGTGGTCGCAAAACCGGTCGGCACCTGCACGCCGGCTTCGGCGAGCTGACTGATCATCTCGCCGAGCGACGCATTTTTACCGCCGACGATGTCGACATCGGTCATTCGCAACTGCTCGAATGGCACTACATACGCTTGGTCCTTTGCAACGTTAGCTTCGTTAGTCATACAAGCCCCTAAGGTGGATGGAATTCACGATCATGCAGGTGGGCTCGAAGCGGCGGCGCTCATTGGGGGCGCGTACCGCAACCTGCATAACCTGTTTGATAAGCACATGCTGAAGAGCGCCAAGGCCGCTTGAGCACCGCCGCAAGAACACGCGACAACGCTCGAAAACACGACTTTGAAACACGTCTGCGACGATCAAAACCGCTCAAAAAAGCGATCTTTTGCGACTAAAACACACGATATGTGCGCAAATTCGTGTGAATCGGCGGCAGATTGTCCGCAATTGCTTATCGAACAGGTTGCCGCTATTCTACCGTGCTGGCTCTCGAAAATGTTTCATCGCGGGGCATAAAAGCGCTCGCAAATGAGGCCCTTCACACGTGCATGGTGTGGCGGCGCACATCGGGTGTTTTAGTGGATGCTTAGCTTAAAGTTATTCGCCTGAACGCCGCTTGCGGCGCGCCTTTGCCAACCGCTTGCAACCAGGCCTTTTGCGCCGGTCCGTCGATCATCCTGCCCGATTAATTAATCGACGATAATCACCTTCAGTTTCATTTCACGTCATTCACGTAATTTCACGCACCTCACGACCGATGCCGCCTACCGTATTCATCGTTTCCGATGGCACCGGGATCACTGCCGAGACATTCGCGCATTCGATCCTGTCCCAGTTCGACCAGAAATTCCGGCTCGTGCGCGTGCCGTTCGTCGATTCGACCGACAAGGCGCATGCAACCATCGCGAAAATCAACGAGGCGGTGTCGCTCGATGGCCGTCGTCCGATTGTGTTCACCACGCTGGTGGACAGCGCGTCGAACGAGATCGTGCAGCGTTCGAATGCGCTGGTGTTGAACATGTTCCAGACCTTTATCGAGCCGTTGGAACTGGAACTCGACATCAAGTCGACGCACGCAATGGGCCGGGTTCACCAGAACGCGGATACAGACGAGTACAAGAACCGGATCGAGGCGATCAACTTCTCGCTGGCGCACGACGACGGCCAGTCGAATCGTAACCTGTCCGATGCCGATGTGATCCTGGTGGGCGTGTCGCGTAGCGGCAAGACGCCGACATCGCTTTATCTGGCCATGCAGTACGGGGTTAAAGCCGCGAATTACCCGTTGATTCCGGAAGATTTTGAGCGCGGGCGCTTGCCGACGCCGTTGCGTCCCTATCGGGAGAAGATGTTTGGGTTGTCGATCGATCCGCAGCGGCTGGCGGAGATTCGCAACGAGCGGCGCCCCGGGAGCAAGTACGCGGCGCTGGAGAATTGCCGTTACGAGATCAACGAAGCCGAAGCGATGATGAAGCGTGAGGGGGTCAAGTGGTTATCGTCGACGCACAAGTCGATTGAAGAGATTGCCACGACCATCTTGCAGGAGATTCGGTTGGAGCGGCCTTCGTATTATTAGTATCGGTCGGCCAAGTAAAAAGCCGTTTTCAACTTTCGTTGAAAACGGCTTTTTTGCGGGCGCTTAGCGCATGACTTTTGCGCGCTGCTGCCGGCACTGCTCAAAGATGCACACCGCAGCCGCAGCCGCCACATTCAGCGACTCCATGCCGCCCGGCTGAGGAATCGTCACGCGAAGCGTCGCGTGATCGCGCCAAAATGGCGAGACACCTGCGCCTTCATTGCCCATGACCCAGGCCACAGGCCCGGACAGATCGGCATCGTAGATCGCTTTTGCGCCGTGCGAATCGGTGATGGTGACGAGCACTTGCGCAGCGAGCCGCGACATCAACTCCGCTGGCTCGACGTCCTCGTGAATGCCGAGCAAGAAATGCGCGCCCATACCGGCCCGAAGCACCTTCGATGACCATGCGTACACCGTTCCGGGCGCACAAAAGACGTGCTGAATTCCCGCCGCCGCGGCACTTCGCAAAATGGACCCGACATTACCGGCATCCTGGATGCCGTCGAGCATCATGCAGGTCTGCGTGATGCGCTCGGGCAACGGCGCCACAACCTTCTCGACCAGCAACACCATCCCCACACCATGCACAACACTCGATAGCTGTCCAAACAAAGCATCGGGCAAGGTATAAACGTGCGCAGGATCGATCCGCCCGACGATCTGCCGCGCTTCATCGTGTTGAAGCGCGCCCTCGGTCACCACACACGTCTCAGGCTGCCCGGCTGCATCGAGATAAGCATCGGCGAGATGCAGTCCTTCGAGCAAAGCGTGACCGCTCCGGCGCTGCTGCGCCGTAGAGCCGGCGAGCGCCTTCAACCGCTTGTAGAGCGGGTTATCCCGCGAGGTAATGGATTTCACTTGGGGAGAGATTCAGAACGGAGGAGCGTCGACGCCCTGCTCCGCGGCAGCCGCTTCCAGCGCCTCGGCAGCGACAACCGGCAACACGACGCCCAATCGCGCATGCGCTTCGCGAACAGGCGCAAACGAGCGCCGATGATGCTCGCAAGGCCCATGCTCGAGCAACGCCTTCAAATGCTGTGGCGTGCCGTATCCGGCATGGGCATCGAAACCGTAAACAGGATGGACTTCGTGCAATTGCAGCAGCATCCGGTCGCGTGTGACTTTGGCCAGAATCGACGCCGCCGAAATCTGCGCAATCAGCGCGTCGCCGCCGATAACGGCCACCGAGCGCATCGACAAAGCGGGACACCGGTTGCCGTCGATTTTCGCGACCGTCGGCCTGACCGAGAGCCCTTCCACCGCGCGTTTCATCGCGAGCATGGTGGCGTGAAGAATGTTGATCGTGTCAATTTCCTCGACCGTTGCCAAGGCCACGCAATACGCGAGCGCGCGGTCGACAATCTTCTCGTACAACTCCTCCCGCTTCTTGGCGCTCAGCACCTTGGAATCGTCGAGACCGCGAATCTTGGGTTTCGATGGATCGAAGATCACCGCCGCCGCGACCACCGGACCGGCCAGCGGGCCACGCCCGGCTTCGTCCACGCCGCAGATGATGTCGGACGGAGAATCGAAGTCGAACTCAGGCTGCGGCGTTTTCCGTACCCCGTGCCGAACCGCGCCTTTCGCGACGCTCTTCACCATTACCGCGGCCTCCTCGTTTCCAGCACTTGCGCCACCGCCTCCGCCGCGCGTAACGCCGTGTTCTGACGCAGCGCGTGGTGCATTTCCGTGAAGATTTCCGTGAGTGTCGCGCGGTTCGCCTCGTCGTTCAACTGTTTAAGCGTGGCGTCGGCGAGCGCTTCGGGCGTCGCGAAATGCTGGAGGATTTCCGGCACGACAAATCGCCCGGCGAGGATGTTCGGCAAGCCGACATACGGCAAATATCCCTGCCGCCGCATGATCTGACCCGTCAGCCAAGGCACCTTGTACGAGATCACCATCGGCTTTTTAAGCAGCGCGGCTTCCAGCGTGACCGTGCCACTTTTGACCAGAATGGCGTCGGCGGCGCTCATGGCGACCTGTGCCTTGCCGTCCGTGATAGTCAATGCCAGATCCGGATGCGCGGCAACCAGCGGTTGCAGCAGTTCACGCAACGCGGCGCTCGCCGCCGGCATCACGAAACGTACACCGGGTTCGCGACGCTGCATCAATTCCATCGCGTCGAAAAAGGTCGGGCCAATCAGCGAGATCTCCGAACGCCGGCTACCCGGCAACACGGCGATGATCGGGCCGCCTTCCGGCAAACCCAACTCGCGGCGCGCGCCGTCAACATCGGGCACGAGCGGGATTTCATCGGCGAGCGGATGGCCTACATACGTGGACGCAATGCCCGCCTTCTCCATCAGCGCCGGTTCGAACGGAAACACGCACAGCATGTGATCGACGGCTTTGACGATCTTCTTGATCCGCCCGCCACGCCACGCCCAGATCGACGGACACACGAAATGCACTGTCGGAATGCCGGCATCGCGCAAGGCATGTTCGAGGCCAAAATTGAAATCGGGCGCATCCACGCCGATAAACACCGACGGCGGCTCCGCGAGCAGTTGCCGCTTGAGCTCGTTGCGAATGCCCAGGATCTCGGGAATATGCTTCAGCGCTTCGACGTACCCACGCACGGTGAGCTTGTCCATCGGCCAGTGGGCGTCGAAACCGGCGGCCGTCATGCGTGGACCGCCGATACCGTTGAACCGCGTGCCGGCCGGCAAACGCTCGTTGAGGCCCTCAAGCAGCGACGCCGCCAGCAGATCGCCTGACGGCTCCCCCGCGACCATTGCAATGCGCAGGGGGGCGGGCGCCAGCGTCATCGGGCGCTCGGTCAACGGATGATGCCGCGCTGCGACGCGTCGATAAAATCGGCCAGCGCCGTCACGGGCGCGTCGCCGTCGCCGCCGGCAGACGCCAGTTCGCGCAATTGCGCCTTGGCTTCTTCGAGTGTCGCGCCGCTCTTGTACACCACGCGATACGCCGAGCGCAGCGCCGAAATAGCCTCAGCCGAGAAACCGCGCCGGCGCAGCCCTTCCACATTGATGCCGTGCGGCTCGGCCTTGTTGCCGGCAGCGATCACGAACGGCGGAATGTCCTGCACGAGCGCAGACGCGCCACCCAGCATGGAATGCGCACCGATGCGCACGAACTGATGCACGCCCGACATGCCGCCAACAATGGCGTGATCGCCAATGATCACGTGACCCGCCAGTTGCGCGTTGCTCGACATGATGATGTTGCTACCCAGCTGGCAGTCATGGCCCACGTGCACGTACGCCATGATCCAGTTGTCGTCGCCGATGGTCGTGACGCCCGTATCCTGCACCGTGCCCGTATGAATGGTGGTGAATTCGCGGATGGTATTGCGGTCGCCGATCACGAGCCGGGTCGGCTCGTCCTTGTACTTCATGTCCTGCGGCCGGCCGCCCACCGATGCGTAATGGCCGATGCGGTTGTCGCTGCCCAGGACCGTATGGCCTTCGATCACGCTGTGCGAGCCAATAGTTGTGCGCGCACCAATCTGTACATGCTGGCCGACGATCGCGTAAGGACCGACTTCGACGGATTCGTCGAGCTGCGCGCCCGGCTCGATGATCGCGGTAGGGTGAATCTTGCTCATGCGCCCTCGCTTGCTGTTCTGTTGCTTGGTCTGCCCCGGTCTGCCGCGCCTGTGGCGCGGCCGGCATCACTTCGTGTCGGCGGCCGTGTTTTTCACGGTGCACATCAGTTCGGCTTCGGCTGCCACCGCGCCGTCCACTTCGGCACGCGCGCTGAACTTCCAGATGCCGCGCATATAGCGCTCGAAGTTCACGTTCAGAATCAGTTGGTCGCCGGGTTCGACCACACGCTTAAAGCGCGCCTTGTCGATGCCCACGAAGTAATACAACGTCGTTTCCCGATCGTGCGGTTCCTTTTCGTCGGCGAACGTCAGGAGCGCCGCCGCCTGCGCGAGCGCTTCGAGTATCAGCACGCCAGGCATCACGGGCCGCGTCGGGAAGTGCCCCTGAAAATACGGCTCGTTGATCGTCACGTTCTTGAGCGCTTTGATGCTCTGATGCGGCGTGAGTTCGAGTACTCGGTCGACAAGCAGGATCGGATACCGATGCGGCAGCAACGTGAGAATCTTGTGAATGTCTAGATTGATTTTTTCGGTGCTCATAGTCGTTCTGCTCGCGCGCTTCGCAGCGCGGGTGTTGACTGCGAAGCCGCCCGTTTTGCCGGGCGACTTCGCGTGGGATGCCGGTTTTTACGGTCTTAATGCTTGCCTGACGTGCTGTCCGGGATGCTATCCGGCGTGATGCTTGCGCCTGCCGCCGCTTCGAGTGTCTTGATGCGTTCGCGCAGCTTATCCAGATTACGTACGATCGCGGCGCTTTTGTTCCAGTCGGCGTGATTGACGGCAGGAAAGGCGCTGGTGTACATGCCCGGCTTCAGCAGCGACTTCGACACGCCGGACTGCGCCGTGACGATTACGTAATCCGCCAGCGTCACGTGGCCCGCAATGCCCACCGCGCCGCCGATCATGCAGTGCCGCCCGATGTTCGTGCTGCCCGCAATCCCCGCGCAGCCCGCGATCACCGTGTACGCGCCAATCCGGCAGTTATGCCCGATCTGCACGAGATTATCGATCTTTACGCCTTCTTCGATCACCGTGTCGGCCATTGCGCCGCGATCGATCGTGGTGTTCGCGCCGATCTCCACGTCCTGCGCGACAATCACCGCGCCGACTTGCGGGATCTTGACCCAGTTGCCGGTGCGTGCCTCGCCGTCGCCGACAAAATCCGGGGCGAAGCCAAAACCGTCAGCACCGATCACCGCGCCCGCATGCACAATCACGCGCGCGCCGAGCGTACAGCCGTGATAAACGGTCACGTGAGGGTACAAATGGACGTCGTCGGCCAGCTTCACGCCCCGGCCGATCGAAACGCCCGCATCCAGCTTCACGCGTTCGCCGATCACCGCACCCGCGTCCACACTCGCGTGCGGCCCGATCACGGCGCTCGCCGCAACCTTCGCGCCCGGATGAATAAACGCCGTGGGATGCACGCCTGGCACAACCGGCGGCGTTGCAAGGTCGATGAAAACCTGCGCCACCCGCGCGAAATAAGCGTAGGGATTCGCCGTGACGATAAAGTTACGCCCTTCCGGTGACGCCACTTTCTCAAGGTCAGCAGGCGAAATCAGCACCGCGCCGGCCTGGGTGCTGTCCACTTGCGACAAATACTTCTGGTTCGCGAGAAACGCGAGTTGCGTGGGGCCAGCCTTGTCGAGCGGCGCGAGGCCATTCACGCGATGCGACGCATCGCCAGCTATGTCTCCGCCGAAACGCTGTGCCAGCTCACCGAGCGTGATCGCGATGTCTGATGCCATGCGGTACCGCTCCGTATCAGTTCGAACTGGCTGGATTGGTCGACAGGCTCGCTTGATTTGCGGCCAGCGCCTTCAGCACCTGATCGGTGATATCGATACGCGGACTGACATACACCGCTTCCTGCACGATCAGGTCGTAATGCTGCTGCTCGGCAATCTGCTTGATGACCTTGTTGGCCCGATCCAGCACGGCCGCGAGTTCTTCGTTGCGGCGCTGGTTTAAGTCTTCGCGGAACTCTCGCTGCTTCCTCTGGAAGTCCTGGTCGAGTTGCGACAGATCGCGTTGCTTGGAGGCACGGTCGGCGGGCGCCATGGTGGCGCCGTTCTTGTCCATTGCGTCCGACATGGTCTTCAAGCGTGCTGCCATGTCCTGCAACGCCTTGTCGCGCTTCGAGAACTCCTGTTCGAGCTTCGTCTGCGCCGCCTTGGCCGCTGCCGACTCACGCAAGATGCGATCGGAATTGACGGCTGCAATCCGGGTCTCCTGCGCCTCTGCCTTGGTGGCGCCCATCAGGCCGAGCGTCACCGACATTACAAGCGCCAACGCCACATGTTTCGAAAGCTTACCGGTTCGCAAAGTCTTCCTCACGTTACTTATTTACGCCACTGACTTATGTCACTAAGTTTAGCCACTGAATTCCGCCACTGCGTCAGATGCCCCAGTTCCGCGATAACAGCGGAAAACCGGGTCACTGATATGTCCCGATCGGGGTTTAGAACGCCGTGCCGATCTGGAACTGGAACTTCTGGTACTGGTCGCCGGCGTGCTTGGTCACCGGGAAACCCAGGCTCAACTTGAGCGGGCCGATCGGCGAGATCCACGCCAGACCGAAACCGTAACCATACCGCAGGCCATTCGCGCCCGTGGTGGTGCCACCCTGGCCCGGATCGCCCCAGACGTTACCGCCGTCGAGGAAGGTGAAGACGCGCAACGTGCGGTCATAACCCGTACCCGGCAACGGGAAGGTCAACTCGATGTTA
>Ga0185299_10006640_pt1 | contig 12245 bp, 9 predicted proteins | sample PaiPotPPA55metaG_FD_128002 | JGI IMG/M metagenome (GOLD analysis project Ga0185299, IMG submission 128002) | Iron sulfur acid spring bacterial and archeal communities from Banff, Canada, to study Microbial Dark Matter (Phase II) - Paint Pots PPA... ...
AACCATCTTGCATAATTTTTACGAGCGCAGCTATTTCCCAGCACCGTTGTGGGATAGCCGGTGGATCACCGTGTTGACCACGGTGGCGTTGTTGCCGGCGGCATTGCCATTGGCATTTCGGTTAAGGAAAAAAGGGGTGGAGATTCCTGGGGTTGGGTTCTCACACGTGTATAGGTTATTCCTCAGCCGTCCGGAGCAATTCTTATTTTTTGTACCAATTGTGCTACTGACCTGGCTGTTGGGACTAGAAATGCGGCACGGCATGGTAACGCTGGCGTGGGGAGTAGAGGGTGTGGGGGTTTTCATGCTGGCGTTGTGGCTGAGAGAGCGGAGCTTTCGGCTCACGGGATTGGGGATCTTGCTGCTTTGTGCCGGGAAAATATTGGCTATCGATGTGTGGGCGCTGGACCCGCGCGATCGCTATTTGACGTTGATCGTATTGGGAGCAGCGCTGTTGTTGGTATCGTTTTTGTATACGCGTAATCGCGAGAAATTTCGGCAATTTCTATGAATCGATGGGTGTTATTGGCGGGCATTGTGATTTTAGGCGCAGCGGCGGTCGTGTTGACCCAGAAACGGAGAGTAGATGTACATGCGAGTCCCGCGGCGTTGCTCAACTTTGTGGCTGACAGTGAGCGGGACTTGCTGCGGATGCCGACGGATTTCACGCGCATGCCGGATCAAGAAGAAATTCGTATTGGGAATGAGTTGGCGAGCTTATATGTAGAGAGACAGGGTACAAAAAAAGTCTCGGACGAAGACCTTGTTTCCGACTATTTAACACGGGTCGGGGAGCAGGTGGCTAAAGGCGCGCACCGCAAGCTACCCTACCAATTTCATTACCTTACGCAACAGGGGATGGTGAATGCCTTTGCGCTACCGGGCGGCCACGTCTTCGTAGGCGCCGGGTTGCTTGCGTTAATGGACAGCGAGGACGAATTGGCGGCTGTACTGGGGCACGAAATCGAGCATATCGACCACTACCACTGTGCCGAGCGGGCACAACGAGAGTTGGCCTTGCGGCATATCCCTCTGGGAGAACTGATTTCTCTACCGATGCAGGTCTTCGAGGCTGGATATAGCAAGGATCAGGAGCTAGAAGCCGACCGCGAAGGTGTCCGATTGGCGGTGGCGACGGGATACTCGGCGAGTGGCGCCATACGGATGTTCGAAGCCTTCGCGCGCTTGCACGAAGAATACGATGGCACTGATAAGACGCCTCAGGACGAAGCGGCGCGCGTGGCGCGACAAACACTGGAAGGATATTTTCGATCGCATCCCCTACCGGCGGAGAGAATCGCCCAAATACAGAAACTGATCGCCAGTGAGAACTGGGGCGTGCGGGCGGAACGCGATTTGCAAGTCGCGTTTATTTTCAGGACGGCGAAGGCGCAGGACGCTTTACACGCCGGGAATTATAAACAGGCGGAAGAACTGGCAAATCATTCTTTAGTGTTGCGGCCCGACCAGCTCAAGACGCTGGAGGTTCTGGCATCGGCGCAGTTCAGTCAGGCAAATTTTTCGGGTGCGACCAAAACGTTCCGCAGGATTCTACAGATAGAGCCAACGAACTCGGAGATGATCACCTCGTTTGCACGGGCGTTGGCGGCAGCGGACAAGAAAAGCGCGGTGAGTGAGTTTCAATCGTGGGCAAGCGGACTTACAGTGGCGAAGCCGCTTTCGGAGCAAGTGTCAGCGGCGGGACTGGAGTTGTTGAGTGGAAAACAAGAAAGCCCGCAGCAGCTTGAGAAAGTGTTGCTACAAGACGGAAGCCCGCAGGCTGCCGAGGGATTGGGAGAGCTGGGGTGGTGGCACTATCTCGCCGGGGAGTATCCTCGCGCGGTCGAATTATTGGGACTAGCTGTCGAGCGGAGTCCCGACGATAGGAGGTGGCGCCTGCGTCTCGGTTGGGCAGACATTGAAGTGCGGCAGTACAGCGACGCTTTGGGGATATTGGACAGTGTGACGTATGCGCCTGGAACGGAGTCTGAAAAAGCGATGGCACGTGCGGTGGTCCGATGGCGAGCTGGAGGGAAAGATAAGGCGATGGAGGATTTTGGTGAGGCCATCAAAGAGTCAAAGGCGGAATGGCAAAATTCTCAATTAATGAAAGCTCTTTACTCACCGATGACCGCTCAGAGTATCGCGCAGATGAATGACGAAGCTCAGCGCCGAAGCGAGAAACCGAACGCGGACGCAGCCCATCATAGGCCATGACAATCGCGAGACGACGGATTGAGCCCAGCTTAGGCAGAGAGAGATCGCACTGTTTGGCCAGATGATTCCTCAAGTAATTCCAGAGCGCGGATCCCTATTCACCGGAATGTCGTGCAATTTCTCGGGTGCGCGAGCAACTCGGCAGGATTTTTTTTCGCCGTGTCCGACGATTCGATTCGAACAATTCAACCGAAACCGCTTTTTGAATTTCGATCTTTTTCGCCATGCAAACTTTCTGCTGAAAGTGAAGTGAAGTCCGCTGGAAGTAACATGTAACTAGCCTAGCTTCGCGCTCGCCGTTACCCTCGCTTGCTAGTTTGCCGAAAGGATCCGAACGAGCCGCCCGCCTTCGAAAATTACATTCGGCTATATAATTCATTTATTGTGATTAGCTTGGCCAGTCCCCTGGGGGACGCTGCTAGTGCAGATTTCCAATGCGATGCTGCGGTGTGTCGTGTTCCTCTATGAAAGCGGAGCGGACGGGAAGCGCCGTCTCGTTGGGACGGCCTTCGTCGTATCGATGTACCTACCAGGCGTGCCGAGGACCGAGCGAGGCACGTATCTGATGACAGCCAAGCACATTGTTGAAGCCGTTCACCGCGTCGGCAAGCAGCTTTACGCGCGTGTGAACAGTAGGGGACCGTTGGAAATGGCACTGTGGGCCGAGGCGCTCTACGAGCAAGAGCGGCGCGAAAAAGCTGGCGACAAGACAGATATAATCCGTGTTTTCGAAGAGCTTCGCGCGAATCCTCCCGAATCGGTCGTCCTACTGGCGGAAGCGATGTCGAACCAAGAGCCGTCCCTAATTGAGGGTGTTAAATTTGTGGATCTTGGCGGGCCGGAAAACTGGATTTTCCACGAAAATCCGATCGTTGATGCGGCCGTGCTTCCATGGCAACCTGCGGCGGCCGAGGACGTATGGCCCTTCCCGATCAAAGATTCCGTAACGCCCGAGCTGATTGCGAGAGAGGGGATTGGGCTCGGTGAAGATGTGTTCGTTGTTGGACTCTTCTCACCTCGCGCTGGGCAGACGCGAAACATCCCGATCATTAGGGTCGGTAACATTGCGGCGATGCCCGACGAACCCATTGAGACTGCTACGGGGCGACAGGAGGCGTACCTGGTCGAGCTGCTCTCCATCGGTGGATTGAGCGGATCACCCGTGTTCACGTACCTCGGAGGCATTCGTCGTGAGCCTTCGAAAGATGAAAAAATAAGCGTGACGGCTCGGGCCGGAGCTATCTACCTGCTCGGACTCATGAATGGCCACTGGGGTATAGGCTCGGCACATGTAGATGCGGTCCAGGACGCACTGGACGGCGGAGACCGCGTGAATATGGGAATTGCTATCGTCGTGCCGATCGCGCGGCTTTTGGAAATTCTGGATTACCCGAGGGCGCGGGCCGCTTGGGATAGCATCGGACGTTGATATCCGACAATTATTTCTTCGACTTCGGCTAAATCGATCAATGGATCACCTCTTCCGCGTCGATTTTTATTTTCGTCACGCGCACTTCACCGCCGCCGCGATCGACATCACGGGAACCGTCACGCATTCGCGTCCACGTTTCACTTACTCCGAATCGGAGGGCGGCCAAAATGTTTCTGCTACATTGCGGTATCTGAATCGAGGGACGGCCAAAATATTCCTCTTCTCAGTACTCGGACGCGCGCCGAAAAGACGGGCGGAAATTCAAGAACACTGGCATGGCAGTCATGAATCACCGAACATAGCAATCCGGCGAGACGACAACGGTTTGTCGGTTTCCCCACCTCAACCCAGCGCCTTTCTGCGAACTGCATTGCGAGGGTTTCCTCTGTAGAGAAGCAGCCGGAATCTATTCTCAGGATCATCGCGAGCGACATTTCTGGCACCTCCGATTTGAGATCATTTTGGAAAAAAGCGGGCTATTGAGGCGGCCCAACTGACTCCAGAGATTTTTTAATTGAGATCGTCCCGCATGAAACTGTCGAAGCAAAATCGCTCGATTGTACTTCGATGCCGATTTCCGCTGACATTTCTTTCTGAATTTGACGTCGCGAATCAAAAAATCCGCGATTTGCGCTTGTCGAGGACTCAATTTCACGATCATCCGCGTTCCCCTAGATGCGAAACGAAATCAACAAAAAAACTGGTTACGCTAGACCGAGATCGACCGCGCCGTCACCCTCGTTCGAGGTCTTTGCCAAAGGACCCGCCGGCTAGCCAAGGATTTAAGTTCTTGAATACATGAGATATGGCTGGGCCAGCTGGAAAGGCACCCGCAGCGAAGCTTGAGCGAGGGAGATACCTTAGGGACAGCCCGTTTGCTGATTCAAAATTGATTTCGGCCTTCGAACTGGTTCCCGCGTCAGAGGCTATGTAGGACTTTCCGCCAGGAACCAGGTCCAGCGCTCGGTTTGACCAATCCAAACCTCGATCATGCTGGACTTCTCCACGTCGTTGTTCATCGCTGATCGATCGGATTCTTAAACCATCTTTGTTTGGTTCTCCGACGCAATATTCTATGTCGTCAAAACCATGGGAGATCTCTTTGCCGTGCACAGGATTAGCGCGATCAAAAGCACGGTGGCCCCCAGTATCCCGAACCTCTTAAAGTGAAATACCATGGCCGCGCCAATTCCGGCCCCCAAAACAAAAGCGATCCAGATTCTGCAGAGCAGGCCTATTTTTGGAGGAGTTCCAACAGGCGAGGGCGATCCAGAAACGTATTTTTCAGCCTCCGTGGAGATCAGGCTGGTAATCATCCCTGTAAGATAAGTCGTGTGCACGCTGATGCCACCCACGCGACGAAATGTTCCGTTTTGCAGCCCGAGTGCCAGCGACACAAAAATCACAAATATTTCAACTCGGCAGGTCATACCCGATGCCCAAGCCAAGGCAGCGCCCACTGTCAGAATCACTTCTATCCCCATGATGGTAGGAAGCAACAGCCACGATGGCCACACCTTTAAGGGTCGCGCGATAAACACACTCAGCACAACTCCTAACAAAAAAGTGGCAATGGCCGAGAGAGGTCCGAGCATAGCCCGCCAATCCTCTGCCGCTACAGCAATTGCCCCAAGTACCAAATTGCCGGTCACGTGTCCGGTGAACGTCTTGGCGAGAACGAAGCTCGCCGCGTCGCCATAGCCACCAATAAAGGCAAGTCCAAACGAAAGCCACGCGTCAGCGGGCTGATCAGATGCGCTCATGAAGCCTCCCAGATCAAATCTGAAAGCGGAGAAGGATCGTCAAGAAATCTTTATAGCTGAACTCTTTGAAGATTCATTTTCTTGATTCTCGTGGCGAAGAGGCTATTCCCGCGGCTATCTAACCTTTGCTCAACCACAGAATAGTTGGAACGGTAATGGCCAAGGCGAGGGTTGAGATCAAAAGCATCGATGCGCTTTCAGATTGCGCCGCCTTGTACCGTGCCGCAAAGAGCACCACCACCGTAGCCAGCGGAAAACTGCAGCACACCAGAGCCTCCCGCGCGAAGGGACTGACGACGTGCAACAGATGCAATAGGGCGAACAGAATAGCGGATTGGATTGTCACTCGAGCAAGTGAACCCGCGAAAACTCCAGGGGAAAGGCGAACCGGATGAGACGCCAAGACGAGACCCACAGCAAAAACCGCTACACCGGAAGTTGCCGAGCCAATCAACTCAAAGCAGCTGGCTACCACCGCCGGCAGATGGATACTCGCGAGGACAACAGCGATTCCAAGGATTGGCGCCCACAACAGTGGTGATTTCAGGCCTGCACTTATTCCCGTTAGAACGGCGCTCGGCTTCGAAGGATCAGTCGCGCCCTGCTTCTGCTTCGCCGCTGCGTCCATTTCCAGTAGAACGACTGCCAGCGGTACTGTCAGGTTGATTGCTAATGCCACAAGTCCGACAGTCCCCGCGCTGGTAGGCCCCAGGAGAGGTTCAAGAACAGCAATGCCAAATACGGGAGTCGCCGACGTCGACAGCATCAGCGCATAGATGATTGCGGGAGTCCCTCGCAGAGATTTCACAAGTCCCAGAGCGAACCAGGAGACGAGAAAAAGACCGGCATGAGAAAGAATCAATGCCAGAACCAGGCGGCCTTGCTGTAACAGGAGATCTTTGCGGATGTCCGTCATACTGACAAACAAAGAAGCCGGCAGCGCGAAAGAGAGCGCAAGCTTGCTCAACCCGGCAGCCTGATCAGGATCAAAAGAATTGCGCTTGCCGGCAATATAACCGAGCGCCAACACAAAAAATACCGGCAGTAGTGCCCCCACGAGTCCGCCGATGTTCATGAAAGACTCCTTTCTGCGTTTGCTAGAATTCCACCTTTGTTCTGAATCCAAAAACGACAGCGAGATGCGCGCCTCCTCCAACGTTCGCGTAGTACTGAACCACTGGCTGCAAAAGCATCATTGGTAAAACGTCGAGCAGAGTGTTGAACTCAACACCCTGCTCGGTCTTCCAGCGAGGCGCGCCGGGCGGGAGGAACTGTGGGCTCAGACTATTCCGCACGTATCCCAGTGACATCGTGTTGTGAATGTGCAGAGGCAGCGGTTCGTTAAAGCGCAGTCCGGCAGTCAGCAAGGTGTAGTTGCGGTTGATGCTCGGAGGGCTCCAGTCGTACGCAAACGTCGCATCCAAACCTCTCGCTTCTTTTGGGTCCACTCGCCAGAGAGCCTGGCTCGCCATCCAGTACAAGAGGTAGTTGCCCGACCGCGGTGTTACGCTCGTCGGCGCCGTAAACTTTCCGGGATTGTAGGAAGCGCCGAACTGGTAGAGCCCGGAATATCCTTTGCGACTCTCGACGTTGTCGAAGGCCCGAATGGATGAAGCCTTTTTCCCCGGAGTAAATCCAATCTCCGAAACACTCATCGGAGTTCCGTTGAATTGCGGAACCAGTCCCGTCGGGTTTTGTGAGAAGGGCAAGCGGACCTCGGCCAGCACCATCGATTTCACGTAAATGTTGTGAGTCGGAGCCACACGAATTTCCATCGCTGGCGTCGACGGTGGATCGAAGGACTCCAAGTCTGTGAACAGGTTGCCCAACGCATACCCGATCGGCTCGAAGATGAAAGAAGCCGCGTAGTGCTGAGCCCCGTAAAAATCCTGGCCAGCGAACTGGCCAACGCGTGCAGTGATTCGTTCATCCAGCCAGCGCTTCTCGATCCACCACGAGTCGAGGCGGCACGTATTCGCGCTGGACATCCCGCTAGGGCTGGTCAGAAGACCCAGATACGCTCCGAGATTGCCGCCGCCCTGCCAGAGCGCGGTCGCATGGAAGTACCATCCCTGCTGACCGATCAACGCGCCAAGATCGACGTCGAGCGTTCCGCGGAATCGGTTCCAACTCGCAAATCGCTCTTGCTGCTCGCTCTTGATGTTCCAGAGGGAATCGCTGACGTACTGAAAATCGAATTTCACACCGCGCTCCAGCAGACGCGTGCGCTCGCCGCCCCAGTCTCCAAACAGATGCCCGTGCGGCCCCTGACCCGTTTCGTGACTGTCCGGGCCGGGGACCGGTTCCTCTTGCGGAGTTTGCGAACGCACCGGAACAGCGAACAGGCAAACGCCCATAAAAAGGAAAAATAGGAATCGACACTGTCGAACAGACAAGCGACACATCTCCTCACCGCCCATGACGATTGGTCTGGCGTCCCGATGACAAAGCTGGTGGATTGTTGACGCGAACTTACGGTGCGGCGAACCAACCAGGTTCGCCGCACTTGTTCTCAGGCGCTAGCGGCTAGACCTTCCGCTTCGTTTACGTATTCCGGCTTGTAGACCTGCTTGCGAATGAACGCAACCATGTCGGTTGGACGAGGAACGGTAGCCAGGCTGGAGTCGAATACGAGTTTTGCAACTCGCGCGGCAGTTTGGATCTCGGCCTCGAGAATATTCGACTGCAGCGGGTACAAGAGACCCTGCTTGAGCAATTCGGACGGCACCTGGTCCGCCACCGCCTGCCCAGCCTCAATGAACATCTCGTCCGTAACTCGCTTCGCTTGTGTGGCGAAGATCGCCATGCCGACTGCCGGGAATATGTAGAAATTGTTTGCTTGTCCTGGCAGAAATGTCTGGCCGCTATAGTGGACCGGCGCGAACTGCACTCCGGCTGCGTAGATCGCTTTGCCTTTTGACCAGGTATACGCCTGCTCGGCCGTGCATTCGGCATGCTCGGTCGGGTTCGATAGCGCAAGGATCACCGGGCGCTCATTGATTCTCGCCATCGTCTCGATAACTTTTTGATTGAAGGCGCCACCGATCGTGCTCACTCCGATAATTGTGGTCGGTTTGATGCTCTCGATCGCCGCGATGAAATCCCGCGTGGGCGCGTGCTGGTGAGCGTACGGCTTCTGAAAGTCGAGCAAGTCCGTGCGGGTTGACTCGAGCAGCCCGTTGATGTCGAACATGTAGACGCGCGACTGCGCTTCCTTGAGACTCATGCCCTGCGCCACGAGCGCGGAGCACAGCAAATCGGCAAGTCCAATGCCAGCTGAGCCGGCGCCAAGGAACAAGTATTTTTCGTCTTTCAGTTTTGTGCCCTTGATCTTCGCTGCGTTGATCATCCCTGCGAGAGTGATCCCCGCCGTGCCTTGCACGTCGTCGTTGTAGACGCAGTACTGGTCCCGGTAGCGCTTGAGCAGGTGCACCGCGTCCGCACCCGTCCAATCCTCGAAGTGAATGCAACATTTTGGGAACACTTCCTGCACTGCTTCGACGAATTCATCGACAAACGAATAAAGATCCGCGGTGGCCGGGCGGGTCTTGCGCATTCCCAGATATAAAGGATCGTGCAGGTATTGCTCGTTGTTGGTGCCAGCGTCGAGATACATAGGCAGCAGGTACTGCGGAGGTACTCCGGCGCACGCGGTGTAGAGTTGCAGCTTGCCGATAGGAATGCCCGCGCCATTTGCGCCCAGATCACCAAGGCCGAGAATTCGGCCTCCATCCGTGACGCAGATGAACCGAACATCTTTCTGCGGCCAATTTTTCAGAACGTCCTTCACCTTCCCGCGGCGCGTGATCGAGAGATACATGCCGCGCGGTTGACGGTAAATATGGCCGAACTTCAAGCATACTTCGCCGATGGTCGGGTCGTACACAATCGGGAGAAAGCGCGCCGGGTCAGACATGACCGTTCGATAGAAGAGCGTTTCGTTGTGATCGAGCAGATTGTTGAGATAAATGTAGCGTTCGAGGTCTGTGTCCTTCTTGCTGAGCTGCACCATCACGCGTTGCAACTGCAGTTCCTCCGTCTCCGTTACGTCGGGTACCAGTCCAACAAGACCGAGCGCCTGCTTCTCGGCTTCGGTGAAAGCGGTGGACTTGTTGAGCGATGGCTCATGAAGTAATTCGATTCCGCGCTTGGTAGTGCTAGTCATGTTCATTTCCTCTCTTTCTTTTTAATTCAGGGTATGTGATTTTTCTGCTTCGCGATTAGGCGGCAGCCGTAGCCACATAGGGTTTGACCATTTTTTTCGGGTCGACCACCCGATCAAATTCAGCTTCTGTCACGAAGCCGAGCTTCAACGCGGCGGCCTTCAATGTGAGGTCGTTGTTTAGCGCGTAGTGCGCAATCTTCGAAGCCTTGTCGTAGCCAATGACCGGCGAGAGCGCCGTCACAAGCATCAGCGAACGATCCACGTATTCGTTGATCTTCTTCACGTTGGGCTTGGTTCCCTCGACCAGGAATTTGCGGAAGTTGGTACATCCGTCAGTCATGATCGTGATGGAGTGCGTAACGTTGAAAATGATCAAGGGTTTGTAGACATTCATCTCCAGGTAGCCGCCTGCACCACCGAAGCCCACGGCCACGTCGTTGGCCATCACTTGCACGGCGATCATCGTGAGAGCTTCGGCCTGAGTGGGATTTACCTTGCCCGGCATGATCGAAGAGCCGGGTTCGTTCTCCGGAATCTTCAGTTCGGCGAAGCCCGCTCTCGGACCGCATGACATCAGTCGGATATCGTTGGCGATTTTGTAGAGTGAAACGGCCAGTGTGCGTAGTGTTCCTGAAAGCTGGACCTGCGCATCGTGAGCGCCCTGCACCGTGAATTTGTTCGGCGCAGTGACAAATGGCAGGCCGGTAAGCTTGGCGATCTCGGCCGCAGCTGCTTCGGCGAAGCCGGGCGCTGAATTGATTCCGGTGCCCACCGCCGTTCCGCCGAGCGCGAGACGGTAAATGCCCGTCAGCGCATCTTCGATACGTTCGAGATCGTCCGCAAGCATGCCCTCGTAGCCCGACCACTCTTGCCCGAGCGTCAGTGGCGTGGCGTCTTGCATGTGTGTGCGGCCGATCTTGACGATGTCCTTCCACTGCTCGACCTTCGCCGCGATTGCATCGTGTAGCGCCTTCACCGCGGGGATGAGCCGTTGCTTCACATTGACTGCCGAAGCGATGCACATTGCGGATGGAAACGAGTCGTTCGATGACTGTGCCATGTTGACGTGATCATTTGGATGAACCGGGGCCTTGCTCCCAAGCGGCGTTCCAGCGATCTGGCAGCAGCGGTTGGAGATGACCTCATTCACATTCATGTTGAATTGCGTTCCGCTGCCGGTCATCCAGACGTGCAACGGAAACATTTCGTGATGCTGCCCCGCGAGGATTTCATCGCAGACTTGAACGATCAACTTGTGACGCCGGTCATCGAGCCGTTTGCCGGCATAGTTGGCATTGGCGGCGGCTTTCTTCAACGTAGCGTATGCCGTAATCATCTCCCTTGGGATTAAGTCCTTGCCGATGCTGAAGTGTTCAAGCGAGCGCTGCGTCTGGGCGCCCCACAGTTTGTCCGCTGCAACATCTACTTCGCCGAGGCTATCGGTTTCTTTGCGAATGTCCGTCATCTTCTTTCTCCTTCACTTTTCTTTGTTCTCTGTTCTCGCTGACTTCCTGGTTTCTTTTCCTCGTATTTATTTCGGGTTTTCCAAGTCTTATATGGCGTTAATTTGAGCGGCCTAGACTGCACGTTTCGCCGTAGCTTTCCCAAGAAAGCTCGTCAATTCAGCGTTCACTTCGTCCGCGTGTGTCCAGGTTATGCAGTGCGGCCCTTCCTTCACCACCGATAGGCGTGCTCCCTTGATCAGCTTAGCAGTCCGCGCACCCGAGGCCGTGATGGGCAGAATCCTGTCCGCGTCCCCGTGAAGAACCAGTGTTGGAACATCAATCTTGTTCACGTCCTTACGGAAGTCTTCATGCCAGGTTGGCACGCAAGCGAGACTGGCCGTGGCTGAGGCGCCGGCTGCTACGTTCCAGCTTGCCTGCACAACCTGTTCGCTAACACGCTTGTTGAGAAGGAGGTCGGTGTTGTAGAAATTCTTGAAAAACTCTGTGAAGAACGCATAGCGATCCACGACGACAGCTTTCTGTATCCCCTCGAAGACACTGCCGTCGACCCCTTCGGAATTGTCTGGCGTTTTCAGAAGGAACGGCGGGACTCCAGAAATGATGACCGCCTTGCTCACGTCCTTTGATCCGTATTTCCCCAAGTAGCGCGCCACTTCGCCGCCACCCATCGAGAAACCAACCAGCGCGAATTCACGTAATTCGAGATGTGTGATCAGTTTGTGCAGATCCTCGGCGAAAGTGTCGTAGTTGTAGCCTATTGTTGGCTGGCTGGATTTGCCGAATCCTCTGCGGTCATAGGTGATGACGCGATGCCCTGCGTCCAGAAGAGCTGGCACCTGTTTTTCCCACGAAGCACCGCTCAGTGGATATCCGTGAATCAGGACAACCGGCTGACCAGAACCGTGGTCTTCATAATGGAGATCGATCTTGCTCGAGTTTTCCCTACCGACAGTTACGTATGACATTGAACTTCTCCTTTCTCGTTTGTGATGTTACGACCGACCAAAGTGATGCGACTTGAGTTCGCGCCTAACTCATCGCCGTTCTCCCGCGATCCACTCGCGGATACCATAACGGAGAAGCCGTCAATGCTGGTTGGCAGCATAAGGCGCGTTCTGCATGATGCGAACGTCCATCGACTCAGTAACCGCTACTCCAACCGCCTCTCCTGTGTCGCCATTGATGAGGCGTGAGGGACCTTC
>Ga0185299_10006641_pt1 | contig 12239 bp, 13 predicted proteins | sample PaiPotPPA55metaG_FD_128002 | JGI IMG/M metagenome (GOLD analysis project Ga0185299, IMG submission 128002) | Iron sulfur acid spring bacterial and archeal communities from Banff, Canada, to study Microbial Dark Matter (Phase II) - Paint Pots PPA... ...
AAAGTCGCCCGATGTTTCCGACAGTATCCGTAGATCGCTTGATCAAGCTGGCTTTAAAGACGTTTCCGTATCGCAGGATCGCGACAAAGGTGTCGTGACTCTCACGGGAAACGTCCCGGCCGATGCTAATAAGGCACAAGCCGAGTCCATTGCCAAGTCGATCGCAACCGGGCAGGTCGTTGCGGACCAGATTGTCGTGCTTCCTCGCGGTAACGAAAGCGACACAAAGACCGTGAACTCGGATCTGGACAAAGGCATCGAGAAGAACCTGGATGCCGCCCTCATCCAGTACAAACTTCAAAAAGGCGTCAAGTACCAAGTCAAGAGTGGGGTTGTAACCTTGACCGGTGAGGTTGGTTCAGAATCCAGGCGCGCGCAGGCTGAAAAAGTTGCGTCGAAGATCCCGAACGTTCAGCAAGTGGTGAACGAGTTGCAAGTCAAGGATCAAAAAGCAAGCTCCATGCGTTAGGCACCGTGAACACGAGTGCGACTGTGCAAGTCTTCCCGAAACCAACGCCGAAGGGGGCGCGCCGCGCGTTTCCGTGGAGATGGATCGGCATAGTCGTTCTCGTGTTGTTAGCCGGCGCGACAGTGGCGATGCGATTGGTAATCGCCCACTCTGAGCCGATCCTGCGAACTCGAATCGTTGAGACTCTGTCGAATCGCTTTGGAAGCAGGGTGGAGCTGGCGAGTTTTCATGTTTCCGTGGTCGACGGGATTGAAGTTTCAGGCGGCGGCCTCAGCCTTTTCGGAAAGGATGATCCCAACCCACACGCACCGGGAATTCAACCCCTCATCAGTATCCAGGAATTCCGCTTTCAAACCGCACTGCGAAGTTTGTTCCGTTCCCCAATGCACGTGGAGAGCGTGTATGTGCAGGGTCTGGAGATAAACATCCCGCCTAGAGAAAATCGTCGGCAGGTAACGGACATGGGTGCAAGAGCGCGGAAAATGTCCATCGTCGTCGACAGGTTCATTTGCTCAAATACAAAATTAGTGATCAACACTCTAAGGCCGGGCAAGCTACCCCTGGAATTTGCCATCAGTGACTTGAACCTGCAGGAGATTGGTCCGGGCCAACCTCTCCAGTTTAATGCCACCCTGATCAACCCGAAGCCCGTGGGGACCGTTCAGTCGAAGGGCCTGTTCGGCCCTTGGCAGGAAGAGAGCCCCCGCGATACGCCGGTCCAGGGGAACTATTCCTTCAGCGACGCCGATTTGAGCACAATCAAAGGCATCGCAGGAACGCTTTCATCCACTGGTGAATACTCGGGGACTCTAAGCAATATCGTCGTGCAGGGAAAAACCGACACGCCAGATTTTCGGATTGCGAGCAGCGGACACGCGGTGTCGCTGCACACGGAGTTCCATGCCATTGTCGACGGTACAAACGGAGACACGTATCTCCAGCCGGTGCATGCAACCTTCCTTCAATCGTCTTTTACGGCGGAGGGGTCGGTGGTCCGGGTGAGCGAACCGAACGGGCACGATATAGAGCTCGAGGTCGTCTTGGATCATGCGCGGATTGAAGACTTGCTCAAACTGGGCGTGCACACGGACCCGCCGATAATGAGCGGTCCGGTAGAAATGAAGACGCGAATGGGCCTTGCTCCTGGCGATGGTAGTGTGGCCGACAGGCTAAAGTTGGCCGGCGCCTTCCATGTGCCGCGGTCGCACTTCACGAGCGAGAAAGTGCAGCAGAAGGTCGACTCGTTAAGCCTGCGCAGCCGGGGAAATCCCAAGCAGGCGCGGGCGCACGTGGAGGAAGACGTTCCGGTTGATTTGCGAGGTGTGTTCACTCTGAAGGACGGACTTCTGTCTTTCTCTTTGCTTCATTTTCTTATCCCAGGAACGCATGTCGAAATGACTGGCGACTATAGCTTAGACGGAAAAAAGTTCGACCTTCGTGGCAAGGCCCGCCTTGAAGCAAAGCTCTCGCAAATGACGACCGGTTGGAAGTCAGTTCTACTGAAGCCCGTCGATCCGTTCTTCAGCAAGGACGGAGCGGGTACCGAAGTTCCTATTCGCATTACAGGCACGGAATCGGAACCGCGCTTCGCCCTCGATTTCGGCCACAAACACGACCGTGATAACATCGGCAAGAACAGCGTTACAGGGTCAAAGCGCGAGTAGCAGCATAGGGGTGCAGACGTAAAATGCATTCTTATGGATTCCAATTGGTTTTCTAAATGAGGACCATCCATGAGCGATAAGCCAAACACAACTCTGCCCGCAACTGTCGAAAAGGTCATCCAGTCTCCGTCTCCAGAAATACCCGAGAAGGCTCAGATCGCAGTGGAAGGGGCGGATCACCTCTACCGGGAGCTTCGCATCGAAAATACTTTGACCACCGAGAATGGCGACACGGTCCGCCTCAAGCCCGGCGCTGAGGTAGAAGTCACCATTGAAGCGGAACCAGAGGCAACGATCCCGAAGAGCGATGGAAACAACCAACCCGCTTCGCGGCCGTGACCAGGGCAGCGCTACGCTCAAGGCCAGTCTTCCCTACTGTGAACAATGTATGCCTTTTGAAGTCAGAGAATGGCATTCTGGACATGGCGAGGAAACCGAACGTCTGACTACTTTCAGATGGACCGGCAAATCCAGTGAGAAGCAGATGCACAGCACAAAGACCGCAACTGCACATTGCAGACAGACGGAGATGTACAAAGGTTCCTGGTCCCGACGGGGAAACCATCAGCACGGCGTACAGTTTTATTCTCAGGATAAGTTCCTGCTTGAGGAGCTGAGCGAATATATCGGCCATGCGCTCACAGCCGGGGACGCCGCCGTTGTGGTTGCCACGGAACAACACCGTGACGCTCTGCTGCCGTCGCTAACCGCTCGCGGACTCGATGTTCCTGCACTCCTCGCTGATGGACGATTTGTTACCCTGGATGCACAGCAAGTGCTTGCTGCCTTCATGTCGGACGAGTGGCCTAACGATGCTCGGTTTAAGTCTGTCGTCGGTGAGATTGTTACCCAGGCTCTAGCCTGCTCTGGTAGTGTGCAGCCACGAGTGGCGATATTCGGAGAAATGGTCGCGTTGTTGTGGGCAGAGGGCAAGACTGAGGCTGCGATTCATTTGGAGCAGCTCTGGAATGGACTAGCCCGCACGAAGCCCTTCTCCCTGTTCTGTGCATATCCGATAAGCAGTTTCAGCCGGGAAGAAGATGGGGAACTGCTCCTAAGAGTCTGCAGTGAACACTCCGCTGTAATTCCGACCGAAGGATATGTAGGTCTTGACAGCGAAGATCAGCGTCTGCGCAGTATTACGCAGTTGCAGCAAAAGGCAAAGGCTCTCGAGACCGAAGTCGCCGAACACAAGCGACTCCGGCAAGAACTCGAGTTCCGCGTTCAAGCACGTACCGCTCAGCTCCAAAGCAAGAACGTTCAGCTTCTGGACGAAGTCAAAAAGCGTGAGGACGCCGAAACCAGTCTTCGCACGCTGACCAGCCAGCTGATGCTCATCCGAGATGAAGAACGCCGGCGCGTGGCGCACGAACTGCACGAAAGTACCGCCCAAGTTCTCGCTACTTTGGCCATGAACCTGAGAGTGCTCGGGGAAGTGGATCGGGCGGATGACACTCGCGAGTCGAAGTTAATCGGCGAGAGTGCAAGGCTGGTGGATAACCTGCTGGGTGAAGTTCGCCAGCTCTCGCATCTATTGCATCCACCTACGTTGGAGGAAATGGGGCTGTCATCGGCGATTTGCTGGTTTGCCGAAAGATTTGCGAAGCGCAGCAACATACACGTCACAATCGAAATCCCAAGTGACTTCGGCCGGCTTTCGCGCGAGAAGGAAATCGCGCTCTTTAGAGTCGTTCAAGAATCTCTCGTGAATGTGCATCAGCATTCAGGAAGCACGACAGCGACCGTTCGCATCAGCAAGTCTTCGGGCCATATCCGTGCTCAGGTAAGTGATATGGGGAAAGGCATTTCGAGGGAACCATCGAGTGCCAGCTCGGGGGTTGGGATCAAGGGAATGGCCGAAAGGTTGCGGCAGCTGGGGGGAGTGCTCAATGTGTTCTCGAATGGCGGGGGCACCCTGGTGACGGCTGACTTGCCTATCGGATAGGAGCACTCCAGCAAAACCGGAAGCCGGAAGAAGAGACGCCAGGGCAATTTGTGATGTAGGAAAGGTCAGGCAACTTCTGGTGCGGTCCCTTTACCCGTCCGGCCCCGGAGCGGAAGGATCGCGGTGACTGCTGTACCTGCACCGTCCGATCGAATTTCCAGAGTTCCGCCCAGCTGCCTGAGGCGCTCCCGCATACCGCGAAAACCCACCCCGGTTCGACCTGATGAATTGAGTTCATGTTGCTTTTCCAAAGATATACCTTTGCCCTCGTCTCGAACTTCAACCAGAATCCTGTGATCTTCTTCGTGCACGCGGATCATAGCGAAGGCGCCGCCAGAATGACGATGAATATTTGTAAGGCATTCCTGGACCATGCGAAAGATGGCAATTTCCATCTCGTCTGACAGCCGGCCAAACTCTCCTGGGATCGAAAGATCGACTTTAACCTTACTGCGCTCCGAGAAACCATCGACGTACCAGCGAAGCGCGGATGCAAGACCAGCTGCATCGAGTAAAGGAGGATGCAGCAGATGCGATATAGTACGAACTTCCCGGCTGATTTGCTCCACCAAGGCGGCATTTTCAGAGATGGCGCGCGCTGCTGCCGAATCAAGCTTGTTGGATTGACCCTGCACGATCGCGATGTTCATACTGAGCGCGGCGAGCAGCTGCCCGACGCTGTCGTGCAACTCTCGTGCGAGTTGCCGGCGTTCTTCGTCCCGCATCTGCTGCAGCCGTCCCGAGAGTTCACGCAGGCTCTCATTCGCCATTTTCAAGTCTGTGGTTCGTTCCTGAACCTTTCGCTCGAGCTCATCATGCGCGGTTCGCAGTTGTTCTTCCGCCCATTTGCTCCTGGCAAGGGAGCGCCGGTTGGCTTCCCCGAGAGCAATGATCAAGCTGGAGAAGATGAGGAACCCGAGCATTCCGGAGACTTCGTGCTTGGGGTCCTGAAGTTCGAATAAATGGCCACGCGGCATGAACCAATACCAGATGCCGGCGGCCCCGACAAGAGTGGCGACAATGGAAGGACCAAGTCCGAAATACCATGCGGAGAAGACAACTGCTGCCCAAATAGTGTGATAAGGATTGCTTTCTCCCAGAAGCGGAGAGAGAAGGCCGCGAAGTAACAAAGCAGCCATCGCCGCCAGAATTGCTAAGATGTAGCGGTACACGCCGCCTCGGACGTCGCCCCCTCTTGAGACCTGATCAACCTGCATCTGGCCTCCCACCTGCGGAGTCATACCGGAGACAAATCGACATGAACAACACCACTATCCTACGACGCAGGCTGACGTCTTGCCCTCAAAGGGTCGCCTTCGGTTCTTGCTCTGCGCTTTACAACTTCGGCCTTGAGGAAAGCCAGCTTGATTGGATCGGTCACGATCCTGGCATGACGAAGTAACTCCGCCGCGGCACGCTGCCGCGCGCGCCATGCGTGGCTTGCTGCCTCTCGACACATACGTTGCATAGCATTATCCTTCTGCCAGATGGTTGACCTGGCTGCTTTCCGAATTTCGTCCCGCGAAACACCTGCGACGAATAGCCTCACCCTTTGAAGATACAAACTTCACTAAAGATAGGTGAAATATTCGCTTTCGCCTGTCGTGGCTGCGACGAACGCCTAAAACAAACGGAATTGAGTCAGCGCATAACGAACTCATTGCAGGGTATAATTACACGATAGCAATCGTACTACTATCATATAGAATACATATGGTAATAGTATTGAAACGGAAAGATTCCACAGTAAACTAGAAAAGTATATTTGACCTAAATGTTGCCTTTTGGTATTTTTCTGCAACGAAGGGGGAAGGACCATGGGCAGAGATCTAGAAACCAAGATTCGGCAGGCGGGGATGAAGTATCGCCAAGTTCAAATTTCTAACTTGAAGAGGGGCAGACACGGGAAGCACCACGAACTGGTTCAGGGCATCGTGCGGGAGTTGGCGACGCTGCAGCCGGGTTCGGCCCTTGAGATTCCACTTGCCGATGTGGGCGGCATCGGCTTGGCGAACCTTCGTTCTGCCGTGCATCGAGCGGCAGCCTCCAGCGGTCTGGAGATCGAAACGGTTGCTGACGATGGAAAGTTCTATGTGTGGATGTCGAAATCGAAATAGTCTGTACGCCCGAGCGGCTGCGCTCTGGTTCTACAAGAGCCAAGTGCGGTTTTTGGATGGTTGCGCCTACAGCTGTCTGTAGGCTGGCGCGTTAAATACTGTTATGGAAAACAAACGACTACCAGACGATGGAACGATCATCGCGGAGGCAGCGCCTCCCATGATCTGGGTTTCGGATGCGAACGCTCAGCGCACTTATTTCAGCCGATCATGGCTTGAATTCACAGGAAAAACCTTGGAGCAGGAGCTCGGGGATGGATGGGCCGACGGAATCCATCCCGATGATCGGCAACGATGCCTGGATATCTATCGCTCTGCCGTCAGTTCTCGCCAACCCTTCAAAATGGAATACCGCTTGCGCCGCTCCGACGGGCAGTTTCGTTGGGTCCTGAGCCAGGGAGAGCCCCTATTCCGCGGCGAAGGAGTTCTGGAGGGCTACGTTGGGTCGTGCCTCGATATTACAGAGCAAAGGGCTGCCGAAGAGACCCGTTCAAGGCTCGCAGCAATCGTGGAGAATTCGGATGACGCGATCATCGCGAAAGACCTGAACGCGATCATCACCAGCTGGAACGGGAGCGCGGAGCGTATTTTCGGCTACACCGAAAATGAGGTTCTCGGAAAACCGATTACGATCATTATCCCTCCCGAATTGCAAGCGGAAGAAGCGAACATCTTGCGCAGGCTGAGATCAGGGGAACGAATCGAGCATTTTGAAACCGTGCGAGTCACAAAAGCGGGCAGGCGAGTTCTTATATCGCTGACCCTTTCGCCAGTCAGGGATTCGTCTGGCAAGATCGTGGGTGCATCGAAAATAGCTCGCGACGTTACTCGCATAAGGCAGATCGAACAGGCGCTGCGAGACGGCGAACAGAGAATGCGTTTCGCCCTGGACGCCGCGAATATCGGTACCTGGGATTGGGACATCGAAAGCGGAGGCGTCCACTGGTCGGAAAACATGGAACGAATCCACGGGCAGCCACCCGGAACCTTCGCAGGAACCATCGAGGCATTTCGGGAAGGCATTCATAGCGACGACCGCGAGCGGGTGGAGCAGGCAGTTCAGCAGGCACTTCAGGGCAATGGCAAGTATCACGCGGAATATCGGCAAGCCAGGGCAGATGGAAGTTTTGGTTGGATGGAGGCGCATGGGCAGGTCACTTACGATTCAGCCGACCGGCCCAAGAGCATGATGGGCGTTTGCCGGGACATCAGCGAACGCAAGCGCTCAGAAGAAGCGCTCAGGGAGGCCCATGAGCAATTGGAGGCCAGAGTCAGGGAACGCACCGCCGAACTCGATCAGGCCCAGGAAAGACTGCGCACGCTCTCCGCGCGTCTCCTGCAGATGCAGGATGACGAAAGACGCCGGATCGCCCGCGAACTGCATGACACTGCCGGTCAGATATTGGTTGCTTTGAATCTGACCCTGGTTCCGGTGGAAGAAGAACTACGGAAGACTAGCTCCAGCCTCGCTGGACAAATTACGGAGAGCCTGCGTCTTATAGAGGAGTTGTCCAGAGACTTGCGCACGATGTCTCATCTGTTACACCCGCCGTTGCTTGACGAGGCTGGGTTGCAGTCTGCCGTGCGCTGGTACGTCGAAGGTTTTGCCGAGCGAAGCAAAATCGACATGGATCTCCATCTGGACCCCACCCTTGGGCGGCTGCCGGCTGAACTCGAGACCGCAATGTTCCGCATCGTGCAAGAATGCCTTACGAATATCCACCGTCATTCCGGCAGCAACTCCGCGAGCATCGTGATAACACGGGGCACGCATAGTGTAACCCTCGATATTCGCGACCGGGGCACGGGCATGCCGGCGCTCATGCGTGCCGGCGTAGGTATTCAGGGCATGCGAGAACGAGTACGACTGTTGGGGGGACAGCTGGAGATTGAGTCCGGAGATAGCGGCACGCGAGTCACAGCGAGTTTCCCCTCTAGCGCTTCATCGAAGGTTTCCGCAGAAACCTCGGACATGGCGTCCCGACGATCAGCTTGAACCTGGTTAGATCAGGTTCAAATCCACAATCGCGTCAACGCAGGCACATCTCCTACTCGGAAGTTTGTTTTCCTCTAAGGATTTCCCCGGATTGGCGTTGGCTGCCAAATCAGTGAGCCTGTAATCCTGTGGACAGCCTGCGTGATTCCGCTTTGAATCCATTTTCGCGGCCGAAATCCCATGGCAAATACTTTTTCATCAGGAGATGCATCAATGGCTAAAAATAAATCTGTGTTTGGAATCTATTTGACGCGGAGCGATGTGGAATCTGCGGTGACTGCATTTAAAGATGCCGGGTTCTCGAGTTCAGATATTTCGGTGCTGTTGCCGGAAAATCTTGGTTTCAAGGACCTGGTGACAGATAAGAGCACGAAAGCGCCGGAAGGAGCGGCCGTCGGCGCTGGATCGGGAGCGGCAATTGGAGGTGCATTGGGCTGGCTCGTCGGCGCGGGCGCGCTGGCGATTCCCGGTATTGGTCCCGTTATCGCGGCTGGCCCGATTGTTGCTGCGCTTGCCGGGATTGGCGTAGGCGGAGCTTTGGGTGGATTTGCCGGGGTTCTCATCGGGGTGGGGATTCCCGAATATGAGGCCAAGAGGTACGAAGGCAGAATCCTCAAAGGTGGCATCCTGGTCGCGGTCCATTGCGAGACATCCGAGGAAATCAAGCGCGCCAAAGGAATCATGGAAATCACCGGCGCTGAGGACGTTGCATCTTCCGGTGAAGCTTCGGCCGACAAAAGAAGCGCTGCCTGAGTTGAGTGCCGTTTCGCAAAACGCAGAGGCTCGGGGGCTTTCGACATCGGAAGGCCCTGAGCATTAGCCATTTAGGTCCCCGATTTGCCGCGCGCAATACAGGCGAGACTGTATCTCACGAAGGCTTCGCTGTGCGGCCTGTAGGATCCCTAGAACTGCCCCCTACCTGCATCTCCAGCAAGCACTCGGTTCACTTTACAGCTTGAACCGGATGGAACCAGACCCAAGGGAAAGCTAGGGTTAGTTCCGCAAGAGAATTCAAATAGCTGCTCGCGAATGACGGATTGGAGGGGTTCTTATGTCGGTGATTCTGCTTATTGTTCTTGTACTGTTGTTGCTCGGTGCTCTGCCGACCTGGCCCTACAGCAGATCGTGGGGCTACTACCCTAGCGGCGGACTCGGGCTGGTCGTCGTTGTCCTACTTGTGCTGCTTCTGGCCGGGCGGCTGTGAAGTGCTGTGAAGTGTGGAGGGGCCTCGGGGCCGATTTTCGACGCCGATGCCCTCGCAGACTCGATGGATTTGTGGGGGAGCGTCTAGTCCACCATCTTTAGTTCTTGACTCAGGAAATGACGCTGCAGATTTCTATTGCGAGCTGAATTTCCATAAGGAGTGCTAATGTCGGACCGTCAAAGTCCCCGCTTCGCCGCTCACGCGCTGTTTCCGTTTTCTTCCTCGGCGATCCTCGACACTGTTTACTCAGGCCGGGAACTAAACGGACGGCCAGAGAAAGTGGCCCAGCGAGCACACAGGGCGCCCGTTTCAGACGCAATCTGGGGACAGTTCAACAATTATCGATCCAACGGTCTCGCCGGATCCGCAATCGTACATATCGCACTGCTTCGTCTCATGCTTAGCGCGGCGACATTCGGACATCCAGTCGTGAAGCAAGTCCAGCAACTATCAGAGGGTCACCCTGATCGCACCTTCGCCCGACTCTTACGCGCTGCCCGGATTTCGGCTCTATTGAATTGAACGAAGCGGCGGTTCGACATTGCGAACTCCGAAACAGGCGGCTAATCCGGGTTTTTCTAAGTCCGGCGTACAGCATCTGCCGCAACTGACTGTTTAGCTTTGTCGCCGAAACTCTTTGTCAAAAAGAGTTTCGCCGCATTGTCAGATATAAACCAATATCTCAGCATTTGATTCCATCCAGTTGTACAGCAACCCTGCCAATCAATTACAGGAGCATCCTGATGGGCTGAAGTCTGCGCTGTCGCTAATCTCTCTTTTGGAAGTTGAATGCTCTTGGGAATCATCCGGAGCACAAACAAGCACCCTAGTTTGATCGAAGGAGACTAACGTGGCGACTTGCGTAATTTCCGCGACAGCAACAAATTTGGTGCCAGCCAGCGACAATACCCATCGACCCGAATCCGAACGCTGCCTGGTGCAGCGCGCACAGAGTGGCGACGAGCAGGCCTTTGCCACGCTATTCCAGACTCACAAGAAGCGCGTGTATTCCGTTTGTCTGCTGATGACGAAGGATATCGCTGAGGCAGAGGATCTGACACAAGAAGCCTTCCTGCAGGTGTTCCGGAGCGTCGGTTCGTTTCGCGGGGACTCCGCCTTTTCCACCTGGTTGTACAGGATTGCTGTGAACACGGTGCTGATGAAGTTGCGCCGCCGCAAATCGCCGCCCGTCGTTTCTCTCGACGAGCCCGTTTCGTCAGAGTCGCCATCCCTACGGCGCGATGTCGGGAAGGCGGACCCACAACTCAGCGGCGTGATCGACCGTATTACGCTGCACCGCGCTTGGCAGGAACTCCCCGAGGGATGCCGGCAGATTTTCACCCTGCACGAGGTTGACGGCTATCAGCATCATGAAATTGCCAAAATGCTGGACTGCTCAGTCGGCAATTCCAAATCGCAGTTGCACAAAGCCAAGATGAAAATGCGCGATTTGCTATTTCCAAAACGGAGAGTCCTGCGGCGGCCCGTAGCAAGTCATGCCTCGGAAGCACGCTCGTACATGAAACAACGAGCCGAATCGGCTTTTCGGTGTCGTATGGCGAGATAAGCAACAAGTAAGGCATGGGGTGGAAACTGCTTTTCGCGGCCTGCACCCCCCCAATCTCGACGATGTCCAATCGATCGCGAGTTCGATTGCGCGAGACATCCGGAGTCAATACGTGATTGGCTACCGCTCTTCGAATCCGCACACGTCCGGCGCCTACCACTCGATTCAGGTTCAGGCGCTCGACGGATCCACCCGACTACGTGTCGCGACTCGTACCGGATATTACTCAGGACGTATTGGAAGCAACGAACCGCACCAATGAAAAAATGAAAGAGGAGCAGATGCCAGGGAGAAAACATCTTCGGGGTGTAAGCGCAAAGGAGCAGCGGGAGTATGAACACATTAAGGAAAGTGCGCAGCGGTCGGGACGCTACGGTGGCCGGGCCAAGGAAGTGGCTGCGCGGACGGTGCTGAAGAAGCACAAAGCAGAAGGTCACAGCAAAGAACATGAAGAATAGCCGGGAAAGGCTAACCCCCCGTGGGCCATCGAAAATACAGCATACCCTGTATTCGAGCAGGGACAGTGCCATGCTAGTTTTCGCAGGGACCCACTTAAGAGTTGCCTTTCCAGTAGGTGTTAGTAGACTTCTAGCGGCAGGAACGGGCGAGAATGAAGGCAAGGCCTGCATCGAAACCGTCAGTGGAAGGTTTTTGACGAAATTCGGAGCCGAGGATCTTATGGCAGTCCGCATACTGCTGGTGGATGACCACCCTGTAGTTAGGCAAGGGTTGCGAACTCTATTGGAAGGACGGACTGGCTGGGAAGTGGTCGGCGAAGCGTCTGACGGGACGGAAGCCTTGGTCAAGGTCGAAAGTTTACAACCCGACGTTGTGGTGCTGGATATCACCATGCCTCGAATGAATGGCCTGGATGCGTGCAGGCTAATCCGGCAGAAAAAGATGGCGCCCGGTCTTGAGGTTCTCTTCGTTACGCAACACGATTCTCCGCAGATGATGGGTGAGGCTCTGGATGCTGGGGCAAAAGGGTATGTTGTAAAGTCGAATGCGGCCCGCGATCTGCTCGATGCGGTAGAGGCGGTGAGCCAGCATCGCGTCTTTACAGCACTGGCGCGACGGCAGCAAGCTTCGTGTTGATTGCCGTGCGAGGATTGAGTCCATGTCTACTTATCTCTGACGCTTAAGTGGAGGGTGCCATGAAACTGCGTATCCTGTTAGCCGACGATCACGAAATCGTGCGCCGGGGCCTGTGTGCGCTTCTGCAAAAACATGAGGGCTGGGAAGTGTGCGGGGAGGCCTCCGATGGCCGCGAAGCCATC
>Ga0185299_10006642_pt1 | contig 12238 bp, 11 predicted proteins | sample PaiPotPPA55metaG_FD_128002 | JGI IMG/M metagenome (GOLD analysis project Ga0185299, IMG submission 128002) | Iron sulfur acid spring bacterial and archeal communities from Banff, Canada, to study Microbial Dark Matter (Phase II) - Paint Pots PPA... ...
TGAAAATAGTCACGTACAACTTGTCCTTCGAAATTCCGAACCACTCCTGCGATGTGATCAGTTCCCACGCGTAAGCAATAGCGTCCTTCTTGAAGTAGTCGCCAAACGAAAAATTCCCCAGCATCTCGAAAAACGTGTGATGCCGGTTGGTGAAGCCCACATTCTCTAGATCATTGTGCTTGCCACCGGCGCGCACGCACTTCTGCGAAGTCGTGGCGCGGGAGTAGTCGCGCTTCTCGAGGCCGAGAAAAACATCCTTGAACTGATTCATCCCCGCGTTGGTAAACAGCAGCGTGGGATCGTTCGCCGGCACCAGCGACGACGAATGCACCTCCTTGTGCGGACACTCCCTCTGCTGCACAAAGAAGTCCAGAAATTTGCGGCGGATTTCAGAGCCAGTCAGCATGGTGTGAAGAAACCCTAATTCTAGCACCGGGAAAACACGGCCAAACCTTAACCACAGAGGGCACAGAGGAGCACAGAGGAAACCCGCAAGGCGAATCCTCTGTGTTACCCTGTGCCCTCTGTGTTTAAGGTTTGGCTCTGCGTTACTGCGGCTGCGGCTTGTCCCCCTCCATTTTTTCACCGGCCTTTTTCACCTCGTGCCCGGTGGCCTTGGTCCCTTTCTTCACGCCGCTGCCTGTCTTCTTGGCGACTTTCTCGGTGCCCTCAGTGGTGTCCTTGGCGACGACTTTGGTTTCGTGACCGGTCTTCTCCGCGCCTTTCTCGGTATCCTTGCCGACGGTCTTAGCTACCTTCTTGGTGGCGTGTCCGGTCGCCTTCGCACCCTTCTCGGTGCCTTTGGCGGTGTCTTTGGCGACGACTTTGGTTTCGTGGCCGGTCTTGTCCGCCCCCTTCTTCACGTCCGTGGCCGCGTCCTGGGCCAGCGCAATGGGTACTACGCTCAACAACAGTGCTGCCAGAACTACTTTCAGACGGAACTTCATCGTGCCCTCCGGGAGAAAACGGTTTTGAAATCGTTCTTGGAGTATGCAACATCGACTAGCGGTTGCCAAGTGCATCTTAAGGTTAGATGCTCTGAAACCCGCCAGAGAGGCCTGCCCCGCAGCGCCTCAGTCCTTGGCTCTCAATCGTTGCCTCTCACGCACTTTCACTTTCCAACTCGGTCAGGGTCTCCTCATCAACGTCCCATTTCTTCAAAATGGTGAAGATGGTCTTGGGCCCAAACCCGCCCCGAGCCAGTTGCCGGAAGATGCGCGCCGCCTGTTTCTGATCTTTAGGTTTCACCATGCGCTTCCGCCGCATATACTCGCGAGCCTGTTTCTCTTCGCTAATACCCTCATAAGCTGCGTCCACAGCCTTGTCGATCACATCGCTGTGCATGCCTTTGGCCTTCAGATCGGTGACCACGCGCATCCGGCCAAATTTCTGATTGTCCCGCCGCAGGGAAGAGAAGTACGCGGCATACTGCGAATCGTTCAGGTACCCGCGGTCCTTCAACCGCCGGATGATGAGTTCGACGAGAGTTTTTCCGTACTCCGATTCGGCGTCTTCCACCCGCGCCCGCAGCAACCGCTTCAATTCTGCCACCGTCCGCATGCGCCGAGCCAGCGCTCCCACGGCATATTCGTACAACTCCTCCTCGGAGTAAAACCTCTTCTTGGGACGCGGGAAGGCCATATCCGCTAACGATAACGCAAAAGCCGGCTTCGGGCTTCGGCTTTCGGGCTTCAGGGTTAAAAAAAGGTGAAGATGGAGTCTGGAAGGAGAAAGCCGAAGCCCGCAAGCCGAAGCCCGAAGCCCGAAGCCCGAGGCCGGAAGCCGGGCTCTATCTTCCCCCGTACCCGGCCGACTGCATCGACTGCCGCGAAATGTCCGCGGTCGAAGCGATGCCCTGCATGCGCAGCTTGAAGTCGTCGGCGTTCGAGGCATTTTCCAGCGCGGTTTCGTAGTTGACCAGCCCGGCCTGGAATAAATCCCACAGCGACTGGTCAAAAGTCTGCATGCCGTATTGCGAAGTGCCCGCCGCGATCGCTTCACGAATGGAGCGCGTCTTTTCCGGCACCAGAATACATTCCCGAATGAAAGCCGTATTGATCATCACTTCGACTGCGGGCACGCGCCCCTCGGCATCGCAGCGCCGGACTAATCTCTGGCTCACAATTGCGCGCAGCACCGCCGCCAACTGCAGGCGAATCTGTTTCTGCTCCGGCGGCGGAAAAATGGAGATGATGCGGTTCACGGTTTCCACCGCGTCTAGCGTGTGCAAGGTCGAGAAAACCATGTGGCCGGTTTCCTGTTTCTGCTCCGGCGGCGGAAAAATGGAGATGATACGGTTCACGGTTTCCACAGCGTCTAGCGTGTGCAAGGTCGAGAAAACCATGTGGCCGGTTTCCGCCGCGTGCAGCGCGGTTGAAATCGTTTCCAGGTCGCGCATTTCGCCCACCAGAATCACGTCCGGATCCTGACGCAACGAAGCGCGCAAGGCCGCGCTGAACGAAGGCGTGTCCACCTGAATTTCGCGCTGGTTGACATACCCTTTCTTGTCGCGATGCAGAAATTCGATAGGATCTTCAATCGTAATAATATGTTCGGCGCGGCTGGAGTTCACTCGATCCACCATGGCGGCCAGCGTCGTCGACTTACCGGAGCCGGTTACGCCCGTCACCAGTACCAGCCCGCGGGGCATTTCGCAAATCTGTTCCACCACCTTCGGCAGGAACAGCTCATCCAGCGCGCGAATCTTGGTGGGAATGACGCGCAGCACCAGGCCCACGTTGCCGCGCTGCTGGAAGATGTTCACACGGAAGCGCCCCAGCCCGGCCACGCCGTAGGCCATGTCGATTTCCGTGGTCTCTTTGAACTTTTGTTTTTGCCGCGCTGACATCATGCTGAACGCCATGGTCAGCATGTCTTCCGCGGTCACCCGCGGCTGTTCCGTCAATGGCGCCAGTTCGCCGTCAATGCGCAGGTGAGGATAGTTTCCTACCTTCAAATGTAAGTCGGAGGCTCGCCGTTCCGTAGCAATCCGCAGCAGATCGTCAATATTCATCGCAGGCGTTTTCCTGGGAGCCGGTTCGCCCCCATAGCTCTGCGTATGATGACTCGAATCGTCACCTTCCCCAAGATGACCTAGGTAACGAACCCACCCCGGCAACCGGACAGCACCTTACGTTCGTACCCCAGCCCACTGCGCCTTGCTAAGCCGGTCAAGCTCTGAGAGGCAAAGAAAAGATCGGGATGTGGCAGCAATTTTTTCGAGGTCTCACATCAGCGGCGGCCGCCCCAACGGCATGATTCCATCTGGGCGGGAAATTGCTGAGGTTCAAATCCCGCAGCTCAGACTCCGAAATCTGGCGATCTGACGTTATGATTAACCCACGCGATGGGCAGGCAAGAGCGCCCTTGTAGCGTCAAGGAGCGCGATCGCGATAGTACGCGAACAATCCTCTTTGCAACCCTGTCGCTTTCATTGACTTGCCCGTTTGCGAGACGTAGGATTCTGCTCCAGTGATCGGTCAGACTATCTCGCACTACCGCATCGTCGAGAAGTTGGGCGCCGGCGGTATGGGCGTGGTCTACAAGGCGGAAGATGTAAAGCTCGGTCGCTTTGTGGCTCGTCTACAAGGCGGAAGATGTCAAGCTCGGTCGCTTTGTGGCTCTCAAGTTCTTGCCTGATGATGTAGCCAAAGACCCGCAGGCACTCAGCCGCTTTCAGCGCGAAGCCAAGGCTGCTTCTGCCCTGAACCACCCGAACATCTGCACCATCTACGAGATTGACGACCAGCACGGCGAGGCCTTCATCGCCATGGAGTTTCTGGACGGCGTCACGTTGAAGCACCGCATTGCGGGGCGTCCGCTGGAAACCGAATTGATTTTATCCCTGGCCATCGAAATCGCCGATGCTCTGGATTCGGCGCACGTCAAGGGCGTGCTTCACCGCGACATCAAGCCTGCGAACATTTTCGTCACCAAGAGCGGGCACGCCAAGATTCTCGACTTCGGCTTGGCGAAGCTCGCCTCTGTCGCCGGAGGCGCCGGTGTTTCCGCCGTGCCAACTGTAACCGCGGAAGAATTGCTGACCAGCCCCGGCAGTGCGGTAGGCACGGTGGTCTATATGTCGCCGGAACAAGTGCGAGGCAAGGAACTGGATGCCCGGACGGACCTGTTCTCGTTCGGTGTCGTGCTGTATGAGATGGCCACCGGCGCTCTGCCATTTCGCGGAGATACTTCTGGCGTCATCTTCGACGCCATCCTGAATCGAGAGCCCGTCGGACCCGTGCGCCTGAATCCGGATCTGCCCGCTAAGCTGGAAGAAATTATCAATCGGGCGATGGAGAAAGACCGCGATCTGAGGTACCAGCATGCCTCCGATCTGGGGGCAGAATTACAGAGGTTGAAGCGCGACCGCAGCTCGGGCCCCTTGCATGTGTCGTCTTCAGGACAACAGGAACCGGCAAGACGAGAGTCACAGCCTGTAACATCACCGGCGCCATCCCAACACTCGAAGCGAAAAAGCTACTACTACGCTGCGGCTGCACTGCTTGTGCTCGGCGCTGTGACAGGAGGATTTTTTCTATTTCGTTCTTCCCAGAGCCGCCCTCGGGCCAGCAAGGATTGGGAGCAGCTCACCTTCTTCACCGACTCCGCAGTTTATCCTGCGCTCTCCCCTGACGGCCGGATGCTCGCGTTCATCCGCGGAACTAATTCATTTCTGGGCCCCGGACAAATTTACGTCAAGTTCCTGCCCAACGGCCAGCCCGTTCAGCTCACGCACGACTCTCTCTGGAAGCTAAGCCCGGTCTTCTCTCCGGATGGCTCACGCATTGCATACGGCACGGGCCCTGCTTGGGAAATGTGGGAAGTACCAGTTCTCGGTGGCGAGCCCCACAAGCTGTTGCCCAACGCGTCGTCTTTGACATGGATCGAAGGTGGGAAACGGCTGCTCTTTTCCGAGATCAAAGAAGGATTGCACATGGTAGTTGTGACCACCGACGAAGGGCGAGGGCAGAGGCGCGAGGTTTACGTGCCCGCCGGCGACCGCAGCATGGCCCATCATTCCTATCTTTCACCTGACCGGCGATGGGTGCTGGTGGTTGAGATGGACAGTCGCGCCGAGTTTCAGCCGTGCCGGGTTGCTCCTTTCGACGGCAGGGGTGAGGTGCGAGTCGTCGGTCCGCCGAACAGTGCCTGTACTTCAGCAGCCTGGTCCCCGGACGGCAAATGGGTGTATGTCGCTGCACACAACGGTGACAAATTCCATATCTGGCGGCAGCGTTTTCCGGACGGAGAGCCTGAGCTGGTAACTTCCGGCCCAACGTCGCAAGAAAGCGTTGAGGTCGCCGCCGACGGTACATCACTAATCACGTCCGTGGGATCGCAAGACAACACGGTTTGGCTCCACGACAAAGAAGGCGACCACCAGATTTCTTCGGAGGGCAATGCAGGGGCACCTACTTTCTCTCGGGATGGAAATAGCCTCTATTACTTGATGGACAACGGCCAAACACCCGGTTACGAGCTATGGGTCAAGGATCTGACCGGCGGAAGAGTGGAGAGGGTCCTGCCGGGTTATTCCATGCAAGGGTATTCCGTTTCCCGGGATGAAAAGGAGGTGGCGTTCACCATGAACGACCGGAGTGGCCATCCCAGCGTGTGGGTTGTGCCCACCAACCGTCGCTCCTCCCCGACGCGCATCTCCTCGACCACGATCGAAGATTCTGCGAACTTTCTGCCCGATGGCGATCTGGTTTTTCGCGTCATCGAGGGTGGGTCGAATTTTCTCTATCGCATGAAAGCAGATGGTACCGGCCGGCGCAAAATATCTTCTCAGCGGATTTTCGATATCATGGCTGTATCGCCGGATGGCCGTTGGGTGGTCGCCTCCGCCCCAGGCCCTAGTGAAGAGCACACGGCCGCGGCCATTGCGTTTGCCGTAGACGGCGGTGAGGCTGTTCCGCTTTGCCTCGGCTACTGCTTCCTCACTTGGAACACCACTGGGACACTCCTATACATCAACTTTCCATCCCTGCACGAGGGCACTTACGCGCTGCCTGTGGCGCATGATACTGGACTTCCGAAGCTGCCACCGTCCGGAATCGCACGAGCGGAGGATTTGACGAACGCGAAAACCGCTGCCGTGATCTCCCAGGCCGTGGATTCGGCAGTCAGCTCATCCGTCTACGCCTACACTCGCCGGAACATCCGCCGCAACCTCTATCGCATCCCGTTGCCATAACTACGCATTCCCTCGGAGCCGGACCGAGGGCTTGCATGGGTGTGCGTTCGCTATAGCGGAGATCATTCTTGTGGCAGCGTGCTTCTGCGGCGATTTGAATTCTCCCCTCGTCTGGGAGAACGGGATCCTGAACTATTAGCACTTTCGTCGCTGAGGCCAAGCGGAGGATTGCGTATGATCTTGCGAAATCGCAATTCCTGAGCCTCCAGCAAGATTGCCATCAACGAGAAAAGCCCGCCCTCCGGCAGCCGAAGGGCGGGCTTTGTAGTTCCCGTGAGTCAAGTCCTAATGACTATGAGCCGGCTTCTCCGCAGGTTTCTTGGCGGCCTCGTGAGCCGCGGCGGCTTTGGGCTTCCAGAACTCCGGGTCTGCCTTGATCCAATCGTCAGGCGGGTAGCTCATGCGCGGATTAAAGGCGAACAGGTTGGTCTGGCTCGATTCAATCGCAGCTGCCGACAATTCGGCCAGTTTCTTCATGCCCTCTTCGCCCATCGCCGCTGCAAAATCCTTCCCCTGCGCAAAGCCTTTGTCGATCTCTTCCGCAGACTTCAATGGTGTGAAGACCACGTAAGTATTGCTTTGCAATCCATAGACAACCGCGTAGGTTGCCCAGTGTGCATCCGGGATCTTCTCGTAAGCGGCGATCACCATCTTCACGATGTCGTCCCAATCCTTGTCGTGTCCATGGCGAACCTGGTAGAGCGAGATTTCGAAATAGCGCATGTGGGGTATGTCCACGTCGGGCCGCAGGCTGTATTCCTCGTGGAATAGCAGCGCGCTACTGTCGGTTTCAGTCAAAAGTTCACCGTCTGCCGCCCAGGCCCGGTCAAGGGCAGCCGACAGCTCAGTATTTTTCCGGGTTGTGAGCTGATCCTTTTCCCAAGTTGCAAACGATTCGTAGCCCGTCAGGAACAGCGCTCGCGACTTACCCGAAAGAGATTCCACGGCCAGATAGTGGGTTGGCCATTTCGCCTCCATGCTTGCCCGAATGAACGCGCCCTCGGTTTTTTCATGCGGGCTTCCCGTCTTCCCCGGCTTGGTGTACTCCCGGAAGATCGTCAGTACCTTGGGTGGCATGTGGCTCATGGGCTTGTCCTGTCCAGCAGCGATCTTGGGCTTCCCCACCGCCAACAAAACAACCAGGGCGAACATCGTCCCCGTGATTTTTTTCATGGTTGACCTCCTCGGTCACACAAGTAGATTGAAAATCGAAACGTCTTCATGGTTGACCTCCTCGGTCACACAAGTAGATTGAAAATCGAAACGTCTTCTTGCCTTTGGAACACTCGGCATTGTACACAGATTCGTCTCTGCGTGGGTTATTGCCGAAGACGCAAGCTAAAGCGGCACAAACCTGCATTGTTTCGCTGAATGCTTAAATCACAGAACTGTTGAATGCAGCGATTAAACAAATAGTGTTCAACCGTTAACTTGTCCGATTTCGATGAGCATGCTCGATCCGAGTCCGCCCAACCGCTACGCCGCTTTGTACCTTGGTCGGCCGAAGAACAAAACGTAGCCGTCAGGGTCGCAAATCTCGAAGCCGCGGAGACCATCGTGGGTATCTGGAGCGGTACGCTGAATGCTGCGCCATGATCGACAAATTCGACGGCGAGCGCATCGGGGTCTGGTGCATATACGTAGGCATCCCACCTCATGGAGGGATTACGCTTGGGGTTCGGCAGCGGCGGCGTGTCTTTATCGGACTTGACGAAGATCTGTGCTCCGTCGCGGCCGACGATGGCGAAAAAAGGGTTTCGATCCGGCTGCTGGAATCTCGTCTCAAAGCCAAGTTTGTCGCGGTAAAATGCCATGGTTTGATCGACGTTGCTGACGATGAAGAACGGTGAAATCGCCTGCGTCGTTGGTCGTGTCATAAGCGAGGATCCTCTTGCACTGGTAGCGATGTTACAACAGCAAACGCCCGCTACCTGACTTTGCCTCCACAGAGCTCCATGGCTTGGCTGATCGACTTGGCTACGAGGTTGGCCGGCCGTTACCTGTACAAAATTGAACGTTTTTTTCCTTGGACGCGTCCTATTATCAACAACGCCGCATGGTGACAACGCTTGATCACTTCTGATGCAGTTCGAGGCGCAGACGCGAGCCTCGATTCTCGGCCATCGCGCCGCCCGCTCATTGCCCCAGCGTGGCATACGATTGTGTTCATTGCCATTTTTGTGGGACTGTCCGTCATTGGTGGTTTTTTTCAGCACGCCGGAAAGCAGCCGCCGCAGACAACAATGCCGAGCGGCAATGCCGTGCCAGGCTACATTTCTGTGGTCGTCTTTGAATGGCTCCTGGTGCTCTATGTCCGCATGGGCGTGCACAAGCGCGGTATGCGCTTGCGCGACCTTGTTGGCGGCCGATGGACTACACCGAAAGAGGTGATGAAAGACATCGCTCTAGGCGCGGGTCTCTGGGCGGTGTGGATCGGTTTGATGAATCCGCATGTCCTGGGGGGTGGAACAAATGCCGCGCAGGGACTTCTTCCCCGCGGGATACTTGAGAGCTTCATGTGGATACCGGTTGCGCTCTCAGCAGGGTTTTGTGAGGAAGTCGCATTTCGCGGCTATCTTCAGAAACAATTTCAGGCGATCACAGGTAGCGCCGGATGGGCCGTCCTTTTCCAGGCGATTGTATTCGGCATTGGCCATTTATACGAAGGCGTGGGTCAAGTAGGAAGAATCACGCTGTTCGGCGTCCTGTTCGGACTGCTCGCTCTATGGCGGAAAAGTCTGAGACCGGGGATGATAACGCACGCGTGGTCTGACATTTTTGGGGTAATCATTTTCCGCGGAGTGTAGACACTCGGCTGCCGTGATTCAACCCTTGCCAACTGTGGATGCTGATTTCCGAGCCTGCATCGTTAAACTGTTCCAACCAGGCACACTCAAAACCCCCGCTCGAGGGGGTCAATGAGTGTTAGCGCGATGTTAAGCCAACCTTCTCGCGGCGGTGAAGCCACGGGCCCACAAGTATTGGCAGAATGTTTGGTGCGGGGTCAAGCCGGGCCTTGCGTTAGTGCGTTACCTGGAAGGCCTCGTTGCTCACGAGCGTGCCGCTGGGTGTGGTCACTTGCACCGGGCCACTGATCGCGGCACCGGGTACCGCGGTGGTGATCTCGGTGGCCGACACGACGGTGAAAGCAGCAGCGGTTCCATTAAAAATGACGCTCGTTGCGCCGATAAGGTTGGTTCCGAGAATCTTGACGCCGCTCCCCACCTTCCCGGATGCGGGCAAGGTTTTCACAAACGCACCAAGTCCCACCCGCACCTGGAACACAGTGCCATCATTCTTCGATCCGCCGAGTTGGGTTGTCCCGAACAGATTGCCATCCGTGGACTGGGTCGGTCCGGCAAACGTGAGAGACCCGTCGGTGCCGTCGAAGTTGTGCAGTGTTGTCAGCGCTCCGCTGGACGTCACTTCAAAGACGGTGCCGTCGCCATTGGCGCCGCCCGAAATCGTAGTCCCGTAGAAGTTGCCGTCTGTGGCCAGAAACAGCAAGTTAGGAGAAGCGCCATCCGTTACGTCAAAGTTGTGCAGGACTGTTACCTCGCCCGCGGGCGTCATGCTGTAGACCGTGCCATAACCCAAGGGTCCCCCCAGGCTGGTGGTTCCGTAGAAGTTTCCGTCTCTCGTCTGGACGAGTCCGGAAACGATGGACCTGCCGTCGACGCCGTCCTCGAAAAAGTGCAGCGTAGTGAGTACTCCCGCCGGCGTCATTTTGAATGCCGTTCCATAGCCGCCGGCGCCCCCGCCGTTGTAGGTGGTTCCATAGAAATTACCATCGGTGCCCTGAATCAGGCCCGCCTCGGGCTCGGAGCCATCCGACGAGTTGAAGCTGTGCAGCGTGGTCATCGTGCCTTGCGGCGTTATTTTGAACACCACTCCCAGCCCGTGCGCGCCCCCGTATTGGGCCGTTCCGTAATAATTCCCGTCCCTGCCTTGAACCAGCGCGTCATACGGATTAGCGCCGTCCTTGCCATAAGTGAAGTTGTGCAGCGTGGTCAGTTTACCCGCAGGCGTCATCTTATACACGGTGCCTCCTCCAATCGTCCCCCCCCCAGAAGGTTGTGCCGTAGAAGTTGCCGTCTGTTCCCAGCACCAGACCGCCGTAAGGCACGGAGCCGTCTGTGCACTTGCTCTTGGCGCAGAAGTTGTAAAGCGTAGTCAGCGTTCCGCTGGGAGTGATCTTGAAGACCGTGCCCTTGCCGTGTGCTCCCCGCCCCGACGTCGTTCCGTACAGGTTGCCATCCAAACCCTGAGCCAAGACTGCGAAGACAGGACTAGCCCCGTCGGTGCCATTGAAACTCAGCAGCGAGGTGAACGTCTGCGCCCGCGCCGCGCACGGGATCAGTGCACAAAACAAAACCACCGCTCCGCCAAGATCTTTGATGAGGGACAAACAACGCGCGGCGATCTGCGCCAATGCCGCGGACTCGCAAGAGGACCTGAAATGCGGCTCCATCTTGTCTTCTCCCGGTAAGACCCGAATCCGGCCGTCGAACAGGCCACACCTCGATTTAGGTTACGCGCTATCTGCTGAGAGTTGTCACGGGCGTGTAAATTCTGCCCATGGCCCGCGAGCTACCATTGGGCCGTGAATAACAACCCGGCCTCCAGAGGCCCCACTGGAACATACCTGGATTTGCAATTGGAGCCAGTTGGGGCGTTCTGAACTGATATCTAACTTGCGTAGCAACTGGGGAGGTCCAGGGTGCATGCACGACTCGACCCGCAGCCCAGCCCGCCCCGTATCTGACTCTTTGGAATGCGAGACATGTGCGCCGCCGCACCCGGGTGCGTTCGCCGGAACGAAATCATTTCAGATTCCGTTTTACCTCGGCTACGAGTGCCTGCAACTTGGCTTGATCCGCTGATTTGATGGATACAGAGAAGATGATGCTCCCCTGTTTGTAGGCGCCCCCGATCAGGCCACTGTCAGAGGGTGGTGAAGAACCCTTCCGATTGAGCATGGCATTGGCTTGCGGCCCTGATGCCGACTCGGTAAGGATCATGAATTGTCCGCCAGAATCATGCGGGCCTTGATAAAAGCATGTCGTCGCGGTTGAAGCGTTCTTGATTATGCTCGCCGTGTAACCCATGATTTGGCTGAATTTCTCGGCGGTCAGTACCTTGCAGGGGTCATTGCCGGCGGCCGACGCGGACGGCGCAAGAATGACAAATGCGGCGGACATAACTGCCGTACACAAAACGGAAGCGAATTTAGACAAACGCATGACACAACTCCTCAACCCAGACTTGAGCCTTAGACCATACCTCGGCGAACCGGCGCTCGTCTGGTCAAAACCGCACATTTCTTTGAAATGGTGGTGTCTGTGATATTGAAACCAAGTTGTTGACGTGTCGTCTGGTTGGAGTTGGTTCTTATTAACCGTTGTTGCACGCCAAAATCCTCGGGCTCTTGCGAGCCCTCTTCTGACCGCCTCGGAAGTCAAACCTTACCTCGCAGACTTACCACTGCACCAACTCCACTCGGCGGTTCTTCGCCCGCCCGGTTTCTGCTTCATTGGATGCCACGGGGGAATAGATGCCACACCCGAACGCATCCAGACGGTTTGCCCCTATGCCGAATTTGTTGGTGAGTTCTGCCACTACGCTGGTTGCGCGCCGGTGGCTCAAGTCGAGGTTGTAGTCTGGTTTTCCCTGGTTATCCGTGTGCCCGACAACGTGCAAGCGAAGGGAAGGCTCGCTCTTCAACAGCTTTGCGATTTCGGCCAGCGCCGGCTGCGATTCCGACTTAACCGCGTCCTTATCGGTATCGAAGTACAGGCCGTAAACTGCCACCTCGCCTGAATCGTGAATTGCTAGTTTCATGTCGTCAGCGTTCAGGAATGCCATCTTCTTTTCCATCGCCTCCGGCGCTATGACCACGAGTTGCGCGAGTGCTCGGCCTTTTTCAACTCTCCCCTGCAGGCGTTCCGGAATCACGCCATCGTTGTAAGCGGTCACAAAAACCACGTAGTAGCTGGGCTTGGTATCCCGGCTTTGACCCACCATCAGGCGTTCGTCGGC
>Ga0185299_10006643_pt1 | contig 12238 bp, 5 predicted proteins | sample PaiPotPPA55metaG_FD_128002 | JGI IMG/M metagenome (GOLD analysis project Ga0185299, IMG submission 128002) | Iron sulfur acid spring bacterial and archeal communities from Banff, Canada, to study Microbial Dark Matter (Phase II) - Paint Pots PPA... ...
TCGTTGCCTAACCTTGCCCAACAGCGAAGCAGTTCGGGATCTTCTTGCGCGGCACTGCGGGCCTGCTCGGAGTTCCAGTAACGCAGGAGCACGAAGTGAGAATCGCCGCTGCGGTAAAGAAGATCGCGGCCGTATGCTTTTTTCGCGACGATGATGTTGAGTTCGCGAATGGTCGCCAGCGCTGCGGCCTCCATGCCCGGCAGAGGCTCCCAGATCGCAATGGATAGGAATTCCTGTGACATACTCCGCGATTATAGCTTCCGGCGCGCGGCGATGCGTTTTCGCGGGGGATGCTTGACCGCGCCCGCCTCTTCCGTGGTGACTACGTGCAGACGCATAAAATTAGTGGAGCCTGATGCCTGACGGGTACCGGCGACCACTCCCAGCACGTCTGCGGCCTTGAGCAATCCGCGATGCAACAGTTCGTACTCAGCCACGTCCACCATGCTGTCGCTGGAGAGGCCTTGGCCGCACTTCATGGGACGCACTCCCCAGTAGAGGTTGGTGCGCTGGGCGACGGTGGAGTTGTGAGTGAAGGCATAGATGGCGGCCTGCGGGCGGTATTTGGAAATCATGCGGGCGGTGTTGCCGGTCTCGGTGAAAACGGCGATGGCGCCCATGGGCAGGTCTTCGGCGGCGTGCGCGATCGATTCGCAAATGGTTTCGGCGACGGAAAGGCCGTGGCGGTCGCCGCGGCGGCGGGGCAGCGTGAATTCTCCCATGTTGCTCTCGGCCTCGATGACGATGCGCGACATCATGGCGACCGCCTCGCGAGGATAGTGTCCGCTGGCGGTTTCGGCTGAAAGCATAACGGAGTCGGAGCCGTCGAAGATTGCGTTTGCCACGTCGCTGGCTTCGGCGCGCGTGGGACGCGGGTTTTCAATCATCGATTCGAGCATTTGCGTGGCCGTGATCACGGGCTTGCGCCACACGGAGGCGCGGCGGATGACGTGCTTCTGAATGACTGGAACTTGCTCGGGCGCCATCTCGACGCCCAGATCGCCGCGCGCGACCATCACGCCGTCGGAAGCTTCGAGGATTTCTTCGAGGTGGTCGATGGCCTGGGGCTTCTCCAGCTTTGCAATTAAAGGAGTGTCGCTGCCGTGGCCGGTGACGATCCGCTTGACCAGGTTCACGTCGGCGGCGGAACGCACGAACGAGAGCGCAACCATGTCCACGCCGTGTTTGAGGCCGAACTCGAGATCTTGGCGATCTTTTTCGGTCAGTGCGGGGATAGACAAAGCCGTGCCGGGCAGATTGATGCCCTGATGCTCACCCAGCATTCCGCCGTTCAGAACTTCGCACACTACATCTTTGCCTCGCACGGCGCGCACGCGCAATTCGATCAGACCATCGCGCAGGAGAATGCGCGCGCCGGTGGTGACTTCGCGGGCGAGATCGGGAAAAGTGGTGGAGATGCGCGCCAGAGTTCCGGCGATGTCGCTTGGAGTAATGATCACGGTGGAGCCGCTTTTCAGCTCGATGGGTTCGTGGCGATCGAGGCGTCCCGTGCGGATCTTGGGGCCTTGGAGATCCTGCAGGATGCAGACGGTGCGGTTTTCTTTTTCCGCAGCGCGGCGCAGACGTTCGATGTTCTGCGCGTGATCCTCGTGGGAGCCGTGGGAAAAATTCAGGCGGGCGACGTCCATGCCGAGACGAAGCAGGTCGCACATCGCGGCCTCGGTGTGGCAGGCCGGGCCGATGGTGCAGATGATTTTGGCGCGGCGCTGCAGGGCTTGAGCAGGACTGTGGAATCGGTCTGCGGACGGGTTCTCGCTCATGGGGAATGGTTATTGTAATTGAGGCGAACTCGTTGCGCTCCAGTCTCTCTGTCCGGGGAAAATTGAAGGCGGGCTCTGCGTTTGGCGTGCGTTGCAACTCTATGGCAGGTCTACGTCGAGAGCATAGATTTCCTGGATGCTGAGGTCGCGGAGCACGAGCGGGTTACCATTTGGATCGACACCCACCCAGCCAACCCAGTACCCCGTTATCCCCTCTGGAACCTCGAAAGCCGCCACGCGCTCAGTCTTTCCATCAGGGATACGAATACGATAGAAAGACGGAGCGAGCCGATTGGTAAGGTCGGAGATATACACAGACTTGCTATCGCCTGACCAATGCGGCCAGCTAAGACCCGGATTCTTGTGGCTCATCAATTCCGCCCATTTCTGCGTCCCGCGATCGAATAAGAACATCTTGTTATTGCCTGGGGCATCCATAGCGACGATGAATCGATTGTCCGGGGAAACTCGCGGCGAGAACATCCCTTCCGATCCAGGAATCATCGACTCACGGCCGGTTCGCAGGTCAACGGAAGAAATCCGCGTTTTGCCAGAGAACATGTAGTTGCCAAAGGTCAAGGAATTGCCGTCTTCGGACCAGGTCGGATCCAGTTCTGCCCTTTCACCTTGGGAGACCACTTCCGGCGTGCCGCCTTCGGCCGAAACCACGTATATCTTCCAGGCCTCCCCGGGGAGCAATCCTGAGAAGGCAATCCGTGTGCCGTCGGGAGACCAACGGGGCAAGCCCGCTGTGAGCGGTGGATTCGTCAATTGCCTCCGCTCGGTACCGTCCACTCTGCTTCGCCAAAGGATGCCCCCGGGAAATGTGGCGTAAGTGAGCCATTTTCCATCTTTCGAGAAGTCCAATTGTTCAGCGGAGATTCCTGAGAGAAATGGCTCCAGCTTGCGTGACTTCAAGTCATAGCGGGCCAACTCTCCCCGGGTTTGACCACCTGTAGCAAAGACTTGCTTGCCATCCGGACTTGGAGTTGGACTCCAAAAGCTCATTGCGCCGGTGGTAAGCTGAATCGGATCGGCAGTTTTCTTGGGGAAAAGCGACTTTGCTTCGGCGAGGGCCCAAATATCGCCCCCGACTGCAGTAAACGGGCTGAAAGTGTTTCCCCTCCCCATAGTGAACAGAAAATACCTTCCGTCGAGGGTCCAATTTATATCCATGATCTGGCGGTGTTGGCCCAAGAGCAAATCCATAGCGTGCAAATTGGTGCCATCACTGGACACCTCCCACACGGAACCGGAGGACTCGTGCTGCACGATCATCCGCAAAACTTTTCCGTCGGGTGACCAACGAATGAGTCCGACAGACGCGTTTTCTATTCTGACGAGTTTCCTGGCCGTGCTCCCATCCTTTGCGGCAATATATAAATCGTTTGCGCCGGTGTCGTCGTTAGCGATCGCGTAGGCGATTCTCTGCCCGTCCGGCGACCACGCCGCAGAGTGGCCGGTCAGATTTCCCAGGCGATACGCCTGACCACTGGCAATGGACAATATCCACAGGGGTTGATCCACCGCGTAGCCATTACTGATTGAACTTCCCACCAATTCCGTCTTGTCCGGGGAAATATCGGAGAACGTGAAACACCCAAAGGGGATGGAGACTCCGACGACGTCGCCGCCACCGGAAGAAACCTGCGCCACGGAGGAGCTTGGTTCCGAGAAGAAGACACGTGGACCATCCGTGACGATGACGTTCGTTGCCCCACATGGGCCCGCATTCTTCATGCGGCGGTCCGATGTCAACACTCTGTAGCGCAGCACCATTGGAGGCGGCACGGGCGACCTGTGAGTAAACCAGTAGAAACCTGCAAAAACAACGCAAAACCCAGCCAGCCCCGCCGCCCACAACTTCCGGCCGTTCGTGTTCCACCGCGACATTCCCGAGCCAGGTAGCGCCGATGGTGAGGAAAGTTGCGGTGCCGGAACGGAACCCACAGTGGGCGCTCCTGTCGGAGCAGGCGTGGTCAGAGCGAGGAAGCGATATCCCCGGCGCGGCAGGGTCTCAATGAACCGCGGATTGTCGGCATCATCCCCCAGGGCGTCGCGAACTTTGTTGATGGCCTTGTTCAGACCATGCTCGAAGTCGACAAAGGTGTCCTGAGCCCAAAGTTTCTGATGGAGTTCTTCGCGCGTCACCACCTGGCCAGGCTTCTCCAGCAAGGTCACTAACACTTCGAAAGGCTGACCGCTGAGCTTGACCTTTAACCCTCCACGGCGAAGCTCGCCTGCTTGTAGATCGGCCTCGAAGTTTCCGAATCGAAGGATGTGGTTGGTGGGCATGGATAAGCGAGTTTAATCTCCGTCCTAGCGGGCTGGTTGCGAGCGACCCGTAGAATTATGCCGTACTCGGCACGATGGTGGTGAGTCGATCATTATAAATCGTGGAGTACTCGCACCTACTCAACGGTCTTGAGCTTCGCTACTCCGTGCTGGGGCCCTCTACGGAAAATCCACGTCCAGCGCGTAGATTTCTCGAGTGCTGGCGTCGCGCAAGAACACAGGAGAATCATCTGGCGCGAGCCCGGTCCAATACCAAAAGTCATCCATCTTCATTTCTCCGGGAACATCGATCGCGGCCACACGTTCGACCTTCTTGTCACCAAGGCGCACCCGATAAAAGCCCGCCGAGGAATCTGAGAAATAGAGATACTTCCCGCTTCGCGAAAACGCCGGGTAGGCAATTGACGGAGCTTGGAACCATTCCTGCCACTTCTGCCGGCTAAGGTCAAACAGCATCAACCTCATTGCGGGTGTCTCTGAAGAGTCGGGCGGCATAAGGGCAGTCATGGCCACAATGAAGCGACCATCGGGGGACCAGCGCGGCGAGAATAAGCCCTTGGATTCCGGTAGATCGGAAACGCGATGGGACCGTAAATCGAATACGTGAATAGCCGTGGGTGAAGAATTGCCCTCGCCGTAAACTATGCGGGTGCCGTCCAGCGACCAATTCGGGTCCTGCTGCAGGTGGTTATCCGGCACCAGGGCTTCGGGTGTTCCTCCATCCGCTGGGAGCAGATAGATCGTCCACGCCCCGCCGGGTTTCAACCCCACGAAAACTATGTTCTTGCCGTCAGGGGACCAGCGGGGCATGGAGGTTCGCAGCGGCGGAATGGTCAACTGCAGTCGCTCGCTGCCATCCACCCGGCTTCGCCAGAGCGTTCCTTCTGGAACCAGCGTGTAAGTCACCCACTCGCCGTCGCGCGAAAAATCCAGATCGGCAGCCGAGATTCCGGAAAGGTACCGAGCCCAAGCGCGCCGTTGCTGGTCGTAGCGCATGAGTTCTCCACGGTCCAGAAAACCGTCTACGAAGATTTGCTTCCCATCCATGCTGGAAACAGGTACCGAGAAACTCAGCGGGCCACTCGTCAGCTCTATGGGCTCCGAGACTCGTCTGCCCAGCAAACCTTTTCTCTCGCGCATTGCATAAATCGATCCACTACCGTTGCGGACTGATCTGAAAATGAAGTACCTGCCGTCGGGAGTCCACGAACCTCCCTCGTCTTCCCGCGAGAGCCAGTCGGGGAAGAGGGGATGCAGATTCGATCCATCGCTGGAAATCTCCCAAAGGGACGTTCGCAAGTTATTAGGGTACTTCCCGAGGGTGAACCTTAACACCTTGCGATCGGGCGACCAGCGCGGGTATAGAGGAGTGCCGTTGAGGGCTGCGAATTTTCGGGGCTCGCTGCCGTCCGCTTTTGCCGTGTCCAGTTCGTTGATCTTGCTGTAGACAATGGACTGGCCATCCGGCGACCACGCCGCGTCCTCCACAAGGAAATCACCGAGACGGCGCGGAGCTGAACCCCCGGGAACGCTGAGCGCCCAAAGCGGCGACAAGTCTATTCCACCACGAAGCAGAAGTTCTGATCGGGCCGGGGAATAACCCAATACCGGGGAGTTATCGCTACCAATCGGATTTGGCAGCGCTGCCAGGCTCGTCACCGCCCCACCCTTCACAGAGACTTGCGCGACGATCCGCCGCGGTGACTGCTCGTCAAAGTAAATTCTTGAACCATCCGTGGCCAGGCGTCCTTTCTGCAGGCCATCATGGGTAAGTTGGGTATAGCGCAAGACCCGCGGCGGCTTAGGTTGAATGGAATTAATTGCCAGGAGGACGAGGACCAGAACGAGCGCAGCTACGGAGATTGCGGAGAGCCACAGGCGGCTCCGGCTTCGTGGCTGAGCAGTATTTGAAACAGGAGCCTCTGGCCCCGTAGGAGGTTGTGGGGGGATAGCTTGTTGGGCAGCGGGTGCTTCCGGCTCAGCGGGCGCGGTTATTGGCGGCAGGAAACGGTATCCCCGGCGCGGCAGGGTCTCAATGAACCTCGGATTGTCGGCGTCATCCCCCAGGGCGTCGCGAACTTTGTTGATGGCCTTGTTCAGACCATGCTCGAAGTCGACAAAGGTGTCCTGGGCCCAAAGCTTCTGATGGAGTTCTTCGCGCGTGACTACCTGGCCGGGCTTCTCCAGTAACGTCACTAAAACTTGGAAGGGCTGGCCGGTAAGCTTGACCTTCAACCCTCCACGGCGAAGTTCGCCGGAAGGCAAATCGATTTCGAAGTTTCCGAAGCGAAGGATGTCGTTGGTGGGCATGGAGCGAGAGTGCCAAATTCCGGGGGCCTGTCGAGGTGCGCAAGCTCCCAAGAACAAAACTATAGCACCCGCTCACGAAAACCGGCGTCAGGAATAGTGGGGCGAGAACGAAGAAACTGCTTTGTTACCAGAGACTTGCAAGGGGATAGAAATGGAACCTACAGGGGCTTTGCAATCCATTGAGGTCCCGGGCGATCTGGGCGAAATTGCTGACATCGCACGGCGGTTCGACAGAATTTGAGACCGGGCGAAATAAAAACTGAGGAGACCGGTAATGAAAAACATTCGAAATTTCGCGTTCTTGATTTTGGTCGTGGCAGCAGTTGTCGGGGCAAACGCGCAAACCACCTTGACCGGAAAAGTTCAATTCCCGAGCGCAGTCCGCTGGGGCAAGTCGGTGCTTCCAGCCGGAGAGTATTCTCTCACCATCCCATCAGCCGAGAGGCCGGTGCGGGTATTCATTCATTCCATGGACGGAAAGACGGCGGCGATTGCGCAGGCAGAAATCCTCTCTGATCCACAGCCGGGCGGCAGCTATATCTTTACTACGGCCACCGGCTCAGATCAGTTGGTGCGCTCGATGAATCTGCCGCAACTGGGTTTCTCGCTGGTCTATGCGCCTCTGACGGCACGCGAGCGGGAAACTCTATATGCGAGCACCTCGCACACCCTGCCGGTGCAAACGGCAGGGAAATAATAGCTCGTTCGCGAGCCAGCGTATCGAGCATCCCGGTGCAGCGCCGGGATGCTCTTTTTTTTCCTTCCAGGAGTCAGCTACCTTTGGGATGCGTTACCGCAGTCAGTTCCTTCCCCAGCATGGTCCGCGGGAACAGCATAGCGTTGAATTCTGCGCCCACCAAGACGACCAGAGAGACCATATACATCCAGACCAGCAAGGCGATGGCAGCGCCGAGCGATCCGTAAATAACGCTGTAGTCGGCGTAATGCTTCAGATAAAAGCCAAACAGCAAGGTTGCCGAGAACCACATGGCCGTAGCCAGTGTTGCGCCCGGGATTACGCTGTGCCAGGGCTGGGTGCGCGGAACCGCGTTGTGATAGATGAGCGCGATCACTGCGATGCTGGTCAGGGTAGCAATCAGCCAGCGGATGGAGGTCCACATGAGCAGAATGTACGGACTGAATTCACGCGCGGTGTAGAAGAGAATGTCGGTTTCGATTTTGCTGCCGAAGGCCACCAGCAGAGTGGAGAATGCCATGGGAACGAGGGCGAAGATGACGAGCAGGAATGCGATCAGCCTTTCCTGAACCAGTCCCCAGATTTTCGGCAGCTCGTAACAGCGACGGAAGCCTTCCATCCAGGAAATCATTACGCCGGAGGCGGTCCACAGCGTCAGCAGCGAGGCCGTGCTGAGCAGGCCGACCGGGCGCTCCGCCGCACTCTTCAAGAAATTCATCGCTGGAGCGCTTCCGGCGGGAAGGATGCGGGATAGCGCGTAAGTGATTTCACTGAGGTACGGCGCGCCTTTGCGCCAGGTTGCCAACACCGACCCCACGACCAGCAGCGCCGGGAAGAAGGTGAGAATGCACGAATAGGCAGAAGCTTTGGCGATGGAAAAGGCATCGTGCTGGAAGGAACGCCAGAAGGCCAGCCGCAAAAGGCGCAGAAAACGAAGCAGGGCCGGCCCCAGCTTGGCGCCGGAGGGCGCGGGGTGCAACGAAGGAAGCGGGCCAGGTTCCTCGATCGGCATGAGTTTCGGGTTTGCGTGCATCAGTAAAAGGAAAGCCAAACGCGCGCCTTACGATTCGCGCGGCTCGCCCAGATCCTTCGGCGACGAAAAATCCTGTCGCTTCAGGATGACAAACAAGTTCGGGGGCGAACTGGTTCGCCCCCGAACTTGATTGCAGTTTCGCTTACTCCGCTGCCAGTTCCTCGGTTTCGCCCTCGTGGCGCATCATCTCGAGAGCGCGTTCGGCTTCTTCATAGGCCGCCGAGACTTCCGCCTGTACCTTGGCCGCGGCCTCTTCCATTTCCGGCGAGAGGCGCACGTTGCGGTAGTACTCCATCCCGGTTCCGGCAGGGATGAGGCGGCCGACGATCACGTTCTCCTTGAGGCCGCGCAGGTAATCGACCCGGCCGTTAATCGAGGCCTCGGTGAGCACGCGCGTAGTCTCCTGGAACGACGCCGCCGAGATGAACGAGTCGGTCGCGAGCGACGCCTTGGTGATGCCGAGAAGCAGCGGGCGTCCGGTAGCGGGCCTGCCGCCCTCTTTGATCACGCGCTCGTTCTCTTCGCGGAAGTGGAACTTGTCCAGCTTGTCTTCCAGAAGGAACGTCGTGTCGCCAACGTCCTCGACCTGCACCCAGCGCATCATCTGGCGGACGATCACTTCGATGTGCTTGTCAGAAATGTTGACGCCCTGGAGCCGGTAGACTTCCTGGATTTCGTTCACCAGGTAGGACTGCAGCTCTTTTTCGCCGAGAACCGCCAGGATGTCGTGCGGGTTGAGCGGGCCATCCATCAGCGGTTCGCCCGCCTTGACACGCTCGCCTTCCTGCACGTTGATGTGAACGCCGCGCGGCACAGAATATTCTTTTTCGGTGCCGTTGTCGGCCTGCACATACAGTTTGCGCTGACCCTTCGAAACTTCGCCGAACTTCACCGTGCCATCGATTTCGCTGATGACCGCGGTTTCGTGCGGCTTGCGCGCTTCGAACAGTTCGACTACACGCGGCAGACCACCGGTGATGTCCTTCGTCTTGGTGGTTTCGCGCGGAATCTTGGCCAGCACGTCGCCCGGGGAAACCGCGTCGCCATCCTGCACCATAAGGTGGGAGCGGGAAGGCATGAGGTAGCGTTTGCTGGTCTTGCCTTTGACCACGATGGCCGGCTGCCGCTTCTCGTCGGGCGAATCGCCCACGACGTGCCGCGACAATCCGGTGACCTCGTCCACTTCTTCGTGGAGCGTGACGCCTTCCTGCAAGTCCTTGAACTGGGCGGTGCCGCCGATTTCGGTGAGGATGGCGAAAGTGTAAGGATCCCACTCCACCATGACCTTGCCCTGCTGCACCGGGTCGCCGTCATTGACCTTGAGTTTCGCGCCGTAAATCACGGAGTAGCGCTCACGCTCGCGGTTCTTCTCGTCCACGACTGCAATCGAGCCCTGGCGGTTCATCACTACCAGGTCGCCTGACTTCGATTTCACCGTCTGCAGGCCGATGAAGCGCACGGTGCCGTTGTTCTTGGCATCGAGACGCGACTGCTCGGAGACTCGCGACGCCGTTCCGCCGATGTGGAAGGTACGCATCGTAAGCTGCGTTCCCGGCTCGCCGATGGACTGCGCGGCAATTACTCCGGTGGCTTCGCCGAGTTCGACCAGGCGGCCAGAGGCCAGGTTACGGCCGTAGCACATGACGCAGACGCCGCGCTTCGATTCGCAGGTAAGCACCGAGCGGATCTTTACCCGCTCGATTCCGGCAGACTGAATGGATCCCGCGAGTTCCTCGGTGATTTCGTGGTTGATGTCGACGATCACGTTGCCGTCGTAGTCTTTGATTTTCTCGAGCGAAACGCGGCCTACAATGCGGTCGCGCAACGGCTCGATAATTTCACCGGCTTCGACAATACCCTGGACGTAAATGCCATCCACGGTGCCGCAGTCGTACTCGCTGATGATGACGTCTTGCGCCACGTCGACGAGACGCCGCGTGAGGTAGCCGGAATCGGCCGTCTTGAGCGCCGTGTCGGCCAGACCTTTGCGGGCGCCGTGGGTCGAGACGAAGTATTCCAGAACGGTCAACCCTTCGCGGAAGTTCGCCGTGATGGGAGACTCGATGATTTCGCCGGAAGGCTTGGCCATCAGTCCGCGCATGCCGGAGAGCTGGCGGATCTGCTGTTTCGATCCGCGGGCGCCGGAGTCAGCCATGACGTAAATCGGATTGATGAAGCCTTCCTTGTCGCGCTTCTGCATCTGTCCGAACATCTCGTCGGCAACTTTTTCGGTGATGGCCGACCAGATTTCGATGACCTTGTTGTAGCGCTCGCCGTTGGTGATGGCGCCGTCGAGGTATTGTTGCTGCACGGCGACCACCTGCTTCTCGGCGTCTTTGACCAAGGTCTTCTTGCTGTCGGGAATGACCATGTCGTCGATGCCGATGGAAAGGCCGGCCCGGGTTGCGTACTTGAAGCCGAAATCCTTCACTTCGTCGAGCATCTTGACCGTGGTTTCAAGTCCGAACCGCAAGTATCCGTAGTTCACCAGAGCGCCGATCCCCTTTTTCTTAAGAAGGCCGTTGATGAAGGGCATGCCCTCGGGCAAGTGGTCGTTCAGGATGGCGCGGCCGACCGTCGTATTCACGAAGGCACGCTCCACATGAACCGGCTCGGTGTGAATGATGTCCTGATCGTCGTAGGCATTGGTCAGGTCAATCAGTTCGCCGGTGTAGCGCAGCCGGATGGGAGAAAGCGTTTCCACTTCGCCCATTTCGAGCGCGAGCAAAACTTCTTCGATGTTGGCGAACACACGGCCTTCACCCTTCGCACCCGGCTTGGATTTGGTGAGGTAATAAAGACCGAGCACCATGTCCTGCGTGGGGACGGTAATCGGCTGGCCCGATGCGGGCGAAAGAATGTTGTGTGAGGCCAGCATCAGCACGCTGGCTTCCACCTGCGCTTCTGGAGACAGTGGAATGTGCACCGCCATCTGGTCGCCGTCGAAGTCGGCATTGAACGCCGTGCAGACCAGCGGATGAATCCGGATGGCTTTGCCTTCGACCAGCACCGGCTCAAACGCCTGAATGCCCAGGCGATGCAGCGTGGGAGCGCGGTTCAGCAGCACGGGGTGATCCTTGATGACTTCTTCGAGGATGTCCCACACGATGGGTTCCTGCTGCTCGACCATCTCTTTCGCTTGCTTGATGGTGGTGACGTTGCCGGTTTGTTCGAGCCGGTGATAGATGAAAGGCTTGAACAGTTCGAGCGCCATCTTCTTGGGTAGTCCGCACTGGTGCAGCTTGAGTTCGGGACCGACCACAATGACGGAACGTCCGGAGTAATCGACGCGCTTGCCGAGCAGGTTCTGGCGAAAACGGCCCTGCTTGCCCTTGAGCGTGTCGGAAAGCGACTTCAGCGGACGGTTGTTGGCGCCGCGCAGCACGCGGCCACGGCGTCCGTTGTCGAACAGCGCGTCGACGGCTTCCTGCAGCATGCGCTTTTCATTTCTGACGATGACTTCGGGCGCGTGCAGGTCCATCAGCTTCTTCAACCGGTTGTTGCGGTTGATGACGCGGCGGTAAAGATCGTTCAGATCGGAGGTCGCGAAGCGGCCGCCATCGAGTGGAACCAGCGGGCGCAGCTCCGGTGGAATCACCGGGATGACGTCGAGGATCATCCAGTGCGGCTTGTTGCCGCTGCGGCGGAAGGCCTCGACCACTTTCAGGCGCTTCGTGTACTTGAGCCGCTTCTGCAGCGAGCTCTCGTTCTTCATTTTCTCGCGCAGCTCGATGGCCAGGCCATCGGTGTCGATGCGCTTAAGCAGTTCCTTGATCGCCTCGGCACCCATCATGGCCTTGAATCCAGCCGGACGGTACTGCTGGTCGAGTTCGCGGAACTTGGCTTCGTCCTTGATGACCTCGCGCTCTTTCACCGGAGCGTCGCCGGGCTCGACTACCACGTAGGCTTCGAAGTACAGCACGGATTCGAGGTCCCGCAGCGAAATATCGAGCAGGTGGCCGATACGGCTGGGCAGGCCTTTGAAGAACCACACGTGCGAGCAGGGCGAAGCCAGCTCGATGTGTCCCAGGCGTTCGCGGCGGACTTTTGAGAGCGTGACTTCCACGCCGCACTTGTCGCAGATCACGCCGCGATGCTTCATGCGCTTGTACTTGCCGCAGA
>Ga0185299_10006644_pt1 | contig 12236 bp, 13 predicted proteins | sample PaiPotPPA55metaG_FD_128002 | JGI IMG/M metagenome (GOLD analysis project Ga0185299, IMG submission 128002) | Iron sulfur acid spring bacterial and archeal communities from Banff, Canada, to study Microbial Dark Matter (Phase II) - Paint Pots PPA... ...
ATCCGCCCATTGTGGCCGGTGACCCTCGAAGCCCTCGTGCTGGTCATGAAATATCAATCCGTATCTCGCCCCGCGTCAGGCCGATTTGCTGTGAACCAGTGGACTCAACTCAGGCTGACACGCAGGGCGGTTGCGTACTTGATGAAGTCATCGAACGCCACGGTGCGTATCACCGTGGCGGTTGCCAAGTGGCATGTCACGGTCACAGTGAGCATCGAGCGCCCCCGTCAGCGTTCCAAGCGTGAGCTGGACATCACTGACAACGACAGGGGTGACGCCGACTAAAGGGTCGGTACAGACGTGGCCTGGCGACGGCCGGGCCACGTTCTACCCCCCCCCAAGCTTCTCCGGCCCTCACCCATTCGCGAACGACCCGCAAAAAAGAAGGTGATCCCCCAATGCTCGACCCTGACCTCGCCACCATCGGCGAAGCTTCGGAGGCGTACGAACAGCTGCTGGCCACGGCCAAGCAGGTCATGAACGAGGTGGCCAGCCGACGCAGCGATGTCTTGCCGGGACTCTTGGAACACTTGCAGGACCACGTCGTCCTGACCAGCGGCGGCACCTCTCGCCCGGCTTTGGGGTGGTACCAGTGCGGAGCCTGGCAGCACGACGGTCGTTCCGTTGATGAGATTTTTCTCAACGCCGATCGGCGGGGTGGTCACGATACCGACGCCGCCGAGGACGTCCTGACCACGCTGTTGCACGAAGCGGCGCACGCCTGGAACAGCATCAACCGGGTCGGGGGTACCTCGAATCGAGGCTTGTACCACAACAAGCGGTTTGCGGAAGCTGCTGTGCAACTGGGTCTTTCGGTCACGAGGAACCGTAGCCACGGCCATCGGACGCCTGGATTGCAGGACAGTGCCCGCCACGAATTCGCCGATCTGCTCAGCGTTCTCGATGACGCCCTGGTCATCATCCGTGAACCCGAGAGGGCCACCCGCACCAAGGGCACGAAGGGAACGGCTACTGCCGCGTCGATCCAGGCAGCCGCACCCCTGGCGACCAGCCATCAGGGCCAGGACACCCGGTACGTCTTCGCCTCCTGCGGCTGCAAGACCTCGCGCGGCGGCAACGTCACGTTGCGGATGGCTCGGGGGTCGTGGCGGCCGGACATCACCATCTGGTGCTCGGCCTGCGGCACACCGTTTCTCGTTGGAGTCTCAAGCATCGTGCTTAGGCCGAACACGGAGGTATCGAGTTGACCTAGCAGACGAACGCGGCTGTGGGAGGCACCCCGCTGCCGCGCCCTACCACCACCCCGAATCCCTTCCTCAGCTCCCAACTTCCACATCAGAAACATTGGAGACTCCGTCATGGCACCTCTCACCGTACCGTCGGCCACCTCGACGAGGCGGCCTCCCATTCCTCTTCGCTATCCCCTGTCCGGCCTCATGGCAGCTGCCGCGGTTGCCGGCCTCGTCGGCTGCTCGTCCACCGGCCAGCTCGGCAATCTGGCTGAGATCAAGCAGATCGCTGCCTCCTGCCCGCTCGGGCATGAGATTGCCGGATTCGCGGCTATCGACGTCAGCGGTGCTCGTCTGGCCGTGGCGGGGGATGCCGGCCGCCTGGCGCCGGTTCACCAGTTGGCGGAACGAGTGACGGCATGTGGCGGGCATCTCCGCGTCGATGTGTTCAGCGGCGGCGAGGGCGCTGTCGGCTCTGTCTACGACGCCGATCTGCACGCCCCTGGTGCCACCGAGAATGCTCGTCTGCGGCGGATACCGAGCATGGTCGACGACGTCATGACGACCATCACGAAGAACCTGCCGACGGTCGCAGCCACGTTGCCCCGCACGGGGAAAGACATCGATGCACTGTTCGGATTGTCCGGTGAGTACGTTCACCAGCTCGACCCGGATGGCACGCGCTACGTGTTGAATCTCGTCATCACCACCGACGGTGTCCAGACCGAACCGCCGTCCCTGACCGACCCTGCTCTCACTGCCGACAAAGCCGTCCAGCTCGCCTCCCTTGTCCAGGCGCCGAACCTTTCCGGTGCGGATGTCAGCCTGACCGACATCGGCAAACCGCCGGATCGGTCGCTCTCTTCTGGCTACGTCGATGCCCTCAAAGCCTTCTACCGCACTGTCTGTGCGGCCACCAAGGCTGCACACTGCACGATCGTCACTGACGCGGCGGGTCAGTGATCCCCATGGAATTGACTGCGCTATTTCAGCGCCACAACCCCAAGGCCGAACTGCGGCAGCGGGTAGAGCGAGCCCGCCTCACGCCAGTGGCAGAGGCCATCGCTGTGCCTCGGCCGGACACCGTCGATCCCTTCTACCTGGAGCAGGAATTCGATGCCCGCGGTGACGAACAGTTCCATCTGCACAGTGCCGAGGGGGAGCATCTGGCGCTCAGGTCGGCAGCGCTGGCCGCTGGGTTGGAACCGGGCAGCGTGGAAACGGCCTACTTGGTCGACACCCATCGCTCGGTGGTGGATGCCGCCCTGGCGCAGTACCTGACCGTGAAAGCAGTGTTGTCGCCGTGGCGGGTGCGCAAAAGCTCCCTGATCTGGTACGGCACCCGCACGTTGGGGCTGCTCATTGGGGACATTGCCGGTCTGGGCGGCGCAGCTATTTCCTACGGCGAAGTCCCGGCATTGGCGCTATCGCAGGCCGCATCGGCTGGGGTCGCGACGATCACCGCTGGCCTTGTTGGGGCTCAGTATCGGTACTACCAACTGGCGAAACAGCGTGCGCTGGAGAGTGATTCGCTCTCCGAGGAACTGACGCCCTATCTGCCGCTGCTGAATGACTCAAGCACGGGACGCAGCTTCGTGCTGGGCGTGACCGCGGTGGGTGCCGGGATTGCGTTGTGCATCAGTACCGGGATCTTTGTGTTGCGCAGTGGCATTGAGGGCACAGCTTCCGGATTCACCTTCGGCCTACTGGCTTTGGGAATAGCGGCGGCCAGCTGGATCAATAGCTACACCTACGCCGACCCGGTGGCCGACGCCATCGACAGCGCCCGGAAGGACTACACCTCAACGCAGCGCACGCACCGCAAGCTGGCTCGATCCTGGTGGCTGCTGCTGGCGGAACAGACCATCGAGCGGGCTCGGGTGATCCGGCTGGAACACCAGCTGCGCGGTGAAGCGGCAAGAGCCTATGTGGAGGCCATGAAGCGCGAGGCGCTGTCGCTCTCTCCAGAGGTGGTGGGGCATGGGGTTGCTCGGCCTGCTGACGCAGTCACGGTCACGGCTACGGCTACGAACGGCAAGACGCCGATCAAGGCGAGCGTGAGGGGCAAGGCGTCGTAAGGCGCTTGGCTGCGACTGAATCCAATTCATGTTGGCCAACTCGATGCTGGCATCCGAATACCCCTCTTCCTTCCATCGCATGAACCGAACGCGATGACGCACGCCCGGAAGAGTTATAAACAACGAAAGGAACCTGCGCTATGAGTAACCCTCGAAACCCCAAAAAGCCACCATGGCAATTCACCGGAGATGTCCCGCCTGGTGATCATCCTGAGCTGACGAAGCATATGACGGAATCGGCGGTGAACAAGCTGGCGGCAACGCTCCGAGAGATCGTGGTGATGGCCGAAGTTCATGATGACATGGCACCCATTACCGCTGGACTCGTCCTGGAACTCGTCCGAGCGACGATGGATAGCACTTTGGAGTGGATTCAGGGGTGGCCGAAGTGAGCGAAACCCCCAGCAGTTTGGTAGACAAGGTCGTGAAGGCATGCTTCAGCATCTTTATTGCCACGATCGCCCTGGCGTGCGCGGTGTCGCTGCTGAAATCTATTCTGCCGATTTTGATCCCGATTGCGGGCTTCGGGGCGGTTGTTTGGGTGGGGGTTGTTGTTTACAAGGCGTGGCGGGAGCGGTGGTAAATATGCCGTCGAAAATTTTCGTAGCTGCCAGAGATAAACCTGCATCGCCCGTTGTGGAATAGACAACCGGGATTGCGGATTGCGAACCCGCAATTCATAGTAGAGATAGGTTACTTGCGAATTCGCAACTAACGATGCGGACTGAAACTCCTTCATTGTCCGCACACCTATTACCAATTAATACGAGTCAGAGAAGGGCTATATCCATGTCAAAAACAGGACGTACCAACTACCGGCGAACAGTTAGAGGACGCAATCGAGCCGCAAAACCTGAATACCGGATCGTGGTCGAGAGCGACGATAAAGACCCGTACGACATTCAGTGGCTGTCGAAGGCTGCGATCGGTATGTCGCGGGCCAATGTTCAGGCAGCCGCGGTTGACACCGATCAGGCAGCGGGCAGCGACAACGTGCCGGCGGTTGCCGGGGAGGAGGTGATCCATGATGCCGACTGATCAAATCGAGCTGGCCTTGACACCGGAATCCCTTGTCTGGATGCAGGTGTGGTTTCCCCGACCGTTTTCTGATGATGCAGCGCACGGACTGCTCCGCTACCTGGCTGCGCTCGAACATGCACCGCAAATCATTTTCGAAGCACGTGCGCGCATCGAACGAGACAAGCCAGGGGTCACTATCGATCACCTCGTCGGCACCCAGCTGAAGTATGCCGAGCACATCAAGCAGGCCATCGAATCGCTGGTGCCCGGCAGCATGGTCGTCCAACTTGACGATCCCAAGCGCACCCCGACGACCGTTGCGCGACGGGTGAAGACGTCAACGCCGACCCGGCTGCTCGAACCGGTGTCGCCACTCGCGTCGGTCAAAGCAGTCCGCCATGCGCTCACCGCCGTCACCGGTAACGAAACGCTGGTACTCCAAGTGATTCTTGGCCCCCGTCACCGGCCCCAGTTACCACCCGTCGAGCCCACGCGTGACAGTCAATCCCTGATATCGAAAGTTGTCTTCGGGCTGCAACCCGAAACACGAGGCGAGGTCAAGAAATCCGTGAGTATAAAACAGGCGCAGCACGGTTTCTCGGCCGTCATTCGCATCGGGGTATCTGCCTGGGGGCAGCAGCGCCGAAAGAGCCTATTGCTCGGCTTGGCCTCAGCCCTCGGGACCGTGAACACACCTGGTGTTCATTTGCGGCTGGGTGGCGAGAATGTGAAGCGGCTCAATGCACCTCGGGCGACGTGGCCGCTGTGGCCGCTCGTTGGCGGCGTGAATCACCTTGCTGTGACCGAAGCTGTCCGTTTGATTGGCTGGCCGGTCTCAGACAAGGAGGAAGCTTTTCCTGGCCAGGGTTCACTGCATCCGAAGAAGGTGCGGCCGACGCCTCTGCTTCTCACCGGCGGCCGAATTATCGCGAAAGCGAATGCGCCCGGGGTGGACGGCTATCTCAGTTATGGCGTTGATGATGCCATGCGGCATACCTGGGTGCTCGGGCCATCAGGCACCGGCAAGAGCACATTGCTGCTCAACCTCATCATCGGCGATCTGGTGGCTGGCCGCCCTGTCGTGGTCATCGAGCCCAAGGACCTCATTACCGATCTGCTCTCTCGAATTCCTGACGCGCGAAAACGTGACATTGTGGTCATCGACCCGCTTGATGACTACCCGGTCAGTATCAACCCGCTGGATCGGCTGCAAAGCGGCACCGAGCCCGAAGTGGTCGCAGACCAGTTCTTCCATGTCTTCCACAAGCTATACGGGGACGCACTGGGCAGGCGAAGCGGTGACATCCTGCGCGAATCGCTCAAAGCAATCGCGCTCCGAAAAGACCCGAGCCTGATCATGTTGCCGATCATCCTCACCGAGAAAAAATTCCGTGACCCCCTGGTCCAAAAGGCGATCGATCGGGATCCATTCGCGTCCGGAACGTTTTGGGACTGGTATCAAGGACTGTCACCCGAGGGTGTCATGAACAACATTGCACCGCTTTCCAATAAGGTCCGGCCATTCCTGGATCGATATCTCCGTGGCGTCCTGGCGCAGCAACATGCCCGGTTCAATGTCCGGCAGGTGCTCGAACAAAACAAGGTGTTGCTCGTGCAGCTGCAACCGGGCGTCGTGGGACCGGAACGAGCACAACTGATGGCAGCCATGATCTTGTCGGAACTGTGGAATTCCATCCAGGAGCGTGCCGCCATCCCGGAAAGCCAACGAGACGACTTGATGATCTACGTCGATGAAGTCCAGACCTTTCTCAATCTCCCGGTCAACCTGGACGATGCGCTCGCCACGGCACGCAGCTTGAGAGCCGGATTCCACCTGGCGCACCAATACGAAAGCCAGCTCCCTGCCCCCATGTTGCGAGCGTTCAAGAACAACGCTCGCAACAAGATCGCCTTCCAGCTCGGCGCGGACGATGCCGACGACATGGCCAAAGGACAGTCCATCCTCAGCAAGGAAGACTTCTTCCTTCAACCCGCACACAACATCTACGCGACACTGGTTCGCCGGAATTCGGTGCAGCCCTGGACATCCGGCGAAACACTGCCGCCGCCACCGAAAACCAGCGATCCCGAAGAGATTCGACGGCTCAGCCGCGAGCAGTACGGCCGCCCCCGCGACGACATCGAAGCCGAGTTCCGAGAACTGCTCGGTCGCCCCGCCGTTGCCCAGGAACACCGATCAGCAGCGCACAGCACGCCGCGCCCGCGACGCAACCAGCGCAGGAGGCAGCCATGAACCCCGACCAGCCGAGCCAGGGACCGAGCGAGATTCCGGCGGAGAAAAATGTTCGTCAAAACGTTCGTAATAGCAACACGGCGACCGTCTCATCGTCAGAGGCCACAACCGGTTTTCGGCAGCACAAGCTGCCGAATGATGGTGCCCATCCGGGCACCACATACCCTGATACGTCCCTGCGTCGCCAGCGTCGTGTCGTCCATGACCTTGATGCGATTCGGCGTCAGTTGACTGATCGGGATTACATCGTCCTGGGTCTGGTATGGGCGCATCGGGTGCTGACGACTCGGCAGGTCCACGCCCTCGCCTTCGGGCACCTCCCGGAATCCAGCGGGCTGCGCCTCGCGCAAAAGACACTCACGAAGCTCCGCAAGCTATGGGTTCTGGGCGTGAGCAGCCAGCAGCGGAACCGGCTCCGACGCGGCCGGCCTGAGTCGATCTACTACGTCGACATGGTCGGTGACCGACTCCTGCGAGCCGACTGGATGCATGAACTCCGGTACCAATGGAAGGAACCCACCCTGCACTATCTCAGCCACCGGCTCGCGATTGCCGACGTTCGTACCGAACTTGTCACCGCCGGGCACCGCGGCCAGCTGGAGCTGCTCACCTACGACCCAGAACCGGACTGCTGGCGCTCCTACAGCCGCTGGGGAAACCCGCGCACGCTGAAACCGGACATGTTCATTCAGACCGCTTCCACACCGGGGAGCCCCTACGTCGACGGCTTCTTCGTGGAGGTTGACCTCGGTACCGAAAGCATCCCGACCGTGCTGCGAAAGTGCCACGAGTATCAGGCATATTGGGCTACCGGCGCTGAACAAGACGACGACGGCAACGGCTTCCCCCTGGTGGTATGGAGGGTCACTCACCACGACCCGCAAGCTGCGGTGCGACGGCGTGCACTGTTTCGCGACGAACTCACACACGACCGTGAGCTCGACCCAGAGCTGTTCCGGATCGTCGCACCCGACCAGCTTATTCACCTTATTACGAAAGGAGACGATATATGACAGATACAAAAATTGTTCAGAAATACCGTACGCTCCTCATAGATCCGCCGTGGGATATCCTCCAACGCGGCAGCTACGGTGCCGAACGGCACTACCCGCTCATGAGCCTCGACCGCATCAAGGCCCTGCCAGTGAGCGATCTTGCCGAAGATGATGCCCATATTTGGGTCTGGACAACGAACGCCACACTGCGATACGGCTACGACGTCTTGGAGGCGTACGGCTTCACCTACCGCTCGCCATTGACCTGGATGAAACCCCGCCTCCAACTGGGGCAGTACCTGCGCAACATGACCGAAACCGTCCTGTTCGGTACACGCGGCAAAGCACCAGTGAACTTTCGGGCGCAACCCACCTGGTTCATCGCCCCGGTTCAAGATCATAGTCATAAGCCCGAGGAACAGTACGCCATTATCGAAAGAGTCAGCAGCGGACCGTATGTGGAACTGTTCGCCCGCAGACGGCAACCGGGCTGGGATGTCTGGGGAAATGAAGTGGACTCCGACATCGTCATTCCCGGCTATCCGGTGCCATCGGATCGGAAACATCGTCAGGGAGGGGCAGCATGACAGGAATAGTGATCACGACCCGTGCCGGCCCAGCGGCTGGGTTTCGATGAAGGAGTCGGCCTCCTCGGTCGAATGCGGCTGGTACCTGAGTGCGAACAGCGCACTCACCAGTCGCACCGTAACCGAGGAGAGCTGCCATGTCCCAACCGGACAACGACTCCACCCGCAAGACCATGGCTATCCGGGTGGACCCGGAGATCCATGCAGAGTTGACTCTGATCGCGCAACTGCGTGGCAACACGCTGGCAGATGAACATCTGCAAGCCGTGGTGCATCACATTGAGCGAGCACGGGAAGAAACCGACCTTGCGGAGCGCGCCGATGAGGCAATCGCCGAGATCGAGCGCGAGGCGGCTATCCGACGCGATGCGATCAACCGGCTGCGCAAACGTTCGTCCGAGGCACCTGTCATGGGTGCGACGGAGGACAGCAGCACAGAACCGCCGGCCTCGGCCCAGAAGCGAGGACGGAAGATCGCTGATCCGCCGGAGGGCTGAGCTGGGGACTTTGTTTGGAACATGATGCTCACTGTCGAGCATTGGTTCTGACATCCCGACAGGCTCAGCCGTAGACGGAAATCCCAGGTTCGGCAGGTCGGATCGGCGCATGGTGCGATGAGGCGGTGTGCCTGATGCGCTTTACAGCAACCAGCTGGAAAGACACACAGGAAAATCCCGCACAACCATGCGAACCAATCCTCCTGTCGACTTGGAATCCGTTATAGAGAATAATCCACTAGGAGATCCGTATACATCGAATGCCTCATCCTGAAATCGAAACGGCTAGCGAAACTGTCACCGTTGTAGAAATTGCCGAAACAATTGCGAATTCGCAAGAAAAGCGTTATAGTGAGAAAGTAATATTTATTGACCGTTAAACGGGGAATATGCGCATGGTTAAACGATCCAGCATCAAGCCAACCAAACTCGGTATCTTTGTGAAGGAACGACGAACACAGCTCGGTCTCATGGCAAAGGATGTGGCCGAGCGTGCCGGTCTCCCGGGTTCAGCCATAGCCAGAATTGAGTCGGGCTTCCATACGCATCCGTCACCTCGCACACTCGAAGCGGTAGCGCACGCATTGGATGTGAGCCTGCTCGACCTGATGGCCGAAGCCGGGACCGTACCGAAGAACTCACTGCCAAGTCTGGCACCGTATCTGCGGGCGAAATACGACCTCCCCGAGAGCATCGTGTGCGAGGTCGAGGCATTTCTGGAACATCTCAGCCAGGAGCGCGGCATCGAGTTCGGCGACCATCCCTCGGATCGGTCACCCCAACCACCCCAACGACGCCATCGACCCGCTGCGTGATTCACCATAAGAAAGGAGACATTTTACAGAAACATGTGCAGACCATTCGGGAACCAGAATGACAGCATTGACCGAACGAACAGACACATCAAAGTAACAGAAAGGACAATAAAGATAACGACCCTAATTCATGAATAGGAGGTACTTTCATGCACTTAAAACCCACACCACACACCGTCGAGCAGCTCACCCATATCGGTTACACCGATCGCCGCCTCGGCGTCATCACGCGGCTCCGCTCACTCATCCCGGATCAAGCTGGCACGCAAGCTCGCGCCTTGATCGTGGCCGAGCAGCATGCGGCCATTATGCTCCGGCGCGCGGCGCTGCTCGACGGGCCACAGTTGCCTGTATCCGAATCCATCCTGACGCGGACACCACGGCTGCGCGTCGAGGTAGTTCACCAGCGAATGCCCAGTCGGCACGTACACGACCGCAAACACCGACAATGGCTGATCCAAATCGCCAGCACATTATCTCTGGTCGAGCGTCGCATGGCACTGGCACGCGAGTTCAAGGGCATCATCGACAGCGGATATATCCATCTGCTCTATGCCAGCGGATCGACAAGCCTGCTCGATCAGATGGATCACGCGGGCACGTACTTCGCCGCCTGCTTTTTCGTCCCGACCCACCTCCTCCTGCACGTCTGGAACCAGGGAATTCAGACCATCACCGAATTGGCAAACATCTTTCAAGTGACAGAAGAGGCTATACGCATCCGCATCAAGGTACTCGGTCTCGCGCCTGGAAAGCACCGTCACACCAACACAATCCCGTGTTCACACGCTACTCGATACAGGAGCGCCGCATGATGTCATCTCACTCGTATCCACACAAACCGTCAGCCGCCATTGCGTTCCTATCAATGGCCAGCACCTCATCAGCGGATATCGGCACGGGGTTTGAGCCGCAGCCGATCCGATGGCAACGCGAGGCCGCCTACGCGAAAGCCGAAGAACTGAACATGAACCTCGTTGGCGAATTCGTGGAGATCGGCGCGCCCGCCACCTCGCTCGCCAAACGACCGGCGTTGCAACAGATGCTGGCGTTTCTGGCCGAGCATCCGGACGTCGAGAGCGTCATCTTTCCGTCAATGGGTCGCTTCGCCCGGAGCCAGAGTCATGGCCTCACCCTCCGAGACGACTTCAGGCAGCTCGGCGTTGCGGTCATCTTCAGCTACGGCACACCTGACCGGCTCGCAGCCGAGTCCAGCGCACCGCATGACATCACCCCCGCCTGGCTGCCTGATCTCGGCGACGAGCCAGCTTTTCGTGAGCACCAGCACCGCACACTCGACCGCCGAAAAAGGCTGCACAGCATCACATCCGATCACGCCACACAGATGAGGAGTTCGTAGCCATGAACATCGATACTCGGGTCAACGTTCTCGATCTTGGCGTGTCGTATCTGCGCGTATCGAGCAAGAAGCAGATGGATACCGCCCGCGATATCGACCCGGACGGCAACTCCATTGCCACCCAGCGTATCCATGTCGACCGTAAGGCGAAGAACCTCGGCGCAACGATCGTCAAGGAGTTCCTCGATCCCGGCATCTCAGCCCAGACCATCGACAAGCGACCCGAGTTCAAGGATCTGATCGACTACCTGCGCGAGCACCGCGAGATCAAATACGTGATCGTCTACGCCCGCTCGCGCGCCTTCCGCAACTACATCGACGCCGCCCTGACCAAGCGACTCCTGGACAAGCTCGGCGTCCGGCTCGTGTCCGCTCGCGAAGACTTCGGCGACGGCATCTACGCCGAGATGATGGAAGCCGTGACCGACGTCTTCAACGACATGCAGAACAAGCTGTCCGGTGAAGACATCCGCATCAAGCTGCAACACAAGGCCACCAACGGCGGCACGATCGGCCCGGCACGACTCGGATACCAAAACATCCGCGCCGTGTTCGAGGGCCGCCTGGTGAACACGGTCAAGCTCGACGAGCAGCGGGCACCCTTGATCCGACAGGGGTTTGAGCTGTACGCCACCGGCGAGTACTCAACCCAACATCTGGAGGCCACGATGGCCGACCGTGGACTCCGGACACGCATTACGCCACAACGGCCGGTCGAGAAGATCGTCACCTACAAGACCTGGCAACGCATCCTGCGCGAGCCGTACTACGCCGGATATATCCGGTACAAGGGAGATCTCTACCCAGGGCGGCATGATGCGATCGTCAGCCAGGAGCTGTTCGAGAAGGTCCAAGACACGCTGGACGCCAAGAGCGGCGGTGGCAACCGGGACCGGGTCCACATGCACTACCTCAAGGGCATGCTGTTCTGCGCCCGCTGCCGACGCGACGGCCGTACCGCCCGCATGGTCTACAACCAAGCCCTCAGCCACACCGGCCAGCGGTATGGCTACTTCGTCTGCCGCGCCCAGAAAGAGGGACTGTGCGACCTGCCCCACCTACGCATCGAACAGGTAGAACACGCCATCGCCGAGCACTACCGAACCCTGCAACTCCCCGAAGACTTCATCTGCGAGGTACGGACCCGACTGGAAGAGGCCATCGCCGACGAGCAAGGCAGCGTCAGAGCGCTGCACGCGAGCCTGACAAAACGGCTCAAGCAGCTGGACGAACAGGAAAGCAACCTGATCGACCTGGCCGCCGACGCCGCCCTCCCTCAAGCCAAGATCCGAGCCAAGCTGCATACCATCCAGGTAGAACGAGCCAAGGCAGAAGCCGGCCTCGTCAACACGGCCGAGGAACTGGAGGCCGGAGCCGCGGTTCTCACGGATGCCCTGTACCTGGTGGCCGACCCGTTCATCGCCTACCAGAACGCCCGCG
>Ga0185299_10006646_pt1 | contig 12232 bp, 11 predicted proteins | sample PaiPotPPA55metaG_FD_128002 | JGI IMG/M metagenome (GOLD analysis project Ga0185299, IMG submission 128002) | Iron sulfur acid spring bacterial and archeal communities from Banff, Canada, to study Microbial Dark Matter (Phase II) - Paint Pots PPA... ...
CTTGGTCCACGGAAGAAATGTCTGGTAGAGCCCCTCCAGACCCCTCCAGTAGCGAAAGTTCCCGGAATAGAAGAAAATGATCAACATCACTCCCACCAAAATCGCCCCGATAATATGTCGAAGAGGGAGCCGCGTTCGCCGCTGCAGGCGGTCCTTTACTGGAGGGGCGTTGCTTGCAATGCCCGGGTTTGCAACGCTCTTTGCAGCTCCCGGGCTCGCAACGCCCGGATTTGCAACGCCCGGGTTTGCAACGCCCTTGCTTGCAGCCTTCGGGCTTGCAACGCCCGGGCGTTGCCAGGAACGCCCCTCCGGCGTCAGTCGACGCAGCACCAAAACGATACAGCCCGCAGCGGCGAACGCAGCGAGATGAATGATATAGGTTTCTTTTGTCAGAATCATTCCCGTCAAACCCAGAATGAATCCCCAAAAATACCTCGGTTCTCTGGAGGTCGAGATTCCCAGGATCCCCCAGAAGGTGACAATTAGAAACAGAACGAGCCATGATTCGTGAATCGAGTAGCGATCATAAAAAATAAACCCTGGAGAAATCGCCATCCCAAGTGCAGCCAGATAACAAACAGTTCGGCCTAAGAACGGCCTGAACAGGAAGATCCAGAACATGGTCAACAGGCTTGCCAGGACGACGGGAAGTCTCAGCGCCCAAAGGCTTCGGCCGAATAGCTGAAGCGAAACAAAAAGAACATAGAAGTGAAGCGGTCCGTGATAATTAGTTGGGTCGTAGGCGTAAAAACCGGTTTTCGCCATCTGATCACAGAACCAACCGTTAATCCCTTCGTCAAAATGCGGTGGCTTGATGTCCAGAAACGCCACACGGACGATTGCTGCGAGAAGGAGGATCAGCGCTGGAAATAGCAGTTGACGTTTCACCGTTCTAAGCATTTAGGGAGGAGGCGCAGATATATATGCGAAGACCGGGACATGTCCAATCAGATTCGACCTCAACTTTCACTAATCGTCCCCGCGTACAATGAGGCGGGCCGGCTGCCTGACACGATCCAACGGATCCAAAAACATAGCCGTTCGTGGAACTTCCCCATTGAGGTGATCGTCGTCGTCGAACCGAGTGAAGATCGGACCTTCGCGTTAGCGGAAAACGCAGTCAAGTCTTGGCACGATCTGAGAGTGCTGACCCATCACGAAAAGCGCGGAAAGGGCTTTGCGGTCCGCAGTGGCATGCTTCGCGCGAGGGGTGATCTGATCTTTTTCACGGATGCCGATCTGAGCACACCGTTGGAAGATTTGGACGCCGGCCTCGCATTATTCACGCATGACCGATCGATTGATTTGATCGTCGGGAATCGCATGCATCCTGACAGTCAAATCCTCCAGCGACAGAACGTGAGCAGAGAGCGGATGGGGAAAGTTTTCAACCGGATCGTGCAGACATTGACCGGCTTAGGTATTCGGGATACCCAGTGTGGTTTTAAAGGTTTTCGAAACCGGGCGGCCAAGGAGATCTTCGGTCGCCAGCGAATTGATGGGTTCTCTTTTGATGTAGAGGTTTTACTGTTGGCTCGGGCGATGGGTTTTGCAATTGCCGAGCTACCGGTCCACTGGACAAATTCGGAGGCTTCGCACGTCCACCCTGTACGCGACAGCACCCGAATGTTTTTGGATGTTGTCCGCGTCCGCAGGTTGGTGAAACGGACAATGCACGAGTTTCCCTACCGATAGCCTGAATCGAGACCAAATCTCTTCAGGATTTGGTCTCGATTCAGGCTTCGCCCGTTTGGAGGAAGAGGCAAAGCCGGGAGGCTTCGCTTACGAAGGCCCTTAGGAGATTGTCCTTGGCATCAGCTGACATTGATATAGTCTTCAAATTTTTGTGCAGCGGACGTGTGATCACCCCACGGGACGAACTGGCTCGTATCAGTGCCGTCCCCTGCTCGCTGTAGTCCTCTTTTGGCTTACCTCCCTGGCCTTTGTGGTTTGCGGCATCCAGGGGATGTTGGGGTATCCTTTTCGCAGGACGATCGCACTCGACACAGCAAAATTTGTCTGGGCTGGAGGGTTCGCCTATTCATCTGCCCTGCCGTCGCAGTATTCGCCCAGAGGCGCTCAATCCGCATCTGCCAGGTTAGGAGAGAACGGCAGAGTCCTTGCCTCGTATTCGCAGCGGGAAGCCAGTGTAGCCAAAGTGGGGCGGGGTATTTTTTCGGTTCCAGAGCGCGGACGATTACTATTTTCAAGTACCGATAACTCTGATCCGAGGACAAATGGCAGGAAATATAGCATCGAAGTACCCCTTCGAGTCTCGAAGTGGGCTCCACTCATTTGCTTCGCGGCTTGGCTGGCAATGGCAGTCTTCCTCGTTGTCAAACTACCCGACGGGCGAGAGATAGCGTTGTTGACGACAAAACGTGCTGTCATTGCCATGGTCTCAATGCTTGCATTCTTTGGGAAATGGACGGCAATAATCCTTTCGATTCCATCGGTCTATCTCCTGAGTTCTTACTCACCGCTTTGGAAGGATGTCGACGCGCTTGGTCAGTTGGCGCTCCCCGCGTGTGATCTGAACATTCTGCATTTCCCACCGGTCTATTGTTTTCTTGGCCGCATTCCATTCGCTGTTACCTCCTGGCTGGCCGGCGCCGGCGGTCACGGGACAGTGCAATCTCTTTTTGAGCAGCAGGTGCCGTCGCTAATGGGTATCTATCTCTTGGTCGTAATCCAGCATATCCTCTTAATTGCTGCCCTGACCTACACCGTCCTGTCGCTTACCAGCAGCCGTTTGTTGCGCGCTCTGTTTGCGCTATCGCTGGCATTCGCAAGCGCGAATTATACCCAGGAACAATCTTGCGGATCAGAGGCACTGAGCGTATCTGCAACTTATGCGCTAATCGCAGCGGGGTTTTCAATTCTTCGCGGTTCCGGGTTGGTGGCATGGATCGTTTATGGGGTGGCCCTGTTTTTGGCGATTGGCAGCCGGCAGATCAATGTCCTTTTCGCTATCTGGCTGCCAATCACAGTGGCTTTGCTCGGCTTTGCGACGAAAATCGGCTGGTGCGCACCACGGGCAGAAGCGTTCCGCTGGCAAACATTTGTCTCCGCGATATCGATAGGACTCCTAACAATCGGCCTAAATATTTGGATCGCTCGCTCGATGATTGCCGCCGTCCACGACGAGTACCGGTCCACTCTTGGTCGGACTTTGAGCGATCGCATCGCAACCTTCCTCGACAAGCTGCCATCCAGCGACCGGCTTCGGCTTGCCCAGGATCTTTGCGCCAAGACTTCCGATCCAGCGTTGCGAATGGCGATCGAGTCACAAGCGAAAGTGGGTTCGTTTTACCAAGGCAGCGCCCAGGCGATCGCGGATTATTTAGTCCAGACTCATGTACCTGCGGCAAAGATTAGCGCTGAGCGTGACCGTGTAGTCTTAGGCGCAACCACGCGCTATCTGATGACATTGCACCCGGTCCTGGTTTCGGTGATTTGGCGGGATTTCGTCAAAGGGTTGATTCGCGCGGATAACTCGCAGGTTGCCATGTCTCCATTCCAGGCGAACGTGTTTTGTGCGATAGATAAAATCAAGCGTCCCGAGGCATGGGCGGCATTAGCGGCGTTACCAGGCGTGGATCTGGTCCAGGCGACAGTTACCGTCGACGCTGCGAGCCGTGATCCCTACATCAATTTCGGGCGAGCGTGGCCCCTTGGCGATCTGATCCTTCTTGACATCCTTCTTGGTGGGATAGCTTGCGTCATTGGTCGAGAATTACCGCGAACCGTGCTGATCGGATGGTCAGCCTTGGCAACAGGCATTGTCGTATTCGCCGCAAACAGCGTATGTGTCTATTACATGGAACGTTATACATTACCGATGTTAGTTACGGCTTTAATTGCACTACTCGCTGTTTTAGATTCGATTGCTCACAAATCCTTAGAGATTCAAGCGCGTGCTCACGTGGCGCCCAATGTAGCATAGGCTTCCAGCCTGTATTTTGCCACTGCTGTCCAAGATAAACGTTAGGTAGGGACGCGCTCCCGCGCGATCCGGCGTCGCACGTCCGAGGAAGGCGAACACCTCGTTAAGCTATGAAAAAAGCCTCAGTTCCTATAGCGCAAGAGCGCGTTCACAGAGGCAGCAACAAGAAGCGTCGAGACATACAGCGCCGGACGCGCGGGAGCGCATCCCTACCGGCGGCGGCGAGTGGCTCGGTCCTATCATTTCTACTTTGCATACCGGCGATGGGTGGCCGCCGGACGTGATTTTTACGGGTTAACCTACAGTCTATAGGAAGCTGGATGGAACATGCTCTTTTAAGGGTATTACGCCGTAACAAATGAACGCATACAACCCCAAAATCGTCAGTATAACTACTAAACCAAACACGATACGCGAGCTTTGCCAGTTACGGAGTCGAGAAAGCATCCATCCGACGGCAAGAAGTGAGGGAAATAGATAGCGGCCCTGCGGCTGGAGATCAATGAACCAGGAGAAGGCTATTGCCAAAGAAATATTCGCCCCAATGACCAGAACGGTAAACCAAGATGTCAATCGAAAATTTTGTTCTCCTCTGCTTACGCGGACTACGGTAAAGAGCAGGCCGCTGAAAAGAAGAATGACTATGCAGTAATAGCTTGTGGTAAGGTGAAAGTTCATCCAGCCGAAATCACCAAAGAAACTGCGGCTGGAGAGCCAGATCCATTGGCGTTCAGTCAGCAGTCTCCAAAGTGAGATATGACGCATATATAAGTTTGTGGTCTGACTCAGTCGATTCATGACCTCCGGCGTCTTATCCAGCGTTAAACCGGGATGCGCTTCGGCCGCCTGGACGATGTGCGTTTCTGTCGCGCGTGAGAAAGAAGATTTCAAAGCGATGCATGATGATGCGACGGCTAGCATCATCAGACAGAAGGCCGAAGCGCGAATCCGGCTTGTTAAAGTTGACTTTCTTCTAAAGATTCTGACAAGAGGCTCGTAAAAGCAGAAGATGAAAGAGACCCAATAGTTAGGCTTCGAAAAGCATAAGAGTCCTAACAAAATAGATATGGGGATGAGCTGAAGAAACCGTGTGAAAGAGCCGCCTATCACGAACCGGTGAAAAGTAAACCGGCTGATGTTGAGAAAGAGAAGTAACAAGGTTGACACGGTGACGCCGAACCAATCATCATTGGCGTATCCGAAGACGTACCATAATTGGGGAGTGATCAGAAACGGAAGTAAAAGTCCGTGGTTTCTTTGGCGGCTTAACAAACATATAAGAAGAACGAAACAGGTTACGGAGAACAATCGAATTATTTGCACCTGATCAAGGGGAAGATCGGTCAGGGTTGAAAGTAGTGAAGTCCAGACCGCTGCGACCGGATAGTAGAGTTCGGCGGTTGATAGATAGGACGAATGGTAAGATGAAAATGTGTGAATTGATTGAAGCGTGTTCCTGATCGCGGGATAGGGTTCAAATAAGAAGTAACTCACAGAGGTGATGTGCCAGATCTCGTCCGGATGTGCATTAAACGCGCTACTGAGAGAAAGAGACAGGGTAAAAGCACCAGCGAGTGCAGCAAGGATTACATATAAGCGTGGTGCTGGCTTGGTCGCCGGATTTTCCACGCAGTTCAGGCGAATGCAGAGGCCCAAACCGATTAGCATGAGCAAGAGCAGAATGGATGCTCGCGAAATCACCCAGATCCACCAGGCCGCCTTGGATAAAGGAATAGGATAGCCAAAGTTCAATGCAGGTACATCCGGAGCGGTACCCTTCGGATCAAAGTCGATGATGACATCTCCATCGTCAGCCAGTCTGAGCGTGACGAATTCACTATTGGACATCGCTCTAAGAAGTGTTGGTCCAACTAGCTGAACGTCCGAACACCCGGGTTGATGAATGACGACCTTGCGCAACCGAAATGTTGTAGGCGTCTGGTTCGCATCGAGATAAACCGTGAACTTGTAGTGACTCGAAAACTTTCTTACCGTAAAGCGGTAATTGTTGATCTCGGGGTAGATTGTCAGCGGTCTCGGATTGCTTGCTTTTCCCCAATTCAGGGGAATCTGGCAATTGACTTTCTGGTCGCTGCTTGCCTCAAAATCAATCGTGGCATGCTGTCCTCGGTCAAAGAAAAAGCCGACAGATATTAAACCGAGCAGAATAACGACTGCGGGGAGAAGCTCCTTTCTTGAAAAAGTTTTAGGTAGTTTCATTCCACTCACATGCCGGGAGTCAAAAGTGCAAAAACCTTTTTGCTATTCATGGCCTCGACCAGCCGATAGTGGCTTTCGATAAATTTGGTCATCTGCGTGGCCCAATGAGAGAAACGAGACTCTTCTGTACCATTGAGCGTCCGGTCATCGATGACTATCACCGCCGGGCGAAACTTTTGGATTTTGGCGATCTCGATTTGTTGCCAATCCTGCGATTGGGTCAGGTTGTCGATGTCGAGGAAATTTTGGAAAGTCGGGCGGGCAGTGATAAAATTAACACCTGGAAGGTAAGGATAGCAGACTACGTAATCTTTCTTTGTGCTATTCCATATCGTTGCCGAAAAGAGCGCGCTTACCTCTTCGAATTCAGCTTTGGTGAGGAAGACGTCGACTCCGTTAGCGCCACGAAAGTTTGTGTGTCGATTCATCCGAAGCGCGATCGTACCAGCGTACTGATTTGGGAGAGTGAGTAAAAGATAGCAAATTGCCACCAACGCAATCGTCATGAAGAAGGCAGTTGACAGTCGACCTCTGCCCTGGCTTGACCAAAGCAGCCAGCCGGCGCATGTCAAAGCGACAAGACCCCCACTCATGAATTCAATCAAGTGCGGCAAGTCGGGCCGGAAAAAGAAAAATTGAGGAAAAGCTGTTAAACAGCCGGCCAGCAAGGCGGAGAAGAGCAGCCAGCGATCGACCGCAATTTTTTTTGACAAACAAAGGTAAAGGCCGGCTAAGAACAACGCACAGATCAAGAGCGGTGGGATGTAAGTGAGAAAAGCCAGGAGACGATATTCAATCCTCGGCGATTTCTGAAATATTTGTTGGAATGGATGGCGGCGAAGAAGAGTCGGCGGTTTGTCGACCATTGCGCTATGAGTTTCCATCACGGTTCCTGCCGTGGCAGAGGCATGTGCGACTCCTGTTTGATCTTGGTTTTTGACAACTATTTGGGCTGGATGCGGTAGTATAGGTCTCAAGATGAGGCCGGCGATATTCGAGTATTGGTGGGCGAATGGCTGCAGGAAATGCCGATGATAGGCATCGTAGATAAAGGGAAGGTGCATGACTGCAACGCCGAGGAAGAAATTGCCCGCAACAATTAAATTCAAGCGGAGTCGGCGATCCAGCAGAACCGCGTGCAGCAAAATGACGCCAAACCAGGTCGCGGTTAGAAATATCCCGACGTCGATGCGGATCAGGTAGGTGGTCCCGAGCAGGAGCCCGGCGCCGATGCTTAGAATGGTCTTTCGCTGGCTCGTCAAGAAGAGTGTGATCGCGAACAGATTCGAGAGCACAAGGAACGGGATGTACGCCATAAAATATTGGCCGGTGACGGAAATCACAGCCAAACCTTGGGCGAACGCGAGCCAAAGAGGAGCATCCAACCTCCGAAGGAGCATAAAGGCGATAAGACCGGAGGCGGTCGATATACCATAAAAATAGGTCCGCATCAGAAGCAGATTGGTGCCAAAAAGCCTGAATAGCGTACTGATCGGGTAGAACCAGAGCACGTTGTAACCAAGAGATACGTTTAGGAAAGGGCGTTCGCCATGCAATAGCCGTTGGCTGATGAGCGCGACATTTCCTTCGTCGGCGAGATTCAAGCCATACCGATAGATGAGACTATAGTAGACCGATGCAAACAAGACCAAAGCCGCACCAGCGACGAGGGTGTTTCTTCGTCGATTTAGTGCGTCCATCTCAAAACTCGGATTCGTTGTGCTGTGGCAGTCGGCCCCGCTAACCGGCCCCTTTGATTTTCCGACGAAATGATGTAACGCTGAGTATCGTGAGTATGACGAGAACAATTGACCCCAACATGACGATGGCAGAGCTTCTTCAAGAGTACCCCGGTGCTCAACGAGCTCTTTTCCGGGCCTACCACATTGGGGGCTGTTCGAGCTGCGGCTTTAGTCCGAGCGAGACTTTGACCGCCGTTTGTGCGCGAAACAACAATCTCCCTGTCGAGGAAGTAGTCGGTGCAATCTTGGCCGGGCACGAAGCAGATCAAAGGATGCAAATCTCGCCCACTGAGGTCGCGGAGCGGCTGCAGGCAGGCGAGAAGCTCCCGTTGATTGATGTTCGCAGCCGGGAGGAGTGGGATGCCGTCCACATCGAAGGTTCCACGTTTTTCACTCAAGAACTGATGCAGGAAATCATCTCTGAATCGGCGAAAGACCGAGAATTCGTCTTTGTTTGCCACCACGGCATCCGGAGCTTGGACGCAGCCTCTTTCTTCGCGGGTCACGGCTTTGAACATGTTCGGTCGATGATGGGTGGCATCGATGCCTGGAGCATCGAAGTTGATCCGGATTTGCCCCGGTATCAATTGGAGTAAATGAATGAATGCAAGAGAGGATTTTAGCAACAGGATTGAGGAAGCGATCAAACACCCGAAAAATCTGGGCGAGCTTGTCGAGGCGGATGCCGTTGGAACAGTTGGGAGCGAAGATTGCGGCGATATGCTGCGCATGTGGGTGAAATTTAAAGAGGTCGACGGAAAGCGGGTTATCGATAAGGCGACTTTCCAGACGTTTGGCTGCGAAACGGCGATCGCTGTTGCGAGTGTCGCGACGGAGTTGATTTCCGGTAAAACTGTTGAAGAAGCCCTCACCATGAGCGGCGCGGATCTCTCAGCTCCTTTGGGCCCATTGCCGCCGCTCAAAATTCATTGTGCACAACTTGTCGAGGAAGCGCTTAGGTCTGCTTTAGCGCCGGATGCGCAGGCACCCACTCAGCAAAATTTCGCGCCGACGTTGCTGCAGAGGATGCAAGCGCCGGCACAAGAATCAAAAAAGATAGTTTTAAGGCCTTCAAATGAGTGACAATAACGAAATCGAATTAAAAAGGGATTGCGAGGCGATACAGATCCCGGCCGGGTTGAAAACGACAATTCCGGCAGGAACAAAGGTCATCATCACGCAAAGTCTCGGCGGGAGCTACACGATAGCTTGCGACTACGGCTTGTTTCGGATTAGCGAAGAAAATGCCGGTGCCCTTGGGCTCGAGCCACGGAGCTCGCTGGAGAAGGGTGAAAAAGCTGGAGAACAGATCGATGAGGAGGAAGTTTGGGACCAACTCCGAACGGTGTACGATCCCGAAATTCCGGTAAACATTGTGGATCTCGGTTTGGTTTACGATTGCCAAGTCGTGACTTCGCAAGATTCCGGTACAAAGGTGGAAGTCAAGATGACACTGACTGCTCCCGGCTGTGGGATGGGTCCGGCAATCGCTCAGGATGCGAGATCCAAGATTTTGACTATTCCCGGAGTCGATGAAGCCGACGTCGAATTAGTCTGGGATCCGCCGTGGAACCAGCATATGATCAGCGAAGCAGGCAAGATGAAGCTGGGGCTGATTTAGACCCAAGGCCCGCGGTAGATTCTCTTTGATTTCCTCCCGTTCGGGAGTAGTGTCCGCCCTTCATCTCAGGAGAGTTTTTATGTCACAGCATCGCAGTTTGAAAGGCGCCAGCACCATCGCGGCGAAACGGAACGTTTTGAAGCGATTTGAGCGTGTGGAGCTGCTTAAGAAGCGGGGAGCGTTTAAACCCGGCGACAAAGTCATCGGCTTACCGAAGACCAAGCCGGACGCGTGAATGCGACTGAATCGATTTCTTGCGCTTGCCGGAATCGCCTCACGCCGAGGTGCCGAAGCATTTATTCGCGACGGTCGGGTAAGCGTGAACGGGAAGGTATGCACCGATTTCTCGACGCAAATCGCCCCCTCCGACCACGTTAAGGTTGAAGGTAGACCTGTCCGGGCAAGCGAATTTGTCTATATGCTCCTTAATAAACCTCGGGATTTCCTGACAACCCGAGCCGACGAGAGGTCCCGAAAGACAATCTACGAATTGCTTCCAGGCAAATTGCCAAAGCTGGCTCATGTCGGGCGACTCGACAAGGAGTCGGAGGGTTTGCTTTTGCTGACAAACGATGGCGAGTTAGCCCTTCGGATGACCCATCCGAGATTTAAGCTTGAAAAGGAATACCTTGTGACGCTCGACCGGGAGTTCCAGATGGCAGATCTACCGAAGGTTCTAAAGGGTGTCTACCTGGCTGAGGGCAGAGCGAAATTCGCTGCCGTGTTTAAGGTAAACCCTCAGCAGCTCAGAGTGATTCTTATCCAAGGGATCAAACGCCAGGTCCGGCGTGTATTTGCCGCGTTGGACTACAATGTGAAGCGCCTGCAGCGGATCCGAATCGGCACGCTGACAGACGAGGGACTTCGCCCGGGTGATGTCCGGTTCCTGAGCCGGGAGGAAGTGCTTGTGCTCAAGGGCGGTTCGAGATTTCGTCGACCTCCAAGAGCCGTTGAAAAAGGTGGATCGCTCGCTTAGCAACGGCTTCCACTGAAGTGATTTCGTAGGGCTGATGCCTGAACCAGGTCATTTGGCGTTTCGCATAGTTTCGGGTCTGCCGCTGGATCGTCTCCCTGCATCTATGCGCGTCAATGGTTCCAGCGATCAATGAACGGATCAGCTTAAAGCCGATGGCTTGGGAAGCGGTCGGTCCAATCGCTTCGACAGCGGCAACTTCTGCGACTACCCCCTGCTCGAACATCTGGTCGACGCGCAGGTTGATTTTCTCAAACAAGACCGTGCGAGGCAGTTCGAGGAACAGCCGCGGGATTGAAGGATCAGGAGCCGATTCCTCCAGAAAACTGGAGAATGGCTTTCCCGACAAGATGCACACTTCCAGGGCTCGAATAATGCGGCGCCGGTTGTGTCGATCGATTCGCGCCAATGCATCGCGAGCGTCCAACTCTCTAAGGAGGTCCGAAGTTGAACGTTGATCCAGTTCTGTCCGGAGAGAGAAATCGGCCGGCGGTAGCTCCGGAAGCGAGCTTTCGAGCGCCCGGAGGTAGAATCCGGTACCGCCCACAACCAACGGAACGATTCCATTTTGATTCAGCCGGGCAATCGTCGCCCGAGCTATGACAGCGTACTTCTGAGCGTCACACGGCTCGGTTAACGGCAACTTGCTGATCAGGTGGTGGGGGATGGCGAGCAACTGCGAAGAGGTAGGCTTGCAGCTCAGAATGTCCAAACCCTGATAAATTTGAAAAGCGTCCGCTCCGATGATTTCGGTGCGCACGTTTTGAGCAATCCGGATTGCGACATCGGTCTTCCCAACGCCTGTCGCCCCGGCGAGGACCATATATCTCAATCCTTGCATTGAAATGCAAAAGACCCGCGCTCCATTAGAGAGCGCGGGTCAAGATACTTCCAAGACTTTGATCAAATCAGGCGGCCCGCTCCATATCCGGAGTCTTAGCACCGCTTACGACCAACTTTCGGCCAAGAAACTCTTTGTCATGAAGTTCCTGAACAGCCCGGCGAGCCTCCTCAATGGTTGTCATCTGAACGAACGCAAAGCCCTTGGAGCGTTGTGTATACTTGTGACAGACAACCTCAGCATTCCGAACTTGGCCTACACCGTTAAACAGTTCGAAAAGGTCGCTTTCCGTAGCATCGAACGATAAGTTGCCTACATACAGCTTAGGCGAGGTAACCTCTACAAGTTCAGGTTTTCGGCTAATTTTCTCTCTAGTCGTCGCGCTTGGCACTGGTTTCTCTCCAATTTCCGGCGCTGCAGGAGGGGAACCCTTAAACAACGCGACAATTCGCTGCCAAAAAGAGAGTTTAGGTTTGGGAGTCATTGAAGTAGCTCCTCGGCTTGGACGTTTGCGGCGTCCCCGACGAGATCTTCGTCCTGAGTAATGCATTGATTGGGATTTCATTTGAACACATTTCTGAAGTTCATCAGGTGAAGGGCATGCACTACGCACACTGAGAAAGAACAGTTTGGGCTGAAGTTAACCCTTAAAACCCAAGGCCTTCACCGCAACTTCCGGGAGCGCTCGAGCACCTCGGAAGGTGAGCACCAATTCGGCTATCCCATGAACAGTCTACCGAAGTGTCCTGGCCATTAAGGAAGAGCCTGAGACGATGCACTAAATCTTGAACGATTCAGGGCCCCCAACATCCTCAAGCCCGGGATCTCCCGTGTTACGGTTGGATATATAATCGACCTCCTCGAATCCGGCAACCTTTTTTGAGTCAGG
>Ga0185299_10006647_pt1 | contig 12232 bp, 13 predicted proteins | sample PaiPotPPA55metaG_FD_128002 | JGI IMG/M metagenome (GOLD analysis project Ga0185299, IMG submission 128002) | Iron sulfur acid spring bacterial and archeal communities from Banff, Canada, to study Microbial Dark Matter (Phase II) - Paint Pots PPA... ...
GTCAGGAATCCGGCTGGAAATTGACGGGCGTTATCCCGCCATGTTCAGCTACAAAATGAAAAATTATGTGCTGCTCGATGAAAGCGGCGAGATCACGATTCGCGGCTCAGGCCTTAAATCGCGCGGGCTCGAGCGCTTCCAGCGGCGCTTTATGGAAGAGATGTTCGGGTTGCTGCTGAGCGGCCGCCGTGACCAACTCGAACGGCTTTACGAAGATTATCTTGGCCGTCTCGCTCGCCATGAACTCGGTATCGCTGAACTGATGAAGACCGAGACGCTGCAGGATTCGCCCGAAATCTATCGCGATAAACTCAGCAGCGGGCGGCGTAATGTCGCGGCTGCTTACGAGCTGGCGCTGAAGGCCTCACGGCCATACCTAAGCGGCGATCAGATTTCATATTACGTCAGCGGCCGTGGCGCCAACGTCAGAGTCGCGGCTGCGGCGAAGATGGCGGCCGAGTACAACTTCAACCGACCGGACGAAAACATTGGATATTATCAGGCGAAGCTCGCCGACTTGTACGAAAAGTTCAGGGCGTTCGCGCGGCGCGACGGGCTGTTCGCTCCCGCCGAAATGGAGCAGATGGAAAACGTACCGGTCCAGCAGGAATTGTTCCCGGTCTTCAAAAAGTTCTAATCGCCGCGTAGGCGTCACCTTATGGATGGTGAAAAAGGCCACCGAAGTAGCCGCATCATCGCAAAATCTGCTAGTGAAAGTTGCGCGCAATCGTTTGGATAACCGGGGCGCGGGGCCGCCGGTTTGCGGCAGCGGGTTCATAGAGATTCCTGCCGCAGCGGCGTTCGACTGCGCCCCTTCCTTGAAGGCGTAAGGGGATTACCATGGCCGATCAAACCACATCGCTCGATTGGGACAAGGTGAAGGCTTTCGCCGGGCTGATGACAAATGACCTGGGCGCTGCCTTGCAGGGCGCTCTATCCTATATTGGTGACCGCCTGGGAATCTTTCAGGTGCTGGCAAATGCCGGCCCTGTAACGAGCGCGGAACTGGCGGCGAACACCGGTCTCAACGAACGTTATCTGCGCGAATGGCTTGGCGCGATGACCGCGGCGAAATACATCGAGTATGACCCGGCGAGCGCGCGCTATTCGATGCCACGCGAACATGCGATGGTGCTGGCTGATGAGAATTCGCCGTTTTACATGGGCGGCTTCATGCAGATGGTCGTGCCGGAAGTGGCCATGGCGCCGAAACTGATGCAATCCTTTCGCACCGGCCGCGGTGTCCCGCAAAGCGAATATCCGTCTGAAGTATTCGAAGCGATCGAGCGAAGCTCCGCCCCCATGTACCGCCACAGCCTGCTGCGGAAATGGCTGCCGGCAATGCCGCAGGTGGTGGAGTGCCTTAATAATGGTGGCGAAGCCCTGGACGTGGGCTGTGGCAGCGGACGGGCGGTAATCACTATCGCAGGCGCGTTTCCCAAGGCGCTTGTGCATGGCTACGACGCGCATCCCGGCTCAGTCGAGCGTGCGCGGGCGAACGCCAAAGCCGCCAACGTTGCCGAACGGGTCAGCTTCGAAGTCGTCGATTGCACCCGTCTCCCCGCGGATCGATTCGATTTCATATCGGTGTTCGACGTCGTCCACGATTCCGTTGACCCGGCCGGCTTGCTCAAATCGATTCGCGGCGCCCTGAAGCCGGACGGCACCTGCCTGATGGTCGAGGTTAACGCTTCGAATCGCGTCGAAGATAATATCAATCCGATGGGCCGGATGATGTACGCCGCCAGCACACTCTATTGTATGACGGTGTCTCTCGCGCACGACGGTGCAGGAATCGGCGCATTGATGGGTGAGCCCAAGGCGCGTGAACTTGCCCGTGACGCCGGGTTCACGCGATTTCAGCGGCTGCCGGTCAAGGATGCATTCTCGGCCCTGTACGAGCTTCGCCGCTAGCATTCCCGGTTTATTCGCCTGCTGCGCGGAGGGACGGCCTTGCACGAGGAGTCATGCTGAATGGGAATCGCAGACGGTAAGCGCGCCCTGGTTATCGGTGTCGCAAACGAGAAAAGTCTCGCCTGGGCGATCGCACAGGAGTTGAAAGCGCAGGGGGCCGAAGTCGCACTCACTTACCAGGGCGAGGTGCTCGAAAAACGCGTCAGGCCATTGGCGGCGCAGCTTGGCGCAACTGTAGCCGGTGAACTCGATGTTACCGTGGATGCCCAGATCGAAGCCCTGTTCGCTAAGCTTGGGGAGCTATGGGGCGGGCTCGACATGATGGTGCATGCGGTGGCCTATGCCGAACGAGAAGACCTGCGCGATCGCTTCCTCAATGTTAACCGGACCAACTTCGCCCGGGCGTTAGAGATTAGCGCTTATTCGCTGGTCGCGCTGGCACGCGCCGCGGAACCGCTGATGGAAGCGCGCGGGGGCGGCTCAATCATAACTATGAGTTACCTCGGAGCGGTGCGCGCGATTCCAAATTATAATGTGATGGGCGTGGCAAAAGCTGCGCTCGAAGCCTGCGTGCGCTATCTTGCACTCGATCTTGGCGGGCGCAATATCCGCGTGAATGCGCTCAGCGCGGCTCCCGCGCGCACGCTCGCGTCCGCCGCGATCCATGATTTTCATGCGATGGCGCACGAAGTCGAGCAGCGATCCCCGCTCAGGCGCGCGATGCGGCCCGAAGAGGTCGGACGGATGGCGGCGGCGTTGCTCAGCGATCTCGCAAGCGGCGTTACCGGCCAGACAGTCTACGTCGATATGGGCTACAATGTGGTTGGCTAATGAACGGATTCAGCAACCAGCAAATCATCGGCGGCTTAGCCATGATGCTCATTATGAGCGACGCGGCGCTTTTTGTGGGGATAGTAGCGAGTCTCCGCCAATTGCACAGTCGTATCGACCGCCTCGATGAGAAATTCAGCGGCAAGATCGAATCGCTGACCATCGCGGTGTCGCCGTTGGAAGGTGCGGTTTATCACACCCCGCCGGAACCCCGTGTCGCAGGCGGTGACGTGGCATGAGACTTTAGATGACCTCCCCTCTGGGGGCGGGCAGACAACAAACACGGAGTTAGCTGATGGCAATCATTCCGGTGCCCCAACTTTCGGACAATTACGCCTACCTGGTGGTCGACGATGCTAGCAAGCAGTGCGGCGTGGTTGATTGCGCTGAAGCCGACAAGGTCCTGGCAGAAGTGAACCGGCGCGGCCTTCAACTTATCACCGTGTTGCCGACGCATTGGCATTTCGACCACGTGGGGGGCAATGAGGACCTGGTGCGCGCAATTCCCGGACTGCGGGTTTATGGAGCACGCGGCGAGCACGGCCGAATTCCCGCCCAGACTGATGCAGTCGACGACGGCGACACTGTGGAGGTGGCCTCGCTCAAAGGCCGCGTGATCGGAATTCCGGCACATACCAACGGCCATGTCGCATACTTTTTCCCCGAACTGAACGCGGTTTTTACGGGCGATACTCTGTTTATCGCCGGATGCGGCCGCGTATTCGAAGGCCGGGCGCAGACAATGGTCGATTCATTGGCCAAGCTCGCTGCGCTGCCGGATACGACACAGGTCTATTGCGGTCACGAGTACACCGAAAAGAACCTGCGCTTCGCGCTGACACTCGAGCCGAATAATCAGGCGCTCAAGAGTAAGTACGAATGGGCGCGGAACGTACGGGCCGAGGGCAACTATACGATTCCGTCGACGATTGGCGACGAGAAGCATTTCAACCCTTTTCTCCGCACCGACAGTCCCGAACTGCGTGCCAGTCTAAAGAAGATCGCCCCCACGTTGGCTGACGACAAAGTTGCGATATTCGCGAAGGCCCGCGAGCTTAAGGATAAGTTCTGACGCTGGGACCCGTCTGCGAGCTGCCTGCTAAAATCTCACCACTAAAAACAAACGGCGCGCTGCCCATCTCAGGCGGCGCGCCGTTGAATATGTTGAACTCCGAGATTACTCAGTAAGCGAATTCAACATTCGCAAAGATCGAATGCGTATCGCGCGGCACCAGGTTGGGAATCACGAAGCTCTTCACGCTCGGCAGTTGGCGCCCGTTGAAGCTGCTGCCAGCAGAGTAATTAAATCCTTCTGCGGTTCCCACCGGGATACCGAACTGGTTATGGTAGAAGGAGAAGTTCTGACTATCGATCGCAAAGCGCAGGTACTCGTTATACTGGTACGCGATTCCCGCAATAAAGCGCTGAAAGTCCAGCGGATTGTCCCCGATATTATCATTCGGCATGAACCATTGAAACATTCCGAACACGCTGAGCTTGGTATTGGGAATGTTGAAATGCCCGAAGAAGTCGACCCCGATATTGCGCTCGCGTCCGTTTTGTAGAATCGCGCGGTATACCGCGGTCTGAGGACCGAAGCTGGCGAACGCGTTATAGCATGGAGTCGGGGGAGTGTTGGCGGTGGAGCTGCACGACAGTTTGCCGGTCGGCGGCGCTCCGGTTAAGCGCTGGTCGCCAAGGGTGTTCCCCGAAATTGAAGGCCCGCTCGCGGTACCAAACGCATCCGGAGTTCCGGCGCCGGAAAACAGGTTGGCGAGGCTGAACGCGTTCTGCCCGTAGTCGAACTCTCCAACCAGGTTCCACAGCGGCTGCGAATAATGCACCAGAGCCGCAATCCGCTCGATGTGAGCGTCACTCGCCTTGAGTGCGGTGGGTATACTCACAGTGTCGGGCGTGGTGTTTCCGTAGCCATAGTTATAGAAGCCGGTCAGTCCGAGGCCCTGGAATCGCCAGTCAGCACCAAATGGATAGGCGGTCAGGCGTCCCATGACCTGTTTCGTGTCAGTTTGCTCGAAGGCATGGAAGCTTCCGTTATCGTACACGCCTAGCCCATAATCGAGGTAGGTTGTTTCACCGCCCGCCAACCTGATTGGTCCCTCCATTGATATACCCAGCTGCGTCGAGGAAAGACTGAGATAGTTCCACGGCGTCAGGTTGACAAAGCGATAACCGTAAAGGTCTTCCTCCCAAGCCACAAGCGGGTTGGGGATTGAACCCATTGTAACCGTGCCACCTTTCATCATCGGCACGTCCTTCCAAAGGTCGCTGTACTGGATATACGCATACTTGATGCGGATGCCCATATTCCCGTCGAGATTACTGCCGAAGCCGGTGTTCTTTCCAACCGTATCGTTGGCCGAACCTATCGTCTTGTAAAGGTTCGGGGTAATGCGGAGCGTCCAATCCTTTGTCGGAAAAAAGTAAAAATTAAGATACGTCCGGGTTACGTCAAAAGAATTGTAGTTGTTGTTGCCAGGCCCTAGATTGGTGAGCTGGGTTAATTCCTGAGGCTGGAAACCGGTATTCGTATAGAATCTGTAATCCGCGTAAAACAAAGCACCGACACGGAACTTGTCCTGCCAGTTTGACAGGTAGTTCTTCCATGCCGGCTCCATCGCTGTGACTCTCTTGGCGAGTTGCTCATCCCTCAGCCGCTGCTCTTCTTGAGCTTGCGTAACCGCGGCCTGAACCTTAGCGTTAGTGTTGTCCTCCACCTGTTGTTCAATTTTAGCCGCGTCGACCGCAGGGCCAAATGACATCGGCATGCGGCCCCGTCCGGGACGAATGAAGACTTGCCCTGTCCGCTGATCGACCCAGAGCGTCGTCGCTTTCGTAATCGTAGAAGCGTCCTGCGCCCGCAACCGTGGCGCAGTCGAAAGCAGCGCCCAGCAGGCCGCCGCCAAGGCCATCTTCCACTTACCCTTCATCAGGCTCCTCCCGGATTCTTGTAAGAATACCCAAGCGGGCGGCGCCGCTGGCCGCTACTCGCTCAGGCTCTATTGACCGTAATGGTTCCGCAAAATCCCCCGGCCTTTTGCGGCTTATTTGCTGGCGACCTTGGGCGTCTCGACACCGAGCCTCGCATCGCACAATTCGAAGGCAGTGTAGGTCTTGTTATCGCTGCAAGCGTATCTGGGCGGTGAACTCATCTGCACCATCGCACAATCCCAGACAGTTGGCTTGCCATTGGCGTTAGCCGTGACTGCAAAAGGATTGTCCGTGGGATTGCTAATCGAGCATCCAGCGAGCGTCGCCGCTACGCATCCGATGACGGACAAACGCATTAATGTACGCAAACTGTTGAGCATAAATGTGCCTCCACCCCAAAGGGTTTAGACGAGATGGTTCTAAACACGCTTCCACCCCTGCGCCGCGTCAATTCGGTGCAAACGGACGCCGTCGCAAAAGCTAGGAAATGAATGTTACAGCTATATGAGGAACAGGTTGCGGATGAGCGAATTCACGCATCCCGCCTTACCAGTCGAGAAGAAATGAAGCCCCACCATGAGTGCGGCGTGCGGCCGTTCAAGAAGTGCTCGTACGCTGGTATTTTTGGCCGTTAGCAATCAACGTTCTGCGGCTGAACGCGGGCCCAAGCAAGAGGCGTTTCCCGGATTAGCAACCTCTAAAAGCTTCCGCCGTAGCGAACCGCGTCGGCATTATTCAAAGCGCTTAGAACGTCGTCCATCGACACTGCCTCACCTTGACGAAACCTTTTCAACAGCGCGTCGATTTCCTGGGACTTCTGATAGTAAAAGATCCCGGCATCCCGATTCGCAGCCCCCATATAACCTTGCGCGTCCATCTGATCGATGCGCCGCGCCCGCTCAAGGCGAGATATCACTCTTGCCGCTTCGGGGGTCCCTGCTCGAATAAATGAATCGCTGTTTAAAGCTGCCCGCGCCGGTAAAGCAGCGAAAACGATCCCAAGACAAAGCAACGTCACAAGCTGTTTCTGCATCGCGGTCATCTCTTAACAGAAGTTAGACGGTGTGAGACTGACGCAGATTCATCGTCTTTACTTTGGCGAATCGGACGGCACTGCTCAATCTAAGAACGGTTAGTATTCAATCCCAGCCTCACATTAAGTGTTACGCCGACAACGTCAACGATTGACCCTAACCTGCATCTGACTTAAATTTAGACTGTCGTATCGGCAGATGTCACGCTTGGTATCAGGTGGGTCTTTCGCGATCACATGGCTGAGAGCCTTACTCTGCATCCTGGGTGTGGCTGCGTGTGTTGCTGCTTTATCCGCTATTACCCTTCACGACTTCGGCGATCACTACCGGACCGGTGAAATTGGCCGGTTGGCCTCTCATCATGCGGTGCTCGCGCAACCGAACGACACTCGGGGCGACAAAGCTCGACTGACTGGTCGTATACAGCCCAGGGTCTTTCTGCTTACAACTGACACCGCCCGAGTTAACCATCTTGAGAGATTTGAGCCGGCGCCACAGCCTTCCTTATGCCGCCTTCTTTTGCGGCTCAAGCTTGGCTCGCGCTCTCGCTCCGACGACAATCCGGCGATCTTGTCCCTTTAACGCGGGCCCGCGCTTTTCCCTAATGTCAGCGCATTTGGGCGGCGCGTAATGCATTGCGCCTCATTGAAGTGCCAGCTGACGAAACAGGGTCGCCACATTACGCATCGTAGTAGTTCGAGGTAGTTACAACAGCTAAACGGGCAACAGGACAAACCGTTGCTCGGGGCACGATGTAACTAGGAGTATGAGTATGAGTCTTACAGCCAACAAAATGATAATTTGCTCAGCAGTGAGCTTATCGCTGATCTTCATGGTGTCAACCGCATTCGCTCAAGCCGCGATATTGAATAGCTCGCCGAGCATGGACACGGCCGGCGCGCCAGGAACCGAGGCACCTGCTGACCCGGCGCCGATCGGCAAAATGTCCAGTGATTGGATGTCGCACGAGGACAGCGCGTCGATATCGAATGAGCCCAGCTTTGGGCTTCCGACAGAGAACCAAATTAAGGCCGAAGAAAGGGCGCGCCTGGAAGAGAATCAGCTCGTACGCCGACTGGTTTTGGCCCGAACCGAGGGCCACGATGTTGACCCGGCCGCGCGAAACCAGTGGCTGGGGACCATCTCGCTGGCCCGCGGTGACCGAACGATGGCGGAAAATTATTTCCATCGTGCAGAGGTAGACTTGGAGACAGGTCGCACGGAGACCCGCCATGTTGACGCGTTAGGTCTCGGCAGCGATCCTGATGCCGTCAACTTGCATCCAAATAGTGGCACCGCGACTGCCTACTGAGACCCACCATTTTGGACGAGATGCCGTAAGTCAATAAAAACCCATGTCCCTGCGACGCTCTTTGGTCGCAGCTTCAACCTGCTACGCGGCGGCAACGATCTTGTCGCCGCGTCGATTTCCTCCGCCGGAGAAATCGAGCTAGGTTGAGCCAACAATTAGGCGACGGTATCGAAGAATTGTTCTATTCTGCATTCGCAACGAACGCGGCCGGCGATAGATCCAAGTCATGGAAGCCAGAGCTCGAATCGCTCTGACAATTTGTCTGGTCGTCGGCGCATTAAAGTTCGCTGCTTGTACTAGCGTTTCTAACGCTTCGCGGGTTGATCCTTCAGCCGCGCAGTTGCAGCTCCCTGACGCGTTGGCACCTTCCGCTCAAGCTAACGCCCCTGAAAAGCTTCCCTCGTTACCACCCGATCCCGCGGGCCAGGGCCGGGCGCTCACCGACTACTTCCACGCTCACAAGTTGCCGCTGGTTGGTGCCTCCGTGATTGTTAACCAAAGCGGCCGGCAAGTGATTCTCTATGGTTTTGCCGCGACTGGGCAAGGAAAAACTGACGCGGAGGAAGACGCGCAGCGCATCGTCAACGATCCCAAAGTGGCGATACTTAACCGGATTGTCGTACAGCCGGAGCTCGTCACGATGGACCAACCGAGCAATTCAGGCCATCAGCCTGAAACCGGAGCCTCGCCCGAGGATATCATCGCTCAGGTCGCAAACCATCAAAATCACCAGGCCTCGGACCAGACTGAGCAATACCTGGCCCGGCAGTCACCGTCGAACTGGACGACGTTGATTTTGACGTTGCTGATGTTCGCACCGTTATTCATCCCTTGATGGGGCAGCTAGCCAATAATCGTCCTCGGGATGGTCGCTATAGGGTCGATCGTACGATGGTCGCATCAGCGAGGGTTGGTATCCTGTCATTGGCTCTCTTGCTTGTGCTTGCATTTGGCAGTGTGCCTACATGGGCGTTTACCCTGATCAATCCGAACAGTTGGCCGCTCATTCCAATTCCGGAAATTGTCACGGACCCGTATGCCGGTACCTTGGTGGGACTGATGCCGGTCTTTCTGCGGCTTAATTCGAGTCAGCAGATCCAGCAAATTTTTGCGCCCGACATCAACTACAATACTATCCTTGGGTGGGGCGGAACTCTGCGCTATCTCGCCTATCCATCGGCTGATACGCAATGGTATGCAATCGCTGGCGGTTCGGAAGGAAATGAGAGTTCAGTTGAGTTGGATTATGCGAGCGGGATGGAACGTAGGCAGCGGTGGTCGCTCGAAGGGCATTTCCTCTATCAGCGCAGTCCGACGCAACGTTTCTTCGGCCTCGGCAATAGCTCGGCCGAGAGCAATCAGACTAACTATGCTCTCCTGCAAGTTTACGAGGATGCAACGGTCGGTCTCAACCTTACTCCACACCTGCAGATCGCGCTCAGAGAGCGCCCGCGGTTTGTACGAGTCTACCACGGCGCCATCAGCACGTTGCCCTTCATCGGGGACCTATTCCCAAACGTTAAAGGCATCAATGGCGGCAGCGAACTCTTGAACCAGCTCGTAGCATCGTACGATACCCGCAACTCACTCCAAATCCCAACGCTCGGCGGGCTTATCGCACTGTTTGCCGGTATCTCCGACCGAAGCTTGTTCAGTTCCGCGTCGTATTCAGAATTCGCAGCCGACCTGAGACATTATCTGCCGATCGGCAGCCGCATCACGCTCGCGGGACAACTCTACGCCCGCTATGTGCCTGCCGGCAGTGAGACGCCATTTTGGGCAATGAGCTGGCTCGGTGGGGATGGGCCCGGCGAGGGCAGTCTGCTGGGCCTTCCTGTAAGCGATCAGCAGACCTGGCGGGGCGGAGGCGCCGGGCGTTTTATTGACAACAATCTCTTCCTCGCCAATCTCGAAATGCGCGCCAGAGTCTACGAACTCGACCTGTTCAATACACACGGCATCGTCGAACTGGCCCCCTTTGTCGATCTCGGTCGGGTATTTCACAACGCTTCCACTATCCCGCTTACGAATCTTCATCCCGCGGGTGGCATCGGCTTTCGCGCTATTGCGCTGCCCTTCGTAGTCGCCTTCGTCGATTTTGGTTATGGACCGAACGGGTCAGCAGTCTTCTCCGGCATCAACTATCCGTTTTAGACGCCTGCCGACTTGCTCTTCGTTCGGCTCTACCCCAGCGACAGGTGCGGGGTTCCACGGCTCTGTGATTTTCCAGGTTGGGAAGATAGGGAGGTCGATGAGCCACTTGAAACATGCATCAGCTAAGGGCGCACTACCAGGGATAATAAATCGCGCCTGTGCTCCCTGTTGCTGTGCGCGACGTACGGGGTAGTCCGCCTAAATCGGGCGGAGCTTATGTTGAACTATTCGCATGGACATGCGTCGGAAGCGCAGCGAAATTTTTGGACAATGAACACCGTATATCAAACGCGGATGCACACCTCGATGCTCGCGCTCGCGCTGTTGAGCCTCACCGCTATCGGTAGTCGCAGCTTCCACAACAGCACGTCTCATCCTAGAGACGCGGAGACTCTCTACTTCAGTCAGTGCGCCGGATGCCATGGTCGCGATGGCAAGGGATACGGGCCAGCCGCCTGGCGCCTGCCAGTGCCCATTCACAGCTTTACCGATTGCGATTGGATGTCGATGATGTCGGACGCCACACTCTTCTTGATTATCAAAGAGGGCTCGTCAAGCGCTGGTTTTCCGGCCGGTATGCCGGCCGCCGACGGGAGGCTCAGTTACGACGAGATTGCGCGGCTCGTCCACTACGTTCGAAAGTTTTGCGCTGGAAAATAAAAAACCCGCCCGGCTTGGCTGACCCCGACTTTTCCCGAGGCGCGTCATACCAAGTTCTCAGCAGGCTGAAGTTACTCTCGATGCTTGTGCGCTGTGTCGCTCGGTTGGGTGCCGCTGGTGAGGGGATACGCGGATGCTTTTGCAATGCCAAGATTGGCGCTTCATTTGTTGGGCGCGAGCCAAGAATGGATGGAATTCGCCATTCTGGGTGAGCTTCCTGCCATCCCCCGTTGAACAGCAACGGCAGCGAAAAGATGCCGGCTAAAACTGCGATGCAAGCGCTCGATACCAGAGCGATCAACAGAAGGTAAGCAAGAGCTCCGCGCCGACTGTCAACACCGCCCTGATCCGGAACTGTGCGGCTCACAAGGTGAAAGAGTAAAGTAGCTAATGCAAAAATCGCTGACAGGAACCCGAAAAGAGCAGCGGTAAAGACGATTCCCCGAATCCACATCGCCACTAAAAACTCAAGAACTAAAACGACGACCGTAAGTAAACCGAGAGAGCCCACACGGTCATTCAACTGCGCTCTGTTATCGCTGGCCGGATTTTGTGAATGTCGCAACCTGCTTATCACGATTCAGTGCCGCCTTCAGTTTGATAACGAGACCGCAACCGCGCTTAGCGCAGGCAGGAACTCGAATCCGGGCGAAAACCTTTCGGCTCTCGGTTTCAGAAACTAAATCCGATACCGGGACCAAACCCGAAGCCGCCCATGAGTGGATCCATGTTCATCTGCTGTGCAGCCTCGTACCTTTCCCTGCGCTGCCTGCTGTTCGTTTTTCACTATCTGTCCCTGCAATTCCAGATCCTGATATTTCTGATATGCGGTTTCAGTTCCCCAATAAAGGCAATGACAATAGTCCGGATCGGCAAACCAATAACGTGGCGTGCCCTGCTTGTTGATGTAGTAGTTCATCTTCAGCGCAGGAAGTGTCCTGAGGTGTGTCATCTTGTCTGGGGTGTCGGCTGGAACCATCTGAAAGCCGGCCGCCGAGAGCATCGGTTCCAGACGCTCTGCCTGCTGTTGTGGCGTCTCTGAGCCTATATTCAATGCGGAGCAGCTCGCTAGTGTCGCACACAATGTCATACCGTACACCAGCTCAAGGAAACATATCACGCCGCTTTGCATAAGTCCTCCGGTCACGCAATGGAAATGGCACGCCGTGAAGCTGCTTTGGTCGGCCGTAGGACGAGCACCGGACAGTGGGCTTCGCGAATGACGCTCTCGGCGACGCTACCCATTACAAGGTGACTGAGTCCGCTTCGGCCGTGTGTAGCCATTACTATCAGGTCGACGTCCAATTGCCTCGCCACTCGCACAACATCGACATTCGGCACACCACTGGTAACATGGATTTCGTAGTGTAAGTGCCCT
>Ga0185299_10006648_pt1 | contig 12231 bp, 9 predicted proteins | sample PaiPotPPA55metaG_FD_128002 | JGI IMG/M metagenome (GOLD analysis project Ga0185299, IMG submission 128002) | Iron sulfur acid spring bacterial and archeal communities from Banff, Canada, to study Microbial Dark Matter (Phase II) - Paint Pots PPA... ...
CGCCGTCGCCGGCCTGTGTCCACCACCTGAAGCCGCTCGACTTGGGCGCTGCGCCTATCACTGTCCATAGAGACAGGTTCTTAGTCCCCAAGCCACTTCGCAAGGCGGCCGCCGCCGGAGGCGTACGCCGATGCGGCCTGATTTGCGGAATCGGAATTACGGTGACAGTGCACTTAACTGTCTGCAAAGGCGAGACGCGTCAATTAAGTGCACCGTAATTCTCACTTATGAAGCGGCCCCATGCGGGATTGTAGTACCGAGCTAGGTTAGGTCGTCCTAAGTGGCGTTATCGATCGGCTTCTTAGGACTTTCTATTTGATTCAATCTTTCCTCTAAATCCCTGAGGGATTCTGCAATAGCGGTTGCGAACAGACCGATAAACACGATTGCACAGTCCGCAACAAAGAGCCCTAGATCGAAGACGCGGGGATCTCGGCCTCGGATCGCAAAATCCCAAATGATGTTCAGCAGCCCGAATACAATAATGACGTACCCGGAAATGCTGATAAGACGCCACCGCGATTTTCTTTTCCTCATACGCTAGTCATTTTCTGTCCATAGCATCGTCAGTTTCTAGCCCAGATCAATGCTCGGGACGGCGGAACTCATGAAGTGATTTGGGTCAGATGAGAACGGAAATACTTCTCGAATTGCACATCGACGAAGCCTTGGTGTAGCCGCGGCGTTTCCGGCCACTGATCCCTAGTGGGGTCGCGCACCGCGCCGGCTACCAGAGTCGAGGATCATCGGGATTGCGAACTCCGACCTTGAAAGCATCGATCAGACTGGAAAAATATAGATAAACTCCTCTCGGAACGTTTTTTATTCCGTATCGCCCTTTCATAAGCAAAAATGCCAGGCTGTTCTTTGCACGAATTTGTCCCTGTGCCGTTGCATCTTCCAACAAGTCTTTGATCTTGGAATATTTTTCTTCGGTAACTCGGCCCCTCATGTAAATTCTTGCCAACCAGTACATTGCTGCGCCGTTACCGTTCAATGCCCCATCCGTGAACATTTTTTCCGCTAAGTCAAAACTCCCCTGCCGATAGTAAATGCCCCCCAAACTTAAAGCTGCGTTCAAAGAACCTCTCTCATAGGCTGCTATAAGCCACCGTTCAGCCTTCACGGGATCAGCATATGATCCATCTTTATAGGTTTTTCCCAAATACCCCATGCTTGTGACCGACCCGCTCTTCGCCAGGTCTTCCAGCTCCATCAGGGCCCGCGGGGTATCCGTTGAAAGTAGTGCATAGGCATCCTGGAGCCGCTTGAGGTCCGGCTCTTGAGCTAAGAGTTCGTTGTGTCCTAGTAAATTGCTTTTCACTTTGGTTTTGGTCCTTGCCCGCTTGCCGGTCGCATGGGTTCAACAATCGGCACTGGCGATGGCTCGTTTCCTATTGCAGAGGGAGGATTATCTCCCGAGCCGGGCGTCGCCAAACCAATAATAATTCCGCACGTCCTAAGCCAGTTGCCGATCGATCCTTCACCGGTTGGGTCCGTGAAGGTAAGTGGATTCCCGTACGCATAGGCGAATAGGTTGATACCGCTTCTAAATTGAGCTGGATCCTCGCTTATGAAGCGGCCCCATGCGGGATTGTAGTACCGAGCTCGGTAATAATACAGTCCAGTGCCGTCATTTTGACGACCGGTGAACTGGTAGGGATTATCGCTAGCCGACCCGCTGGTCGATGTGACGCCATAGGGATCGTAACTGTAGCTCGTCTGCACTGCCGCGGATGAGTTGGTAAGCGCTACAGTTGACCCAAGGGCATCGAAAAGGAACGTCGAGGTCGTAGAACTCTCAGTGCGGATGAAACGCTCATCGATTCCCAGGCCTGTGAGCAAGTTCGCCAATACCGAACCACCGGATTGCTCCTGCACCGGATCGTAGCCGTCATAGACGCTCGTTAGCGTCGTACTGCCCTCTGTGAGCGACTGCCGTCTTCCGCTGCCGTCATAGACGAAACTCGCAATCCCCGTGAGCGCGGTAAGGCGGTTGCGCGCGTCCCATGTGTAACTGTTGATGCCGTCGCTAGTCAGGTTGCCATTGAGATCATAGGTGGGCGACGCGCTACCCCATTGCGTCAGCTGATTGCCGGCGTTGTAGCCGGTGCTCGCGACCGCCGCCGGCAGCACCGACTGGAACAGGGTGCCGGCCCGGCTGGTGATCCGGCTTGCGTTATCATAGTTGTAGGTTAGCGTTCCAACATTGGTGGTGCCGTTGTCGTAACTCAGTTGTGTAAGCTGCGAGGCGACATCATAGGTGTAGGTCGCTATGATTCCGTTCGGGAGCGTCAGCGTCGCGCGCCGGTTGGCATTGTCGTAAGTGAAGCCGACGCTCACACTTCCTTGCGCGACCTGTGTCAGGCGGTTTGCATTATCCCATGTGTAGGTAACTTGGCTCTGCCCCGATACAGTCATAGTCGCATGCCGACTCGCGGTGTCATAAGTGTAATTGACCGTTCCCAACGTGGTCGCACCCTGAACCACCTGCTCCTGCGTCAACCGATCGGGCCCGTCGTAGGCGCGGGTGATCGTGGCGGCAAATCTATTTTCAAAAATGCAGTATGATGCCATGGAAAATGAGAAAATTAGCCAAAATAGAGCCCACGAACAAAATGATAACTGACCAAAAGATGATGGAGCACAATACGATAACGAATAACTGCTTCGTGAGATCACGCAGGTCAGTCGTGAATGCAGCACCCAAGTACACACGCCAACGAGGGGTTCCCGGCGGTAAAGGAATTAAGGTCTTAGGGACGAGTGTAAAAGTTAACAAAAACCCAACGAAGAACGCGATGATCAGCAACGCAAGACCAGTCGATTCTTGATCGGAGATATAGACGTAGGAGCCATGATTGCTCAACGGATAGATTAGACCAACCTCTGGGTGCGGTTCCTTCGGCCGATACGAAAAATATTTAAAAAATAGCCACAGCCAAATCCCGAAACTGGCTGGACAAAGGCCCACGATCGCGGCGGCGATATATTTTCGAAATTGTCTATTCATCTGCTTAAAACGGTCTTACCCCCGTGCCGGTAACAGTTACTGCACCGCCAGCCTCGAATCCGCCCCCAGCAGTGAATCCTCCCCCAATAACACTACCATCAGGCGAAATAAATCCGTCGATACTTCCTCCTAGGCCGGCAGCAAGCGTGCCGCTGCCATTGATAAAAGGGCCACGCAAATCACAAATGGTCGAAGCGTTAGAGGCGCTGATCTGTACGCCACCGGAGGCGCCCGGACTTCCACCGTACGCCCCCAAACCACCGTAATAGTAACCGCCGAAACCACTAGCATCAAAAGCGATGCCCGCTCCTCCGTTTATGTTAATACCTGCCCACCAACCAATATTCACGTTACCGCCAATACCTATTTGTACGGTCCATAACCCCAAAGGGTCTCTGCGGCTTGCCGGGTTGTTTCCAACATAGCGGTACAGATTCGATCCTCCTCTGAAACCGGCAGGATCCTCCGATATAAAGCGGCCCCAATTCGGATTATAGTAACGAGCACGATAGTAATAGAGCCCGGTACCATCGCTTTGGCGGCCGGTGAATTGGTAGAAGTTATCGCTAGTCGGGCCGCTCGTCGATGTGACGCCGTAGGGATCGTAACCGTAGCTCGTCTGCACTGAGGCGGATGAGTCAGTAAGCGCTACGGTTGATCCGAGCGCATCAACGAGGAACGTGGAGGTCGAGGAACTCTCAGTGCGCGCGAAGCGTTCATCGATTCCCAGACCCGTGAGCAAGTTCGCCGGTACCGAACCGCCGGATTGCTCCTGCACCGGATCGTAGCGATCATAGACGCTCGTTAACGTCGTACTGCCCTCGGTGAGCGACTGCCGCCTTCCGCTGCCGTCATAGACGAAACTCGCAATCCCCGTGAGCGCGGTAAGGCGGTTGCGCGCGTCCCATGTGTAGCTGTTGGTGCCGTCGCTAGTCAGGTTGCCATTGAGATCATAGGTCGGCGACGCGCTACCCCATTGCGTTAGCTGATTGCCGGCGTTGTAGCCGGTGGTCGCGACCGCCGCCGGCAGCACCGACTGGAACAGGGTGCCGGCCCGGCTGGTGATCCGGCCTGCGTTATCGTAGTCGTAGGTTAGCGTTCCGACATTGGTGGTGCCGTTGTCGTAACTCAGTTGTGTAAGCTGCGAAGCGACATCATAGGTGTAGGTCGCTATGATTCCGTTCGGGAGCGTCAGCGTCGCGCGCCGGTTGGCATTGTCGTAAGTGAATCCAACGATCGCACTTCCCTGCGCGACCTGCGTCAGACGGTCGGCGTTGTCCCACGTGTAGGTAACTTGGCTCTGCCCCGATACAGACATAGTCGCATGCCGACTCGCGGTGTCATAAGTGTAATTGACCGTTCCCAACGTGGTTCCGCCCTGTACGACTTGCTCCTGCTTCAACCGGTCGAGCCCATCATAGGCGCGGGTGATCGTATTGCTCACACTGCTTACGGTATCCTGAATTTGAGTCAGACGGTTGCCGGCATCCCAGGTGTAGCTGACAACGTGGCCGTCGGCATAAGTTGCAGTGGAGATTCGGTTCAAAGCATCGTAAGTGTAGGTAACATTCTGGCCCTTGCGGTCTGTGGCGGTCAGAACATTATCATTGCCGTCATAACTGGTGATCGTGTCCGTATGGGAGAGCGCATCCGTTCGAACCGTCAGGCGATCCTTGGTGTCGTAAGTGAATTGAGTCTGGATCGGACTACCAACGGTATTGCGCGGATCGACAACGGCAGAAACGAGACCATCACCATTGAAGTTTATAGTTGTGGTGTTGGCATTGGGATCGGTAGTTTGGTGCCTCCCCCACGCCGGGTCGAAGGTCACGTTCCACAAATTGGCTACCGGGTCCGTTAAGCGCGACCTTCGCCCTGCGGCATCACTGTATTCAGTCGTAACTCGGCCCAAGGGATCGGTAGTGGTAACGAGATCACCGTGATCGTAGCTAAAAGCCGTTAAATGGCTCAGGGGATCGGTTATCGACGCCGTCGTCCCGTCGCTATTGGTAGAAATTGTCCAGACGTGGTTCAAAGCATCGGTGATCGACGTCGGTCGCCCGAGGCTGTCGCGACCAATGGTCGTGGTATGGCTTAAAGGATCGGTGATCTGAGTAATCTGTTCGAAGGCGCCATATGCAAGGGTCGTGTTGATCTGGTCAGCGGTCCCCGCAAGCTTTGTCATCGTCAGGACGCTACCTGCCGAGTCGTACGTCCAACAGCTCAAGCGGCCTAGAGCATCGGTTTCCGCGATAAGGTAACTAGTGGGCGAATTTGCCGAAGTATTTCCAGTGCAAGCGCCAGGTGGCGTTGTGCCTCCACGAACCGCCGTAAAATCCTGCTCCACCGCAGAGCCGAAGGCCCGTTTATCGGTCAGCCAATAGCCCGAGCTGTTGAACGTGACCTTGCGCACGTTGCTGTCGGGATCGGTGACATCCGTCTCGATAACCTTGCCGCTGCCATCAAGCGTGTAGGCGAAATGCCATGTTGTGCTGTCGGCCAGGGTTTGCGTTTGAACGCGGCCGTTGGAATCATAGCTGTTGATAACCGCGGCCGGCCCGCTAGGATTCTGACGCGGGAGCTGAACCGCCGTGATCCGGTTGTTCGCAGTGTCCCAGGTATAGGTCGTGATGCCGCCATCAGGATCAGTGACGGTCTGCATCCGCCTACTGGAATCGTAGGTGTAACTGACGGTACGGCCGATGTTGTCGGTGGCGCTTGTGATCACGCCATTTGTATAAGTCAGATTTATCGATCGGCCATCGCTTGAACTGATTGTGGTGATCGGCGTGGCGACGCCACCGCTGCGCGTGAAGCTGATGCGGTTGCCATACCTGTCCTGCAAATACTCGATCCCCGCATTCGGCGAGAACACATAGCTCATCCCATCCTGCCGCTGTAGGGTCCAGCCGTTACCATTCCAAAAGATTTTCGAGTTGAAGTAAGGTCCTGGCGCACTGCTAGTGATGTAGACGGCGTCGGTGGAACCGGTACCCGGCGACACCCGAACGTAATGTACGCGCCCTCCGGCCGGAGTGATCAGATCTGCATTCTGGTACAAATTGGCTGACCACAGATACAACTCGTAATTCAGCGTCATGCCGACGCCGAAGTCTTGAACGTTGGGGTCACCTTGTCGATAGGTACGCGTCAGAATAATCGGCAACACATCGTTCAAATAAAGATCGACGTGTGCCTCCACCCAGAAACCGGACGCCAAGTCCACGGGATGGCCGGCGCCACATGGGTTCGCATCCGGACACCCTGTAGGCGGCGGCGGAGGACAGCTTCCATCTGCAACGCAGGATGATGGTGGCGGCGGGCAACTCGCAGCTGACGCGCATGGCGGCGGCGGCGGCGGACCTTGTGGAGGCGCACAACTTGCTTCCGCGGGACATGGCGGTGGCGGCGGACCGCTCGCAGGCGGCGTAAAGCCTGGATTGAACATGGCGCTCGTGAAGTCGTATACGCGCGTGTCCGGGTCAGGAACGACGTGCTGGCCGTCGGCAGTGACGCTCCCCACGCCGTAGATGCTCCAGCCGAGATGATAGGGGTCGTAACGCCAAAACGAGCCTCGAGCACCCGGTAGTTGGTGATCTACGTTCGGATACCAAACCTGGGCGCCCAACCATTGACCATCGTCGCCAGTGATGGTGGCGCCACCAGGCTGCACGGTGAAATACATCGGCACTCTGACATTGGTAGGCAGAGGGTACGGCGTGCGCGTCACCGGCACCGGTGTGATGCCGATCTTCGTGACTGGCTTGTGATCGGGTCCGGTGATTACGGCACCCGGCGGAAGATGAAATTCAAAACCGGGAATATCTGGGTTCTTTATGACGACTTCCGATGTTGTCGGTGACGCAATCGTCACATCGTGCGCGTGATCAATTTTCGGCAACCAGCTCTTGAACGGCAACGTTGTCGTTTCGCCCGCCACGGCCGTCACTTGCACCTCGTAGTAACCGTAGTCGGTATTTCTGTTCGGGCCGACTTCGCGCGCGTCGATGATCATCACGCTCGTTCCAGGGCTTACTCCCGTAAGCAGAAATCGACCTTGCTCGTCCGTGAGCGCACGCGACGACCCGTTACGGACCTGTACCTTTTGCAAGGCTGCCCCTTCCGTCGTAACTATGCGGCCTGACAACGCAGTCACGCCATGTGGGGCGGTCAGGGGTGGCATGCCATCCTCGGTCGTCCAGCGAGGCGCCAATCTGGGTGCACTGATAGTCGTCGCCGCAATCGGGGGAGTGGTCTCTGCGTGGGCGCCGCAAAGGGACAGAACGACCATTGGCGCAAAGCAAAGGCCGTGGATCAAAGCCTTGCGTGCTGCTCTTTTTGTTTGCATCGCTGCTTTCCTCAGTATCGCGACAAATTGGCTCTTTGTGTAGCGAACTCTTACGGGCTTAGACTTAGCGTTACGGCCGCTGATCCCGTTCCGCTGTAAACCTGCGTCGAGAAAGTTGGAGTGATCGGAATTTTGTACGTTCCGGTTTGCGGAAGAGTAAGATTGCTGACCGTGTTACGGCCGCATTGAGTTGACGGGTTGACCAGGGTCGAACTGTCCGGATTCAGGATCGAGTAATTGGCGCAGGTGAGCCCCTGGTTGAAATCAAGCAACGCAACGATTTTCTGACCCGTCGTCCCGCTGAATGTGAAACTGCCGTGCTGGCCCGGCGTGCCAAACGCAAGAGTCGAGGTCGCGCCGCCGATGGTGACGGTCCCGGTCGCGTCAGCCGGCACCACAAAGACCGCGGTCCGCGCGATACCTGTCCCGTCCGTTGGAAGACGGTCGATAGTTGGCACGAGTGGGATGGTGTAGGTGCCGGTTTGAGGCAAGGTAAAAACTGTATTGTTCAGAAAGCCGTTACCACATTGCGTAGATGGACCGGTAAGGGTCGAAGCGTCTGGATTAAGGACCGTATAATTCGAGCAGCTTGAGGCGAACGTGCTAAATCCAAGCCAGAACACGACCTTCTGTGCTGCCGTTCCGCTGAAATTAAAACCTCCATGCTGTCCTGGAGTAGAGAAAAAGATCGTCGATGCTGGCCCGCCGACGACAACTGAACTCGTCGCGTCGGCCGGAACATTGAAGATTGCCGCCAAGGGTTGGCCGGTGCCGTTTATGGGGGAGGTTTCAAGACGTGGAAGGATCGAGATTGTGTAGGTACCAGTCTGCGGGAGAGTCAGCGGTGCACCGTGGACGAAGGTACTGCCGCATTGCGTTGTCTGAGATATAAAGGTCGAGTTGTCCGGATTCAGGATCGCGTAAATGGCGCAGTTGTTCAATTGATCAAAGTCGAGAAACAGGTTTACCTTCTGTCCGGAAGTGCCGCTGAAAGTGAAGCTACCGTTTTGGCCGGGCGTCACGAGAGCTAGTGCGGCCTCGGTACCCCCGAATGAAAGAGACGCCGTAACGTCCGGTGGCGGCGCGAATACCGTCACCGATACCGAACCTGTTCCATCGGAGAGCCCGCTGCCGAGCACCGGGCTGACAGGAATAGTGTACGTTCCGGTTTCGGGCAGCGTGATAACAGCGCCGCTTACAAATACCCGGCTGCAGGTATTGGAAACGATGATGGGCAGGCCATCCGGCTTGGCGACCGAGTAGACGGCGCAGGTGGAAGTGATCAGATTGACCGGATCGATCAGGATGGCAACTTTTTGCCCGGCTGTTCCGAGAAAGGTAAAGGCGCCCTTCTGGCCAGGCGTGGTAATCAAGATTCCGGCGGTTACGCCTGATGTCGATACCGTGGAGGTAGCGTCAGGCGGAACGTCAATAATTTGTGCTGTAACCGAACCCGAACCCGCATTCGGCACCACTTCGATGCTGTAAGTGCCAGCCTGTGGCAAAACCAGTTGATCGGTCCAGATTGCGTTACTGCAAACCGAACTCGGTGGAAATATCGCGTTACCACCCGGCCCGAGAACCGACATCGCCGGACATCCAGGATTGCCGGTGGTGTTGAAGCGGATATTGACGCGCTCGCCAGCGGTTACATCGAAGAGGATCAGCGAGACCGTGCCTGATCCGCCTTGGGTAACGCTGACGGCGGATGCGCCGACCGTGGTTCGAACCGCTGCAGCGACAGCGCTGGGCGCAAATGGCGGCGGCACGACTGTAAGGTCCGTCGTGCTCAAAGCTGAACCGATCGGCGTCTCGACCCCTATTTTCCCCGACGATGATGGTGGAACGACAATGCTTAGCGAGGTTGTACTGGCGCTTGTGATTCGCGCGAATTGGCCGTTCACCAACGCTTTGCTGTTGACGGGGTCGAAATTTGTACCGGTAATCGTCACCGTTGCGCCCGGCGCCGCAATAGTCGGGGTTCCGGTGCCCGTCGTAAAGCTTGAGATTGTCGGTGATGCCGTTGAGAGGACCGTAAAAGGCGAAGTTGCGGCGACCGTCCCGGTCGGCGCTGTGACAGAAACGGAACCAGTCGTCGCCCCGCTTGGCACTGCGACGGTGAGCGATGTCGTCGTCACCGTGGTCGGCGTGGCGGACACGCCGTTGAAGCTCACGGATGTGTTTGACGTATTCCCAAATGCGGTTCCAGCAATCGTGACGGTCGCGCCGACCGCTCCGGCGCTCGGCGATACCTGAAGAACCGTCAATGCCGAGAGTGGATTTCTGACAATCGCGGTGATGTTTCCGGACTGATCATAGCTGTACTGCGCGGTCCCGGTCGTGGGATCGAGCATACCGGTCAACCGACCACCGGGATCATAAAAGTATTGAGCGGTGCCGGCGTTCGCCGCACTTGTAAGAACGATAAACAAACTGAAGAGTGAGAACGCAATCGATCTATATCTGGAAGACGTAAAGATTCGCGTCAGCCGCGACGATTGAGCCGGCTTAGACATGAGCGCGCCCCGTGGCGGATAATCTGCGCAAGACGTGGGCGCGCAATCCGCACTTTGTTATTTTATACCGAACGTGTACCGGTTATGTATAACAACATGAGATTGTGTCAATTTGATTGCGCCGACACGTGGGAGTTATGACAAATCTTTCGAGAATTTTCAGATCACCGCCTGCAGGCGTCCGACGACTGCCTCCAAGCGAGATAAAGAATCCGGGACCAATGATTAGCTGAAACATGATGTAAGAGGCTCAACCTGACGAGCGTTTTGTTCCGTTCAGATGCGCGTTCCAGTCCAGTCGTTGCACTGTTTGTAATAAACATTGCTGTTTCAACTTTTTTTGTTTTGACACGGACTGCAGAATCACAGGTTCAGGAGTTGAGGCTTCCGGTCGTTAAGACCCTTCCTCTCGGCCTACCGCCTTCTTCGACTGATGGGCGTGATCCGGCGTTGATTCAATACGGCGAGTATCTTTTCCAGACGCCGCTTCTGTCCCGTGACAACAATGTCGCATGTACATCTTGCCATGATCCATCACTTGCAATGTCTGGTCCTGCACCGACTGCAGCTGTCAAAGGAGGGCCATCGGGCCTGCGTCACCCACCCGCCTTGCTCAACCTTTACAATGCCTCACATTTTCTGTGGGATGGCGCGGTCGCGAAATTGGAAGACCAAATTAGACTTCCCCTAGAATCGTCAAAGGAAATGAACATTGACTGGGTTGGAGCCTTGCAAAGGTTGTCCGACCGTCCCCAGTCCCAAGCGTTCCTGAAACGACACAATCGCCAGCCCCTCAACGAAACCCTCGTCGTCTCGGCACTCGCGGCCTACGTCAAAAGCCTCGTAACTGGTGGAAGCAGCTTTGATCGCTACTATTTCAAAGGAGATGACAGCGCACTGAGCCAGGAGGCCCAGCGTGGGTTTGATGTTTTTCTCCGAAAAGGTAGATGTGCAAGCTGCCACCTCGTTACCGGTCACTCGGCGCCATTGACCGACAACAATTTCCATTCCGTCGGCATCGGGTTTGGGAACGGCAAATATGCCGATCCCGGACGAGAGGAAATAACTCACTTGGATGCTGATCGTGGCCTATTCAAAACCCCTACTCTTCGCGACGTGGCATCAAGAAGATACTTCATGCACGACGGCAGCATGACTTCATTGCGAGAGGTCGTGGAATATTATAATCGCGGCGGGCATGTTGGAGCGCCCAATCAGGACGGACGAATTCGTCCACTCTATTTGAGCGCTCAAGAGATCGAACAGCTTTGTACCTTTCTACAGTCACTTGGTTCGCCGGTTGAAAGTTATCGGCCATAACCGCTCTCCTGTTCCAAGTTGTCGGCTATGAGTTCGGAGAACTAATCTTCTGCGACCCATTCTATAGGCTCTGTTGAGCCATTATCGACCGTCTTCGCAGCGGCTGATAGTTGTCTGGGTTTGTTTTTCTTATCGATTGCTGGGGGGCAAATCATGAGACCATTACTCTTTGCGACCGTCGCGTCCCGGAAGCCTCCAAACGGTTAAAACCCAAACTGATCTCACAACTTCCAAACACCTGTATCCAACATGTCGGGCGCTCGTGGCGGCGGTTCAAGAGGCATCTACTAATATGGCGGCGCTATGCTGATGCTCCTGCGGCTGCTTGGTTACCCGGTCTCGGGACGAGCCGCTGGTCTCGCGAAGAGCGTGAAACTTTTGTGGGAACCGTGGGCCGCCTTCGACGGCCATTTTCCTGACGGCCTCGCTACGTCAAGTGATGACGGCAGCGAACGCCGACCTAGCACTCCCAAGCAAAAAGGCTGAACGATTACCAGTCGATTGCATTTAGAAAGGTGCCCACATTTTCCGGTCGTTTCCCCTTTATCTTCTCTGTGCCAGTCGTATGATGGATCTGGACTGAGCCCAAAAACTTCATGTGCTTCTTGTTGAGCAGGTCTGGATTCTTCTTGCGGCCCGAAATATGAGCATCACTTCGAGCCATCTCAATTCATCGGCGCCGATGCGTACCGAGAACCCGCTGTGCGACGCTTTTGGTTTTGCCAGGAGGTGAACGCAAATCGTACCTTTTGCGGCCTAACTGGCGCCGACGAGGCTACCGCTAGTTTCAGGTGCAGCCCGTGCGCGTTCAAGTTTGCAGACAGGCTCACATCTAGTCGGGCCTGCTCGATCGCTCGCCCCGCGTTCCCCGGAAAGGCTAAATCCGTCCCGGCAGTTAAACCGGGACGGTGAGTGAGTTATAACGAAAGTGGTTGCGGGGAGGCGCAACCACCGATACCGACACGCGCTGTGGGACCCGGAAGCTTGACCTCCAGGCCCGTCTTGACGACAGACTCACGACGTTTTCGGAGCGG
>Ga0185299_10006649_pt1 | contig 12231 bp, 15 predicted proteins | sample PaiPotPPA55metaG_FD_128002 | JGI IMG/M metagenome (GOLD analysis project Ga0185299, IMG submission 128002) | Iron sulfur acid spring bacterial and archeal communities from Banff, Canada, to study Microbial Dark Matter (Phase II) - Paint Pots PPA... ...
AGTTTGGCCGTGAACCGGGGCCGGGTGATCCATTGTTTTTCGACCCAGGCGTCGCCGTTCCCCAATTTCTCAGTGATGAGTCCACTGATGAAATATGGAAGAGTTTATTGCAGGCTGCTGGCGATTCGGGAATAGATCCAGCCATTGTTTACGCAATGAACAAGACTGGCCACATCGTGACAGAAACCAACGTACACTTTCTGAGCGACGCAGAACTTCAAGAATGGAATGACGCTGTGAATGAGTACCACCAGAAGGTTGAAGCAGGAGAGACCCAATAGGAAGTCTTTCCCCCTAAAACGCGATTTGAGACTTAAATGGAATAGTGCAAAAGCCTCCCCGCCGCGTTTCAGTCGGCGACAGCACATCCACAAGCCTCCCTCGGCAACGGGCACGCTCACAGGCACGTGAATCAAGGTCTGGCACACAACTGACATACCGAATTGACTAATAACACTGACACTTATCGAAACAGTTGTCGATGCTCTCGACAACCGCGGTCGATGTCTGCTTCAAGACTTCTTTTCGAGTGAATTGGCAATCACAGTTCATTCCCTCTTTTGGCACAAGGTTTGCACTCGTCCACTGGAAAAAAGCGGTTGTCCGCCCGGTTCGCGTGAAATCGATTGGTTTGCAGCTAAAAAGGCAGTGCCTTCGGACCTGTTGGCCCGACTAATCAGGAGTTAGACGCTTCGACGCGGTGTAGACTCCGGGGTGATCGAAGAAACTCGCGATTTGACGAGTCGTACAGTCCGATTCCGCTAAAGCATTTAGCTTCTTGTCCAAATTGAGGGCTCAAGATGAACGATCAGCAAAAAACGGAGCAGTGTTCTGGAGTGCGAGATCAAGAAATCCGTGCGGAACTGGATCAGCATTGGGCGGCGTCCGATGCCAACGATTTTGAAACGGAGCACCGCATCTATCACGAGGACGCGGTGCTGGACTACCCGCAGTCAGGCGAGCGAACCCGCGGTCGACGCAACATACAGAACCAACGCGCTAGTCAGCCGAGCAAAAAGCGGTTTGCTGTCCGACGAATCATTGGCAGCGGTGATCTTTGGATCACCGAATTCATCCTGACATATGACGGCAAGCCGTCCTACACCGTGAGCATCATGGAGTTCAGGGACGACAAGGTTGCGCGGGAAACACAGTACTTTGCGGATCCATTCGCGGCTCCCGCATGGCGCGCTCAATGGGTCGAACGGATGGACACATAATCTCGAGGCGCGAGAATTCGCTAACGACACCGCCATTTGCGGTTTGCAGCATAATTGTCGAGAACAGAGATTAACGCCAGAGACCCGCTAAGCCCTGATTAACGCGGTTACCGGAGAAGTCGAACTGTATCAGGCTGATGACGTAGCACTCCTCGTGAACGAGTTCTTCATCTTTGTTTGTCTTCGTGGTTTCAAGCTGTACAGGTTCGTTACAGAGAGGGCAAATCGGAAAGCTTGGATTCAAAGCATCCCGAGGCCGGCTATATCGCCGATCTCATCGTGGCTGTAAATTCCCCAATTGCCCCGCCAGAGGCAGGCATGGGCGGACCACGGTCAGGAATTAATCAATGAAGGCCGCGAGGGTTTTTGAGGCTCATGCAACGTAGCTGAGACGTCAGAAAAACATTGCCGGCCGACCTGGTGCTGGCCAGGACCTCGGACCAGCCACTGCAGGTACACGACAGCATTGAGCTCTTCAGCCACAGCTTGATTGAGGCGCTGGTGCCGGTCGTCGTCGTGGCATTGATTGGCTTCTGGAGCTGGCGGACGGCCATTCTGATTGCGGCCTCCATGCCAATTACGCTCGCCATTACGTTCGGAGTCATTCATACGCTCGGGATCGACCTGCAACAGGTCTCGATCGCTTCGCTGATCATCGCCCTTGGACCGTCCTTCAGGAATTCACCGGATTCTTAGACGGGCGTCTCGTCGGGCGAATAGTCAGTTGAGAGGCTGAGATCCTTCCAGTTCCTATCTGACTCGATCTTATCAACAGCGCTCTTTTCGGCTGCCGCGTAAGAGTCGCTTCCGAGCAACAGCCGTAGCGGCGGCTCGGAGAGCGAGGCGACGTGTAGAAGCGCCGCCGCTGCCTTCGCCGGATCCCCCGGCTGTCTCCCGTTATAGCTTCTCTGGAAGCGAACAGCCGTACCGACACTGGAGTCATACTCTGGGCGGCCTTCGCTCAGTTGGGTGGAGGACCCGGCAAAATCGGTGCGAAAGCCGCCAGGTTCAATGATCGTGACTTTGATGCCGAGCGGTCCGATCTCTTTGAGCAGCGATTCGGAGAAACCCTCAACTCCAAACTTCGCGGCCGCGTACGGTGCGCGCCCTGCCGGTCCGATGCGTCCTGCGATCGAGGTTACCTGGATGATGTGTCCGGCCCTGCGCTCACGGAAATAGGGTAGCACTGCCTTGGTCATGATGATGACACCAAATAGGTTGGTCTCAATCTGCGCTCGAAAGTCGGTGAGCGGCGTATCTTCAACAGGGCACACATAACCGTAGCCGGCATTGTTCACGAGCACATCCAGGACTCCGAAGGATGCAATCGCCGCTTCGAAGGCCGCCTTGGCTTGCGCTTCATTGGTCACATTGAGCGCGACAGTACGAATTTTCCCGGAGTATCTGCCCTGAAGCTCGACAAGCTGCTCCGGATGGCGGGCTGTCGCGACCACGCGATCTCCTGCCTCAAGTGCTGCTTCTGTGAACGCACGGCCGAGGCCGCGAGAAGCACCGGTAATGAGCCACACCTTTGACATAAATCCTCTTTCCGCGGTCCATCGGAAGCTAGCAGCGGATGAGACCGTGAACCACGCGATGCTTTTCGGATGTATCGCAGCGCATGGAGTCTGCAACGTTATTCTATTGCAGGTGCGATGCGGCTTCTTCGATCAGAGCTGCAACCTCCTTGGGTCGGGACCGTCTCGCGTGTGTAGTCGCTCATATCTTCTCTCCCGAGGGGAGTCCGGGATTTCGACGGAGGCCACGGGGAACGATCATGGGCTAACCGCCCGTACCTGACCAGCTCCGTCTCCAAAGCGAATGACTTTCAATTTATTTCCACTCTCTGTGCGGAGAAAGTTTTGTCAGTATATCGAGCACAGCTTCCGGGTTTGCACGTCCGGTCATAAAATTGGGATCGACCTGAGCGAAACGCACGACTCCCTTCGTGTCGATGACGAAGGTTCCCGGGACCGGCACCTCCCATTTGTCGCTGCCATTGCGCTTAGAAATATCATTGCCGAAATTAAGGGCAATAGCCTTAACTTCAGAATTCATTTGGTAAACCAACCCATACTTCCGACCGATCAAATTTTCGTGGTCCGTGAGGACGGGGAAAGTGAGCTTTTGTTTATCTGCCAGGAGCTGGGCAAATTCCGGTTTTTCGGGAGACACGGCGACGAATGCCGCGCCCAGCGTTTCCATCTTAGGCAAAGCCTGTTGATAGGCTCTCAATTCGAGATTGCAGAACGGACACCACTCGCCCCGATAGAAGCTTAGGACAACTGGCCCTTTTTTTAGAAGACTAGAGAGGGAGACCTCGCCTCCAGTCGCATTCGGCAACGTAAAGTCAGGTGCTTTCTGGCCAACCTGAAGTGAATTTTTAATGATCCCAGATTGAAGCAAAGCCTCGGTCTCACGATCCAAAACTTTTATCTTATCGCCAATTTCTGCCTCAAGGTTTTTACGCAAAGCACTCGAATCATCTTGTAGAGACATAACTTCCTCTCTCGCCTTTGTTAGAGTAGTTAAAACATCTATTGCAGGTGCGATGCAGCTTCCTCGATCAGAGCTGCAACCTCCTTCGGCCGGGAAACGTAGACTGCATGGCTGGCGCCGGAGACTTCGACCTGATGGCTGTGGGCTCGTGTGGCGTACCAGCGCTCGAGGTCGGGGTTGATGGTTCTGTCCGCTCCCGCTACCAGCGCCCAGCTTGGTTTGCTTCTCCACGCAGCTGTGGTGATGACTGCCTTAAAATTGTCAGCTAAGTTCAGCACCTGCGATCGCGCCATGAAAGCGGCCACGGATGACTCCTTATTGCCCGGGGAATGCCATGGGAAGGTTATGGACGATGCGTAACGTCTCGATTTTCCAATCACCGTCTACGCGGCGCAGGATCGGTCGATAGTAGCCCGCTTCAGTGGGCTCAACGGTACCCTGAGCTCCGAACGCGCCCTCAGGCCATCCCGTAGTCGGCCGCTCTTTGCCGCGCACCTCGAAGACAACAAACTGGGCATCGATCGTCGCATTGTCACCGTCCACTTCAATAATGTGGTCATGGGTTGTGTGGTGGCTCCAACCATGCGCCGGGTGCGGTTGCATCATCTGCGATACCGCGGCAGCGATCGCATCCTGCCCCACCAATTCGCCCACAAGCTCCAATCTCCCCGAGTTGTTATACGAAATCTCAACGCGACCTGTCTCCGTGAACAGCGCCGCCACGGCTGCTCCATCCCGCGCATCCGCTCCCCGCACATATTTCGCGAGCACCTGCTGTACTGCTCGTTCATCACTCATTTTCTCCTCTTCTCGAATGATACGGTGATAGCTCAACCCCTCTTTTGAGAAGAGCCGAGGTCGGAACTCCGTGCTGTAGCTGCGAATCGCGCAAAATTAGAACTCGTTCCGTCATCCTGCGAAGCTCAACAACGTACTGCTCTATTCCATCGATGACGATAGCCCCAGACATTCCATCGAGATCCTGCTGGATTCTAGCGAACGTGTTGTGCAGCCCCTTCGATCAATGCCGCAACCTCCTTAGGGTGCGAAACGTAGACCGAGTGGCTGGCTCCGGGGACTTCGATCTTATGGCTGCCGGCCCGTGTGGCATACCAACGTTCGAGATCGGGGTTGATCGTTCTGTCGCCTCCAGCTACCAACATCCAGCTTGGTTTGCTTCTCCACGCAGCGGTGGTGAGCACTGCCTTAAAATTGTCAGCTAAGTTCAGCACCTGCGATCGCGCCATGAAAGCGGCCTGCTCAGCAGACAGGTCAGCTGCGAAGTACTCATGAAACTGCGCGGGATCCAGGTAAGTGAAGCTGTCTGCCGTCTTCTTTATCGCACCAGACTTGCTGAGGTCGCTCGGGAAGCGCTTCCCATCGTCCGCCTCGCTCTCTCCAGCGTCTGGCATGTGGGCTGCGATGTACACCAATCCGACAACCGAATGGATCCATCCCAGCTTCGGTAATTACGGCTCCCCCATAACTGTGAGCGACAAGAATGCACGGTCCGTCTTGAAGAGCGAGGGTCCGCTTGGTAGCAGCCACGTCTTCTTTAAACGACGTCTCCGGCTCTTGAACGATGCTCACGTTGTAGCCATCCTTCAAAAGAATGTCGTAAACGCCTTTCCAGCCGGAACCATCTGCCCAGGCACCGTGAACCTGAACAATATTCCGAACGCGATGCTCTTGGTTTTGCGCTGAGAGCGCGCCACAGGACAACAACAATAAAACCATGCACAGGGACTGAGAGATTCCGCGTACTACTCGCATCGCTTTCATTGAATTACTCATTTTGCCGCTCCTTCTGCAAATTTAGCGGAGGCCACCGCTGCCGAATATGATCTCTCCAGTGAGCCACCGGGCTTCGTCGGAGGCGAGAAACGCAGCGATCAGCCCGATGTCCTCGGGCATGCCCGTCCGGCCGAGCGGAGTCAGTGCCTTGATCGCATTTGAGACTTGATCGTAAGAGTCCATGGCACGTGCGCCCTCCGTGTCGACTACGCCAGGGTTGATGGAATTCACGCGGATGTTCCGGGGTCCGAGCTCCTTCGCGAGCACCCGAGTGATACCGTCGACCGCGCTTTTCGTTGCCGCGTAGATCGAAGATGCGGGGGGAGTTAGAGTGCTCGCTACGGAGCCAATGTTGATGATGCAGCCACCCTTTTCACCAAATTGCTTTACAGCACGTTTGGAGGTCAGAAGAAGTCCGAGCACGTTGGTGTCGAACTGGCGGTGAAACTCCTTTTCGTTTATGTCCTGCAAGGGCAGGTAGGCGAAGACGCCGGCGTTGTTGACAAGGACGTCCACATTGCCGAGTTGCTTCTCTGTCTCGTTGAAGGAGCGATCGATCTCCTGCGACGACGTCACGTTTCCTTGCACTGCGATGGCCTTTCCGCCGGCCGCTTTGATCTTTTCAACGACACGATCTGCCCCTTCTCGATCAGAGGCGTAGTTCACTGCAACAGCCGCGCCCTCCTTCGCCAGCGACAACGCGATGCCTGCCCCGATTCCTTTCGATGCTCCTGTTACCAATGCGACCTTTCCATCAAGTTTTCCCATACATCAAATCTCCTCGCTTCGACGATCTAGTCTCCGGCATGGCACGCTTTTCATGACCGCGTTCGTCACGTTGTAGTTGGTTCTGCCTCAGCCGCCTGTTCCCTGGCCCCTGTCGTTTCCAATTTGACCCATTTCAGATCGAGCAGAAAAATCGAGTAGAAGAAGGTTCTCGATTTTGGAATCCAGATCTCGAGCAACGGCGATAGCGTCCATGTTGCCGTATGGCGCCATGAGGCTGGCCATCCTGTCATACGACAAGTGAACGCCATCGCCTCGCTCATCCACCAGAACGGTGACCGGAGCGTACGACCCCGCTTCTGGCACATGCTTCGCCATTTCCTTCATGACAAGCGGATTCCCGATCACAAGCCGCACTATCTTCGGCGTGGTGAGCCCCGTTTCTTTGCGTACAATCGCCCCATGATCAAGTTCCATGAACAACATCAGTCCCGTCTTGCCTAGGTTTCGATCAATCACCTCTTTCAACTCAGCGAAAGTGCCTGCTTGCTTGGACGCCTTCGCGAATTCAACCAAATCCAGCCGCCCAACCGCATCTTTCAGTGCGGACACGACAGCCTCGAATGGCACGGAAGTTGTCACGCTAAATCGCTCGATCTCGAATCTTCTGGTGGACATTTTCATCCTTCCTCCTTGCACAAGGCCCTGTTCTCGAATCGACCCGTCTAAATCTCCGCTGGGACGATGGCATCGTGGGCAGGTGGGGACTCGACCACGAGCACCTCTTACGTGCAGCGATACTCTAGATCGTGTCCCCGCGTGCCAACCTGGTGGTCCATACTCGTTTGCCGATGAACCGAAAGTGCCGCATCAAGGTTAGTTCTGCAGAAATCGCAGGGTCTGGTCGAGAAAAGCGCTGTGATACTGGAATATAGCTCCGTGTCCAGCATCAGGAAAAATGCTCAACTCAGAGTGTGGCAGCTTGCGCGCTAACTCCACCGAATTGATCGATGGCACCATCACATCGGTGTCGCCGTTCGCCACCAGCACTGGGTGTTGGATGCTGTCCAATGAGGTCGGCTTGGGCGCCATGCCCCACTTGGTAATCGCGGTCACCTGAGCAACAATGGTCTCTTGTGTTGCAGGCAGATCGCGGTCCTGTTTTCGAGTCTCGAGACGCTGGAGAAATTCCGCAGCCGCCTTCTGGCCGTCATGAGACTGTGTGAAAAAGAGCGACTGCTTCGGGTGCTTCTTCTCGGCTGTTGCCTTGGCCACGGCGTTCTGCAACACGGCGCCCACGTTGCTGACCCCCTCGCCGCCGGCGGTCGAAGTGCCTGCCAGGATCATCCTGCGGACGAGATCGGGATGCTTTTGCGCGATAACTTGAGCAATGAAACCACCGAGTGAGAAGCCGAGCAGGTCGGTCTTCCTAGGCCCTAAAGCTCGAATGAAGGCCACTGCATCCGTTGCCATATCATCGATGGTGTCTGGCGTTGTGCCCTTGGAGCCTCCGACTCCACGGTTATTGAAGACGATAACGCGGTGTTTCTGGGCCAGGCTGTCAATCGTTCTCGGATCCCAATCATCGAGAACAGCTGTTAGATGGTGAAGCAGTACGACCGGAATGCCATTCTTTTGGCCGGTCTCTCGATACGTGAAGGAAGTCCCGTTCACGTCAACCGTTTTGGTAAGCGCATCAGCATAAGTATTCGACATCGTTTTATTTCCCCTCATCTAGTTTGGTTTAGACAGACACATCGAATAAGCTGAGTCCTGTCTGTCAAAAGCTTGGATTATGTATGAGACCGAGCGGTCGCATATTAATTTGTAAAATCTAGATCTTCGTCGGCGTCAGAGATGCTTTCCGTCGGATATGCGACCGACCGGTCCCAGGGGGTGCTCATAGACACTGTAATTACGGTAAATGCATCCCGGGACCGCTCGGTCTCATCCAACTTGCTTGCGGTGCGAGATCAGCGAGCAGGCGGTCGCTGAATCAACTTCACGAGGGGGTGGCAGCGTGCGCAAAGGCGAGGCGACACGACAGGACATCATTCGCAAAGCGGCCCCAATCTTCAATCGGAAAGGGTATAGCGGCGCCGCCCTGTCCGATCTCATGCGAGCGACAGGGCTAGAGAAAGGCGGGATTTACAGGCACTTTGAGAGCAAAGAAGAGCTTGCGGGAGACGCCTTTGAGCACGCTTGGAAAGTTGCAATGGATGCGCGCTGCGAAGGAACAGAGGAGATCCCGAATGCCGTTGATCGTCTCAAACAAATCGTGCGGAACTTTCGCGACCGACGCACCGGACTGGTGCCGGGAGGCTGCCCGCTGCTGAACACGGCCATCGATTCCGACGATGGCAATCCCAAGTTGCGAGCCAAAGCCCGCCAGGCTCTCAGTTCCTTGCTTGATCGTCTGCAATCAATCGCCGAGGAGGGAAAACGACGAGGCGAGGTCCGTGGCGATGTCGATTCGGCGAAACTGGCCACCTTAATTGCAAGTACGCTTGAAGGCAGCATAATGATGAGCCGTTTGCAGAAGAAGGAAGAGCCTCGTGACCTTGCCGTCCGTCATCTGGAGGAATATCTCGAAACCAAAGTTCGTGCGCGAAAATCGAAGGCCGGAGCCGACAAGCCATGAGTACTCAAGAAATTCCCTCGCAAGCGGACTTCAGGGAACGCGCAAAGACGAACGATGTTCCCATCGCGCGGCTGATCGGATTTGAGGCGAAAGACATCGCTGATGGGCGCGCGACGGTCGTCTTGGCGGCCGGACCACAGCATGCAAATCCCATGGGAACGCTGCATGGCGGAATTCTTTGCGATATTGCTGATGCCGCAATGGGCATAGCATTTGCAAGTACTCTCGCCCCAGATGAATCCTTTACTACCGTGGAATTGAAAATCAATTTCTTTCGCCCGGTCTGGCAGGCACAACTCAAAGCGGAAGGGACGGTCGTGCGGCGGGGCCACACGATCGGCTACGTCGAGTGCACCATCACCGACGAGGAGAACCGATTGATCGCGAAAGCGGCTTCCACGTGTATGGCACTTCGCGGCCAGAAGGCCGAAGGACGGTAATCCTCTTACTGCTTCCTGAACGTCTGCTCATAGAACAGCTCTCGCAGGCTAGCCCTCGACATCAACGTGCTGAACACACAACGTGTGAACGCGCCATCGTCAACTAAAATCCCGGCTCAGAAGGCTTCATAGAGCCGGAACTGAATGTACCCTAGAGAAGAGAAAAAAACTCGTCACTGATTCGACCTGAATGGTAATCACAAGCTGACTTCACAGGACCGATGATTTAACATCGTTAAACGTGCCGGACGCAACCTCGGCGATTCGTCTTAGGGCTGGCCGAGTCTTTCCCCCTTTCGCAGCAATCCTTATTCCTGCCAGCGTGCTTTCAAAGAAATCGGCAAGACTCTCAATGTCCGTCCGAGCATCAAGTTCGCCTTCCATCTGAGCTCGTCTCAATGTGTCCATGAGCGTGTGACGCTGTGCGTTGGCAGCACGGCGTGTAATTCGCGTCACGTCTTCATCTCGCATCCCGAACTCACAGATAGCATTAATCCCCATGCAACCATCTGTACTGGAAAGATCTTTGCGTTCTGAAAAATGAACCAATGCGCTCCGGATAGCAGCAAGCGGTGACCCTGGAGCTCGGAGTTCGACATTAATGGCTCGAACGTTTTCCGAGACGTAGACTTCGAGAGCCTTCAAGAAGAGGGCGCGTTTGTCCCCGAAAGTGTCATACATGCTTTGCCGACCTACCTCCATTGCACGCATCAGCTCGTCGGTCGACGTAGCGGCAAAGCCTTTTTGAGAGAAGGCGGATATGGCACGATGAAGAGCTCTCTCTAGATCAAATTCCTTCGGTCGGGCCATATCCATCTCTCCTCGTTCCCAATTATGCGACGTATCCCCCATCGATTGTGAGGCTGGCCCCTGTAATGAATCCGGCCTCATCGGATGCAAGATACGATACAAAACCCGCAATCTCCGACACATCCGCCATTCGCGCCATTGGAATCAAAGTCTTCACCGCTTCAGCGTGAGGCGCACTCATGTCAGTCGCCGTCGGACCAGGCTGAATATTATTGACTGTAATAGTCCGAGGAGCGAGATCGATGGCGGCCCCTCGCACCAATCCGGTAAGGGCCGCTTTGGTCATGCTGTAAACGCTAGCTCCCGGAAATGCTGTGCGGACGGCAGTGTTGCTGCCGATCAGGATGATCCGTCCTCCATCCTTCATGGCTTGTGAAGCCGCTTGTATACCTACAAATGCTGCGCGGACATTAACGGCCAACATGCGGTCGAAGTCTTCAAGGCTGTAGCTGTCGATGGTTCCCCGGATCATAATTCCGGCGTTGTTGACGAAAATATCTATTTCCCCCAACTCTTTCACGACTTGATTCACTGTTGCGCGAATGTCCTCAGCAGAGGCACTATCCGCCTTAATCGGGAGTGCCTTGCCTCCCGCAGCATCTATTTCGCTCGCGAGTCGCTTTGCCTTCTCTTCCGAGTTGAAATAGGTAAATGCGGCGGCAGCGCCATCTGAAGCAAGCCGCCTCACGATTCCTTCGCCAATCCCTCGTGAACCACCTGTCACGAGAGCAACCTTGCCTGCAAATGATCGACCGTACTTTTCCGTCATGTCCATCCTCCAGAGTGGTCCCAACCTGTCTTATTGGATTATATTATCCAGAATAAGGTTCAGATTTCTCTCCGAGAGAAACTACGACAGGACAATAGCTACTAATTTAGACTCACACTTCTTGAGTGTGAAATATTTCTTGCCAACGATGCGAAAGAAAAAGTGGGGTCGCTTCGTTGGAATCTCATCCAACATGATTGGGTTGGCTATACCCGGCATGAGTCACTATATCGCCACAAAGATGGGAATTATTGGCTTCATGAGAGGTTTGGCGAATGACGTTGCCTGCGACGGAATTACCGCAAATGCGGTGTTGCCCGGTCTGACGAATACCCAGGCAATCAGCACAATTTCTCCCTCCTGCAGCCCGGTTCTTTGAGCGTGCAGCTTCAGAATTTATTGCGTGCCGACTACTGCTTGACATCCGTCTGCTTTCCCCGCCATTCGCCTCCGTGCCTGAAGATTCTTCTCATCAGCCAAATGACAAGTGCGCCGGCGCCAGTGCAAATTCGGGTGCCAGCAGATTCACTGAACTTTGTCGCTGCCGGAAGGCATTTCAGCGATTGCACGCCGGCGACGTTCCTTCACTGCACTCTCTGCCATGGGCCTTGGTACCTCGCTCACTTTCTGAAGTTCGGCAACATCGGGGTCGTCAGAGAGCTTGGGCTTCTTTGAATCCCATTCCCGCATCCGCTCGGTGACAAGAGCTTCGTTCAACACTTTAAAGGCAGCTTCGCGCTTCTCTTTGGGTATGTCACCGCTGGTGGGCCAGTCTTCATCCACCTGCATTGACGCCTTGCCGTACACGGGGTACAGGCGCTCGGAGAGCATCTCGTAAGTCTCGTCTCCGAAACCTTCGAGTTCGACGGGCACTGGATCTTCCACATTGTCGGCTTCTGCTTTTAACTGAAAATGCACCATGAAGTTTTTCGTGGTGACCAGGTCGGCGACATCAGCGTTTCCGACTTCATCCAGCAGTTCCATGGCTTCTTCCCGCGAAGCCGCACTCACAGCAGAAAAATCTCCAAGCGAATGACGCGAAAGACGCACAGGAAGCTGCCCAGCAAAAGATTGATGCTCTCACAGCCACGAGGAGTCTTTCCGGCGAGCAAAAGCAGGTTCTAATTAAAGCGCTATCCCCGTACAAAGGATCAGAAATCATAATTCGCAGCGCTCAAGGGAACAAGGAGTCTCAGGACTATGCGGACCGCGCCGACCCGTTTGAAAACATGCGCATGGGGTTGTATCTCGTCCGCGCAAAGTACGAAAACGCCAGCGTGCTTTCACCTTATCAGGTATTGCAATTGCATACTCTCGGCTGCGCCGACGTTC
>Ga0185299_10006650_pt1 | contig 12230 bp, 10 predicted proteins | sample PaiPotPPA55metaG_FD_128002 | JGI IMG/M metagenome (GOLD analysis project Ga0185299, IMG submission 128002) | Iron sulfur acid spring bacterial and archeal communities from Banff, Canada, to study Microbial Dark Matter (Phase II) - Paint Pots PPA... ...
GCTTCCCTTGAGCGCCTTGTACTCGCCAACCAAGACCAACGAGAAGTAGGCTACCACGATGCTCTGTATGGCGGCGCCGATGATCGGTCCGAGGAATGGAATGAAGCGTAAGGGCAGCGTGATCAGTCCGACCAAGAATCCGACGACGGCCAGCAAGACGATGACGACCAAAGTCGTGAGCCACGAGCTCTTCGCGACGTCAAACGATTCCTTGAGCGCGTCCGCGCCGGCGAACCCACCCACGACGGCTGCAGCCAGCGTGTAGATCAAAAAGAAGAATACGACGATTTCAACGATCGCGGCCAATCCCAGGGTCACCATCGTCAAAAATGACAGCACCAAGGCTACGGCGGCAAGAACGAGCATGGCCGACATCACGTTGGGACGTTGCAAGGTCCCCATGCCGTCCGCGAGCGTCGTAGAGCCCGTTTTCCACGCCGCGTCGGCCATCCCCGTGGTAATGGTCAACGTCACAATACTGCCTACAAAGCCGACAAAGCTACCGATTGCGATGCCCACGCCCAAAGGAAGCCCGAGCACCGAGTGAAAGGTCGGAAAACCGGTCACCGAATCCGTGACGTACTGCGGGGTGACTAGCGCCGCAATTAGGCCGGCAATTGCGCCGATGATGATCGCGGGCACGATAATGATCCAATTCGACGATAAAAGTTGCCAGGAGCGGCTAAACGTGTTGCCGATCTCTCGGCTTGGGTCAGTTTGCATAAAACCTCAACTCCAAATCAAAAGCAAAGCACAAGCGGCGAAAAGCCCCTTCGGCAGCAAGCGGCCGACCCCTGGGGTTAGAATCCGAGCGCCGCTTCGACGCCCTCGATTGATAAGATCGTCCGATCGGCAGGCGGAGCCCCGCTGGGCAGCGGCGACCCATGCAGGTTTATCCACACCGTGAAGAGCCCGGCCTGGATTGCGCCGCGGATGTCGCGCTCGTAGCGATCGCCGACCATCGCGCTGACCGACGGCGAACTCCCCAACGTCCTGCACGCATGCGCGAAAAGCAGCGGATCGGGCTTGACCATTCCGACCTCGTCCGCAATAAAGATCGCATCGAAGCAGTCGCCGATCTGCAGCAGCGCGATCTTCTCGCGGTGCGTCTCCGAAAAGCCGTTTGTCAGCAGTCCTAACTTGATCTTGCGATCGCGCAGGCGCCGCAAGAGATCCAGCGCTCCGGGAAAGAGCACCAGATGCTTGGTTCGGTAACGCACGTAGCTTGCCGCCGAACGCTCCGCGAGGTTGCAATCGTCAAGCCCGACGTCCACTAAAGCCGATCGCCAGAGCGTTGCGCGAACGTTTTCCAACCGCTCGGTTAGCGCGGCCGCGGAAAGGCGCGTCCAGAAACCCTCCGCTTGGGCGATGTATGCGCGCTTGAGCGCCAAAGCGTCGATCCCGTGCTCGCCCGCCACTTCGTGCGCGACTTCTTCCGCTGCACTTTGATAGGCGAGCGTGTCGTCATGGAGCGTGTCGTCAAGGTCGAAGAGGACCGCGTCAAGGTTTCGCTTCATGCCGTCGATCAAAAGCGCACGCGAAAGGTGCGCAAACCGAAGCGCGGCAGCCTAGCGACGAACGCCCCCTGCGCCAGCGATACGGGCGCGTCGATTCGGCGTTCTAATGCATCGGCGGCTTCAGCCGTTCGCATCGGTACGCGGCAACAGATGCGCACTTGCTGCGCCTGCCCATTGCACTCGCGAATTCGCACGATCACGCCATCACCGTCTTGCGCGGGCTTGCATGCGACGATCGCGACCGCCGAATCCTCGGATTCAAAGAGCGCGTGCGGCGTTGAACGCGCGAAGTGACGCCAGTGCGCTTCCAGCGACCCGATGGCCGAATCTTCGAGCGGCGCAAAGGCGTACGAAATCTGTTGCGGACCCGCATCGGCATCCGGCTGCGGCCACGACGGAGAGCGCAAGAGCGAGTGGCCGATCTGCAGGCTGTCCCCGACGAGACGAGCGTTCCAGCCGTAGGTATCCAGGGCCAGGATCGCCACCGATGCGCCCGCCGAACGCGCCAACGCAAATCGCTGACCCGGTACTTCGAACTTCGCCTGCTCCTGCGGCGTTCGTGGGAGCGCCGTGCGCGCGATCACGCCGTGCGGCGCACCATAGATCACCCGATCGGCCCGGATAGCAAACCGGCTCTCCGTTCGTAAGAGCGTGTGGCGCTCGTGCCAATCGCCGTGCACGTCCACGCGCAGGAACGGCTCCCCCTCGCAAAGTGAGAGGCACATCTCAAACCGCGAGCGCCCGAAGGCGAACGGAACAACCATCGCATCTGCTTGAATCCGCGGCGCGCCTGCATGGGGCCATCGCAGGCTTGTCTTGTATCCGGCGTCGATATTCCAGGCGTCCCATGCTCGGGGCCGATCTCGATAGAGCGCCAGAAGATTGGCCTGCAAGGTCGTGTTAGCTCCCGCATGCGTCCTGAGCTCCTCGATCACCCCATTTGGCCGCACTCGAGCTTTGAGCAAAGCGTTGCGAAACTCAAAGAGGCGATCCTCGCTCGCGCGCGGCGCCTGTCGCAAGCCGTTCGGGACGTCGCGCTCGTGCGGCAGCGCCGAAGAAGTCTCGGCCACAATCGTTTGCAAGAGGTCCGCAGCCCGATCGTATTCGGCACGGGCATCCGCGTAGACGGCGCCGATCGACGTTCCCGGCAGCACGTCGTGAAATTGGTTGCGCAGCACGACCTTCCACGCCCGGTCGAGCAGCGTTCGCCAGCGGGCGATGCTCTCAGGTGGAAACCGCATCGCGATGCACCAGGCAACGGCTTCTTCGGCGCCTTCGAGCAGCCGCTCGAGCCGAGCGTTGCGAGCTTTGATGTCGTGGTGCGTCGTATACACGCCGCGGTGATACTCCAGGTAGAGTTCGTCCGCGTGCACCGGTAAAACGTCGGCGCGCAGGCTCACAAACCAATCCAGCGGACGCGTCCAGCGGCCCACGCCTTGCGCGTTGCGAATGATCGCCTCGGTAACGCCTCCGCCGCCGTCTCCGAATCCCGCCACAACCGGTTCGCAGCGCACTTTGGCACGCGAGAGCCGCCCCGCAGTTACCGCGCCGTCGTACGAATCCAGCACCGCGGCAACGATCTCACTCCCATCGGGACCACGCCAGCGAAATTGAGCGTAAGGAAAACGGGTCGTGTCGTTCCACTGCAGTTTCGTCGTCGCAAAGTAGCGGATCCCGGCGTGCGCCAGCAGCGTGGGCAACGTATTCGCAAAGCCGAACGAATCCGGCAGCCACGCGACGGCCGGCGTTTGGGAAAAATGCTGCGCACAGAAGTCTTGCGCGAAGAGCATCTGACGCAAAAGCGACTCACCGCTTGGGACGTTGCAATCCGATTCGACCCACAGGGCGGCAATCGATGCATCAAAGCGCTGCGCGCGCACGAGCCCGCACAGCTCCTCGAAAAACACTGGGTCCGCGTCTCGCACGAATTCATAGAGCTGCGGCTGGCTTTGCGAAAAAACAAAACCGGGATGCCGCTGCAGGAGGTTCGCCGCAATAGCGAAGGTGCGCAGCGCTTTGCGCCGCGCCTCCGCGTAGGTCCACAGCCACGCCACATCGAGGTGCGAATGTCCGATCAGCGGCCAGGCCGTCTGCGAGGTGTCGCACGGCGCTGGTTGCTGCGCTCGCATCACGTGCACGCTCCTGTGCGGCCGTTGCGCCGCCCAAAGGTTCATCAGCCACCAGCGCAGGCCGGGACCGGAGGGCAGTCCGTGGGTCGGCAGCGAGCGCACCTCGACTTCGAGCGCAAGCTGCGCACCGCTACGGACCGGGCACGTCACCTCGGAATGTTCGCGATCGAATGCGCCCGCGGCCTGACCGTCAAGGCGGAGCAAGGCGCCCGTTCGTGTCGGATACGAGAATGTGCAGAGGCCTTGGTCCCGGCAGACTCCCCTAAGCACTGCAACTCCGTCACGATGGGCATCGAGGCGCAAGGCCGCCCATCCCATTTAACTGCCGACGAGCTCCCGCAGGGCATGCTCGAAGATCTTCGGCGCCTTGCCTTGGAAGAGGACCGACTCGTTTCCGCCGAGCTGTTTGCGCAGCTCCAGCAGCTCATCGCGCAGCGCCGCGGCCTTTTCAAATTCCAGGTTCGCGGCGAGCTCGCGCATCTTGTGTTCGAGCTCTTTAGCCATGCGCAGCGCGACGTCGCGTGGGATCTTCTCCGCCCGAATCGCCGCGGCGCCATCGTCCGCTGCGCCGACGCTAGCCAGGATGTCGCGAATCTCTTTGCGCACCGATCTCGGCTCGATGCCGTGCTGCGCGTTGTACGCGATTTGGCGGTCGCGCCGGCGCTGGGTTTCTCCGATTGCGCGTGCCATCGATTGGGTCACGCTGTCCGCGTACATCAGGACCTTGCCTTCGACGTTACGCGCCGCGCGGCCGATCGTTTGAATCAACGATGTGCCGCTGCGCAGATAGCCCTCCTTGTCCGCATCCAAAATTCCGACCAGGGACACTTCCGGCAGATCGAGGCCTTCGCGCAACAGATTGATCCCAACGAGCACGTCGAAGAGTCCCAGGCGCAGATCGCGCAAGATCGCGATCCGTTCCAGCGTGTCGACCTCGCTGTGCAGGTAGCGCACCTTGAAGCCCATCTCGACGAGGAAATCGGTCAGGTCCTCGGCCATCTTCTTCGTCAAGGTCGTGACCAGCACACGCTCCTTGCGCTCGACGCGCTGCCGGATCTCCTCCATCAAGTCATCGACTTGGTTGCGGGTCGGACGAACCTCCACTTCGGGATCCACCAAACCGGTCGGGCGAATGATCATCTCGACAATCTGCGACGAACGCCCCATTTCGTACGTGCCCGGCGTGGCGGAGACGTACACGACTTGGTTGATGTGCTCGTCGAACTCTTGGTAGGTCAAGGGGCGGTTATCGAGCGCGCTCGGCAAACGAAAGCCGTGCTCGACCAGTGATTCCTTGCGGGACCGGTCGCCGCCGTACATGCCGTGCACCTGCGGCAGCGTTACGTGTGATTCGTCGACAAAAAGCAGCCAATCTTTCGGGAAGAAGTCCAACAAGCACCACGGCGTCGAGCCCGGCTCCCGACCGGTCAAGTGCCGGGAATAGTTCTCGATGCCGTTGCAGTAACCAACCTCTTTTAGCATGTCTAGGTCGTAGCGCGTACGCATCTCCAAACGCTGCGCTTCCAACAGTTTGCCGTGGTCTTTAAAATAGGCCAGCCGCTCCGCCAGCTCTTCTTCGATCGACCTCACGGCGCGCCTGAGCTTTTCGTCCGGCGTAATAAAATGTTTGGCCGGAAAGATCACCAGCGAATCTTTCGATTCGACATATTCGCCGGTTAGGATGTTGACGACGTTTATCGCTTCGATCTGATCGCCGAAAAATTCGATGCGATGCACGAGCTCTTCCTCGACGCCAACGTATTCCAAGGTGTCGCCACGCACTCGAAACGTGCCGCGCACCAAATTGAGATCGTTTCGGCGATATTGCATGTCCACGAGCTTGCGCAGCAGCAGATCGCGGTTGATCTCGTCTCCAAGCTTAATGCGCAGCGACAGCTCGATGTAGTCGGAGGGCGAACCCAAACCATAGATGCACGACACCGAAGCCACGATCAAAGTGTCGGGACGCGTGAGCAGGGCCTGGGTCGCAGAGTGACGCAGGCGTTCGATCTCATCGTTGACCGAACTATCCTTCTCGATGTACGTGTCGGTGTGCGCGATATACGCTTCGGGCTGGTAGTAATCAAAATAGGAGACGAAATATTCGACCGCGTTGGTTGGGAAAAAATCGCGGAACTCGGCGCACAGTTGCGCGGCTAGCGTCTTGTTGTGGCACAGCACGAGCGTGGGCTTCTGCGCGATCTCGACAACACGCGCCATCGCCAGCGTCTTCCCGCTGCCGGTGACGCCCAGCAGGGTCTGCATCTTGTCACCGCGGCGTACGCCGTGGCCGAGGGCGTCCGTCGCCTGCGGCTGATCGCCGGCAAGCGCAAACGGCGCAACGAGCTCAAATCGCATGGGAGGCATCTCTACAGCAGCTTATTACACGGCGGACTGATGATCCGTTGCGTCCAGGTCCCGCTACTAGGACTTGAGCGGGCCATCCACCAAGATGGGTTTGCGTTCCTCGCTCGCTCGCCGGAGGGTCTCGTTGAGCCAAAACCCGTTGATCTTTAGCGGAAACTCGAATAGGCAGTTGGCCGAGGAGATCGCCAAGCGCCTCAAGCTGCACGTCGGCAAGGCGCTGGTTTCGCAATTCCAAAATGAAGAATGCCGCATCGAGATCAGCGAGAACGTGCGCGGGTCCGAAGTCTTCGTCGTTCAGTCGATGTGCAAAGCGCCCAGCGGCACGAGCGTCAACGATTCGATCATGGAACTGCTCTTGATGATCGATGCGCTCAAACGTGCCAGTGCCGGACGCATCACCGCCGTGGTGCCGTACTACGGCTATGCTAAGCAAGACAAGAAAACGAAAGGCCGGGAACCGATCTCGGCCAAGGTCGTGGCGAACTTGCTCAAGGTAGCCGGCGTCAAGCGTATGGTGACGATGGACTTGCACGCCGCCCAGATCCAGGGCTTCTTCGATGGCCCAGTCGACAACCTGATGGCGATGCCGACGCTGTGCAACTACCTTAAGAAGGAAGGGCTGTGCGACGATAGCATCGTGGTCGTCTCGCCGGATGCCGGCGGCGTGCACCGAGCCGAACTGTTTGCCAAGCGCCTGAACAGCTCGCTGGCGATCGTGTTCAAGCGGCGTCCCGAACCGGACATCTCCGAGGTGACCGACATCGTCGGCGAGGTTGGGGGCAAGGTTGCGGTCGTCGTCGACGATATGATCTCAACGGGCGGAACGCTGGCCCGAGCTGCGGAGGCCATCCTCGCGCGTGGAGCGACCAAGGTGTACACGGTCGCAACCCACGGCATCTTTGCGGGCGAGGCGATCAAGGTGCTCGACGAATCGAGGATCGAGAAGGTCGTCGTCACCAATACGATCCCGTTTCTCGACATCGAGCAGCACCCGAAGTTCGTGATGCTTTCGATCGCTCAGATTTTGGCGGATGCGATCAACCGGATTACGACGAACCGGTCCGTTTCGGAATTGTTTACCGACGAGGACGAGAAGAAGACCGACTACCCGCCGATTGCGATGCCGGCAGTTCCGGCTTAGAACGCGTAGGAGAGACACGTGCCCCAAGAAGATTTAACCTTAGCAATCGAACCGCGCGACGGCGCCGGGACGACGAACTCGAGAGCCCTGCGTCAGTTGGGGAAGATCCCGGCCGTGCTTTACGGTCACGGGTCGGCCCCGCAGCATATCGCTTTCAATGCTCGCACGTTCGACGATCTGCTGCACCGCGGCGCACGCAGCTCTTTGATCACGCTGACCTTAGGCGGCCGCAAATCGGACACCGCGCTGATTCGCGAGCTTCAGCGCGACCCGTTGACGCGTAAGGTCATCCACGCCGACCTGCAGCGCGTATCGGTCGACGAAGAGGTCCACACGAGCGTGCCGATCGTCGCTGTCGGCGTTCCCCTAGGCGTCAGAGAATACGGCGGCGTGCTCGATATCATCACGCGCGAGCTCGAGGTGGCCGGGCCGGTGAACAAGCTGCCCGCGCAGCTGGAGGTTGACGTTGCCGCCTTAAGCATCCACGAGCACATAACGGCGGCCGACGTGGTCTTACCGGATGGCTTCAAGCTCTTGACGCCGCCCGAAACTACCGTCGTTGCCGTCGAAGCGTCGCGGACGGCGGCACAGGTCGAGGAAGCGGCCGCCGCGCCGGCCGAGCAGCTCGAACCCGAAGTGATCGGCGCAGAGGCGACGCCGGTAGAACCACCCGAATCTTCGGAATAACGCGCCGCCGGGCGCCGGAAGGTTTCAGGCTGATCGTTGGGTTAGGCAATCCGGGAGCCGAGTACGCGGGCACGCGCCACAACCTCGGCTTCGCCATCGTGGACGAGATTGCGCGGCGCTGGCGCATCACGGCCTGGAAGAAGAAAGATAGCGCCCGCCAAGCGACAGATTCGGTGCGGCGGGCCGTGCTGATCCAGCCGCTTTCCTACATGAATCGCAGCGGCGTTCCGGTGCGTCTGATCAGTGCCTGGTACCGCACGCCACCCGATCAGATCCTCGTGATCTGTGACGACTTGGACCTGCCGTTCGGCACCGTGCGCATGCGGCCGCGCGGCGGGCATGGCGGCAACAACGGCCTACGCTCGATCATTGCGACAATCGGGGAGGACTTTCCGCGGTTGCGTTTGGGCATCGGGCGTCCACAATTCGATTCCACGGACCACGTGCTCAGCCCATTTACCGCCGATGAGCGCGCCGATCTCCCCACGGTCATCATGACAGCAGCGGACGGGGCTCAGCACTGGTTGGACGAGGGAATCGAACCAGCGATGCAACTCGTTAATAATATAAAAGCACGCGACGACCGATAATTGGAAGGACGTGCGCACAGAACAGACATGAACGAATTTGCCGGCAAAGCCTTCGTGCTACGGGTCGATGAAATGGCCGCCCAGGCCGAGCAGTCGACGCTGAGTTCGGATCTGGCATTTCTCGCCGAACATCGCGTGCGGCCAATCGTCGTAGCGCCGAGCGCGGCGGTCGCGCGGGTTCTCGTACGCACGATCAACCGCACCGGAAATTCGGCTGTCGGTCTCGAGGGCGCAGACGCCGCGATGTTGCCACGCCGCGGCGGCGGATTGGGCAACATCCAGCCCGGGATCTTGGAGGCCCTGATGGCCAACGGCTACATCCCCGTTGTACAGCCGACGAGCTTCGCTCCCTTTGGCGAAGACGTTGAGCTGCAAGCGGACGACGTTGCCGCGGCAATCGGGGCGGCCACCGATGCGATCCGAGCGATCTTTTTCAATGTGGTCGGCGGCGTGATCGATCCCAAGACGGCTGCGCTGATCGACGAGTTGACGGCCGCCGAAGCGCTCGAAATCTCCGCCGATCCCAGCCTGCCCGAGGATCTTCGCGGCGCGATCCGCGCTGCGGCTTTGGGCGTGCGCGCGGGCGTGGGCGCCGCGCAAATCGTGGACGGTCGAGTCGCCCATGCGTCGATCGTCGAATTCCTCACGTCCAAACACCTCGGCACGCAAGTTACCGGCACGATACTTCCCTAAAAGACCGGAGGTTGAAGATGTTCAAGCGCGTCGGCTCACTCGGGTGGATTCTTTTCCTGATCGCGGTAGCCGTAGCTCGCGCAGACGAGGCCCCTGCGACGGCGCCGACCGGGTTTTCGGCCCAAGGCAACGTGACTGCGCAAGCGCTCTTAGGCGGGATGAGCATCAAGTTGGGCGCGGATGTCGCAGTGATGAGTCGCGGTCAGCAATTGCGGGTTGACGTCTCACGCCTGAATATCCCCGGATCGGACGCCACGATGGGCGCGCTGATCGCGCAGCTTCTGCCGCAGGGCGCGTTCACGGTCGTGCTCGACCGCACGGCGGGCACGACGACGCTCTGGTCCGCTGACAAGAGAAAGTACTACGTTATGGCGGCTTCAAAGGTCCCAGCGCCGGCCCTGATAACCTCGACCGGTACCGGGTCGATCATGGAAACATTACAGCTTGCCAGGTCACTCAAGGACTACACGATCGCCGACATCTCGGTCCATCTGAGCGGTCATAGTTCGGTCAACGGACACCCCGCGACAATCTTGCAATATAATGTTCGCTCGCAAAAACGCGGTGAAGTGCTCTCAACGATGTCAGGCGACGTCGCCCTGGCGGACGACGAACAAGGGCTGCCGGTACGCGCTACGTCGAACCTGCGCGGGAAGAACTTCAACGGTTCCCTTCGCATGGAGGTGCGCAGCTTGACGACCTCGGCGCCTGATCCATCTGCGTTTGCGGTCCCCAACGGTTTCGCCCAGGCAAACGATCCGTCGGAGATCTTCGGCATGCCCGCTTCGCATTAACGTCGCACCGACGCCTTTACGGGCACGGGTTCGGCTGCCCGTTGAGGATGCTGATCCGCGTTCCAAGCGGCGGGTGCGTGTACCAATAGAGCCGCGCCAGCCGGCCTGGGCAGAGCAGTGCTAAGTCTTCGTCCGCAAAGCGGACGAACGCGCGCACTCCCCCCACCCGGTCCCCCGTGAGCCGCAACGCGTAGGCGTCGGCACTCGCTTCAATTGTCCGGGAGTATCCGTTGACGGCCGGCAAAAACAGCAAGTACATGCACCCGAGCAACGCGCCAACGAGCGGCAAACGCGATAGCGGATCGTCATCGCGGCGAAACCCGACCTGATCTGCTATCAGGACGGCGAGCGCCGCAGCTACGATGAAAATGACGGCGCCAAAGAGAGCGCCGCGAACGGTATCGCGGTGCACGTCGTGTCCTAGCTCATGAGCGACGATGAAGACGATTTCGGCATCCGTTGCGGAATCGAGCAAGGTGTCCCCGATAACGATGCGCCGGGTAGGCCCGATCCCGACCACATACGCGTTGCCGGCATGCGTGCGCCGCGAGAGATCGCTGACGAAGATCGGCAGATCGCCTTCCCCGGCCCGGCGCGCCAAGGCCTCGATGCGCGCGCTCAGCGCGCGCTTGGGCGGCAGGGTCGTGAAGTGGTTAAAGATCGGTTCGATCAAGATCGGAAAGACAAACGAGAGGAAGAATGTCAGCGCAAAGATCAAGCCCGCAAGGAAGACCCACCACAGGTGCGTGCGATCGACGAGCCACAGAATGATCACGACCAGTACGCCCACGATGACCATTTCCAAAAGCGCGCTGAGGACGATGTCGCTGAGCCAACTGCCGGTCGGTTGCGTCGAAAGACCCATCACCCGCAACACACGATAGTCGAAAAATTGCGGGGGCAAGGCGACGAGTTGAACGAGCGCCGTCAGCGCGGCACCGAAGATGAATCGGACCGCCGCTTGCGATCGAATCGAGCGCTTCAGCGAATCTCTCGCGCGCGCCGCCGTCCCGCTGGCCCACAAATAGAACAGCGCCAACAGCTGCAACGCAATCCAGGCGAACCATGCCGGGCGCGTGTAATGGATCAATTGATGCGCGGCCTCTTGCCGTCTTGGGTCGACCAGCGCGGCCGGCGACTCGGAGAGGAGTTTTGACGCCGGGATCTCGGTAACGCGCCGCTCCAGTGCCGTTTGCCCGATTTGCGCGTGGGCAGCAGCCCCGCAGGCCAGCATCGCGCCGGCAAGCAGCACCGTCGCCGTCAGGCGGCGCAGCTTAGCTGTTCGCACTAATCACGCCACCCCAGCGCCTGTGCGACCACGGGCAACTGTTCGCAAAAGATCTCCTTGCAGGCTATCGCGATCCGGCGATGTTCTAGCTGCGCCCCCGGATCGCTGCGCAGATTGATGTAATGAACCCAATCGCGCACGGTGCCTTTCATATAGAGCGTCGTCCCCGAGGCCAGCGGTAGCAAGAACCGCGCCGATTCCTTAGCGATCCCTTTCGAAAGCGCTTCCTCATAGAGGGAGCGCGCTTCGCCAAAATGTTCTTCCTGAGCTCGCTCGAACCAGGCGAGGGTTTCTTCAGGCAGATCGTCGTGTGACGATTGACGGTTTTTCAGATCTTGCCGCCGCGGACGAACGCGCTCGATTGCGGCCACCTGCGAATATCTTTGAGACAACTCTTGAAAATGGAAACTGCGATGCCGGATGATTTGGGCACTGATCGCGCGCGTCGTCTTAATCTCGATGCACATATCGGCCATTTCAAAAACCGACCAGTGGCCGTGCTTGATGCAAAAGCGCAAAAGTTTGGCGACGTCGGGATTCTCTTGATTCTCAGGACTGCTAACGCGTGCGCAATACCCCATTAGCCGTTCGGCGTCGGGCGTAATCCAAATCAGGCGAGGGGGCATGGGCGCTCCTTTCGGCTTGTGTCATTCCCGCCCTCGTCTTTTAGGTTGCTTCAAACACCGCGAATCCGCCGCTGTGCAAAAACGAGACTCTGTTGCGACCGCAGCGCTTGCTATGATACATCGCCGCATCGGCGATATCGATGAATCCAGGGGCATCCTGCGCGTCAGCAGGGAAACCCGCGACGCCGACGCTCACGCTGACCGGGCCCACTCCTTGTGCCGGAGGCGGCGCAGGACCAAAGCGCGCCGCGGCCACCGCATCGCACAATGCTTGCGCCCGCACGACCCCCGCGCTCTTGTCAACATTGCGGACCAGCGCGCAAAATTCGTCGCCGCCGTAACGCGCGACCGCGTCGATCCCCTGCGTCACGTGGGAGGAAACCTGCCGTGCTATCCCT
>Ga0185299_10006651_pt1 | contig 12230 bp, 10 predicted proteins | sample PaiPotPPA55metaG_FD_128002 | JGI IMG/M metagenome (GOLD analysis project Ga0185299, IMG submission 128002) | Iron sulfur acid spring bacterial and archeal communities from Banff, Canada, to study Microbial Dark Matter (Phase II) - Paint Pots PPA... ...
TCGCGCTCAAAGAATGGATCGCGCGACTCGAGCAGATGGGCGCGCGCAATATCCTCTCCGAGTCGATGGAAGAATATTCCGCGATTTTTTTCGAGGATCCGGCCGGCACCAAACTCGAACTAACTACACCAACGGTCGGATAAATCCAGGCCGCTCGCCGACCGGCCCACTTACGAAACAAGAGAAAAGTTGGTGGCCAGATCGTGATACAAAACCGGACTTGCAGCCTTCGGGCAAGCTGCGACTGCTGATTGAAAGCTACTTCGACCGACCGATTCAAAAAAACTGGGTTGATTTGGAGGGCAAGCCCCTTGAGAATCGCCTTCGTAACGCGCTTGTCGGTTTGCTCATTGCGTTATCTGAAGATCGTCGCCGCCGGCTCAAGCGGGAGGAGGAAGAGCGGCTTTGGAGGCTCCGCGAACAGGAACGACTCGCCGCTGAGGAGCGTCGGCGCGCGGAAGCTGCAAAATTACAGAAGCTAAAGGATGACGCTGCTGATTGGCGATTGGCACGGGAAATCAGAGAGTACATCGCAGCCAGATTGAAAGCTGCGCGCGAACCCAATGGCTCGGTAAATGGGTTGGAGTCGTGGGCTGAGTGGGCCAACAAAACAGCCGATTCAATAGACCCCCTTGTGCGTCAACCAGTGAACGCTTAGGTAGCACACCACATCGGCCTCGAACACAGGGATGCTCGTAGTCGGAGCTTCGGACCTTTACGTTTACTCGCCACTGCATAGGAAACCGTTTACTGGCACTTAATCATAGCAGCTACGCACCTCTTCAATGAGGTGTCAGATATGTTTTTCTTAGCCGCTCATCTGTAGGGAAACTGCGATGCAAAAGCTATTAGCGATACTGACGCTGGTGCTCCTGACGCTGTCTTGTCTAACGACAACGTCCGGTGCAGTTTCAAGAAGCGTTAACACACCAACGCAGGTCGTGGCGACGGCACCGCAAGCGCAGATCACCTTATTCGCCACCGAGCAAGCTGCTCAAAAACACTGCCCTGGTGATACCGTTGTGTGGCTGAACACGGCGAGCGGCATCTACCATCTCAAGGGTCAGCGATGGTACGGACGCACGCGCCACGGTGCGTACGTTTGCCAGAGGGAAGCGGACGCCGCTGGCGATCGGGAGACGCGAAATGGCCAGTAGCTTCTCTCGGCAATGCCTAACTGCCCGAGCCTTTGGATTGATCTTTGCCGTGCTCGCAAACTTATTTGGAGCTATGAGCGCAAACGCAGACCCAACACCAACCCCGACCCCCACGTCAGTACCTGGAAAACCAACCTTAGGAGTACCAATCCCACAGACTCAAAATGCTGGTCCACCTGTCGAACTCGATGAATGTCAACCAACCTACACCGGTGGGTTAATCATTGGCAAGATCAGTGGGTTCATCGCCAAGTTCACAAACGACACGACACTAACCGCCGATGTAGTCGAAATTCAAGTTCTCGACGCCAACGGCGCCGTTATGGGTACGATCCGCGACGTAGGCACTTTTGCCCCCGGTGTGGAGATTACTCATAAATACCGAGAGGGTGAAGGCACAGTAACATTCACTGGTCTGTTCAAACGCGCTCGAGTCTCGTGTAACATTTGGGCAGTTCATTTTAAAGATGGGACAGTATGGCGAGCGCAAGCGCAGCCTGTTGGATCGTACTCTCACGAAAGCACACCGACCCCTAGCCCATCAGCGCGAGCAAGAAGTGAAATGAAAGTTCATGCCTAGGCTCGCAAGTTGCGGAGGACAACTATAGTCGGTCCAAATGTACAACCCGAATACTTTAACTTCCCGAGCAGTCGGTTAAAGACGGAATTTCCCGATCTTGTTGCTGTAGAACTCAGTGAAATAGAGATTGCCGTCGGACCCAGCCGCGATCCCAAAGGGATAGCTGTGGGCCGTCGCAAGAGCATATTCACTGATGGCCCCGGCGGTTGTGATTTTTCCGATGTTGTTTCCCGAAAACTCCGTGAACCACAGATTGCCATCGTGTCCGGCGACTATGTACTCGGGAACGCTGCCGGCCGTCGGAATTGCGAACTCCGTGACGACTCCCGCAGTCGTGATTCTTCCGATGCCGTTGCTGGCTAACTCGGTGAACCACAGATTGCCATCGGGTCCGGCGCCGATGCCACTTGGCCCGCTGGAGGCCGTAGGAATCGCGAACTCCGTGATGGCCCCGGCGGTCGTGATCCTTCCGATCTTGTTGCCTTGGATCTCCGTGAACCACAGATTGCCGTCGGGTCCGGCTGCAATGCCGCTTGGAGAGCTGCCGGCCGTCGGAATGGCGAACTCTGTGACGATTCCAGCCGTGATCCTTCCGATCTTGTTTGCGTCTTTCTCAGTGCACCAGACGTTGCCGTCGAGCCCTACGGCAATACCGCCCAGCTTTGTCGTTGGAAAGGCGCCGATCCATGTGACGGCTCCGGCAGTCGTGATTTCTCCGATCAAGCCAGGTCGAAATCCCGCAAAAAATGGTGCTGATCGTGGGGGGCCAGTCCCGGTAAACGAGAGTTCTCCGCCGGGTCCGGCGACGATTGCCTCTGGTTCGGCGCCGCCCAACGAATACTCAGTGACGGCTCCGGCAGTCGTGATCCTTCCAATCATCCCGGTTGACCCAGTGACCCCGGTGAACCAGAGATTGCCGTCGGACCCAGCCGTAACCCCTCCGAGAAAGGTCGCGCCCGGTACCAGATACTCTGCAGCCACACACGACCGACACGGCGGCGGCGGAGTTAGAGTGAATCCCGACCCGACTGTGCCACCGCCGGAACAGTCTGCGAGCATTGAAGCCATAAGCAGGGCCGCCACAGCCAACACACATGCGCGCAGCCCTGGAGCATTGTGCTGCTCGATTCTGTCCTTTTCCATACCCTTCTCCCCCGGTTCCGCTACGTTGAAAGCAAGCGTCAGTTTTGCCGAGCAGTGCGCTAAGGGGTGAATTTACCGATCTTGTTCCCCAGGAACTCGGTGAACCAGAGTTTGCCGTCAGGCCCGGCGGTAATATCAAACGGATTACTCCCGGCTGTCGGAACCGCGAACTCCGTGACGACTCCCGCAGTCGTGATCCTTCCGATCTTGTCGCCCAATTGCTCAGTGAACCACAGATTGCCGTCGGCTCCTGCCGTAATACCGAAAGCACCGCTGCCGGCTGTGGGAATGGCGAACTCGGTGATGACCCCGGCGGTCGTGATCCTTCCGATCTTGTTTCCGAGGCCTTCAGCGAACCAGAGACTGCCATCCGGTCCGGCCACAATGCCGTTTGGTTGGCTGCCGGCCGTCGGAACGGCAACCTCCGTGACGGCTCCCGCAGTCGTGATCTTTCCGATCTTGTTGCCGACGCTTTCGGTGAACCAGAGATTGCCGTCGCGTCCGGCCGCAATACCTATTGCATTGCTGCCGGCTGTAGGAATGGCGAACTCAGTGATGACCCCGGCGGTCGTGATCTTTCCGATCTTGTTGCCCGAGGTTTCGGTGAACCACAGATTGCCATCGGGTCCGACGCAAATGCCGTAGGGAGAGCCGCCGGCTGTCGGAACGGCGAACTCCGTGATGACTCCCGCAGTTGTAAGTTTCCCGATCTTTTGGGCCGCGGACTCAGTGAACCACAGATTGCCGTCGGGTCCGGCTGCAATGCCGCTTGGAAAGCTGCCGGCCGTCGGAGGAGCATATTCAGTGATGGCCCCGGCGGTCGTGGTTTTTCCGATCTTGCCGCTGAATTGCTCGGTGAACCAGAGATTGCCGTCGGACCCAGTCGCAATACCTATCGGCATGCTGCCTGCCGCTAGCTGGTACTCTGCAGCCACACACGAGCGGCACGGTGTCGGCGTTGGTGTCGGTCCCGGCAGGCTTATGCCCCCGCCGTTACAGTTGGCCAGCATTGAAGCCGCGATCAAAATCGCCACAGCCAACACGAAGGAACGCAAGGGTGCCTCGTGTAGCCCTAACAATGGTTTCCGCATGACAATCTCCTCATCAATAGTCGAGTTACCGAGTAGATTCTAGTCCAAGCGGCTCGCCGGGCACATCCGTAAAGTTACGTAGTATTACGGACGCTGTTGACCCGCCATTTCTCCTAGAATCATCGTAGCGGCCAAACCCTAGGAATCTCGGGAGAACATGATCGACGATCTCATCGAAGACCAGCGAGTGCAACGGTTTTGGGATGCGTACGCAGTTTCGGCTCACGTAGGCGTTGAAACGTTCGCGGTGGTGAGGTTCGGAGATAGCGCGGACCTTGCCGATGAATTGACGACTCATGTCGTCAACGGGGAGAAACGTGCAACGACAACCCTTCTCCGAGATTTCACCGAATTCGGCAAACGCATGCCCAAGCCTGGAGACTTCAGCGTGGTCATCGACGGCAAGAGCTCGCCGCGTTGCATCGTTCGAACCTTGCAAGTCGACGTCAAGCCTCTTGGCGACGTAGATGAGAGTTTTGCGCGGGATGAAGGGGGTGGCGACGGCAGCCTTGACTGGTGGCGATCTGCGCACGCACGCTACTTTAAGAGGCAGGGTGCGCGCGAAGGGTTCGCGGTTGACGACGGCACCGAGGTCATCCTCGAACGATTCGAGGTCGTGTGGCCCCTTGAGCTTTCAGACCGTCCTTAGGCCCGCTACCCGCTAGGGCTAAAGCGTTGGCGGGCGTTGCCGCAGCCATTGTTGAACAGACCTGCCAGGCGTTCCGACAGGGTCGCTTGAGTTTAGGTTTGGATGCAACAAGGCAAACCGGACACCGCCGCTGCGAAGGTGACGACAGCTCCGCCCCTTTCCCCTCTCACAAGGAGGGAGCAAGAAGTGCTGGAGCTGATGGCGTTCGGACTGGCCAACAAAGAGATCGCCCACAGATTGTCTCTGAGCCGGCGCACAGTGGAAACGCATATCGATCACGTGCTTGGGAAACTCAACGCGACGACACGGGCTCGCGCGGTCGTGGAAGCCGGAAGAGCCGGCCTGCTCGGTGGCATGGGGACAAGCGCTGCCGCCTCTGCAGCAGACAGCCGGCCGAACAACCTGCCATTTCAGTTGACGACACTTTTGGGTCGCGAGCAAGACCTGGTCGAAGCTAAGTCCTTACTTGAGGCTCATCGCCTCGTCACCTTGTCGGGATCGGGTGGTGTCGGCAAGACGCGGCTCGCGCTGCGGGTAGGTGTCGATCTCCTTGACCTCTATCCCAATGGCGCCTGGTTGTGTGATTTTTCCCCGATATCAGATCCGGGGCTTGTGGCCAGCGTCGTAGCAAAAGCGTTGGTTGTTCGCGAGCGACAAGATCGTCCGCTTGTCGAGTCTATCGTCGACAGCTTAAAGCGCAGACGAGCCTTACTGATTTTTGACAATTGCGAACACGTCCTGGATGCGACCGCGGAACTCGTCGACGAGATCTTGCATAACTGCCCCAGCATCCGGATTCTCGCGACCTCGCGCCAAGCGCTGGGCATCGTAGGAGAGCTGGTGTATCGGATTCGCTCACTTGCAGTGCCCGACTCACCCGAAGGCTTGAAAGCCGACGAGGGCCTGCGCTATGGAGCGATTGCTCTCTTCGTCGACCGGACCCAGGCGTCGGATTCCGGCTTTACCTTCACCGACGAGTACGCACCCATCGTCGCTGAGATCTGTGGTCGCTTGGACGGCATTCCACTGGCCATTGAACTTGCGGCGACGAGAAGCAAGGTCATAAACATTCAGAGCTTAGCCCGGAGTCTGGACGATCGCTTCAAGGTGCTGACGACAGGGGGTCGCACAGCTCTGCCTCGCCACAAGACTCTGGCCGCGCTCATCAGTTGGAGCTACGACCTGCTCACCGCTCACGAGCAGGCGCTCTTCATTCGCTTAGGCATCTTTGCCGGAGGCTTCAGTCTAGCTGCGGCTCGAGTGGTCTGCTGCGGCGATGCTCTCGATGAGATCGACATCTTGGACTTGCTCTCGTCGCTGACTGACAAGTCGTTGGTCGTGGCCGACACCGCAGGAGAGCACGGACGCTATCGTCTGCTCGAATCCACTCGCGCCTATGCGTTGGAGAAGCTCGCGGCAGGAGGTGAACGCGAACGGTTTGCGCGCCGTCACGCCGAGTATTTTCACGACCAGGTGCAAGAGTCTGACAAACATTACGATACGCAATTGATTGGATGGCTCGCGAGCGCGGCAGGGGAACTGGACAACTACCGGGCCGCGTTGGAGTGGGCGCTTGCCGACGGACACGATGCGGTGCTGGGCGGTGTCGTCGCTGGGGCGCTGGAGCGGCTCTGGCTTGATGGCGGCCTAGCGGCGGAGGGACGCTATTGGATCGGACGTGCGCAAGCAGGCCTTAGCGAATCAGCGCATCCACAGCCGGCGGCCCGGCTGTGGCGCGCGCTGGCCCGCCTCTCCTCAGGCACGCGCAAGCGCGACTACGCGGAGCGAGCCCTCGCGCTCCACCAGTCGGTGGGCGACGGCCATGGGGCGGCCAAGGCGCTCCTCGAGCTTGGGTATGCTCTCTATCAAATGGGCCGCTTCGAGGAGTCAAGTGAGGCGTTCGCACGCGCGCTTGCGGCGCTGCGAGAATGCGGGGATAAACGCGGAGTGGCTCGGTGCCTTAGCCGTCAGGCGGACATCTATCGGTCTCGCGGCGATGTCGCTACGGGGCGCGAGCTGTATACCTTGAGCGCTTCTTCGACGGCCTGATCTTCCAACCACGCCGCGCCTTCGGCCGCAAGCTTTTCTCTTTCAGCGTCGCTCAGTTGTTCTCGCAGCGTGGCCGTGAGCTTCTCGTAGCCCCACCTCTCGGTGGGTTCCCTCTCCAACCCGAGTTCTGAATATTGCGCATTGACGTAGCCGATCAGCCGCGCTGCGCTGTGCGCCTGACCGCGCAATGCCCCGAACGATGCGAAATGCTGTAACGCTATCACTATTTGCAATGGATCTTGTGCTCGCCGCGCCCAGCGCAGTGCCTCGCGCGCGGACTCATGTGCTGCATCCAGGTGTCCCAGCGCAAGGCGGTATGCGGCGATGTTACAGCACCAAATCGCCAATGTCGACGCTTCCTTCCCGCTTGATACGATCTCTAAGGCCTCGCTCGCCAAGCGCAGCGCTTGTTCGACCTGACCGTTCGCGAACTCCAGCTCCGCCAGATTCCCCAGGGCTATAGCTGTCCCGGCCTCGTCCCCCAAAGTCTTGTATGCTGCAAGCGCCTGGGCAAACAACTCGCGCGCCAGAGCAACATCGCCACCATCCATGTGGATAGACGCATGCTGGCTAAGGACAGCAGCCACTAGAATTTCATCCTTGCACTCGCGCAGGAGTGTGAGAGCGCGTCCGCACGCCTCGCTTGCCTCTTCGAGGTGGCCCATTTGCATCAGGCCATACGCAAGCCCGAGGAGCGCCCTGGCCGCCCCTCGGCCGTCGCCCACCGACTGATACAGCGCGAGGGCGCGCTCCGCGCAGTCGTGCCCGTGCTTGCCTGGGACTAGACGACACAGCGCGCGCCACAGCCGGGCCGCTAACCGCGGATGCGCCGATTCATCAAGGCCCGCTTGCGCGCGCCCGATCCAGTAGCGCCCCTCCACCGTAAGTCCGCCGAAAAACCAGAGACGCTCCAGCGCCCCGGCGACGGCACCGCCCAGCGCCATATCGTGCCCTTCTGAGAGCGCCCACTTCAACGCGGCACGATAGTTATCCAGTTCCGGTTCCACGCTCGCCAGCCACGCAGCAGTCGATCCGGCGCGGGAGCGGTCGTCCGCCGCCTGTGCCTCATCGCGGAAGTACTCGGCGTGACGGCGCGCCAACCGTTCTCGGTCACCTCCTGCCGCGAGCTTCTCCAACGCATAGGCGCGCGTCGATTCGAGCTGATAATAACGCTCGTGCTCTCCGGCGGTGTCAGCGACGAGCAACGACTTGTCGGTCACCGACGCGAGCAAGTCCAAGATTTCAATCTCATCGAGACCGTCTCCGCCGCACACCGCCGTGGCTGCCGCCAAGGTAAACCCTCCGGCAAAGATGCCTAAGCGCTTGAAGAGCGCTTGCTCTTGCTGGGTGAGCAGGTCGTAGCTCCAGTCGATGAGCGCGGTGAGCGTCTTGTGGCGAGGCAGAGCCGTGCGCCCCCCTGCGGTCAGCACCTTGAAGCGATTGTCCAAACTTCGGGCTAATTTATGAAGGTTGATGACTTTGCTTCTTGTTGCCGCCAGCTCGATGGCTAGTGGAATGCCGTCCAAGCGAGCACATATCTCAGCGACGATTGGTGCATTCTCGTTGGTGAAGGCAAGGCGAGCGTCCGTAGCCTGTGCCCGGTCAACGAAAAGCGCAATAGCTCCATAGCCCAAGCCCTCGTCGGCTGTCAAGCCTTCGGTCGAGTCGGGCAATGACAGCGAGCGAACCCGATACACCATTTCTCCCACGATGCCTAACGCTTGGCGTGAGGTCGCGAGAATGCGGATGTCCGGGCAGTTGTGCAAGATCTCGTCGACAAGTTCCGCTGCGGCATCCAGGACGTGTTCACAATTGTCAAAGATGAGTAAGGCCCGTTTGCGCTTTAAGCTTTCGACGACGGAGTCGATAAGCGGACGATTCTGCTGCTCGCGAACAACAAGTACTCTTGCCACGGTGCCGGCCACAAGCACAAGATCGGATATCGGGGAGAAATCGCACAACCACGCGCCGTTGGGATAGAGGCCGAGGAGATCGACACCCATCCGCAGCGCAAGCCGCGTCTTGCCGACGCCACCCGATCCCGACAAGGTGACGAGGCGATGAGCCTCAAGGAAGGACTTTGCGTCGACCAGATCTTGCTCGCGACCCAAGAGCGTCGTCAGCTGAAACGGCAGGTTGTTGGGTCCGCTGTCCGCTGAAGAGGCGGCATCGCTTATCGTCGTGCCACCGAGCAGACCTGCCCGTCTGGCTTCGACGACCGCACGTGCTCGGGTCGGCGCATTGAGCTTCCCAAGCACGTGATCGATGTGCGATTCGACCGTGCGCCGGCTCAACGACAACCTGTCGGCAATCTCTTTGTTAGCAAGTCCAAATGCCATCAGCTCCAACACCTCTTGCTCCCTCCGTGTGAGAGGGGAGAGGAGCGTGGCTGTCGTCGCCTTCGCAGCGTTTCTGTCCGGTTTGCCTTGTTGCATCCAAACCTAAACTCAAGCGACCCTGTCGGAACGCCTGGCAGGTTTGTTCCACAACGGCTGCGGCAACGCCCGCCAACGATTTGCCGCGGCGACTTCTTAAAGCGAGCCCACAAAGTGAAGGTTCGCGAGCCGTTAGGAGTAGCTGATCGCCGGCCTAGGTTCGGTCTGAAAACTCAAGGGCCACACAACCTCAAATCGTTCAAGGACTAGCTCGGCGCAGTCGTCAACCGCGAACCCTGCGCGGGCTCCCTGCCGCTTGAAATAGCGCGCGTGCGCAGATCGCCACCACTCAAGGCTGCGGTCGCCACCCCCTTCATCCCACGCAAAGCTCTCATCCACGTCACGTAACGCCTTTACGTCGACCTGTAGGGTTTGCACGATGCAACGCGGCGCGTTCTTGCCGTCGATGACCACGCTCAAGTCTCCGGGCTTGGGCAAGGGCTTGTCGAGTTTGGTGAAATCTCGGAGAAGCGTTGTCGTTGCACGTTTCTCCCCGACTTCGACTTGTGTCGCCAGCTCATCGGCAAGGTCCGCGCTATCTCCGAATCTCACCACCGCGAACGTTTCAACGCCAACGCGAGCCGAAACTGCGTACGCATCCCAAAACCGTTGCACTCGCTGGTCTTCGATGAGATCGTCGATCATGTTCTCCCGAGATTCTAGGGCTTGGCCGCTACGATGATTCTAGGAGAAATGGCGGGTCAACAGCGTCCGTAATAATACGTAAGTTTACGGATGTGCCCGGCGAGCCGCTTGGACTAGAATCTACTCAGTAATTCGACTATTGACGAGGAGATTGTCATGCGGAAACCATTGTTAAAACTGCACGACGCGCTTTCCATCCCGCTTGTTGGCGTCTTGCTGTTGGTGTCGGTTGCGGTCACCGGATGCGGGGGCGGCGGCGCAGCCGCGTTTCAGGGTCCACCACCCCGTTCAACACCGACGCCGACGCAGTGTCGGTCGTGTTTGGCCGCAGAGTATACGATCCCGACGGCCCACAGCTTTCCATATAGCATAACGGCTGGGCCCGACGGCAATCTTTGGTTCACAGAGCAAAACGCAAATAAAATCGGAAAGATCACGCCCGGCGGGACCATCACAGAGTTCTCTATCCCCGCTACCGGCGGTAGCATCCCATTCGGTATCACAGCTGGACCCGACGGCAATCTCTGGTTCGTCAAAATAGCCACCGCCGAGGATGACCTCGTACGAATCACACCCACCGGCGTCATCACAGAGTTCCCCACCCCTGCCGGCGTCCTCCCAATCGCTATCGCCACCGGGTCCGACGGCAATCTTTGGTTTGCCGAGAACTTGGGCGGCAAGATCGGGAAGATGACGACCGCCGGCGGCGTCACGGAGTTTGCTCTTTCCACCTCAAGCCCTGGTCTCGTTGATATCACAGCTGGGCCTGACGGCAATCTCTGGTTCATAGAGGCGACTGCAAATAAGATCGGCAAGATTACGACCGCGGGCGCCGTTACCGAGTTCTCTATCCCAACAGCCGCCGCCGCGCCAGGGCGCATCGCGACCGGGCCTGATGGCAACCTCTGGTTCACCGAGGTCGCGACTTCCAAGATCGGAAGGATCACGACAGTCGGGACCATCACGGAGTTTCCTGTCCTCACCGTCGGCAGCAATCCATTCGGTATCACGTCGGGGCCTGGCGGCAATGTGTGGTTCGTTGAAGGAGACGGCAGCGTTGGAAGGATCACGACCGCCGGAAGCGTCGCGGAGTTCCCCGGCGCCCCCTTCGGCAGTAATCCGCTCGGGCTCGCTGCTGGGCCCGACGGCAATCTCTGGTTCACAGAGAACTCGGGGAACAAAATCGGGAAGTTCATCCCTTAGCCGACTGCCCGGCAATTCACGTATTCGGGTCGTACTGCAAATGCCGCAAGGGACTTGCTACCCGCGAGAGGTCTCGAAGCAATGCCGCGCGGCACACCTGAGCTTCTACTTGGCCGCCTCAGCTATGAAACACTCAACAGTTTGGGTGACCAAGTGGTTGGCTATTCTTAGCGAGCTTACCACCCGCGCTAGTTGCGGATGAAGCCTTACGACGCCATCGATGCCAATTGGGAAGTCTGCTCTTGCAAAGATGTGCGACTGAAGGAAGTTGATCACGTTGGCATCCACGAGCGGCCGCAAAAGAATCCAAGAAAAGGGTCCGCGAGAAAACAGCGGCGCAACAAGCTCGAACCTCAAGGCAGTTCAAAGCGAGCGCTGCCACCGTGGCGAGGCGCTTTTGTGGATGTTCTTGTAGCCGGAAAAGCCCTGCTAGGCGAGGGAAGGCTATCACTTGAGACGCTAGGTTTGCGGCTGAAGGTTGAACATCCCAAGCTTGAGCAGCCAGAATTTTCTCGTCCACTAACCAAGGAACAACTACGCTATGCTGCGCGCGATCCGCTAACGACTGCCGAATGTTACTTCGCTCTTCAGCGTCAGTATCGGGGGCTACAGCTACCCCAGCCTTTGCATTTCGTCTACTCGGAAGCCTCGATATCGAAGGGCCACCTAGAGAAGATGAAAATCGCGCCTTGGACTAAAGCCCAGCCTGGCTTCGATCCAGAGATCATCGGTTACATGATGAGCACTTATGTTGCTGGGCGTACCGACACAAAAATAAGACGAGAGATTAGACGCGTTATCTATTGTGATTTCACGAGTTTGTACCCTACGGGCTGCATTCTACAAAAACTCTGGAAATATATTATCGCCGGCGGCGTCGCGGTCGAGGGCGCTACAGCGCCTGTCCAAAAATTTCTTGATTCTATTGCTTTAGATGATTTGCAAGATCCTGAAACCTGGCGCAATTTCGTCTGCATCGCACAGATCCAACCATCCAATGATATTCTCCCCGTTAGAGGTCAGTATGGGAGGCGACCAGGTCGTCGCATCGGCTGGAATTTCTTATCTCAGGATGAATATGATCATCTTCTTTGGTTTACTCTCGCGGATCTTGTGGCATCGAAGCTTCTTACAGGCCGAACACCGAAGATCGTTCGCGCCGTGGCGTTTTCTGCGCTAGTGTAGCGTCCGATAAAGGGCTTTACAGCGGCGGAGTTTCGCCAAGATAGACTCAACCGACGCTGTCCAGGTAAAGGGTTTGGGAGCGCGATTGAATTC
>Ga0185299_10006652_pt1 | contig 12229 bp, 6 predicted proteins | sample PaiPotPPA55metaG_FD_128002 | JGI IMG/M metagenome (GOLD analysis project Ga0185299, IMG submission 128002) | Iron sulfur acid spring bacterial and archeal communities from Banff, Canada, to study Microbial Dark Matter (Phase II) - Paint Pots PPA... ...
ATCTACGCTATGATTCCGCGCTATTCTCGCTTTACAAGTTTCGTGAAGGAGGTTAAGGTGTGAGTCCTCATTGTATATCGTCCCAAATGCGTTGTTCTGAAAGCTCTATAGCATAGAGGCGAGGGGGAATGCATGCGGGACCAGGGTGGACCACTCGTTCCCGGTTTGATTAGCTCTATAGCACACTGAGGAAAATACGATATCGTGAGTTTTCGTTCCATGAAGCGACACGCGAAGTGAACATCAGCGTTTCTAATCCGAGATGATTGGGGAGTTCATGCCAAACAGCGGCCCAAATGGAATGCCCGCGTACCAGAAGATTCAGGCTACGATCCTGAAGCGCATTGAAAACGGGCAGTTAAAACCAGGGGATGCAGTCGATTCCGAACGAGAGCTGGCGAAGATTCATCAGGTGAGCCTGATGACGGCGCGCCATGCCCTAACCGCGCTCGAACGGGAGGGTATGGTGCAGCGCAGGCGTGGCGCTGGAACTTTTGTGGCGCCGCCCAAGATCCACTTCAATAAGTTGACGAGTTTCACGGAGCAGATGGCTGGCCGGAGTTTAACCGCTTACTCAAAAGTCTTATCGTTCGGCGTGGTCGATAGCGAGCACGAAGTCGCCGCCCGTTTGGCCTTGGCGGCCAATACACGCCTGCTCAAGCTGGAACGACTCCGGCTGGCAGCGGACGAACCATTCGCGGTTGAAACTTGCTATCTGCCGGCCGAGGAATTCACCGGCCTCACACGCAGTTTGATTGCACGCGGCTCGCTGTTTTCGATTTTGGAGGGCACCTATGGAATCCAAATCGCTTATGCCGACGAGGAAATGGATGCCACCGCCGCCGCCCCCGCGACCGCAAATCTTTTGAAAGTTGCGCGCGATGAGCCGCTGCTCAGGATCCGCCAGGTCATTTATTCGACAACAGGGAAAGCCACTCTTTATGTGCTCGGCCTGTATCGATCAGACCGGCACACCCTCTTAGTCCGAAGATATCGTTAGCGCTTGGAAGCAGACGCGCCTGGTCAGAACGTCGATTACTTCGTCACTTCGGCAATGAAGACTCCAAAGGGTTCGAGCGTCACTTCGGTGCCTGTTGCGGTGCCTTTTGCGGAAGATTGCGGCGTCGCCACCAGGCTCTTCAGGTTAGCGGAGGCGAAGCCCTTGTCGGCGAGGTTGAAGGTTGCCTTCTGGGGCGAGGCCGACATGTTCAGTGCCACCAATACGGCTTTCCCCTTGTAGCTGCGGAGATAGGACATGACGTTGGCGTCATCTTCGTTCAGCGCGGTGTAGCTCCCTTCGAGCAGCGCCTCATTGGTGTGGCGCAGCGCCAGGACTTTCTTGTACATGTTCAACACTGAATCGGGATCTTTCGATTCAGTGGCTACGTTGTGAGTTTTGTAGGTGGGCGGAACGGGCAGCCAGGGATTCTTCGTGCTGAATCCGGCGTTCGTGTCAGTGTTCCACTGCATGGGGGTGCGTTCGCCGTCGCGGCCGATTTCCTTCGGCCATCCGGTACGGCCGATCGGATCCTTTACATCTTCCTTGCGCTTGGGGTCATTGTTTTCCATTCCAATTTCTTCGCCGTAATACATGATCGGAGTTCCGCGAAGAGTCAGATAGAAGGCGCCCATCAACTTCGCGATGGCGTCATTGTTCTTGCCGTCGCCGTAGCGGTTGTAAGAGCGGACCTTGTCGTGGTTGCTGATGACGAATACCGGCCATCCGCCTGCCGAGTCAACTTGCGCAATCTGACGGCGAAACTCGGGCGGAGAAAGCCTGTCGACCGTGGTAAACATGAAATCCATCGGCATTTGTAACTCGTTGTCGTGGGAGCCGTAGTATTCCTTGAGCTCATCGATGTTCGACGTCCAGGTTTCGCCGATGAGCACGGCATTGGATTCGTCGGCTACTTTGCGCAACTTTTTCAGTACGTCGTGGACTTCGGGAAGTTTCTTGTTGTGGACCTCGTTGGTATTCGGATCGCCCTGCTTGTTGGTGCCGGGCAGGACCGGATTGTCCGCCAGGTTAGGGTCTTCAAAAAGAATGTCAACCGCGTCGAGACGAAAGCCGGAGACGCCGCGTTTGTACCACCAGCCGGTGGTGTCGAGCATGGCCTTTTCGACCGCGGGATTGCGCCAGTTCAGATCAGGCTGCTCGGCGTAAAAATAATGATAGTAGTACTGCTTGGTGACGGGATCGAATTTCCACGCCGATCCGCCGAAAGTCGAGATCCAATTGTTCGGCGGCTGTCCCGGCCCTTTGCCGTCGCGCCAGATGTACCAGTCGCGATGTGACGACGTCCGCGACGATTTGGAATCGATAAACCAGGGGTGCTGGTCCGAGCTGTGATTTACGACAAAGTCCAGAATGATACGCACGCCTTGTTGCTTTCCTTCCGCGACCATGCGGTCGAAGTCGGCGAGCGTTCCATACATCGGGTCAATGTCCTCGTAATCGGAGACGTCATAACCGAAATCCACCTGCGGCGAGGGAAAGCATGGGCTGATCCAGATAGCGTCCACGCCCAGGTCGTGCAGGTAGGCCATCTTCGAAGTGATGCCTTTGAGGTCGCCGACGCCGTCGTTGTTGCTGTCCGCATAGCTGCGGGGATAGATCTCGTAGAAGACTGCGTGCTGCCACCACTTGTGTCCTTCGGCGTCGACGGATTTGGTTTGAGCGACAGCGGATACTGCGCAAGCGAAGATTGTCAGGAACGCGAGAATGGAAAGGCATCGCTTTGACATGGAATTTTCTCCTCCGAAAGACTAACAAATTCTTGAGAACTGAGTTTTCACCTTGGCCGCGCAAAATTCAGGACAACGTCCTGGTGGACATAGGATTCTGCATCCGCAGATGGAAAGTCGACCACCAATTTTGCTAAATTCTGACCCGCGGCCAGTTTCGCTCCTTTGACAGATGCCACTTGCGATGGGTTCCAGATGAAGAGCTCATATGCTTTGCCGGTCAAACCGGACAGGGACAAGATCAGCTGTGTGCGGGTGGGATTCCACGTTTCCGAAAGGACGCGCAAGCCCTCGCTGGCGCTGCCGAGCGAAGGCAATTTGTTCGAGAGGCTGACGCCGAAATCATTCTTCAGATGAATCCGAATCGCGCTGGTTGTCTGGGTCAGCGGGAATATTATAGCGACGTGCTGATCGCTGGCAGTGGCGGCGACGTGGAAAGGCAAACTGCGGCCATTCATCTCGACCGATGCCACACTGGTTCGCGGACTGAACGCTGGGTTGAAATCGACGATGCAATCTCCTGAACCTGTGCGCTTCGCCTCCAGCGTGATCACCCCGGGCGCTCTTTGATAGCTGAGGGCAAGAGTCGTCGCGCCCACGCGCAGGTTGTCGATCGAGAAAGACCTCCAGTCGGCAGGGACGTGCGGAGCGAACGTAACCTTGTGGCTCTGTGCATCGACGTCGAGTCCGAGCATCCCCCGCAAGATCGGGCTGATGACCATGGCCGCCGACCAGATCTGGTGCGGAGAGCCAGTCGAGAGCGGCTGATAATAGTCGCCGGATAGCACCTCGGTGACGTGGCCGAGCGATCCATCGAGTGCGAGCAGGGCGTTGGACCGGAGATTGGTGTAGGCGGGGAGCGGCTGATGGTAGCGATACTCGCCAACCGAGGCCCATCCGGTGAAGAGCGGCCACACCGAGCCGAAGTGGTATCCGCTGCCGTTGTAGATCGAGGAGCGGTTGGAAATAATGGGTGTGCCCCAGTCGGTTTGGAGGTCGGCATCCGCGAGTTGTTGGATCGTCGCCTGGGACTTGTCTTCGTCGGTGACGCCGAACCACATGGGAACGGTGGTCAGAACCGAGAGTTCGTCCACGCGGCGATTTTGCTGATCGAGCGCGAAGGCAAACGCTTTTTTCTCGGGAGACCAGAAAGTCTGATTGAACGCGGGCTTCTGGCGATCGAAGGCAGCTTGCAAGTCTTTGCTGACGTCGTCCTTGCCGGTGAGTTTCGCGAGACTAGCAAGCGCGCGCAGAGCTTCCAGGCCGAGGCCGCTCTGGTAAAACTCCGTCTTCACGGGAAGTAGTGGGCCACCTTCGACCCATCCGTGGCCGAATCCGAAGTTCTGCGGAAAGTTCTGCGCGTCATAGGTGGAACGCATGAACTGATACGCCTTCCACAGGCTGTCCCACTTCTGGCGCGCAAAGTCGAGGTCGCCGCTGCGAGAGACGTAATCGTTCGTCGCGATAATGTAGAGCGGCGTGGCGTCGGCGGAGGCGTAACCGTAGGGATAGTCCTTGAACCAATCCACGAAACTTGCGCCTTGAGAGATTTCGTGCGGAATCTTGCCGTCATCGCGCTGGAACTTGGCGATGAATTCGAGAGCCGTGCGAGTGGTGGCAAAGTCGCCGATGGAGTTGAGCGCGAAAGATGTCCAGAAGGAATCGCGTCCGAAGAACCAGGCAAAGCCGGGACGCTGGCTGGTGCCCGAGGTTCTGTATCCGGCGACCAACCCGGTGCCGAGGTCGGGATTGGTGACTAGTCCCTGGACGGTGCTGATGCGCGACCAGTCGTAAGCCTGCTGGAGCTGCGAGTCCGGCAGAGTGAGGTTGAGGGTGCGGTTGAGATAGTCGCGGTAGTACTGGGCGGAGTCTCGCAGCAGGTCGGAATAGGAAGTCGCCAGGCGCTGATAGTTGGCCTGCGCGTCGGCGAGACCCTGGGTGGAGGCGGTAAGAACAATAATCTTGCTCGCTCTTCCCTTGGTAGTGACGCCGAGCCGCATGGAATTTTCGTTGTCCGAAGAATAGTTCGTTTGATATGCGAGTCGTGGATTGGAGGCGGAGGGCGATCCAACCATGGCGTAGAACTTTTTACGCTCTTCGCCAAAGACAAACGCGTGCTGCGATTCATCCCAGTTGAGAAATGTCCCTCCGATGGCGGCGGGCCATTCGAGTTGAAAGTCACCGACGAAGCCGGCTTCGATCTCCAGCGGCTGTTCAGTCTCGACATCGAGCAGAATCATCGCGCCGGGCTCGTGTACCGGAACGAAAAATGTTTCACGCACGGAGAAATTGTCGCCGGCGTAGACGAGCGTTGCTGATTCCGCATGGACGATCAGGGTGCGAGCCAAGCTCTCAGCGGGGAGAGCGCGGCCATCAACATGAAAGGTCAGGTGGAAGCCGCGAAAGATCTTCAGCGGATAGACCCAGGCTTCCATTTCTCCGCTTTCGTTGCCAAACAGACCGGCGCGCATTCCGACGACCGGAAGAAATTCCCAGGAGCGGACGGGGCGAGAAAGTTCGAGAGATGGCGGCGACTGCTCGGCGGCAACTGCCGGAGTCGAGACAAAGAGAAGGCACGGCAGAACTGCGCAAGCGAAGGCAGCGAGACGTGCAGGAGGAGAGAGAGCGCTTCTCATTTTTTCAACGTCGCGTAAATGCGATGAGGCCTTCATTTTGGACCAAGAGTCGACGACGCCAGCTTGCAAAGTGTTCAGGCACAAACTATAAGAATTCAGGGGCACAGTCCAGCACGAGCTGATTCCCGGGTATTCCCTCTTGCCTTTTTCACGCCGCGAACTCCTGAAATCGCTGAGCCGGTCGACCCTCGTTCTGTCGCTCGAAAACGTTCTCGGGCTGGCGCGTCCGCTGTGGGCGCAATCTGCGCCGGCTGCGCCACGACCGGTTGAGCCACTGAAACCGGGCACTCCGCTAGGAGTAAGTTTCAAGAACATCGGGCGCGCCGCGGGATTGAATGCCAAGACGATCTACGGTGGCGAGCATAAGAACAAGTATCTACTCGAGACGACCGGCTGCGGCGTCGCGTTTTACGATTACGACAACGACGGCTGGCTCGACATTTTCCTCGTGAACGGCACGCGGCTCGAAGGATTCCCAACTGGGCAGGAACCTGTCTCGCACCTGTTCAAGAATAATCGCGACGGCACCTTCACCGATGTCACGCTGAAAGCGGGACTGGCACGCTCGGGCTGGGGCCAGGGCGTTTGCGTTGGCGACTACGATAACGACGGATGGGACGATTTGTTCGTCACGTACTTTGGGAAGAATGTGCTTTATCACAATAACGGCGACGGCACGTTCACCGATGTCAGCGAGAAGGCGGACGTCGCGGGCAAAGGCAATCGCTGGAATACCGGTTGCGCTTTTGTGGACTACGACCGCGACGGGCGGCTTGATCTGTTCGTCGCGAATTACATTGACATGGATCTGAAGACCGCGCCCGTGCCGGAGTCGGGACCGTGCCTCTACAAGGGCGTGATAGTGGCATGCGGGCCGCCGGGATTGAATGGCGGGAAGAACATTCTTTATCACAACAATGGCGATGGCACGTTCACGGACGTTTCGGAGGTCGCTGGGATTCTCAAAGCGAATGGGACTTACGGGCTGGGCGTACTTACCGCCGATCTCGACAATGACGGATGGCCCGACATCTATGTGGCGAATGATTCCACCGCGAGTGCCCTCTATCAGAACAAGAAGAACGGAAAATTCGTGGACATCGCGCTGGAAGCGGGTTGCGCATTGAGTCCGGATGGCAAACCGCAGGCGGGGATGGGAATTTCAGCCGCCGATTACGATCTGGACGGAAACCTCGACTTGATCAAAACCAACTTCGCGGGAGACACGCCTTCGCTCTATCACAATCTTGGCGAGGCCAGTTTTGAAGACACAACATTTACAGCGGGCCTGGGCGCGCACACGCAGTTCCTGGGCTGGGGCTGCGGGTTTTTCGATTTCGACAATGACGGCTGGCCCGACATCCTGATCTGCAACGGCCACGTGTATCCGGAAGTTGAACAACTCAAGACCGAGGCGGGATACGCGCAGCGCAAACTTCTCTATCGCAATCTGCGCAATGGCCGGTTTGAAGACGTTTCGCTGCAAGCGGGCCCGGGAATTTCTGAGCCGCTCGCGGCGCGGGGCTGCGCTTTCGGAGACTTCGACAATGACGGCGACCTCGATATGGTGGTGAACCCGGTCAACGACTATCCGCAACTGGTACGCTGTGATTCGCAGACGGGAAACAACTGGATCAAGGTGCGGACGATCGGGACGAAATCGAACCGCAGCGGGATTGGGGCGCGGTTAAAGTGTGTGACACGGGCTCCGGATGAAGCGAGGCCGCATCAGCAGATTGATGAAGTGCGCAGCGGAGGAGGCTATTTTTCGCAGAACGATTTGCGGGTTCACTTTGGCCTGGGAAAAGCGGGGAAAGTGGACCTGCTTGAGATTCGCTGGCCGAGCGGGCAGGTGGATACGCTCAAGGACGTCAAGCCGAATCAGGTGATCTACGTCAAAGAGGCTGAGGGGATCGTGCGGACTATGCAATTGCCGGCGGCGAAATGAAGGTCCCGATGTTCCATCTCGGCGTCGACTTAAGATCAAAATCTTAACCACGGGGATCACAGAGGACACAGGGGGAAGGCCACAGGGAACTTTACGGTTTTTTCTGCTCCAATGCGGCCGGCGTGCCCGATCCTTCTTTCAGCGTTTGGATCGAGTCGGCTGGCAGGTTATCAAAATGCTCCTGCAATCCGCTCGGCCAGCGGATCTGCACGGAATTCACCTTAGTTGCCGAACCGAGGCCAAAGTGGACGCGCATGTCGCTGCTGGAGTTGTAACTCGATCCGCTGCGAACTTCGTCCACCAGGGTTCGCGCGCCGGCTGTGACCGAGATGCGTGCGCCGATGCCGTCGCGGTTCGATTTCGTTCCTGCGGTCCGAATGGCAATCCAGTGGTTAGCGGAGCGGACCTGATTCACCAGGAGACTCGGTAGAGCGTTCATGTTCGTGATCACGGCGGAAATGCGGCCGTTGTTCCATAAATCGCCGATTGCGAGACCGCGTGACGAAGCCCGAGCGTTGATGCCCGGACCGGCGCCGGCGGAGATGTCGGCGAACGTGCCCTTACCTAAATTATGGTAGAGAATTCGGGGCTCTTCGTAGTTGCTCCCCAGATTGTTCTTGTCCACTTCCGGGTAGACGTGGCCATTCACGAGCAGAAGATCGGGCCAGCCGTCGTTGTCGACATCGAGAAACATCGTTCCCCACCCAAGATATTTTGTATACAGCCCGAGCCCTGCAGCCGTGGTCACGTCGTCGAAAGTACCGTCGCCATTATTTCTGTAGAGGGTGGAAGTATCGTCGGAGAAATTCGTTTTGAAAATGTCGAGGCGTCCATCGCCGTTGTAGTCGCCGATGGTAGAGCCCATGCCGGCCTGTTCGCGACCGTCTTCATTGAATGCTGCGCCCGCAGTTACGCCGACGTCGGTGAAAGTGCCGTCGCGGTTATTGCGGTAGAGAATGCTGGGTGTGCTGTCGCAGGCGACATAGATGTCGGGCCAGCCGTCGTCGTCGAAGTCGAGAGTGGAAACGCTGAAGGCATAATGGCCGTCGGTTCGGTCGATGTGGGCTTTCGCAGTGACGTCCTCGAACGTGCCGTCGCCACGGTTGTGGTAGAGGATGTTCTTCGCGCTGGCGAGTCCGCGGGGGCCGCACATCACGGGCACTCCTTTCCACATGCAGGAAGGACGCTCACCGGGAGCGGGCGCGGTCGCAAGGTCGAAGTCGACATAGTTGGCGATCATGAGATCCAGGTGGCCGTCACGGTCGTAGTCAACCCAGGCGCAACCTGTGCCCCATGCCTTGCCGGACCCCGCTACGCCCGCCTTTTCCGCCACCTCGGTGAAGACGCCGTTCTGATTGTGAAATAGCCGGTTCTTCCCGTAGTAGGTGACGTAGAGATCTTCCCATCCGTCGTTGTCATAATCGCCGACGCAAACGCCCTGGCCCCATCCCGTCGCGCTCAGACCCGCTTTGACGGTGACGTCCGTGAACGTGCCGTCGTGGTTATTGCGGTAGAGATGATTGGTGGGAGCTTCGCCCGTGGGAAAACCTTCGAGAGTTGTGCCGTTCACCAGAAAAATGTCGGGCCAGCCGTCGTTATCGTAGTCAAAAACAGCGACGCCGGTGCCGGTGGTTTCGACGATGTATTTTTTCGTGTCCTTGCCGCCGAACACGATGGGCAAGGTCAGGCCGGCCCTTTGGGCGACGTCGGTGAAGTAAGCGATTGCGTTCTGGGGAGGTTTGGTTTGCGCCTGAGCGGGGGCTACACGACAGGGGAGCGCCACGAGAAGTACGGATAATGCCCGCTGCCACGGGAGCGATCGAAGGTGAGGAAACCGCGGCAGACTCATGACCCAAAAAGCATACAGGATGTATCGCGGAAGAGGTTAAGGCAGGTCTGTCTTTTTGGGGTCACGGACGCAGCTTGACAGCGACATAGTAAGATTTGCGAAGCGCTTGATGCCCAGTTTGATGTCCACTTTGATATTTAACTCCTGACTGATGAGAACGTCCTTGATTCTTGCCGCTATTCGCCGAATTCGGATTCCGGAGATCGTGACTCTTCTCATCGCAATCGCCCTGCCCGCAGTCTCGCAGAAGAAGACGGACAAGCCGGCGGTCGATGCCCTCTACCAGCAAGGCGTCAGGTCGTTGCAAAAGGGCGATCTGGCCGCGGCACGCGCCGCTTTCGAAAGAGTCGTGCGACTCGCACCGAATGCCCCGGAGGGACACAACTCGCTCGGCTGGGTACTACTAAAAACCGGCCATCTGGACGAGGCAGTCGCGCAGCTCCGAGCTGCGGTAAAGTTGAAGCCGGACTTCGTGCAGGCGCACATCAATCTTGCTAACGCGCTGGCAGCCAGACGGGATAGCGAAGGTGCAAGCGAAGCTGCGATCCTAGCTGCGACGACCGAGGCGCGCATCGCAGTGAAGCTGGCTCCGTCCAACAGCGAAGCCCATCGCACGCTCGGGCGCTTGCTGAGCTTCCGGCAGGACTTGCCCGGCGCGATCGGCGAATTGCGGCGCGCAGTGGAACTCGCTCCGGCTCAGCCTGATCTGCACGACGAACTGGGAGCTCTCCTCACACAGAATTCTCAACTCGACGAAGCCGCAGGGGAATTTTCCGCGGCGCTTCGCTTGCAACCAAATTTTATCGCGGCAAAATTACATCTAGGCGTGCTGCGGTGGCAGCAGCGCTCCTTCGAAGAAGCCCAGCAGCTGTTAGAGAGCGCGGTCGGACTTACTCCCGAAAGCGCGGATGCCCACTACTACCTGGCCCGCGTTCTCGGCGATAAGGGCGACCACGACGGCGCCGTTCGCGAGTTGCGGTCCGCGGTCAAGCTTCGGCCAAATTTCAGCGACGCGCAGACGCAGCTCGGTTTGTTGCTTCAACGACAAGGAGACGCCGTCGGAGCGGTTGCGGCATTTCGTCAGGTGGTCGAAGCACAGCCGGAGAGTTCCGATGCTCACAATAACCTTGGGCTGGCGCTGATCCAGGTAGGGGATGCGCCGGGTTCCATTCCGGAATTTCAGGCGGCACTGCGGCTCAAGCCGGATGACATCGACTATCGCGGCAATCTGGGAATCGCGTATTTGCAGAGGACGGATTTCGACGCCGCCATCGGCGAATTTCGAAGCGCACTGCGCGCTGCTCCGGACGATGCCACCTTGCACTACAACCTGGGCCTGGCATTGAAGCTCAAGGACCAGTTGCCGGCAGCCGTCGCTGAATTTCAAAAAGCTGCGAAGCTTGATCCCGGCCAGGCCGACATCCGCTACACGCTGGGCGTCACGCTTTGGCAGCAAGGCGAATTTGACCGCGCGATCGAGGAATTGCAGGCTGCGATCAAGGACCGTCCCGATTACGCGGAGGCGTATTACACGCTGGGCACAGTTCTGAAACAGCAGGGAAACTTACAGGAGTCTGCGAGTGCGCTGCGGGAAGCGATCCGGCTGCAACCGGATTTTGCGGGCGCTCACACCACGCTCAGTGGCGTGTTGCGCCAGCTCGGAAACACGGAAGGCGCGGCCGCAGAGAGCAAGCTGGGAGCGGAGATGGCGAAAAGCGCAAATGCTCTGCAGGCGGCGACATTCTCGACCAACTCAGGACGACGCTTGCTGAACGCCGGAGATCTGGATGGAGCGATCTCCCAGTTTCGGGGCGCCATCCAGCAAGCGCCCAATTACGCCCTGGCCCATTTCTATCTGGGCCAGACACTGCTGAGGAAGGGGTTATCTAAAGAAGCAAATTATGAATTTCAGAAGGCGTCCGAGTTAGATCCTCACCTCAAAAGCTCACAACCCTAAGTCGGCACGGGCGAATTCGTCGATTTGAGGTCGGAGGAGTACATCCGGAAAACTGTATCCAAATCAACCTCGACCTACCAAGTTACATATTCTTGATTCGACGCACTTTAACCCTTGACAACCAAGCTTGTTCCCATTAACTTTCTTGCAAATCTGATGTCAATAGTATTTTTGTATGAGTGGCCGCGAAGCCTTACTCATGAAGGCAACGCGTTTCGGCCCCTTGTAGCGCCGGAGGAACCTAGTTGAGTTCGAAAGTACCAATCGTAGTCAGCTGCGAGTTTATTGGACGCCAACGCCAGCAGTCTGCGCTTCCTTCTCTCCGGAACACTTCCCATCGAAATACCCAACAGCGGGTGCCCCACTTCGCCCCAAACCTTCGACCCAAACCCTCGACCCAACCAACGAGACACGCGGAGACGAAAATGACTAAGCAAGTTATGATCGCTGGCGTAGTAATGCTGTGTATCTGTCTGGCGTTGTTCATTACACCCGCTGCGCAAGGACAGGCGGTGTATGGCAGCATCCTCGGCACAGTCACGGACCCGCAAGGAGCGGCCGTCGCCAATGCCAAGGTAACAGTCCTCGACCAGCGCAAAGGTACGTCGGACACGACGACCACCAATGAGAGCGGCAACTATTCCGTCACCCACTTGATTCCGGATGTGTACACCGTTCGCGTCGAGACTACGGGTTTCAAGATCACCGAGCAAAAGGATGTGATTGTCTCCGCTGACGCGGCTGCGAACGTACCCTTGCAGTTTCAGGTGGGCGGGACTAGTGAGACGGTGGAGGTCACCGCCGAGGCTCCGCAGCTCATGACCGACCGCGCCGAGGTGGCAACAGAGTTCAATACGAAGCAGGTTCAGGATATGCCCAACCTCAACCGGAACTTCACTAACTTGCAACTCATGGCCCCGGGTTCACAGAGGATGGGATGGGCCCACGCGGCTACAGAAAATCCCCAAGGCAGCGAGCAGATCGTGACGCAGGGCCAGCACTTCAGCGGCACTGCCTTCGAACTCGATGGCACCGACAACCAGGATCCGATCCTTGGCATCATCGTGGTCAATCCCAACCTGGACGCGGTGACG
>Ga0185299_10006657_pt1 | contig 12220 bp, 12 predicted proteins | sample PaiPotPPA55metaG_FD_128002 | JGI IMG/M metagenome (GOLD analysis project Ga0185299, IMG submission 128002) | Iron sulfur acid spring bacterial and archeal communities from Banff, Canada, to study Microbial Dark Matter (Phase II) - Paint Pots PPA... ...
GTATCGCCAGCAAGATCGGCCATTTTCCCGTGGCCGGTCTTTTTTCGACAGAACATAACTGCGACACCCGCCGGTTCCCTACAGCGACTTTAGGAAGACCATGAGATCGGCGTCGTCCCGCCAGCGTTTCTTTTTGCCGTCCCCGCTGATCTCGCATTTCGCCAGCGCCTTCGACTTCATTTCGACGTCGATCTCCGCGTAGATATTGGTAGTGTCGAGCGAGACGTGCCCGAGCCAAGCCCGGATCGTGTTCAGATCCACACCGGCTTTGAGCAGATGGCATGCCGTCGTGTGACGGATGACGTGTGGCGTAACCTTCTTGTTCTTGAGTGACGGCTGCCTGGCAGCAGCACGCTGACCGTAACGCTCCACCAGCGCGTACACGCCGGAGCGAGTCAACGGCTGACTGAGGCGATTCAAGAACACCCGTGCTTCCGGCTGGCGGCCAGCGGTGATGACCGCGAGCGCCGCCGCCGTGGCCGGCCAAAGAGGACAGTAGCGGGTCTTTGATCCCTTGCCGAAAACCTTGACGACGTGCTGCAGGCTTCCGGACGGGTGACGGATTTCGAAGTCCCCGATGGTGAGATGGACGGCTTCGCTGACACGCGTCCCCGAGTTGTAAAGGAAGAGGATGAGTGCGTAGTCCTTGCGTGCCTGCACTGAGTCGCCCTTGGCAGTGGATAACAGTGCATCGACTTCGGGCTTGTCGAGATAGTGGATGTGCGGTTGCGACGTCTTCTTGAATGGCACCAGCCGGACTTGGCCACACCAGGCAACGTGCTCGGGGCTATGCTCGCCGATGAAGCGGGCCAGCGCGTGGATGCCAGCCAGCCGTTGGTTCCGAGTAGCCGCGCAGCAACTTCGCACCTCCTCGAGATGCTGTAGGAACAACCGGACAACATCCGCCGAAAGCTGCTCGACCAACAGATGATCAACCTGCTTTTTCAGTTCTTTCGCAACGAAGGGAATCAGCAAGGCGAGCGTGTCGCGATAGCTGCGTTGCGTATTCTTCGAAAGATTGCGATCCACCACCATGTGCTCCAGGAGGAATCGGCGAATCCAGGGGCCGAGCTTGCCGTTGTTAGTCAACAACCACCTCCACTCCAACAAACGCTTCAAAACGCAGACTGGCCTGCTGAAACAGTTCCGGAGTCATCGTCAGGTACCTCTGTGTGTGGGACATCTGGAGGTGGCCCAAATAGGTTGAGAGGTTGGGCAGCATCAAATTTACATCGGCGCCGGTTCTGTACCACCCGACCAACCGGTGGACGGCAAACGAATGCCGAAGGTCGTGGAGGCGGGGCTGGAAGCGTCCGCCGTCTTGTCGATGAACCTCTGCGATCTTACGCAAGCGGTTGAAGACTTGGTCGGCCAGTTGAATACTCAGCCGAGCGCCCGTGTCGGCCACAAAGAAGGGCGCATCTTTGTCCTCCGAATGGCCCAAACAACGTCGCGCGGCGGTGTAGCGTTCAAGGACGAGAGCGAGGTCACTGCCGATCGGCACGCGCCGGTCCTTGTAGAACTTGCTGAGTCGAACGTTGAGCACCCGGTTCGCCAGATCCACGTCCGACATGACGAGCCGGAGCGCCTCTCCGATCCGCAGGCCCGCGCCATACAGCGCGAGCAACAGCGTTTGCATCGTGTGAGATTGCAGGCGTCCCGGCCGCAGATGGCCTACGGCCTGGGTCAAACGTAGAAGCTCCTCCTCCGTGTAGACATACGGCGTCAACCGCACGGTCACTCGCGACATTCTGACCGGAAGCGGACAAGCGGCCGTGATGTTCCGGGCCATGGCAAAACGGTAGAGTCCTTTCAACGTCGAACATCGATCGTTGGAGGTTTGCGCGCTGACGTCTCGGGCGAACAGAAAGACCCGGACCATCTCCGCGTCGATATCGTTCAGCGTGAGATCACCGGCGAAGCGAGCGAACGAATGCAAAGAGACGGCTTGGCTGATGAACTTCATTCCCAGCGACCGCCTGTGCTGGATGTACTGTTCAATCGTTTCGGAGGCTTTCATCGGAGTCCTCCAAAATCGAGTTCGGCAACCTCGCGAAGACTCGCCATGTCGACCTTGGCGTAGATGCGCGTCGATTCGCTCGAACTGTGTCCCAGATGATCGCCGATTTCCTTCAGCGACAAGCCTTGCGTCATCAAGTGGGTTGCGCAAGCGTGGCGCAGCGAGTGCGGGCCGCGCCGAGCCAGATCGATTCCCAGGGCATCAATCCGCTCTCGTATCCCGTCATAGAAGCCTACATGGGAGACAGGCCGCCATGGGGCTTTGAGGGTGATGAATATTTCCCGGTGTTCACACTTTGGACGGACCTCTCGAATGTATCGAATGATCGCGTCGCCGACTTCGCGAGTCAGAGGGAACTCTTGAGTCTTTCGGCACTTCGCGCGCCGCACGGTGACGATCTCGCGATCCCAGTCGATATCATCCAAGCGAAGTTGTCTGACCTCACTGCAGCGCAAGCCGTAGACGGCGAACAGAAGAAGCGCCGCGCGGTCGCGGCGATCTCGCCGGCTTCCAGCATCCGTGGTGGCCACCAGAGCCCGAACCTGCTCCCACGAAGGGCCGAGTGGAATGTGCTCCATTCCGTAAACGCGTGGCAGTTCGATGCCCGCCGCGATTCCGGGCTGACACCAGCCTTGCTGCTCCGCATGCTTAAAGAATGCCCGAAGCGTCTGGCCAGCCGTGGCGACCGTCACGCGTTTCCATCCTTCGCGGCCCTTCGATGTCAGATAACGATCGACGTCGGCCAACGAGACTTCCGGCAAACTGGCCTTCACCGGTTCCACCCACGACAGAAACGAGTCAATCGTCTTCAAGCAGGATGAGATCGTGGCCGGCGAGTATCCCCGTTCATCGGACATGTATCGGGTGAACTGAGTGATCTGTTCCGCGGCCATTCGGGGCTGGTGTGTTTCGACAAACAGGCCAGAGAAGCGCAGCCAGCGCTCTGCGGCGTTCACGATTCGTTTGCGCACAGACGGCGGCTTGCCCGAACCTTCCGGAGTCCATTGATCGACGGCTGACTTGATCGCAGCACGAGACGCACCGCCGTCTGGTGTCATCTCAATGCGCGAGGCGACCAAGAGAATATCTCGCGCGTAGCACCGTATCGTTGCCGGAGCGTGGCCTTGCGCGGCAAGGTGCTCCAGGAAGGCTGATCTGGTATCTGAAAATGGTTCGGCGCATTGAAGTCGCGTCGTGAACCGTCTTTTGTACAAGGTCTCGAACATGGTGGTTTATCTCCTTGCCTGGAGATGCTACCCCACGGGCGCGTCGCAGTTATGTTCTGTCGAAAAAAGACCGGCCACGGGAAAATGGCCGGTCTTGCTGGCGACACCCGCCCAGCACTACATAACTGCCGCTGGAGCATAACACGTCAAGCTATTTACACCCGACTCGTCATTCACCTGGTACGTTACCGAGGGAGCAGAACAGGAAGACGGCGATTGGCTCCTCTTCGGATTGGTGATTGGACTCGAAGGAGTGGGGGTATTCTCTACTGAGCGAAATTGCGAGCGTGCGCGGCCCGCTCGGCCTGCGGGTAGAACGGGACCTGTGGTTCAAGCCCGGTCCGATCGATCAAGTACTTCGTCGCGGGCGTCCGTCCGCCACGAGGGAAGGAAAAGTGTGAGATGAGCGAGAAAGTTCAATTTCAAACCAACGTCCCGATCGACGTCGCACTGAAGTACAACGATGGCAAGGAAGTGACGGGGCAGTACGGTGATCAAGTCCTGTACACGCTCACCGATGGCCGCGTGATGTACGTCCCACCCACCGTTAAGAAGAAGATTGACGAGCTCGGAATCGGACGTGGCGAACTGTTCACGATCACGAAGGCGGAGAAGAAGAACGGAACACGGCGCACCATCGAGTGGGTAGTTGGGACAGACGGAAGCGGAGATCGAAAACCTCAAAGGCGCGATCAGCAGCCGAACGGCACAGCGCCGGCTCAGCGCCGCGGGGGAGGCGGATCGACGCCGACAAACGGAAATGGTCAGAGGCCGAGTTCACTCAGCGAGGCAAAAGGTTTTCTGATAACTGGGCAAGGGCAGTTCTTGCTACAGGCCTTGGCAGCAGCGGTGGACGCAGCGGCTGCGACCGAACGCTATGCGAGCGCGTGCGGTCTCGAGCTGCAGTTTACCAGCGAAGATCTACGCGAAATCGGGCTGAATATTTACACGACCGGCGCGAAGTAGGTGTCGTATGGAAGCTGGACAGGAAATGCTTCTCGCCGCCGCCGCCGCCGAGGTACTCTCTCCGAGCCAGGTTTCGCAGTTCTTGAATTGCCCGGCCAAGTGGATGTTTCGATACCTTCTCGATCTCAAGGAGCCAGGTACCGCGGCCACCGCATTAGGTAGAGCGTTTCATGAGACGATCGCCCACAATTTTCGCCAGAAGGCGAAGACGGCGCACGATCTCCCAGTCGCGGAATGCCTGGACTGCTTCCGGAAGGTTTTAGGACCGCAACTGGAGGAAGCCAAGCTACAGAAGGGCGAACATCCCATGGAACTGCTCGAATTGGGAGAGACCATGGTCACAAAATACATCGAAGATGCCGCTCCGTTGATACAGCCAGCCGCTGTCGAATCGCGAGTCTCGGGTGTGATCGGCGGCGTTAAGGTGTCGGGCTACGTGGATCTGCTCGATATCGAGGGACGGATCATCGACTCCAAGAGCGCGGTCAAGCCGTTCAAGGGAGTCTCGCACGATCATCGGCTACAGCTTACGAGCTACGTGATGATCACGCCGGCAGCAAGCGGAGCCTGCCGGTTGGACACCGTTACAAAAGGGAAGACGGTCGACCTGATTCAAAAGAGCTTCGTTTTCAACGACAAGGACAGGCACTACGCGGAAACGATCTATCCGATGGTTCAGGAGTCAATCCGTGAAGGGATCTTCCTGCCTCGGCGGAGTAGTCCATTGTGTTCAAGACGATTCTGCGGATTTTGGAATGTATGTGAGCAGGAGTACGGCGGCTCAGTACGCTGCGACTAAAGCGATAAACTATCCCGCGTGGCAAGGTGCTCGAAGGTGCAACGCCCGTATCGGCCTGTGTGCGTACGTGCAGCCCCTACAACAGATCTTCGATCATAGCCCATTGACGATCTCAATCGCCCTCGTCATTTGGTTATCTTGCCCGTCGGCCAGAGCGTCCGGTGAGACTTCGAGGAAGACGTCCGGATCAACACCATTTCCCTCCAGACTGCGACCTTTTGACGTGAACCAGCCGAAGACGGGCAGGCGCAACCAATAGCCGCCACCGACTCTAAAGTTCGCTGCCCCGAGGACATTGCCGCGCGTTTTCTGGCCGACGATAGTTGCCAGCCGGTTCTCCGCTGCGAAAGCAGCCAGCATCTCGCCTGCACTGTTTGTCCACTCGTTAACGAGAAAGACGATCCTATTGTGAAATGGCTGTTTCCCCAGGCCTTGCGTGAGGAGCATGACGGATTTGTCGCTGAACGAGAAGCGAGCCAATGTGACGAAAAGTTCCGCTCTGCTTCGCGGCATTGGGACGCGTGGGAGTGCCTCCGGGTCATATCCTTTCCGGAGACGAAGAGGCGTGAGGCTGTGGCCTATAGCAATGTGGCCGGGACACATATAGCTAGCCATGCGGGCAAAGCCTAAGCTGCCGCCAATATTCCCCCGGAGGTCAACGATGAGGCGCTCGCACCGTTGGAGTTTGAGATCGCAAACCGCGTTATCCAATGCGTTCGCAAATCGCATCCCCACGGCACCGGAAAAATACGGGATCTTGAGAAGTCCCATGTTCGATCCAATCTTCACGTGAATCGGGCTCTTCGGTTCGACGATTGGAGGGCGCTGTTTCGTCCCATTCCGCTTGGGAACTTCAATCACAATCTCCTTTTGGCTCCCGTTGCTGTGGTGGCTAACACCCAACGTGTGAGCATTGCCGATCGCAAAATATGGTGTCGAGGGCGGCTGGCAAGTTGTGCTGTCCACGGCGTCCAGGATATCTCCGGGCCGGATCCCCGCAAAGTGGGCCGGTCCGTCTTCAAAAACATCCAGAAACATCCATTTGCGCGCACCATTCAGTTGCACATCCCGCAAGCTCGCATTGATCGTATGCTGTGGAAGCAGTTCTCTTGGAAGCGAAGGGTAGAAGACGGTATGACTGGTCTTCAGTTCCGCAAGAACCTCACGTATACCTGCCTCGAATGCCGTTAAGTCGGCGGTAAGCAATTCTGGAGTTCGCTCATCGACTCGCTCGGTCCATGCGCCGTAATCAATTCCACCGACATTAATGTGGTGTGCGAGAACCAGTTTTTTTATAGACCGCAGAATCTGGGCACGGGTTTTCAAATCCAAGGTCATCTCAGTTATCACCCTCGTTCGGCGATATCGGCCGCCCCGTCGCGCCTTCGACTGTGAAACCTGCCCACTGGTATGGAAGCGCCTTACTCCCGAATGTCCTCAACATGTCACGTTTGGCGGCCGTCAGAGCCGACGCTACAGACCAGTTCGCCGGTAGGTGCGCGTAGAAACGCTTCATGAGAAACAAAGACGAACTGTCGTCAATCTGCCAGAGCGTGGATATCACCGTTCGGGCGCCAGCCAGAAGGAATGCTCTGGACAGGTTCGCGATGCCCTCCTGTCCCTGAAGCGGGCCGACGGCGGTATCGCAAGCCGAAAGCACTACCAAATCGGCATCGAACCGGAGCTCAACAATTTCTGACGCCTGGAGAAACCCGTCTTCCCCGGCCAGTTGATCGCTCAAAAGCACCAAGGCTGCTCGATCCGGAAATGTGGAATCTGCAAAGCCGTGAACGGCGAGATGAATGACGCGGTATTGCGCTAAGCTCGCCGCTTTGAAGGCCGCTTCAGTGGCCGCTGTTCCCAACAATAGCGTCGTTTCCTTCTTGGTAAACGTGGATTGTGCTATCCGCACTTCGTCTCCTGAAGATGGCAGATCGACAAACCCGCTCCGATCGAACCCCCGCGTGAGACCAGACCTATTCATGGGACTCCGTGAATACTGAATCCCTCCAATCGCAAGAAGCGCGTTATGGCGTGTAGGTGGACGCGGCCTCTCTTCCGTCAACAAATAAAAGGCGGTTGCGGAAGGTGAATAGATGACCGTTCGGGTTTCTGCGACATAGCGCCCGAATACCTCTCTGAGCCCGTCGAACGGTACCAGATGTAGCTGGCCATCGCGAACAATGATGAGACTCTCTTTCTGAGCCACCTCAGGAATCGGGCGAACGAGTGCGTCGTACAGGTTACGCGCTTCGGTCGCAGCAGGTAATTTTGCTTTTACCGCCCTAAGATAAGCGACGACAAGTGCCTCGATCGAAGTCTTACTTCCCAAACGCACAATGCGAGACCCGTTTCTTGAGATCGTCAGACAATACGAAATGGGATCCGCGATCACATATTCCAGGAGCACGGTAGACGGAGCAAGGGCCTGCTGAATCTGCTTGAGTCCGACGGTCTCCCTTGATTTTGTCTTGAGAACACTTGCTCCGGGAGCAATCCAACGGGTCTGCTCCATCATGAAGATCTGATCGCGGAGATTGCGTACTTCATCTGTCGATCGTGCCCCCATCAGCTTCAGTCGCAATTGAGAAATTGCCCGCTCAGCACTCTTCGCGGTCGGGGGAGCTACCGATCCCGCCGCCAGGAGATCGGCAGCTACACGCCCTCGAACTTGTTCAATAATGGCGTAGCCTTTCTGCGGGTCGTTAAATCGCTCCGCGATCAGCGCGAAATGTTGCGAATAGATTTGGCTGGATGCCGTGATCACCGCCGTCTTCTCCAAAGCTGTTGAAACATTGCCGATCATGGAATCGAGGAAGGCCTCTGCACGATCGTATACGCGATCTGCCTCGGAATACCTACCTCGGGCAACCTGAAGTTCGGCGAGTGCTTGCAGGCGCTGGGGAACCGACCAAACATCTCCGCTTGCTTGCGTGGATGCAGCCGCTAATTCTGCGGACTGTTCCGCTGCTTCTAGGTCGCCATCCTCACGGTGAATTTCGGCGGTTCTACCGTACACTTCAGCGAGAAGGCGCGTCAGGCCCGCGCCCTTGCCAAGAGCGGTGGCCTGTTCAAGTTTTGACAAGGCCGTTTTGTGGTCCTTTCGAGCGCCAGCGACATCAGCGGCAAGAACCAGCGCGTTCGCCTCGTGTACAGTTCTGCGAGTTTCCCGGGCGCGCGTCAGGAGGTCCTCGATTATCCGCTGAGCCGTATCAAACTGCTTCAGGCCGATCAAAGCATCTAAGCGGAATTCTTGCGCTGCAAACTGATAACCAGAGTCTGGGATCGCGCTTGCGACGCTGATCGCCTTCTCAAGGTATGGGAGAGCCTGCTCATACATCTTGGACAGTACCAGGCCATTTCCGAGGATCGTCAAAACTCTGATCTGAGCACCAGCATCCCCGGCAGTTGTTGCCTCAGCCAGGGCGGTACGGACATCGTTTCGAGCGGTTTCGAGATCGGCATCGTAGAAAGCTGCTATGCCCAGCTGTGCGAGGGCGCGGTACTCCCACTTCTTATCTCCCAAACCATGAGCCAATATCTCTACTTGCTCCCAGTCCTGCCGCATCGCTCCCGTATTGATTTCGGTGTCGATGTCTCCTTTGACTATCAAACAGAACATCCGGATTTCCTTATCGTTCTGGAGAAGAGGATCGTCCTCAAGTGCCTCTGCAAGCTCTGCGGACACCAGTGGCAATGTTTGCTGCTCGCGCTCGATGTTTGATCGGATGCGCCCAAGCCTGGCATATAGCGCATTCCGTTGATCGCCCGCACGAGCAAAAAGCTGTTCTGATTCCGTGAAGGCTGGCGCAGCGTCGGCCCAGTTGTAAAGATCAGCAAGATGAAGCGCTTCGGCGAGCAGTTTCTTTGCCAGAGACTGCTGGGCCTCGACATAGGAGCTGCAGACGATCAGGATCGTTACTGGAGGCAGCAACCCGAAGAACCCACGGAACGCGCCGGGCAACTGGGACATAACGTTCCTTTTCTCCTTCCGTTGTTTCATCCAAGGTCCAACACTCACTTTCACGCCGCCTCACTCAACAAGAACAGGGAACTTTCGCCAGCTCATATCGGGTGGCCGAATCATCAAGCTAAAGCTGCCTCTTGATGCGGCAGTGAGATCGAGGTCCACCTCTATTGATGTGATGCCGTCGTTCAATCGCCCCGTCGCACGAGTGTCTTCCAGTACCGCGCCAGCAGGACCCTCAAGTCGAACCGCGTATTCCCCTGGTTCCATGCCAACAGGCAAAAGAAAGCTGACTCGTAGCAATTTCGGTGGGAGATGTATCCTATTCACCAAACCTTTGGCCTCCTCGCCGCGGGTCGGCGAAAAGGAAGCCAAGTTTACAGTTATCGCAAGCGGAGCTATAGACGGACGTGTCTGCTGGATCGCGACCGGAGGCTGCGGTTCGGCTGGGTGCTCCTGCGAAATGCTGGGCTCGCCGCGCCCACTGGCGTAATTCCGAACAAGTCGCACGGCTCCGAACAAGACGGCGAGTACAATCAGGGATGCTGCTGTTACCTGGATCCCGCGCACGAGGAGCGACCTACGGCGCAGCCGGCCGTACTCTTGGAAGCAAGGAGAGCAGCGAACAACGTGCGAAACCGGGAGCTCATTCAAACTGAGGTGCCTATCTCGATAGGCCATCGCTCGTAAGGAAGAGAAATTCGGACAGCCTTCGCGGGTCGGATTTGGAAAGGAACCCTTGGAGTAGATCTTTCCAAGGGCGACAACGTTCCTCACCTGTTTGACGGACACGGATTGGTTAGGTTCATTCATCTCGAATCTCATTCGCCGCCAGGCGGTTTCAATCGGGATTCGTGGTAAGCCCGGAATCGATTCAAGGCTTTATCAATCTTCTTGTGGAACTGGACCTCAGCGCTATGAGCATCGGCATATCCCATCAGCCTAGCGATAGATCGCCAGTCGTAGTCCAAGAGACGAAGGTCGTACATCGTTCGTCCATGCTCATCCATACAAGCGCGAAAAACTTCAATTCGTTTGGCAACATCGAGTCGGCGGTCCAAGTCATTAGATACCGCGCCGGCTAGCCGCTCAAGATCTGCATTATGCACGTAGGCGGTGCGCTGGTTTTTCCGAAGTCGGCGAACGGACTCCCGAGCAACCGACTTTAAAAGATAAGCTTCGAAGAATTGAATAGATTGCTGGTTGCCCATCGCGCGCGATGCTGAGTCAACGGCGGCTTCAAGAATCTCGGCAGCCTCAGTATCCTCAGCGAGATAGCGAATTACGACCAGCCGCGCCCGTTCCCAAACCCGATGCGCTGCCTCGATCAACCTGTGATCGACCACGTTCCCAAGGCTGTCTGGGTTTCGAATCCACAATCTCATCTGAGCGTCGTTCCGCTGATTCATGGAAGCCGCCGGCGGCCGGTTCGAACGATCTTATCCAAATATATAAGAGGATTTGAGGAAAAAAAAGCTCACCCGAAGGCAAATTCCGCTTAAATGACTTTCGGCGCTCGAAGGCAGCACTCTACTAAGTGACGGGCGGTTGAGCTTTCCAGTTTTCAAAAACTCTTTTCCTTAGGAGGCCTCCCCCAGCCTGCACGGGTGAGGACCCGTCATGGCATACGTCAGGTTGCTACGGCTATCCAGTCAGTTTATCACTCAAAAATCGATCTCTACTCGACATCCGTCAAGCTTAAGCTCCAGTTCATCTGTGACAGAAAACTTCGCCACCACTACCAGGAGCCCCAGTGGCCAAGGGGACCGGCTTCTATTGCTGGACGTGATCCAGAGGTGCGACGCTTTCGGTCGGGCAGTTGCCTTGAATAAGACCACAAATCTCCCGGCCGATTTTAGGCGTTCTGAATGCCTGTTACCTTCTCGCCTATCGGGGAGCTACTGATGAGCACAAAACGTGTCGCAAAGGAAAGTGCCGACTGGAGTAAAGAACTAGGGCTTATTCTGTTGGACGGCATCGAGGACAATGAACAAGGGAAACAACTGGCATACGACCGCGTGAAGGGTCTGCACCCACCGCCCCAAGGGAAGGACCGCTACCCTAAGGATTTTGACAAGTGGCTGACCAAGGTGTTTGGGAAATCCCCTGAGGATGGGGTAGCTCCCTGGTTATCCTTGGAATTCTGGCAGCAGCAAGTTGACAAAGTGCTGATCCAGGGAATCTTCGCACGGAATGTGACGCAAGATGAAGTGGCACAGCGGATCCGCTCGGTCTGGCCGAAGCTTTCGATCTCATGGCTGAGTGCCCGCATGGAAGAAGTTGCGCGGTCTGGTCTACCTCGCTGGATGGACCAGAAGTTCTGGGCAACCGCGATCGATCCGATTCTGCTTAGCGGCATCCGGAATGCCGGCCAATGCCAATGCGAAGCTGTTGAGACGGTTCTGCAGGCGTGGCCGCAACTCCTGTCTGTAGCCAAAACGGGAATCGCAGGAGGATGGAACTCTGCGAACCAGTCGCCGCGGTCTACCGCGTGTCTGCCGTTCCTGACTGAAGATGCACGGTATCCCAGAGGAGCGCACGCCAATTGTGGAAAGATATTCGGTCGCGGTCGCACTCGATTTTGTTCTCGGGCCTAATTGCGGTGCCCGTAGTAACCTATTGTTGAGCAAACAGTCGGCCCACGCGACCTTCTTATGCCGCTTCCTGCCAATGGTAGCGGTGATGCAAACCACCGAGGCGGGGGCTTGAAACCAGCGTCGCCTGGGGAGACGGCTTCGTTTCGACTACCCGACCATACGGTGTGTCTTTGCGGAGGCTGTCGTGAATGCGGTCTTCGTGATAGTACCTCACATACTCACGAATTAACCGGCGCAGATGCTCCTCGTTCAATGGGATTACATGGTCAAGCAATTCACGCCGACAACTTCCCACCCAGCGTTCCGCAGTCCCATTTTGCCAAGGCGAGCGGATGCTCGTGCGCGTGGGCTTCACGCCCGTGGCTTTTAGGAATGTGATGACGTCGGCGTCAAATTTTGAGTCACGGTCCAAGATCACATAACGATACTGTCCGGTCTCGGGAAAGGTCTCACGCAACTGCTGCACCACCCACTCGGCAGTCGGATCACAAGTGGTATTGATGTGCAGGATCTTGCGCCGACCGTGCTCGATGGCGAAAAAGCAGTAAAGCAGCTTGAAAGTCACCGTCGGTACGGTGAAGAAATCGAGGGCCACGATCACCTCGCGATGATTTCTCAGGAATGTGAGCCAGCGCTTGGATGGAT